>Ga0302046_10000392_pt1 | contig 44896 bp, 36 predicted proteins | sample RVTome_11_FD_200261 | JGI IMG/M metagenome (GOLD analysis project Ga0302046, IMG submission 200261) | Soil microbial communities from uranium-contaminated site in the Upper Colorado River Basin, Wyoming, United States - RVT147D111 (version 2) ...
GGGGCCTGGGGCGCTTGCGCTGGAACGAACCGAGCGCCGTCGCCGGGTTCTCTGACTCCGGCTCCCGGCGAAAAGCGTGGAGTGAAGGTGAGCGGGAAGGCGAGGCCGAACTCGCCGTCCTCAATCTGAAGCTCCTCGAGGAACTCGAGGTGGACCTCGACCGTCTCGCCGGGGTTGACGTTCGCGACGGAGGTGACGAACAGGTTCGGCCGCTCCTGCTCGGTCAGCGCCGCCTTGCGGCCCTCGCGGCGCGCCGCGTCGTAGATCGCCGCGGCCTCCCCGCGCTCCTTGACGACCGAGCGGATCCGCCGGCTCCCGATGCGCATCTCCATGACGTGCACTGCCGCGCGCTCGGGGAGAGGAAAGACGTAGACCGAGTCGATGACCTCGCCGGTGGGATTCGCGAAGGACTGCGTCACGGTGCCGTGCACGAGGGGGCCCGTGATCTCGATCTCCACCCGCACGTCGAGCATGGGCAGCGGCTCGAAACCGCCCGGGAGCCTGCGGAGGAGCATCCCGCTGCCCGGCTTGTCCGGGCGCGCCGCCGTGGGCCGCTCCGAACCGGCCGGAAGGACACGGTCGACGCCCGCGCCCGCCAGCCCCAGGAGCGGCGCGACGAGGATCCAGCCCCACGCGATCCGATCCCGTAGTCTCGTCCTTCCCCTCGCGCCTGCCGTGCTCGGTGCCATGATTCGCGCCCTCCTTGCGTGTGTGTGAGGCAAGGAAGATCACGATCCGTACCAGCGTCGATCACCGGCGGAATGCGGTGTTCGCGCGCCCGTCCGCGCGCAAGGCGTGTCGCCGGCAACTCGGGACGTGTCGGGGGAGCCACGGGGCGCGGGGCCGGCGCCGCAGTCGGGATCGAAGAGCGACTCCAACGGGCGCCATCGGGTATCCTGCTCCGGGCGCAAGGGTGCGCGCCCTGACCAGGGAGACCCGGCGCGGCACGCCGCGTGCGATGCCTGCTGCGGTTCACCCCGGCCGCGTCGGAGCAGTTCCGGCATCTCAGAATGTGACGTGAATCCCATTCACAACGATCGCAGGAGAGTCCCATGCACAAGCCCCGCGTTCCCTGGCTCGCAAGCTCGCTCGCGCTCGTCCTGTCACCGCCCATCGCCTCCAGCGCGGGCGAGCACAAGCACATCAACCTGCCTCGCGCGTCCGAGCTCGCCCGGAAGGCTCCGTTCAGCGACGCGGTCCTCGCGGGCAACACCCTGTACCTTGCGGGACGCATCGGGCTCGATCCGAAGACGAATCGGGTTCCCGACACGCCCGAAGAGGAAGCGCGCAACGTGATGGAGCAATTCCGCGCCGTGCTGAAAGAGGCGGGGATGAGCTTCGAGGACGTCGTGTTCGTGCAGGTCTACTGCTCCGACGTCGCCCACTTCGAGAAGTTCAACTCCGTCTATCGCGGCTACTTCAAGGAAGGCGAATTCCCGGCCCGCGCGTTCCTAGGCTCGGGCACGCTGCTGTTCGACGCTCGCTTCGAGGTGCAGATGATCGCCGTCAAGCGCTGATCGCACGTTCCGCAAGTCCTCGAAGATCTCCGCCTCGGGGCCGTCGAACCTAACGGGCACTCGCGGGGGCGCCGCGGTCGAGGTAGCCGAGCAGCTCGCGTGCGGCGACGTCGCCGGGGTCGGCTTGGAGCGCGCGCGCGAGCGTCCTTCGAGCGAGCTTCGGCTTGCCGCTCAGGATCTGCAGGCGTCCGATTCCCACGAGCGGCTCGGCCAGGGAGCGGTCCATGCGGTGGGCGCGCTCGTACTGCGCCTTCGCGCGCTCGAGGTTCCCCCGTGCCATCTCGAGGTCGGCGCGGGCCAGCATCTCGCCGGCGGTCACCGGGGCGCTGCCGTGCGGTCGCGAGCCGGTCTCGACCCCCGCGGCGCGCTCGCGGGTGCGGTACAGCGTCGTGAGGTTGTTCAATAGCTGGCGGTTCGAGGGAGCCAGCGCCAGACCGGCGAAGTAGGCGTCCAGCGCACCGCGCTCGTCCCCCATGCGCCGCCGGCCGACGCCGAGGTTCGCGTACGCTTCCGCGAACTCGGGGGACAGCGCGATGGCGGCTTCGAAGTACGAGACGGCCCTGTCCCACAGATCGCTGCGCAATTCCTCGACCCCGAGGTTGTTCAAGTAGATCGCGTTGAGGTCCAGGTCGTCGAGCACCCGCACCGCCACCGGCACGTCCGCGCGCGAGCGGTAGAAGTCGAAGACCTTCGGGCGTCCCGGTCCCTCGAGGACCGCCACGAGGTGCGTGTTCACGACCAGGAGGTCGCCCTCGAGCTCGACGTCGCGCACGTGCCGCAGCACCGCGGGGCGCACGGGAATGTCCTCGGCGCGCGCCAGGGCGATGAACAGGTTGACGAACGACACGCAGTTCCCGCGCCGCGCCTCGAAGGCTTGTCCGGCGGTCAGCGTGCGGTCGGAATCGTACTCGAAGGTATAGCGCGCGGGATCGAACAGCGATTGCTGGAGTCGGTCGAGACGCGCGAGCACATCGCCGGCGCCTGCGTATTCCCGGGCGGCCTGCCGCATCGCGGGCGTGAGGGCCAGCGGGTCGGCGTACCGCGCGGGATCGACGCCTCGTGCCCCGACGGCGGCGGCCCAGTCGCCGGGCGCGATGAACGCCGGCCGGCGGTCGGAAGCCGCCATCGATCCCAGGACGACCGGGATCAGCACGGCACGCATCGCCCACCCGGAAGCCGCCGTCGGCAACGCCGTCCCCCTCGGGTATGAGCGGTCGTGGCGGGAGCAACGACCGGACGACCGATGTTATCTTAGCCCCCGGCCGGCACCCTACCGAACGCGTCGCGGAGCGACCCTCTCCGCGGTGAGCGTGCCGCCGGGGAGACGGGGACTCGCGATGCGATGCGTGGCCGTCGGATTGGGGGACATCGGACGCGAGATCGCCAGGCTCGCCGCGGACCATCCGGCGCTCGAGCTGGCGGGCGCGGTCGATCTCGATCCTTCGCGGGTCGGCGCCGACCTCGGCGAGGTGCTCGGTCGCGAACGCATGGGCATCGAGGTGCGCGACTCGCTGGCCGCCGTCCTCGACGACGTTCGGCCCGAGATCGTCCTGCACGCGACCGGGTCGTTCCTCGAGAAGGTCGCGCCCCAGATGCGGGAATGTCTCGAGCGCGGCGTCTCGATCGTCTCGACGTGCGAGGAGCTGAGCTACCCGTTCTACCGGCACCCGAAGCTCGCGCTGGAGCTGCACGACCTCGGCGTGCGGCACGGCGCCTTCGTCCTCGGAGCCGGAGTCAACCCCGGCTTCGTGATGGACAAGCTGGTCGCCACGCTGATCTCGGCATGCACACGCGTGGACCGCGTGCGCGCGGTGCGCGTGCTCGACCCCATGACCCGGCGCCGGTCTTTCCAGGTCAAGGTCGGTGTGGGCCTGAGCCGCGAGGAATTCGACGCCCGCGCGGCGGGGGGAGAGATGGGACACGTCGGCCTGGCCGAGTCGGCGCACCTGCTGGCCGACGTCATCGGCGTGCCCACGACGCGCGATACTCGCGAGAGCTTCGAGCCACGGATCGCCCGGGTTGCGCAGGACGCAGGGGAGCTTCGCATCGCGCCGGGACACGTCCTCGGGGTCGCACAATCCGTGGCCATCGAGGAGCGGGGGCGGGAGCGCATCCGGCTCGAGGTCGAGATGTACGTCGGAGCCGCCTCGCCGGGTGACACCGTCTACGTCGAGGGCTCGCCGTCGCTCGAAATGGCGGTGCCCGGAGGAGTTCCGGGGGACGAGGCGACGGCGGCGGTCACCCTGAACTGCGCGCTGCGCGCGCGCGAGCTGGCGCCCGGGCTGCGCACCGTGCTCGACGTCCCGCTGCGCTTCGATAAAGGGGCCCGACCTCTTTCTTACAACTGAAGAAAAGGAGGCGCACGACGCCTCTCGTTGTAAAGGGGGGCCTGACCCTTTGAGGTACTGGATGGGAATCGGTCAAGTCGTGGTGCTGGGGTACGCGGCGCTCGTGCTGGCCGGCGGGGTCATGGGCTATGCGAAAGCCGGCTCGAAGCCGTCGCTGATCGCGGGGGCGGCGAGCGCCGCCGTGCTGCTCCTGGCTTGGGGGTGGTCGCGGTCCTCCGTGGGCGGGCTGTGGCTCGGAGCGGTCGTGGCCCTGGCGCTGTGCGTCGTCTTCGGCCTGCGCGTCAAGAAGACCGGCAAGATGATGCCCTCGGGAATGATGCTCGCGATCAGCGTCCTCGCCCTGGCCGCCCTGACGCTCGCTGCGGCGACCGCCTGACCGGACTTGCACGACGGGGGCCCGGTTTGCGACCATGGCCCCTTCTCGACGAACCACGGGTCGTGCCCGGAGCGAGGACCAGGCGATGAACGAACGAATCCGCGAGATCCTGTCCAACTACGACGGCGAGAGCCCCGGCGTGCGCACCAACCTGGCGCGCATGCTGAACCACGGCACCTTGGCCGGCACGGGCCGGATGGTCATCCTCCCCGTCGATCAGGGCTTCGAGCACGGGCCGGCGCGCTCGTTCGCGCCGAATCCGCCCGCCTACGATCCCCTCTATCACTTCCAGCTCGCCATCGACGCCGGCTGCAACGCTTACGCCGCCCCGCTCGGCTTCCTGGAGGCGGGTGCCACGCGCTTCGCGGGCGAGATCCCGCTGATCCTCAAGCTCAACAACCACGACGTGCTGCACGACGAGGCCGATCCGATCTCGGTCCAGACGGCGAGCGTCGAGCACGCCCTGAGGCTGGGGTGCTGCGCCATCGGGTACACGATCTACCCCGGCTCGTCCCACGCGGGACGGATGTACGAGCAGCTCCGGCAGCTCGTCGAGCAGGCCAAGACGGCGGGGCTGGCGGTGGTCGTGTGGTCCTACCCACGGGGATCGCAGCTCTCCAAGGAGGGCGAGACCGCCATCGACGTCATCGCCTACGGCGCGCAGATCGCGGCACAGCTCGGGGCCCACGTCATCAAGGTCAAGCTGCCGGGGGACAACGTCGAGCAGGATGCCGCGCGCAAGGTCTACGACAAGGAGCGGGTGCCGATCGCGACACTCGCGGATCGCGTGCGCCACGTCGTGCAGTCCGCGTTCGACGGCCGGCGGATCGTCATCTTCTCCGGAGGGGGCAGGGCCGGCGACGCCGCGGTGTTCGAGCAGGTCAAGGCCATCCGCGACGGCGGCGGCTTCGGCTCGATCATCGGACGCAACTCGTTCCAGCGCAGCCGGAAAGACGCCCTGGCGTTCCTCTCCACGATCATGGGGATCTACCGCTCGTAGCGGGCGGGACCCCGGAATCGCCGCGCTCGCTCACTGCTTCTCCATCCATTCATCGATGATGGCCTCGACGCCGGCCAATCGGCGCTGCTCCGCCGTGACGTCATTCTGCAAGACGAGGGCCCGCTCCCGTGATCTCGCGATGCGTTCCTCCTCCAACCGGATTCGCAGCTCCATCTGGTCGATCGCGCCCCTGGCCTCGACCGTGAGCTGGCCGCTCTCGGCGCGACCCTGCCTGTCGAGCTGCTCCACCTCCGCCTTCATGAATCCGATCTGTCTCTCGAACTCCTCTTCTTCCCGGCCGATGGCCTGGATCTCGGCTTCCAGACGGTCGATCTTGCGGTACCGCATCTCCAGGATGCCGATGGCCACCTCCACACGCCGGTCCTCCTGCTCGTCAGCCCGGGACGATGCGTCCCTCTCGAGGGTCGCGGCGAGCCGCTCCACAGCCCCGGTCAATGCGTGGATGGCCGTTCCAAGCTCCGGTGGCGGCATTGCCATGGGCGGCGCCTCGGCGGCGAGCAACGGAAGAGGCACCACCAGGACCACGACGGACCTGAACAACGAGTTCATGCGCGTCTCCCTGTGCCGGTCCAACCGGCGAGTTGTCGTCCGCCGGAGCGCCCGAGCCAGGACCGGACGCGGCGGCGGCCCGGTGCGTCCGAGCCGATCGGTCCATTCAACGTCATTCCGAGGAGCGGCGCCACGCCGGTACGCGTGGGGCCGGAATGTGGAAGGAGCGGACTGCCCGTGGCCACGCGTGCGTGCGCTACGCCGACGACTGTGCGCAACGTGTACGTGACTCTCCACGCCATCGGAACTCGACGAACTCATCCGCTCTTTGGAGGCGGTTAGAACGACGGCGGTGGCAGCGTGAGGAGCGGAGACCGGGTGCCATGCCGCTGCAGGCGCCGAGCGGCGGACGCATCGCTCCTACTCGCGGTCCGCATCGAATCGATCCCACGCCGCGAGCCGCCGAGCGTGACGCGCGGGGCGGGGATCGGGAATGCGGGCTCCCCGCGGTGACGAGCAGGGTCCAATGGACGCCGGGAGGTCAGTCGAGCGCGCGTCCCGCTCCGTGACGCGCCGCCACGACGGCCGCGGTGGCGAGCCCCGCGACCAGGCCGAGGACGAGCAGGGTCGCGAGCGTCACCCAGTCGCCGGCATCCGCCGGATTCGCGAGAGCCCGGAGCGCGGGTCCGGGATCGAAGCCCTCCGCGGTACCCGAGCGCACCGCCCTCATGGCGTCGAGACATGCGGCGATCGCGGCGCACAGCACGATCCCGACGACCCCGCCGATCACGCCGCGCCACGCGATCTGACGCGTGGTGAGCGGCGGGCCCACGCGGGCCTCCTCGAGCTGCAGGTCGGGATCGCGCAGGCCGAGCGGCGAGAAGCGCTGCAGCAGGAGCAGCCCCGGAATCCCCGCGACCATGGTCAGGTAGAAGAAGAACCGCCATCCCGCGGCGTGCACCACGAATCCGGTGACGGGCCCGGCCAGGATGCGCGGCAGGCCGAACAGGCTCGAGAACAGCGCGTACTGCGTCGCCGAGAACCTGCGGCGCGTCATGCGCAGCAGCATGACTCCGAACGCGCCCATGCCGAGCCCCGTGGTGATCATCTCGAACGACAGCGCGCCGTAGTACAGCGGACGGTTGCCGGGGAAGTACGTGATCGCGACGTACCCGACGTTCGAGAAGATCTGGAGCGCGCCGAACAGCCACAGCGAGTGCCCGACGCCGATCGCGGTGCAGGCCAGCCCGCCCAGGAAGGTGCCGGCGATCGTCATGACGACGCCCCCGGTCCCGAGCACGAGACCGCGATCGAACGCGTCGTACCCCATGTCGTTCAGGAACGGGCGCAGCAGGGACTGCGACAGGTTGTCCGCCAGCTTGTACAGGACCACGAACGCCAGGATCTCGAGCGCCCGGTGACGCGACATCGCCTCGAGGAACGGCAGCCACACGGCTTCGCGGAGGGTCCTCGGCGGCTGCGGGGGAGACTCCGGCTCGGGCGCCTTCCCGCTGACGATCAGCATCGGCGCGTAGCACAGCCCGAGCAGCGCCACCGTGAAGCTCCACGAGACCTTCGAGGCGACGTAGATCGCCGTCGCCCCGCTGAGCCACATCGCGACGCGGTACAGCGCCATCCGCGCCCCGACCGCCGGCCCCTGTTCTTCCGGACGCAGGACCTCGACCGCATAGGCGTCGACGGCGATGTCCTGCGAAGCGGCGGCGAGGGCGATCGCCAGGCTGAACGCGAACACGACCCAGATCGCCTCCGGATGGCTGCCCACCCCGGAGAGCCCCAGGGTCGCGACCAGGAGCGCCACCTGGGTCACCGCCGCCCAGCCTCGCCTGCGGCCCCAGAAGCCCGGGCTGAAGCGGTCCATCAGCGGGGCCCACGCGAACTTCAGGGTCCACGGCGCCTGCGCGAGCGTCAGCAGACCCACCCACCGGATGTCCACGCCGATGTCGCGCATCCAGTCGGGGATCGCGATCCACACCAGGCCGAGCGGGAGCCCGGACGAGAACGACAGCAGCGCCACCGACCCGGTCCGCCACGACCTCATGGCGAGCCACAACGAATGGATCGCGCCGGGTCGCTCGTCGCTCATCGCCGACGAGTCTAACGCCTGCCGCTTCGGGTCGCCCCGCGTTCCTTCGGACGACCCGTCCGAGGGCGGCGGAATCACCTGCGGCTCGTCCGGAACGGGAGCGCGCGTCATGGGCGGCGGCGCTCGCGGCGGTTGCCGGCATGCTCCAGGATCGTCACGACCAGCAGGATCGCCGCGCACTGCAGCAACAGCAGCACGGATCCCTCGAGGCTGACGCCGCGGATCAGGAGCGCCGACAGCCCGAGCGTGACGGCGAGCACATGCACCAGGAGCACCGCGCGGGCCTTCGAGCGCAGCAGCGATTCGAAGCGATGGTGGAGGTGGTCGCGGCCCGTGTACTCGAGCCAGCCCCGGACGGAGCGAACCTCTCCGCGCGCGATGCGCGAGACCGTGGTGTGGATCATGTCGAAGATCAGCACACCGAAGATCAGGAGCGGCGCCGAGAGGTTGATCAGCGGATGGCCCATCGCCCACTCGCCGTGCACGGCCAACCCCGCGAGCAGGAACCCGAGCACCGTGCTCCCGCACTCGCCCATGAACACCCTCGCCGGCCTGGTCCCCCGGAAGTTGAACGGCAGGAAGCCGAGGCACCCCCCGGCGACCGCCGCGCTCACCCACCCCACATGCTCCTGGCCGGTGCGGAACGCGATCGTGCCCAGGAAACCCGCCATCACGATCCCGAGCCCCGCCGCGAGGCCGTCCATGCCGTCGAAGAAGTTGAAGGCGTTCGTGATGCCCACCAGCCACAGCACGGTGAGCACCGCGTTGGCGGCCGTTCCCGACAATTCCTCGTGGGGGAAGACCGTGAGGACCACGCCGCCCTGCAGCACGACCAGCGCCGCAACGACCTGTGCGACGAGCCGCACGCGCGCCGAGACGCCTCCGAAGTCGTCGAACATCCCGACCACGAGCAGCCCCGCGGACGCGATCAGGAGCAGCGTCGTGCGGCGCTCCGGGATCCCGTTGAGCGCCAGCGCGACGGCGATGCCGCCGAACACCGCGAGGCCCCCGAGGCGCGGGGTGGGCCGGTCGTGGACCCTGCGGCGATCCGGAATGTCGAGGGCCCCCACGCGCACGGCGAGCATCGCGCTCGGGGTCACGAGGCACGCGGAGGTCAGCGTCGCGACGGCGAGGACCGTGAGCCACGGACCCGCCGACTCCCGGAGAGCCGACGCCAGCGGACCCACCATGAGCGCGGCGAGCAGCATGACGCCCAGCGACAGCACGAGCCAGCCGGTGCGGTCGAGCGCGGGAAACCCCGCCCCCATGGGAAGCTGGGGACCGTGGCGCCGAATGGAGATCGGCTGCGTGTCGGTCAGCGCTCTTTCAGACATCTCCGCACCTCGAGGGCGATGCGCCGCGCGTCGTCGTCCGTGAGCGTCGGATAGATGGGCAGGGACAGCCCCTCGCGGTGCGCGGTCTCCGCTCCCGGGTATCCGCCGCGCCCGAGGATCCAGTGCAGCGGCTGGTTGACCGGGCGCGGCGAGTCGATTCCGCGCTTCGTCAGCCTCGATCGCACCCACTGCGCGCCGCCCTTGACGCGCACCACGTAGCGGTGCCACGCGGGCTCGCAACCCGGACGGGAGGCCGGCAGGATCAGACCGTTGTCGCCGAGATGCTCCTCGTAGATCGCCGCGATCCGGCGCCGGCGCTCCAGGAACTCCGGGAGCCGCGACAGTTGCGACAGCCCCAGCGAGGCCGGGATCTCTCCCATGCGCTCGTTGTATCGGACCGAGATGTCGCCGCGTTCGTCGTAGTCGATCAGGTCCTCGACGCTCGATACGAAGCCGGGATCGTCGGCGATCACGGCGCCGCCGCCGCCGGTCGTGATCATCTTCGTCGCGTTGAACGAGCACACGACGCAGCCGCCGTCCGTGCCCACGGGGCGGCCGTGGCGCCGCGCCCCGAGGGCCGTGGCGATGTCCTCGATGACCGGCGGGCCCACGAAGCACGACTCCACGGGGAACGGCATCCCGAAGGTGTGCACGATTACGGTCGCCCGCACGCCGGCGTGGAGTCGCCGCCGCAGATCGTCCGGATCGATGGCGAACGACACCGGATCGCAGTCGACGACCAGCGGCTCGGCCTTGGCCCGGCGCACCGCCTGGAGCAACGAGATGCACGCGTACGACGGCAGCGCCACGTAATCGCCGGGCCCCACGCCCATCGCGGCCAGCGTCAGGTGAAGAGCCGCGCTGCCGCTCGTCACGCCGATCGCCCGCCGGCGGCCGAGGAGCTCGGCCAGCTCGCGCTCGAAGCGCGCGATGCGCCGGCCGCCGACCAGCTTTCCGCTCGTCACGACTTCCGATACCGCCCGCTGGTCCGTCTCGTCGAGCGTCGGGCGCGAGTGCGGGATCCGGGGCGTGGAGCCCCGGGCGACGGGCGGCTCGCGAGGCGTGGAACGCTCGCTCATAGGTTGATGAACAACCGCACGGCCTGGAAGCCCTCGGCGTGACTCACCCGGGACTGGGCCCCACGGAAGTGCGCCATGGAGCGCGCGATCTCGGTGATCGGCAGCCCCTCGATGTGGGTGCGCTCGACCTGGCTGCGGTGGGCTTCGAGCGTCCCGATCTTGTCCTCGAACTCCTGAGAGACGTCGACGAAGATGGTGGGATGGAAGTTCACGCTCGTCGGGCACTCGTAGCACAGTACGTTTCGCGAGTACCGCGTGGCCGACAGCGCGGCGTTCGACACCTTGCGATGGTCCTGGTGCGTGTCCTGCCCGAAGGGCACGAACAGGAATGTCGGCCGGATCTCCCGCAGGACGTTCTCGATCGCGTCGATGACCTCCCGGTCTCCCGGAAGATCGGCGTCGCGGAACCCCGCACACAGCACGCGCCGGATCCCGATGATCTCGGCCGACTCCTGCTGCTCGGCGTGCCGCACCTCGGTCGGCCCGCCCAGGGAACCGTCGCTCATGATCAGGGCGGTGATCTCCGCGCCGCGCCGCGCGTACTTCAACAGGGTGCCTCCGCACCCGATCTCGAAGTCGTCGGGGTGCGGAGAGATGGCCAGGATCCTCACGCCGCCTCCTTCCGCGCGCGGCGCACGCGAGCGAAGCCGTCGGGGCCGCAGTGGAACAGTAGGTCCACCGCCGACAGGCCCGGGGTGAACGCGCCGTGCAGCTGGGGATAGACGGGGTGCTCGAAATCCTGGAACACCACGCGGATCCCAGCCCGCTTCCACAGGGACATGTCCATGTAGGCGCGGCCCCCGGCGCCCGCGAGGTAGGTGTCGGCGCCCAGCAGCCGGCACAGCGCGATCAGCCTGCCGTCGGCGTGGTCCTGGGACGGGTTCTCGAAGTCGCCGGCCAGGACGATCGGCGTCTCGATGTCGAAGCGCTCCGTGAGGTGGCGCAGGATCTTCACGTTGAGCGACAGCAGATCGTCCCACTCCCGGCCGTAGATCGCGTCGAGCAGTCCGAGCTCGTGCTCGGAATAGGCCGCCTGTCCGTACGCCGCCTGGAGCGAGCGATGGTGCTTGCGCCTCCACCGCGGATCCGCGATCTCGACCTCGTGGACGCCCTGGGGAAAGCGGTGGCGCACCGGGACGGTCAGCCAGTGCCATCCGCCGGGCCGCTTGATGCGGTTCCGGTTCTGCCATTCGTTCTTCTTGAACTGCACGCGGTCGAGGACGACGAACACGTCCGCGCGGTCGATCTTGTCGAGATAGCCGAGCCACGGCAGGTACTGCGGTTGGTGAGCCGCCAGGATCATTCCGTCACCTCGCCCAGAAGCTCCTGATAGAGCGTGGAGATCCGGTGCACCATCGAGCGATCGTCGTAGCGCGCGGCGCGGAGGCGCCCCGCCTGCGCGAGCGCTTCGGCGCGGTGCGGCGCGGTCATGAGCTCCTCGATGGCCGCGGCGAGGTCCGCCGCATCTCCCGGGGAGACGAGGCGCCCCGCGCGTCCGTCGTCCAGGACCTCGCGCAAGCCACCGACCCGGGAAGCCACCACGGGGAGGCCCGCGGCCATCGCCTCGACGACGGCGCGGCCCTGTCCCTCGTTGAGCGACGGCAGGACGAACAGGTCCAGCGCCGCCAGCGAGGTTCGAACGTCGGCGCCCGCTCCGGCGAAGACCACCCTGCCGCGCAGATCCGGCCGCCGCGCGCGGGCCTGGAGCGCGACGCGGTCCTCGCCGTCGCCCACGAGCAGCAGCCGCAGCGCGGGGAATCGAGCGCACAGTCGCGCCATCGCGCTCAGCAGCACCGCCTGTCCCTTGATGGGCGTGAGCCGCGCCACGCAGCCCACGACCCAGGCCTCGAGGGGCAGTCCCGCCGCGCGCCGCGCCGCGGCGCGACGGGGCATGCCGGCGCGGAACGGGGCCAGGCGCACCCCGCTGTGGATCGTCACGAACTGCTCGCGCCGTCCGACGGCGCGCTCGAGGTGCTCCTCGCGGCCGCGATCGGTGAGCACGACGATGCGGTCGCACCACCGCGCCGCGATACGCTCCAGCCTCACGCACATGGCGCTCGCCAGCGAGCCGAAGTAGCCCTCGAAGACGTGGCCATGCGGGGTGTGCACCACTCGCGCCCCCACGTCGCGCGCGGCACGGCGCCCCAGGATCCCCGCCTTGCTGGAGTGCGTGTGGACGAGGTCGAATCCTCCCCGATCGAGCAGGCGGCGCACCGCGCGGTACGCGAGCGTGTCCGCGACGGGATCGACCGGCCGGACGAGCCGGGGAATCGTCACGCGCCGAATCGACTTCCTGCGCTCGACCTCGGCGAGCACCGGAGAAGGGTCGGCGGTGAGGCCGTAGGCGAGCGTGACGTCCCAGCCGATGTCGTCCAATCCCAGGCACGACAGCAGCGTATTGTCGGCCGAGCCGCCCCGGTCGAGGCGCGTGATGAGGTGCAGCACGCGACCTCGAAGCGGCCCGGCATCAGCAAGCGCGAGCGAGTTCATCGAGCATCTCCGTGAATGCGGCCGAACCGCGCCGCGGCGAGAACCGTTCGAGCACCCGCGCGCGGCCCGCCCGCGCCATGCGATGCCGCAGATCGGGATCGTCGAGCAGGTGCACGATGGCCTCGGCCACGGCCCGCGGGTCCTCGGGATCGACCAGGAGCCCGGTGACGCCGTCCTCGACGGCGTCCATCACGCCGCCGCTTCGCCCCGCCACCACCGCGCGGCCGGCGGCGGAGGCTTCCAGGTAGACGATTCCGAAGCCCTCCACGTCGCCCTTCGCGGGGCGCTCGCGGCTGACCATGACGAACACGTCGGCCGCGGCGTAGCACGCGGGCAGCTCGTCGTCCTGCACGAAGCCGGCGAACGTGACGGCATCCGACAGGCCGAGCCGCTCGGCCGCGCGCTCCAGATCGGCGCGCGCCGGTCCGTCGCCCACGACCAGGTAGTGCGCGGCGGGGCACGCGTGCCGCACGAGCCGCAGGGCCTCGAGCACGACGTCGTGTCCCTTGCGCGGCACGAGCCGCGCGACCGTCAGGAGCACGATCCGCCCCGCGAGCCCGTAGCGCGCGCGCATCGTCGCCGCGGCGCGCTCGGCCTCGAAGCGCCGCGCGTCGACGACCGGGTGCACGACGCGCACGCGTCCGGGATCGGCCCCGAGGCGCACGACCTCGCCGGCCGTGAATCGACTGTTCGCGATGATGCGATCGGCGCCGCGCAGGATCGTCGTCGCCAGGCGGCCCGCCAGCGCGTGGCGCGCGAACTCCATGAGGTCCGAGCCGTGGGCCACGAGGGTGTAGGGACACCCGAGCGCGCGGTGGCACGCCAGAGCGGCGGTTCCACCGGCCATGATCTGTCCCGCATGGACCGCCGTGACCCGCGAGCGCCTCGCGTGCCGCAGCGCGTGGAGGGTGAGCGCGAGCGTCCTCCCCACACGGGCGGTGAGAGAGTCGCCGAGCGGCAGGCGCACGCGCACCACCCGGGGGCCCGTCGCGAGCGGGCCGTCGCCGCCCGCATCGACCCGCGGCGCGAGCACGGTGGCCTGCGCGCCGCTCAGTCCGCTCCACAGGTCGTGGAGATAGCGCGCCTGCCCCCCGGAGCGCGGCGGATAGTCGCCGGTGATCAGCAGGTGCCGGCTCATGCGGTCACCGCCCCCGCGCCGACCTCGCGCAGGCCGGGGCCGGGCGCGTCGCGCCGGCTCCGGGAGAGAGCCGCGTCGAGCAGATCCTGTGCCGCCTCCAGCACCTCGCTCACCCCGATGCCGCGCAGACAATCGTGGGGGCCGCACCGCCCCCGGGTGCACGGGCTGCACGCGAGGCCTTGCAAGCGGATGACGGTCTGCTCCCGTCCCATCGGCCAGAAGCGAACCGGATCGGTCGGGCCCATCACGGACACCGTCGGGAGGCCGATGGCCGCGGCGAGGTGCAGCGGTCCCGAGTTGTTGGCGAGCAGGACGTCGCAGCATCCCATCACCGCCGCCAGGCTCGCGACATCCAGCGCAGGGACGATCACCGCGTGCTCGGAGCCGTAGCGGTACAGCGAGCGCACCAGCTCTTCCTCTCCGGGGCCGCTCAGGATCACGACCCTGCCCTTGTGGCGGACCGCCAGCGCGACCGCGACGTCGGCGAAGCGTTCGACCGGCCAGCGCTGGGTCGGGTAGTGCCCGCCGGGATGCACGGCGATCCGGGGCCATCCCGAGGGAGCCCCGAGCTGGCGCAGGAGCGCTTCCGCGGCGGATCGCGCGCGGGCATCGAGCGTCACGCTCGGGGACGCCGCCGACGCGATGCCCCCCGCCGCCTCGACCACCAGCCCGTTGAGCTCGGAGAGCGAACAGGGCGCGTCCGGCGAGGCCGTGTTCGTGAAGTAGACCTCGCGGCCGCCCCCGGCGAGCCCGACCCGGTCGCGCACCCGCGCCAGCACGAGGGCGCGCGCGGCGCGAAGATCGTCGACCGCGGAGAAATCGACCGCGAGATCGGGCTCGCAGGCGGCCATGACGCGCGCCAGGGCGTGGACGTCGGCGTCGTGCTCGGCCACGACCACGCGATGCACCGACGGTCGTCCGTGGATCAGCGGCGCGAGCGCCGGGCGCACCATGACCATGCGGTGCGCGTTGGGGTAGCTCTCGGCGAGGGCATCGAGCGCCGGCAGGGTCAGCACCACGTCCCCGAGCCGGTCGAGTCGCACCGCCAGGATCCGTCGCACCTGCGCCGCATCGACCCGGCGCTGCTCGAAGGCGGGCCAGGACGACAGGCGCAAGGCGGCACTGCGGGAAGCCAGCCTGGCCCGGTGCACGGCGCGGCGCGCGGCGCGCTCGACGAGCCGGGCGATCACGACGCGCCCCGTCGGTGGGCGACCGCCACCATGGCCGCGGTGCGGGGAGCGCGCGCCAACGCGGAGTGCAGGCGCCCGGCGAGGTCGACGGCCACCTTCGCCGCTCCGATCGCGCACGGGTCCGGCGTCGTCCGCACGACGTCGAACCCCGCGTGCCCCAGGGCGCGCGCCAGCGATCTCGGCTCCCAGTGGTACAGGTGCTGCTCGCGGTCGTCCGGGTGGTAGAGGTGCGGCTTCCTGCCGCGGGCCGCACGGTAGGCGGCGCGAAAGAGGGGGCAGGCGCGATTCGGCACCGCCACCACCAGACGCCCGCCGGGCTCGAGGATGCGATGCGCCTCCGCCAGGGCCCGCCCGGGGTGGAGCACGTGCTCGAGCACGTGCCACAGAGTCACGACCGCGAACGAGCCGGAGCCGAAGCGTGCCTCCGCGAGCTCGCCGCAGTGCACCGGGACGCCGAGTCGCGCGCGCGCCCGGGCGGCGGCGTGGGGCGAGAGCTCGGTTCCCTGGACCTCGAAGCCGGCGGCCTTGGCGACCTCCAGGAAGTCGCCCCGCGCGCAGCCGACGTCGAGCAGCGCGCGGCCCGGCGCGCCGCGGAGGAAGCGCAGCCGTCTTCGCCACATCCGCAGACGGGCTCGGGCCTCGCCGTCCCACGCCGCGTAGTACGACTCGCCGTATCCGGCGCGCAGGCGATCGAGCGGCGGGCTCGGCCACACCGACCACACGCCGCACGTCCCGCACTCGTGCAGCACGTGGCCGCCGGGCTCGCGGCGCACCGCCGTCGTGACCTCCGTCCCGCAGACGCGGCACCCGCATTCGGCGAGGGCGGGGAGGCAGGGCGCGACGCTCATGCCGCCTCCCGTCTCGCGCGGGCCCGGCCCAGGAGCTCGTCGTACAGCCGGATCATCGCCGCGAGGTGCGCCTCCGGGGTGTACCGCCGGCGGTAGCGATGAACCGCGCGCTCGCCCAGGTCGAGCGTGCGGCTCGGGTCCCGGGCGAGGCGCGAGATCGCTTCCGCCAGGCGCTCCGGATCGCGCTCGGGCACGAGATCGCCGCAGCCTTCCAGGATCTCGGGGACGCCGCCGACTGCGGTCGCGATCACGGCGCGCCCCGCCGCCATGGCTTCGAGAACGACTCTCGGCGCCGCCTCGTACCACGATGCGTGGACCAGGACGTCCGCGGCCTCCAGCAGATCGCCGAGATCGTCACGATGTCCGAGCAGCACGAGGCGCCGGGCGACGTTCAGACGTTTCGCGATGCCGTGCACGTGCTCGGCGTGCTCCACGGTCGCCTCGCCCGCGACGATGACGCGGGCATCGACGCCCTCGCGCTCGAGCAACGCGAGCGAGCGCACCAGGTCCACGATTCCCTTCTGGGGCTCGACCCTGCCCGCGGTCAGGACGACGAATTCGTCGGGTCCGATCCCCATCCACCGCCGCACCTCCGCGCGGGTCGAGCGCGGGCGGTGGGGAGGAACCGCGTTGGGTACCACCGCGACCCTCCCTCGCGGCTCGTCCCGGAAACGATTGACCACCGCCGCGGTGCACACCGCGACCAGCCGGTCGTAGCGCCGAGCCAGGAACGGGTCGAGCGGGTCGCACCGCACGTCGCGCACGTGCCACACGCGGCGGATCCCGCCGCCGAGCGCCAGGGCGTAAGCCGCGACGCGGGTCCCGTCGACGTGAACGACCGACGGCCTCAGCTCGCGGGCGAGACGGCGCAGGCGCAGCGCGGCGCCCAGCGCGCGGTCCACGCGCAACGACCGCAGCGGAGGAAGCGGGATCAGTGCCGTGGACACGCCCCTCGCGGTCAGCTCGGCCGCGAGACCTCCGCCCTCGGGCACGACCACGAACGGCCGGTATCCCGCGGGCGCGATCCCGGAGGCGAGCATCTCGAGGCCCGCCTGCCCGCCGCCGAAGCGCGATCCCCTGGACGACAGGAACAGGATCGTGCGGCCGCGCGACTCGGGCTCCAGTTCGCGGCGGTAGACGCTTTCGATGTTGCGCACCATGGCGTGCGCGCTGAAGTCGCGCTCGACGCGCCGTCTTCCCTCGCGACCCATGGATCGCGCGTGGTCCGGATTCGAGAGCAGGTCGAAGATCGCGCGCTCGAGAGCGGCGGCATCGCCCGGCGGCACGAGGTACCCGGTCCGGCCGTTGCTCACGACCTCCGGCAGGCCGCCGATACGCGACGCGACGACCGGCAGGCCCGCGGCCATGGCCTCGAGCGCCGAGATCCCCAGACCTTCGCGCCCCGTCGTGGGGAGCACGAACACGTCGGTGCGGGCCAGGAGCTCGGGCACGTCGTCGCGCTCTCCGAGGAACCGCACGTCGGCGGAGAGCCCGAGCGCGGCGGTGATCCGTTCGAGGTACTCGCGCTCGGGACCGTCTCCCGCGAGCTGCAGCCGGAACCGGACCTCCCGGGCCGCGAGGCGGGCGCAGGCCTCGAGCAGAACGCGGTGCCCCTTGAGACCTCGCAGCGAGGCGACCGTCAGCAGCGTCGGCGGCTGGTCGGGCGGCCGCGGCACGGGGCCGGCGAGCTCAGCGAGCGGCACACCGTTGTAGACCACCTCGGTGCGAAGCGGATCCGATCCGATCTCGAGCACCATCCTGCTTCGCACCGCCTCGGAGCAGCACACGGTTCGACCCAGGCCCGACAGCGCGCGCTCGACGAGGCGGTGCCGCAGGCGCTCGCCCTCGTCGGTGGTGTGGCGGTGGGCGACGCGGCACGCAGCGCCCGCGCGCCGCCCGGCGAGACGCGCCAGCGCCCCGGCGAGATACCCGTGGCCGTGCACGACGTCGGCTTCGAGCGCAGCGAGCTGCCGCGCGAGGCGCCGCACGGCGCCCGGCCGCAGGGCGGGCCGGCAAAGCGCCCGGCCGACCTCGACGCCGCGGTCGCGCAGGCGTCCGGCCACGGCGCCGTCGCCGCACAGCGTCAGGACGCGCACGTCCCAGCGATCGCGCTCGAAGCCGGTGGCCAGGAGCTCGACCACCCGCTCGAGCCCGCCGCGCCCGAGGCTCTCCACCAGGTGCACGACGCGCCGTCGCGCGGGCGCGCTCATCGCTCCGCCCCCGACCGCCCCAGGGCGGCCCGCGCGATGGCCCACGTCTCGCGCGCGACGCGATGGTCGTAGTCGTCGAGCAGCGACGTCCGGAGGACCCCGGCGAGGTAGACGCAGCCGAACGGCACCGCGGCGAGCACGAGCTCGATCGCCGCACCCGGCCGCCCGTCGGGCAGGCTCCACAGGCGAGCGGACGTCAGACCGGCGAAGCCGGCCGCGCCGGCGATCGCCGCGGCCACGGCGGGGACCGCGAACGGGCGAATGGGATCGAGGTCGAACCGCCCGGCGACCTTCCGCCGGAAGGCGTCGAGAAAGACGATCGATCCCAGCACGCCCGCGCACGCCGTGCCGAGCGGCGCTCCGGCCGCCCCGAACGCCCGCACCAGGGCGAAGGACAGGGCCACGTTGACGCCGGCCGACACCAGCGATGCCCGCATCTCCATCTCGGGCATTCCGATCCCGCGCGCGACGAGCCTCGAGACCCCGAGCGCCAGGAGCGGGACCGATCCGATGGTCAAGAGGCGGGCCGTCAGCGCGGCGAGCTCGAGGTCGCCGGGACCGATCCACAACCGCAGCATCGCGGGAGCGGCCACCAGGATGAACGCCGTCGCGGGCGCCAGCACGAGCGCGACGTACTTCGTCGCGCGCGCGTGGAGCGACTCGAGATCGGCGCGGTTGCCGCGGGCTTCGAGCACCGCGCTGGTGGGGGCCACCGCCGGCAGCAGCAGCGTCGGGAGCGCGGCGGCGAGCAGCGAGAGCTTCATGCCGAGGTCGTACAGGCCGACCGCCGCCGCTCCCGCCAAGAATGCCAGGACGAGCTTGTCCGCGTTGCCCTGGATCAGCTCCGCGATGCGGGTCGCCTGGATCCGGATCCCGTAGCCGAGCAGCTCCGGCGCGACGCTCCAGTCGATGCGGAACGGGCGCAGGGCCAGCATGGCGATCAGGCGATGGGCGGCCACGGTTTGCGCGACGATCGTCAGCGCCGCCGTCGCGAGAGCGTTGATCACCAGCCCCCGGAGGCCGAATCCCAGTTCGATCGCGAGGATCGCTCCCAGCCCGTTGGGAAGGGCGATCAGGAGCGCGATGCGGTTGTTGACGTCCAGGCGCTCGACGGCGGCGATCGCGGCGCGGTAGACGATGAACGCCGAGCGCAGCGAGAAGATCACCGCGACTCCGACGATCAGGAACGAGACCTCGCGCCGCAGGTCCTCCGGAACCCGCAGCATCGCGAGGATCCGTCCCCGAAGGACGAACACCGCCGGCACCACGACCGCGGCGAGCCCGGCGTAGAACACGAGCCCGATCCGGACCACGCTGTTGAAGCGCGCCGCATCGTCCCGCGCGTGGTGATAGGCCAGGAACCGCACGAACGACGACCCGACGCCGAGATCGAGCAGTCCGAAGTAGTTCACCAGTACGCCCGCCAGCGCCCACAGGCCGTAGCGCGACAGCCCGAGTCCGGAGACCAGCACCGGGGTCACGACCAGCGACACGAGCAGGATTCCGGCCTGGCTCCCGCCGGAGCTGACGACGTTCAGGACGACGCGCCGCGCGCGCTGCCCGATGGGCTCAAACGCCGGCATCGGCTCCTTCCCCGGGGGTTCCCGAGTCCTCGATCAGCGGCGCGACCATCACGAGCCCGGCGAACAGCCAGAACGGCTCCATGATCCGGACGATGATGAAGGTGTTGGCGCCGATCGCGTGGACGAGCAGCCCCGCGAGCGCGGCCACGAACCCGGCCGCCATGCCGCGCCACAGCGGTGTCGCGAGCCGCGATCGGGCGCGCCACGCGTTCCGGCCCAGGAGCCAGATCAGGAGCGCGAACGCCAGCAAGCCGAGGATCCCGCACTCGGCCACGATGCGGAAGTACTGCGCGTCGATGAACCCGAACCCCGTGACGCCGTGGCCCAGCAGCGGCAGGCGCGAGACCGCGTCGAGCGCCCCGCCCCACGAGCGCAACCGCCCGGAGGCCGACGGATCGAGGCTCAACCCGGCGACCTCCACCGACTCCGAGTGCCGGGTGAAGGTATAGGTCGCTCGCTCCACGATCTGGGGGGGCGCGAACAGGACCACGGCCGCGACGCACGGGATCAGGACGCCGGCCAGCAATCTCCGGCGGCGGGTCGCGATCAGCAGAGTGAGCGCCGCGGCGCCCGCGGCGAGCCACGACGATCTCGACAGGGTGTACAGCAGCGGCACGGCCAGCAGCCCCACGACCGCGCCGAGCGCGATCCGGGTCGCGCGCCGCGGGGCCTCGAGCGCCATGCCGCCCAGCACCGCCATCATCAGGACCAGGTAGCCGCCGAGGGTGTTGGGCTCGCCGACCTCGCCCTCGAAGGGCGCCGTCACGCGATGACCGCCGGGAATCTGGACGATCGCCGCCACCGCGACCAGCACGGCGGTGGCGCCGGCCGTGACGAGCATCCGCCCGAGGGCGCGACGGTCGCGGCAGTGGTTGACCACCAGGAAGTAGACGACGAAGTACTCGAGATACTTGCCCACGAACATCAGCCCGATCGTGGGCTGCACGCGGCCGCCGGCCATGCCCATGACCGTCGACATGATCGTGATCACCGCGTACAGCGCGATCGCGACGTTCAACGGCGTCCGGAGGATGAGACCGAGCTGCTTGTGGACCGCGATCTTCGCCAGCCATGCGAATCCGATGATCACGAGCAGCACGTCCTCGACACGAATCACCGCGGCGCGCGAGCTGTCGAGGGAGCCGCTCCCCAGCGCTCCGCCGAGCGTGATCTCGGGGGAGAACAGCATCGACAGGATGAGCAGGTGGATGACGAGCTCGGTGTGCACGAAGGCGATGCCGGCCACGATCAGCGCCGCGGTCAGCGCGAAGGAGACCCGCAGCGGCGCGAGGCCGACCGTGAGCCCGACCCCGAACGCGGCGGCGGCCGCCGTCAACGCGAGGCCCACCGGCCGGACGTCGACTCTTCCCGCGAGCGCGCCCACCGCTCAGGCTCCGGGGTGCGTCTCGTTGGAGCCGTCGGTCGCGGAACGGTCGCCGTTCCCGTGGGGCGACCGGCCGCGCACCGCGGACCACACGTTCCCGACCCACGCCGCGGCTGCCGGCGACGGCGCGCTCGCGGCCGAGCGCCGCGGGCGCGTCGCCTCGGCGCCGGACTCCGGGTCGGCGTAGGTCGACTCCACCGTGTACCCGGTCACGTTGGAGCGCAGGTCGTTGAGCACGATGCCCCAGATGCGGGCCTGGACGTTGTCCAGGAGCGTCTTGGTGCGGCGCAGGGCGTTGCGGCTGACCCGTCCGAGCTGGTGGACCACGATCACGCCGTCGACCTTGGATCCCGCGATCGCGGCGTCGGTCACCGGGAGGACCGGGGGCGAATCGAGCAGGATGACGTCGAAGCGTTCCCGCAGCCGGCTCAGGACTTCGTCGAAGCGCGGCGACATCAGGATCTCCGCCGGATGAGGGGGCAGCGTGCCGCTGGTCAGGATGCGGAGACGATCCAGGCCCTCCGCGGCGAGGGCCGGGTCGGACGTCGGTCGCACGACCTCGTCGAGCTGTGCCGCGCCCATCATGACGTCGGTGAAACCGGGCGCCCGGTCGATTCCGAAGAACTTGTTCACCTTCGGGTGCCGCATGTCGCAGTCGAACAGCAGGACGCGCTTGCCGGTTTGGGCCAGCACCACGGCCAGGTTCGCGGCGGTGGTCGTCTTGCCCTCGCCGGGAGACGACGACGTGATCAGGAACACCGAGGCGGACGACGCGGCCGACGGACCGTCGCCGCCATGGAGCCGTGCGAACTGCATGTTGGTGCGCAGCGTCCGATAGGTCTCCGCGATGTGGGACCGCTTGTCGTGGCGGGCGATCACGGAGGCGTAATGCCGCAGGTTGGGATCGCGGCCCAGCGCCGGACGTTCCGCGGCGAGCCGTCCCGCGATCTCCTGCACGTCGAAGTGCGGGATGATCCCGACCACCGGAACCTGGAGATAGGCCTCGACGTCCTCGATGGTGTCGATGGACGTGTCGAGCGTCTCGAGCACGAAGGCCGCCACCAGTCCCAGCAACAGGCCGACGACCAGACCGGCGAGGCTCCGGACCCACACGCCCGGGGAAGAGTCGGGCTTGGCCTCGGCCGCGTACTCGACCACGGTCACCTCCTGCACCTTGTCGGCCTCCTTGATCAGGGCCTCCTGGTGGCGCTGGCGGAGCAAGGTGTAGGTGTCCTCGTTGACCCGCACCTCACGGGCCAGGCGGGCGGCGTGGGCGTCGTTCTCGGGCAGACTCTCGAGCTTGCGGACCAGCTCGTCGCGGCGCGCGCCGAGATAGTCGAGCGCCTCGCGATAGCCGGCGACCAGGTGCTGCACCAACGCTCGAACGCGCTGCTCGTTGGCCTCGACCTCGGGCGAGGAGTCCGTCTGGAGATACAGCAGGCGCTGGCGCTCGAGCTGCAGCTCCACGAGCTCGTTGTTCAGCTCCACCAGGCCCGGGTCCTGGGTCTCGCTCCCGATCAGGTCGAGGTACATCGAGTCGGCCGAGACGACGCGGTTCTCGAGGCTCGCGATCAGGCTCTCCACGGCGGAGATGCGTCGATCGTAGGCCCCGATGTCCTCGTTGAGCCGCGCCATCTCCTCGTCGTGGAGGCTGAGCGAGGTCAGGTGCTGTTGCTTGAATCGCGTCAGCTCGCCCTCGGAGTCCTTCAGCCGTTGGCGGTATTCGTCGAGCTGCGACTCGATGAACTTGCGGGTCTCGATGATCTGGCGGTTGCGCTCGTAGGTGTGCTCGCGGATGAAGGTGTCGACCACGGCGTTCGCCAGCCGTACCGACTGCTCCGGATCCGATGTCCGGGCTGTGATGCGGATCAGGCTCGTCCCCGCGACCGGCTCGGCGTCGTACTGGCCCTTGAACGCCGCGACCCGTGCCGACAGCTCCTCGGAGTCGGCCAGGTCGGCGGCGGCGAGATCGGGCGGAAAGTGTCCCAGCGCCTGGCCCACCGCGAGCGCCATGGGCAGGCTCCCGATGATCCGGGACTGCGTCGCGAGGTCGTCGCCCCACGACCACGTCACCGCGTCGACGAACAGGCTCGCGACCGAGCTGTGGTGCGTGAGCTTGACCGTCGCCCCGGCTTCCCACGGCGACTCCTTGCGCGGCGTGACCAGGAAAGTCGCGGCGCCGCACAGCAGGGTCAGCGTCAGGATCACGCGGTGGCGCTTCCGCAGGATGCGGAGGTAATCGCGCAGGTTCAGCTCGTAGGTCTGTGCCACCGGGCCTCCTCAGTCGTTGTCGTTCGCGAGCTCTTTGATGATCAGCGTGTCGAGGATCAGATCGAAGAACGGCTGGATCGCCGCCACGGCCTCGCGGACGTCCACGATCGCCTTGTGCGGAACGTAGACGACGTCTCCGTTTCTCAAGACGACGTCGGAGGACAGGTCGCCGAGCTCGAGCATGTCCTTGAGGTTGACGGCGATGACCTCGGGCGCGTCGAGTCCGCCGCGGATCACGACGATCGACTTGAGCTTGCCGCGCGCGTTGACCCCGCCGGCGCGCGCGATGGCCTCGACGACGGTGATGTTCTCGCGGATCTCGATCAGACCGGGGTTGTTGACCTCGCCCAGCACGACCAGCCGGCGATTCGACAGCGTGACCGAGGGCACGAACACCGTGTCGCCTTCGTTCAGGAGCGGGTTCTCGGCCTGATCCGACGACAGCACCGCGCGGTACAGGTTGAGGTACGACGATCGACCGTCCGGCTGGATCAGCTGCACGCGGTTGAGATCGGCGCGATCCGTCGGGCCGCCGTGCTTGGACAGGAAATCCACGACCCGCGTCTTGCCCTCCAGGGCGTACTGCCCCGGGCCGCTGTCGTTGCGCGCGGTCGAGCGGACCTCGCCGAGCATGGAGACCTTGTGGGCGTGGTACTGCAGCACGACGACCTCCACCTCGGCCTCGCGCCACACGCGGGACGCACGCTCGATCATCACGTGCTTGAGCTGAGTGGGGGACAGCCCCGACGCCTCGATCGAGCCGATGCCTCGCGCCGGAACCAGAATCTGTCCGTCCGTCTGGACCGCCGTCTCGACCTCCTCGACGGCGTCGCCGTTGAACAGCCGGACCCGGACGACGTCGCCCACGCCGAGGCGGTACTCGTCGAATCCGAGCGCGGTGGTGAACGAGTCGTTGCCGTTCGCCCAGCGCTCTTCGACGGCCTCGGGCCCGCGCACCACGCGCGGATTCCCGCCCTGCGGCACCGCGGACGAGGCCGGGCCGAACGCCCGGATGCCGTCGCTGAAGCCGGTGGCGATCAGGGCCGGCGGAGCATCGCGGTACAGGCTGCCCATGCCGAGGCCGAACCACACGTCGCGCTCCGGCAGCCCGCCGACCACAGGGTCGAACTGGCACTCCTTGCGGTGGACCCACCCGAGGATTCCGAGGCCGTTGCCCGACGAGGCGTAGATCTCGAGGCGCCCGTCGCCGTCGGCGTCGGCGAGAAGCGGCGACCAGAACGACCCGTCCTCGATCAGGGCACACGCCTCCGCCGCGGGGTCGAGACCGGGGAAGACGCGCACTCCCGAGCGATAGGTGGTCGCCACGACGTCGAGCCGCCCGTCCCCCGTCACGTCCCCGAGGGCCACCCGCCGGTAGAAGCCCGGCGCGCCGAGCACCGCTCCGGGAGCGAACGCTCCGTTGCCGTCCCCGTGGAAGATGCGCACGCCCTGGTCGAGACCCCAGCCGGCGGCCACGGCGTCGAGGTGCTCGTCGCCGTCGATCCGTCCGAGCACCACGTGCTTGAAGGCGTTTCCGGTCTGTATCGCCTCGTGGTTCTCGAATCCGCCGCGCCCGTCGCCGAGCCACATCTCGATTCCGCCGTCCTCGCGGTCGCCGCCCCGCGCGACGACCAGATCCACGGCGCCGTCGCCGTTCAGGTCTCCGGTGGCCACGGACTCGAATCCCGGGTCGCTGGAGATCGGGTCGGGCCTGCCCCACGGTCCTTCCGTCGGCGCGCGGAGGATCAGCAGGCCCCCGATGCCGCCGCGGCTGACGATCACGATCTCGTCGCGGCCGTCGCCGTCGACGTCGGCCAGTGCGACGTCCCGGACCTCCGAGGAGGGCAGCGCGACGAAGCTCATCTGCCACGTGCCGTCCTCGCGGCCGATCCAGATCGACACGCCGCCGGGGTCGAAAGAGCCCGCCACGAGGTCCGGGATCGCGTCGCCGTTCAAGCGGCCGGTGGCGGCCGCGAAATAGTGTCCGTCGGCCGGGGGCGCGATCCACTCCTCCCACAGGCTCTCGGGCGCCTCGGCGCCCCGCGCCTTCTCCAGCGCGCTCGAGATCTCGGGACGGTCCGTGACGTGCGTCGGCTTTGCCTTGCAGCCCGCGAGCGCAGCGATCACGATCAGCAACGTCAGGGTCCGCCGGAGGGAGATCATCCCGCCATCCTCCTCGCCAGCCGTCGGGCCGCGGACACCAGCCGTTGCAACCTCGTCTCGGCCGGCTCGGGCTCGACGATCCGTCCGCCTCTCTCGATCGCCTCGATCACCCCGACGATCGCGTCCTCCGACAGCGGGACACCGTGGCGGGAGGTCTCGTCACCCGCGGCGAAGATCACGCCGTGCGACGGGCGCTCCACGAAGCGTCGTACGACCATGCTCTCGCCGGAGCCCACCGCCAGCAGATCCCCGCGGGCCGGTTGCCCGCGGAGCGGACCGAGTACGACGCGATCGCCGCTCCGCAGCCGCGGCCCCATCGATCCGCCCTCGATCGTCACGCGCACCCGTACTTCCCGCGCGACCAGCCGGCGGACGGTCTCGGCGCGCAGCGCCGAGGTCACGGCGCGCGCGGCGGTTCCTGGACGCGCCGCCCCGCGGTGGTCGACGACGCATCGAGTCGCGCTCACGACGTGGCCCCGGGGGCGGGGAGGGCGGCGTCCCGCGCGACCGCGGGGTCGGTGATGCCCACCTGGCGCATCATCGATCGGAACACTCTGGGGTCGAAATCCTCGGGGCGATTCGCGAGCAGGTTCTGGATCGCATCGAACGTGCTCGACGCCGGCCGTCCCGGACGCGCGTGGGTCAGCGCCTCGAGCGCGTCGGCGAGCCCGATGACCCTCGCCGAGGGGTCGATGCGATCGCCGGACAGCCCCTCGGGGAAGCCGCGTCCGGAGACCCTCTCGTGCACCTGGCCCGCGACTTTGGGAAGCCAGCCTTGATCCGGGAAGGCGACTCGCAGCATCTCCGCCGTCCACTTGACGTGACGGCGGCGCAGGGTCTCCTCCTTCGGCGACAAGCCGCTTTCTTTCTGGAGAACCTGCAACGGGACCTTGAGCAATCCGACATCGTGCACCAGGGCCGCCATGGCGAGCCGCGCGAGCCGCGGACGTCCCCATCGCAGGCCCGCGGCGACCCTCACGGCCAGGATCGTCACGTTGAGCTGATGCAGGATCAGGTTGTCGCCCCGTCCCGCGGTCAACGCGACATGGATCAGGTCCGGATCGCGCTCGGTGGCCGACAGCACGCGCTCGGCGATCGCCTCGAGCGGGGCGATCTCGCTCGCGCCCGCATCGATGCCGGCGACGACGCGCCGCAGGGGCTCGTAGCAGCGGCGGTACAGCGCGTGCTCGAGGCGCGGGCCGTACGAGGACGATTCGGCCGCCGGCTCGCCGGAGAGCCCGTGGGCGTCGTGCTCCGCTTCGACTTCGCGGGCGGAACCCTCGTCGAGCCCCGTCACGTCGGGCCGGAACGGCACGACCTCCGGTCCGGGAATGACGCCCAGCTCCTCGATCTCGACGTTGCCCTCGAGCGTCTCGCGCCACGCGGCGTCGAGCAATCCGTGGCCCGCCGTCACGAGCTTCAGCTCCTCGCGCAGCTTGCCCGGCTCGTCGATCGAGCGCAGCCGCTCCGCGATCTCGGGGGACACCGACAGATACTCGTAGAGGTAGGTCCACCCGAGGTACCCCGAGCCCACGCAGCGCTCGCAGCCGTCGCCGCGAGGCCGGATCCGGGGAGCGCGCGCCAGGGCCAGGGCGCGCATCTTCGGGTCCCAGCCGCTCTCGGGGAGATCTTGCGCGCCGACCGAGCGCCACTCGGAGCATTCCGGACACGGTCGCGGGAGCCGGCGCTGGGCCAGGACCCCGACCAGATCGCGAGCCACGCGGAAGCGATCGGCGGCCAGCTCTCGCATCTTCACGAGTGCGCCGGCGGTGTCCTGGGCGCGGATGGGAGCGAAGCCGAGCCTGCGAGTCCCGGACAGCGCGACCGCCAGCGTGGCGTGAAGCGGTGTCCGCAGCTCGGGCATCACGAACCGGTCGACGTCCATGCTCTCGACGTCGTCGAGCAACCGCCACAGCTCGTGGCGCAGGTCGAGCGTCATGGCCGGGTAGCCCGAGACGGCGGGCGCGACACCGTCGAAGGACAGCAGCAGGACGCTCTGCTCGGCCGGGTCCGCCTCGCCCGCGAGGGCGTGGAGCGTGCGCCCGCGGCCGCTGAGCGGGCTGCCCGCGACCAGGACGAGTCCCTTGCGGCCGGCGATGTCGGCGGAGAGCGCGTCGCGGATCTCCTCCGGGACCCCGAGGTCGGCGACGCCCGAAACCGGCCGCTCGTCGCGGTCCGGCAGCACCGTGAGCACGAGCTTCTTGCTCGAAGGAGCCTCGCAGGTCGCGAGCCGGTACCGCACGATGACCTTCCCGCCGTCGAGCTGCAACACGCCGACGCCGTCGCGGGCCGTGCTCTCGAGCAGACGCACCATGGCGTGGCCGCCCTCGGACGGGAGGTGAGCGATCTCGCGCAGGCGACTGCCCACACGGATGCGGAGGCGAACGCCGCCGTCCGTGACCTCGACGTGGATCCGACGGCCCCCCGAGCACAGCGCCGCACGCAGCGCGGGTCCGGGGTCCGTGCGCCGCGGCGGTTCGTTCCGTACTACCGACTCCATGTGCCGGGCCCTCCCCGGTCCCGCCGTCACTCAGCGGAAGCCGGATTTCGAAATTGAACTATTGAAGACAGAGAAAGAACATATGGTAACAAGAATACAGCGTCAAGACAGAATTATTGAATCTAGTATGCACTCCAATTGGCTGATGCCGCATCACTTGTGAACAGGGACGCGGCGGACGGGAGCGCGCTCGAAGCCCGGCTCGGTGAGGGGGCGAGGCTTGCGCGCGGCACGACGCCACATAGATTCAGCGGTGGGCCGGTCGCCGGACCGCGGGACGAGGGGAACCCGTGGGGACGTACGCCGGGGCCGGGAACAGGGGTCGCACACGGAATGAAGAGCTGGGCCGACGTGCTGGCGACCCGGGACACCCCGGATCGCGTCAAGCACCGCAACGTCGTCATGCTGCGCGGACTGCTGATCGTCGCCGTCGGCGCCCTGCTCGTCGACGCGGGCGTCCGCACCGCCGGCTTCGGCGCGCTCGCCCTGGTGCTGGCGTTCGCCGCGTCGGATGTCGTTCTGGCCCGCCTTCCGGCGCACGTCGCGAGCCGGCAACGCTTCGACGTGCTGGTGGGGGGGTTGGATCTCGTCCTGGTCGCGCTGGGCCTGTTCCTCGCGGACGCCGCCGGGGGCGCCCTGCCGATCTCCTGTCTACTGATGGTGCTGGTGGTCGCCCTCGCGAGCCGCTACGCCAATGCCGTGGCGGGCGCGGCGGCCGTGGGCGCGCTGCACACGTGGCTGCTGCTGCAACAGGGTCCGCGGCCCGACCTCGGACGGCAGCTCCTTCTACAGACCTTGTTCCTGTGCGCCGTCGGCCTGTACTACGGCGTGCTCGCCGAAGGCATCCATCGCGTCCGCCGCGAGCGCCATGCCGAGGATCTCGAGCGCCGCGAGATCGCCACGCTGATCGAGATTCTCGACGACGTGACGTCGTCGCTCGATCTCCACACCGTGGTTCGCAAGGTCGTCGGCAAGCTCACCGCCATCGTTCCGGCCGTGCGCTGCTCGATGGTTTACGTCGACGAAGCCCTGACCCGCTGCTGCGTCATCGCGTCGCACGACGACCCCGAGCTGAGGTGGCTCGAGATCGAGATCGCGAAGTACCCCGAGATCCGGAAGGCCATCGAGACCCGGCAGTGCGTGATCATCGAGGACATCTGCAGCCACCCGCTCATGGCGGAGGTGCGCAAGCACCTCGTGGGCCTCGATTTCCAGTCGATCATCGTCGTTCCGATCACCTTCGGGGCGGACGTCCTGGGAACGCTGTGCATCCGGACCGCCCGCGGGCAGCACAGCTTCACCGAGCGCGAGGTCAAGTTCTGCACGGCGGTGGCCCGGGCATCGGCCAACGCCCTCAAGAACGCCCTGCTGCACCGCGAGGTGGTCGGCGAGTCGGGTCGCCACCGCCGCACCGGCGAGAAGCTGGTGAAGATCCTGAACAACTCGCCCGACCTCATCCTGACCACCGACACCGACGGCTGCGTCACGGAGTTCAACCGCGGTGCCGAGAGGCTTCTCGGTTACTCCAAGGACGAGGTGCTCGGCAGGCACTATCGCGTGCTGCTCGCGGAGCCCGAAGCGGCGGGCCGGTTGCTCGATCAGGTCCTGTCCTTCGGGGTCCTGCCGAACTACGCCCAGCGCATGCTCAAGAAAACGGGGGATGCGCTGGACGTCGAGCTGCACATGTCGGTGCTGAAGGAAGACGACGAGCGGGTCGTGGGCAGCGTGTGGGTCGGTCGCGACGTCACCGCCCTGAAGGCCGCCCAGATGCAGCTCATGCAGGCCGAGAAGCTATCGAGCATCGGCGAGGTCATCTCGGGCGTGGCCCACGAGCTGAACAACCCGCTGAGCGGCGTGCTGGGGTTCTCGCAGCTCCTCATGGCCCGCCACGGGGACGGCCCCCACGTCCGCGAGATCCAGAAGATCAACGAGTCGGCGCAGCGCTGTCAGAAGATCGTGAAGAACCTGCTGTCGTTCGCGCGCGCGCACAAGCCGGAGCGCAAGTACCTCGGCTTGAACGGCATCGTCGAGAAGACCCTCGATCTCAAGAGGTATCAGCTCCACGTCAACGACATCGAGGTCGAGCGCCACCTGCAGCCCGACCTGCCGCGCACGATGGTCGACTTCCATCAGATCCAGCAGGTGCTGCTGAACCTGATCAACAACGCCCAGCACGCGATGGCGGCCGTGCGCGACCGGCCGGGCCGGCTGGTGGTGCGGACGACGCATCTCGATCACATGATCCGCCTCGAGGTGACCGACAACGGCGAGGGCATGGATCCCGAGACCCTGCCGCGGATCTTCGACCCGTTCTTCACCACCAAGGAGCAGGGTCAGGGCACCGGACTCGGGCTGTCGGTGTCCTACGGCATCGTCAAGGAGCACGGCGGGCAGATCTACGCGCGCAGCACGAAGGGCCAGGGGACGACCTTCCTGGTGGAGCTGCCGGTGTGGAAGGAGAGCCAGGACGAGACTCAGGACGCCGCCTCCGAGCCCGGGCTCGCGGCCGGCGTCACGCCGAGAGGAAGCGATATCCTGATCGTCGACGACGAGCCCCTGGTCATCGACCTCCTCATGGACGTCCTGACCGAGCTGGGCCACCGCGTCGACACCGCGGCCAACGGTATGGAAGCGTGCCGCAAGGTGGACTCCCGGAGCTACGACGTGGTGATCACCGACGTGCGCATGCCGCAGATGAACGGCATGGACCTGTATCGCGACGTGCTGGCCAAGCGGCCGGAGCTCGAGGGCAGGGTCATCTTCGTGACCGGGGACCTCATCGATCGCAACGTCGTCGATTTCCTCGCCGAGGTCAACGCCAGGACGCTGCCGAAGCCTCTGGAGATCGGCCAGATCCATCAGGCGGTCCGCGAGGTCCTCGACCGCAAGCCCGACGGCCCGCTCGCCTGATCGAGAGAGCGGCTGCGCTCAACCGGCGGAAGCAGCCCGGCTGAGTGCGGCGGCGAACTGCTCGAGCACGCCCAAGTCGTTCACCAGGGTCTGCCAGATCCGCTCGTGGTCGACCCCGAGATAGAGGTGCACGAGGACATTGCGTAGCCCCGCCCACCCTTCCATCGCCGTGGCCAGCTTCTCCGACAGCACGCCTTGTTCCTTCAGGATCTGGAAGGCCTCGCGATAGGTCGTGGGCGTGCGCCAGCCGCGGTCGGCGATGAGATGGTTGGCGAGGTCCAGCGCGCACTCCGCCGCAAGATGGAGCCACCGCTCCGCCTGGGCCTGGAGCCCGCGGTTTCGGAGGAACTCCTGTCGCGGGACGACCGCCAGCCCGCGAAGGTCGCTCAGCAACTCCTCCAGCCTGGCCAGACGGCGGTCGAAGACCTCACGGTCGACCAAAGCGGCCCTCCGCAAGGCGCCGGCGTCGCGCCGCCTCGTGCAATTCGCGGTAGTAGCGCTCGTCCTCGGAACGGGCGACGCTGCGCACGAAGAAGCGCACGTACGCGGCCCGGTCCCTCGCGAAGAGCAGCTCGCCGAGAAGCGCACGATGTGCGAGCAGGGATGGCGCGTCGTTGAGCACCACGACGTCGACGCGACCCGCATTCTCGAGCCCCGCCTGCAGCCGCAGTCGCACTCCCCATCGCTGCTCCGCCGTCAGGTCCGGAGATAGGAACACACCCACATCGAGGTCCGAGTCGGGTCTGGCCGTTCCCCTGGCGCGCGAACCGAACAGCAGTGCGAAGATCACCTCAGGACAGGCACTCAGCCGCTCTGCGAGCGTCGGCTCCGATCTCATCGCGAACGGATGGTAGCACGGCCCTCGGCACGGGAATCAGCGTGAAGTGAGGCTGTGTGGTCAACGGAGCCCCGCCTTCTTGATCTCGTCGAGACCGTTCCCGGCCGCGACCGCGGGGCAAGCCGCTATAAGATGACGAGCACCGGGGAGACGCGACATGACCGCCGGGGACGGCACGCTCAGGATCGCCATGTGGTCGGGGCCGCGCAACATCTCGACCGCGCTCCTGCGATCGTGGGGCAACCGGCCCGACACGTGGGTGTGCGACGAGCCGCTGTACGCCTACTACCTCCACCGCACGGGGCGCGAGCACCCGGGCGCGCGCGAGGTCATCGAGCACGGCGAGACCGATTGGCGCGCGGTCGTGGAACGGCTGCGCGGTCCGGTGCCCGAGGGTCGCCGGATCTGGTACCAGAAGCACATGGCGCACCACCTGCTCCCCGAGATCGATCGCTCCTGGCTGGGCGAGCTGACCCACGGCTTCCTGATCCGCGATCCGCGCGAGATGCTGACGTCGCTTCATGAGGTCCTCGACCGGCCGACGATCGATGACACGGGCCTGCCGCAGCAGGTCGAGATCTTCGAATGGGTCGTGCGCGAGACGGGTGCCGTGCCCCCGGTCATCGACGCGCGGGACGTGCTGTCGGACCCCGAGGCGCAATTGCGCCTGCTGTGCGAGGCGCTGGGTGTCCCGTTCCGGCAGGAGATGCTGGCGTGGCCTCCCGGTCCGCGGGCCACCGACGGCGTGTGGGCGCGCCACTGGTACGGCGCGGTCATCGGCTCGACGACCTTCCGGCCCTACGCCCCGAAGGCCGATCCGCTCCCGCGGGGGCTCGAGGATCTGCACCGGCGCTGCGTGGACTATCATGAGCGCCTCCATCGGCACCGGCTCGGGGCCTGAAGGCACACCATGCTCCAGAAGTTCGACGAACGGAACCGCGACATCCAGGTCAACGTCAACGGCTCTCTCGTGCACCGTGACGAGGCCGCGATCAGCCCGTTCGATTCGGCCGTCCAGGGCGGCGACGCGGTGTGGGAGGGCCTGCGACTGTACCGCGGCCGGATCTTCAAGCTACGCGAGCATCTCGATCGCCTCCGCGACTCCGCGCGCGCGCTGGCGTTCGACGACATTCCGAGCCAAGAATCGATCGCGCGCGAGATCGCCCGCACGCTGGCCGCCAACGGGATGACCGACGGGGTCCACATCCGGCTCACGCTGACCCGCGGCGTGAAGGTCACCTCCGGGATGGACCCGCGCCTCAATCGCGGCGGCCCTACCCTGATCGTTCTCGCCGAGCACAAGGCGCCGGTCTACGACCAGGGTGGATTGTCGTTGATCACCAGCAGCGTGCGGCGCTTCCCTCCCGACTGCCTGGATCCGAAGATCCATCACTGCAACCTGCTCCAATCGATCCTGGCCAAGATCGAAGCCAACGCCGCGGGCGCGGACGATGCGCTGATGCTCGATACCCGTGGCTTCGTCGCGGAGACCAACGCCACCCACGTGTTCATCGTGCGCGACGACACCGTGCAGACCGGCCGCGCCGTCGCGTGCCCCGAGGGGATCACGCGCGCCACGGTGCTCGAGCTGTGCGGGGAGCACGGCATTCCGCACCGCGTGGACGACCTGTCGCTCACGGAGGTCTACCGCGCTCGCGAGATGTTCTGCACCGGCACCCTGGGGGAGCTGGCGGCGGTCACGAAGGTCGACGGCAGGACGATCGGCGACGGGCGCCCCGGTCCGATCACGGGGCGCCTCGGCGAGCTGTTCCGTGATCTCGTGACGAGCACGGGCGACCCGGTCGCCGCGAGCCCGGGCCCGGAGGAACCGTGAAACGGGCCATTCCCGGCACGGCTTCTCGCCGGGCGGAAACGGGAGCATAATAGTCTTCTTTACTGGCGCGGACACGTCCCGCGGGGCGGGTTTCGCGAAACGGTGGTTCGATGCGCGTACTGCTCGTCAATCCCGAGTTCCCCGACTCCTACTGGAGCGGAAGGCACGCCCTGTCGATCGCGCGGAGGCGGAGCCTCCTTCCACCCCTCGGACTGATCACGGTGGCTGCCATGCTGCCGCGGGACTGGGAGCTGCGGCTCGTCGACCTCGCAATCGAGGAACTGTCCGACGATCAGATCCTGTGGGCGGACGTGGTGATGCTCTCGGGGATGATCGTGCAGCGCCCCTCGCTCCACCGCGTGATCGAGCGCTGCCGCGGGCTCGGCGTGCGAACGGTGGTCGGTGGGCCCTACGCCACCGCGCTGCCGCAGGAGCTCGACGCCGCCGACCACGTCGTGGTGGGCGAGGCCGAGGATCTCATCCGTACCCTCGCGGCGGACCTCGCCGCCGGGACCGGGCCGCACATCTACCGCGAGACCGAAAAGCCCGACCTGACCGCCGCGCCCGTGCCGCGCTTCGATCTCCTGAGGGCGGACGCCTATCACCAGATGTGCCTGCAGTACTCCCGCGGGTGCCCGTTCACGTGCGAGTTCTGCGACATCATCGTGATGTACGGCAGGAAGCCGCGCACCAAGACGCCGGCGCAGGTCATCGCCGAGCTCGAGGCGATCCGCGCCACGGGTTTCGTGGGCGACGTGTTCTTCGTGGACGACAACTTCATCGGCAACAAGAAATCGGTCCGCGCCCTGCTGCCGGAGGTCGCGCGCTGGCGGCGCGAGACGCGGCCGGCGCTCGAGTTCTACACCGAGGCGTCGATGAACATCGCCGACGACGAGCAGCTCGTGGACCTCATGACGCAGGCCGGCTTCACGGCCGTGTTCATCGGCATCGAGACGCCCTCTTCGGAGGCGCTGCACGAGACGAGGAAGATCCAGAACATGAGGCGCAACCTCGAGGACCAGGTCCATGGCCTCCTGAACCGCGGTCTGGACGTGTGGGCCGGCTTCATCCTGGGCTTCGACAGCGACGGTCCGGAGATCTTCGACCGCATGATCAAGTTCGTGCAGGACGCCGCCATCCCGTACGCCATGGTCGGGATGCTCGGCGCGCTGCCCAACACGCCTCTGTACCACCGGCTGGAGAAGGAAGGCCGCCTGCGGGAGGACTTCAGCGGCGACCAGTTCGGTCTGACCAACGTCGTGACCAAGCTGCCACGCTCCATGATGATCTCCGGGTACCGCCGCGTTCTCGAGACGCTCTACAAGCCGGAGGTCTACTTCCAGCGCTGCCGCGAGAACCTCGCGCGCTGGAAGCCGGTCCCGGGCTCGATCCGGCCCCTGGTCCCGCGAGACCTGGTCTCGGCGTGGCGCGCCGTGTGGGCGCAGGGCGTCCGGGCCCCGTACCGCAGGGCCTACTGGCAGTTCCTGCGGTGGGTCGTCCGGCACCACCCGGCGAAGCTGAGCCGGGCGATCGCCCAGGCCGCCGCCGGCCACCACTACATCACGTACACGCGCAACGTGGTGGTGCCCGCCCTGGCCGCGGAGCTGGCCCCGGCGGAGCTGGCCCCGGCGCGCTGACGCGACCCGAGGGATTGGGTCGGACAGGCTCCTGTCATGCGAACGATCGTGAAGGGGACGGGGATGTACGTCCCCGGCAACGTCGTGGACAACCATCGCCTGTCGAAGGTGATGGATACGAGCGACGATTGGATCCTGCAGCGGACCGGGATCGGGACGCGGCACTTCGCCGATCCGGGCCAGGCCACGAGCGACCTGGCGGTGCCCGCCGCGCGGGCGGCCCTCGCCGAGGCCGGCCTCGCCGCGGAGGACGTCGACTACGTCGTGTTCGCGACCATGACCCCGGACTACTACTTTCCCGGGGCGGGCTCGATCCTGCAGCACAAGCTCGGTCTCCCCAAGGTGCCGTGCCTCGACATCCGGCAGCAGTGCGCGGGCTTCCTCTACGGCATGCAGGTCGCCGATGCCCTGATTCGCTCGGGCCGGTATCGCACCGTGCTGCTCGTCGGCGCCGAGGTCCACGACGGGTTCATGCCGTGGTCGTGGGACGTCGTGCTGGGCACGGCCGACCGCGCGGTCTCCCCGGAGGAATTCGCCTGGAACACCCGCTTCCGGGATCGAACCGTGCTGTTCGGGGACGGGGCCGGCGCCTTCGTGCTGTCGGCCTCGGCCGACGACGGCGCCGGGATCGTGGACGTCGAGGTCCACAGCGACGGCGAGCACGCCGAGGCGATGTGGGTCCCGGCAGGGGGAAGCGCGTACCGGCCGTACTTCGATCCGGCCATGCACGCGCGCGGCGACATCGTCCCGATCGTTCAGGGCCGCGAGGTCTTCAGGATGGCGGTCACGATGATGCCCGAGTCGGTGCTGTCCATCCTGAAGAACAACGGGTACGGCCTCTCGGACCTGCGGCTGCTCGTCATGCACCAGGCGAACCTGCGCATCAACGAAGCGGTGCAGAAGCGTCTCGGGCTGCCCGACGACAAGGTGTACAACAACATCCAGAAGTACGGGAACACGACGGCGGCCACGCTTCCCATGGCGTTCCACGAGGCCAGGACGGCGCGCGGCCTCGTTCCCGGAGACCTGGTGTGCTTCGTCGCCCTCGGCAGCGGGCTCAACTGGGGGGCGGCGCTGTACCGCTGCTGATCGCGGGACCGGGCTTGCGCATCGCGCCCTCGTTTGCGCGCTCGGATCGCGTAGAGGGCCGCGAGTCACGCTCGAGCACGGAGCGTGACTCGCTGCAATCGCGCCGGTACTTGCCGTGTTCGGGTTGACCCCACGCCCGACTTCCCACAGAATCCACCCCGTCCCCACATCATTCGCGTTCCGGGGGCCGCTTCGGCGGCTTCTTGGGGAGGAGGTTCTGCGATGTCGTTCGACAAGAGGATCCTGTACGGTCTCGCGCTGGCCGCCCTGGTGGCCTGCCTGGCGGTTGCCGCGGAGGACTACACCGATACGAGCGAGCGGTGGGAGAAGGCGTACAACGCCGGCGACGCCGCTGCCATTGCCGCGCTGTACGCCGAGGACGGCATCCTGATGCCGCCGAACGCGGGACCGTCGACGGGCAGGAAGGCAATCCAGGTGTTCATCGAGAGCGATCTCGCCGCCAACAAAGGCAACACGATCGAGATCGAGTCCGTCGACAACTCGAAGAGCGGCGATCTCGGGTTCGCGAACGGCACCTGGCGGATGAAGGACCCGAAGGGCACCGTCCTCGACGAGGGCAAGTGGCTCGAGGTGCGCATGATGGTCGACGGCCGGTGGCGGATCTACCGCGACATCTGGAACAGCAACCTCCCGCTGCCGCCGGGTTAGGCTTCCACGGCTCGACAAGGGGACGGGCAAGAACGGCGGCCGCGGGTGGGCGGCCGCAGTGCTCGCGGGCGGTCGCGTGGCGACCACCGAGAGGGGCTGCCAGGGGGCGCGGGCAGGAGCAACAAAGATGTGCCGTTTCGCCGTAAGTAATTAAGGACAGAAAGATTTAGTGGCTGGGTTGCCCTGTTGCCGGTAAGATGAGAGCGGGTTCGAGTCCGACTCTTGCATTCAGGCGGCGGTCAGCGCGCGGGGTCTCCGGCCGGAGAGCACGCGGCGCGAGCGCGGTCGCCGGGAGTCCGGCCGAGCCCGAGGCTCGGGGCAAGGGGGGTTGGGTCGTGAAAGCTCGGATCCTCGAACTGTTCGAAGGCCAGCGCGGCTTCGCGATGGTCCTCGCCCTCCTGATCACCGTCATCATGACCCTGCTCGGGATGGCGTTCATCCTGATGAGCCAGACCGAGAACCGCATCGCGGAGAACGAGCGCACCTCGGCGCAGGCGCTGTACTTCGCCGAGGCCGGCGTGCGGGTGGTCGAGAGTTGGTTCAACACCGATTTCCCGACCGGCGCATTGATGCCTCCGCCGGCGGGAGCGATCGATCTCACCCGGCGCGAGATCGACGACGACGGGGACGGTCCCGCGCCTTGGCATCTGCAGGACGGGGGCACCTGGCCGCGCTACAAGCAGAACGTCGATCTCAACTTCGACGGGTCCGACGACCACTTCCTGCGGCCCTATCGTGATCCGGCAGACCTGCGCCACGCCTTCCTGGGCACTCCGAGCGGCCCCGACGTCCGCATCATCGCGGCCGCAGGCACGGAGGCGCGCACCTATCTCGAGAGCCTCTCCGAGGCGCTCGTACCAGCCTATCCCGCGGGCGGGGGAGGGGGCGTCCGGGCGCGAATCTCGCGCATCGAGATCTACGCTCCGCCGTACGTCGACCTCAACGGGGCCTGGACGCGACACGGCATGGCGACGATCGCCGTCGAGGCGACGATCCTCCAGACCCTCGGGGGAACGGAGCAAGTTCTCGCCCGGCGCACGGTGAAGGCCGTGCTCAACGAGATTCCCTATTACGCCGCGCGCGGCCCCCTGCAGTCCGGCGGGCCGCTGACGTACAACGGCGACCTGAGGGTCCACTGGGGCCCACTCCTCGCCGCGGGCACGGGCGATCTCGACGACTTCGTCAACATCCCGGACAGCCACCCGCGGGCCTTTCCCGGAGGCTTGAACGTCGATCTGTTGTGGGCGCACTCCGATCCCTCGCTGTTCGCGACGTACAAGGGCGAGGTCGAAGGCGGCCAGGTTCCGGATCCGTGGTTCCGCTACTTCGGGACGGGTCCGATCCTCGACGCCATCAACATGAACGTCCAGCCGGAGCCCTACACCCCGGCCTTGCCGTTCGATCCGGCCAATCCCGCCGAACCCGCGAACAACTCCAGTGTCTTCCAGAACCTGCCCCTCGGAGCCCTGGCGAACTTCGACTACGACCTGTGGAAGCGGATCGCGACCTCGAGGCGCGGAGGCTTGCACTACTACGTGTGGGTGGATGGAAGCTCGTTCTCCGAGAACGGCTACGGCCCCGAGAAGACGTTCGAGGAGATCACCGACGGGCAGGAAGGCGTGTTCTTCTTCGACACGCGGGACAAGAAGGCGCCGTACGACGACGACGGCGACGGAGTGTACGACAACCTCACGCCTCCGATCGTCGTCAACGGCGGCACGTGGGGCACCCGGGGTCTGATCTTCCTCAACTGCGAGCGCATCCAGGTCAAGAACGTCACGGGGCGGCCGGCGACGTTCAACGCGCCCGGCGAAGTCTTCCAGGACTACGACGCAGACGGCCAGTTCGACGCCGGTGAGAACTGGCTGAACCTGGACTACCCCTCGACGCTCGGGGCGCCGTTCGTCCTGCTCGAGGACGACGCGCTCCAGGACGACGGCACCACGGGCGGCACCGCGGTCCGAAACCGGATCGGACCCTCCATCGAAGACAACGCTTCAGTGTGGGGAATCCTGTACAACAGCGGGACGTTCGACGCCAGCGGCGGCAACGCGACGTTCTACGGGAGCGTGATCGCCGACAGCGGCGTGGTGCAGACCGAGCCGGGCACTCCGGCGCCGGACATCTACTGGGACGACCGCCTCCCGACGGAATGGCCTCCGCCGGCGTGGACGCTGCCCAGGGTCGCCGTCGCGCGCTGGGTCACCGAGTAGCCCGCCGACACGTATGCGGTCCGGGGGGCGCCGGCGAGACCGAACGCCAGGTGCACGATCGCGAACAGCTCCCACGAGAACGGCACGTATCCGAGATAGCCGAGCAGCGGCATCTCGAACACGTGCGCGAAGCCGAAGATCGGCACCCGGTAGGTCCACTTCGGGTACGACCCGACGTTCCACATCTCCCAGAACAGCCCGCAGATCAGGCAGCCGAGCCCGAGAGCGACCACCGGTCGCCAGTCGCCTTCGCGCGTCCACTCGATGAGCGAGCGGTTGCCGCGCCACACGTTGATCGGCTCCAGCATCAACACCAGGGAGATCCACACGAGCGGGAACAGGCTCTCGGGAAGGGCCATCAGTCCGGCGAAGGCGAGCACTCCGAGACCGAACAGGATGGCCGTCGTGCGCCCATCGGATCCCAGCGCCGCCCGGGGCCTCATCCCGCGGACGACTCGCAGTCCCGCGACCAGCTCGGCGGTTCCGAGGACGGCCGGAATCACCGTGGAGAAGCTCAACGTGGCGAACGCCGCGTACTCGAGATCGCCGAAGTGCTCGCGCCCGACGTAGATCCAGTTGCGCGTGCGCAGGTTGATCGCCTCGAAGATCCACCACGCCGGCGCCGAGACGAGGAACAGGGCGGCATACTTCCGCGCGCTGCGCGTCAGCAGCGACGTGCCGTTCCTGAAGACGCACAGGCCGTCCACGGTGAGACAGTACCCGAGCCACAGCGGGAAGAACCCCCACTGCGTTCTCGGACCCTCGACGATCCAGTTGACCGGCCAGAACACGGCGATCAACGCGATGCCGAGCCAGCCGTGGGGCGGAAACCGCCGGTCGGGCTTCGTGGTCACGCCCGCAAGGGTAGCGCGGCCCGGGTCCGATCGGACCGCGAGCTTCAGGGCGTCGCGGTTTCGGGGTTCTTGATTCGATCCGACTCGGTCAGACCCGCGACGACCTCGATGTGGATCCCGTCGGACAGTCCCGTTTCGACGGTCCGCTTCTCGAAGACCTGCGGCGCGGTCTCGACCTCGACGAAGGCCGAGCCGTCGTCGAACTGCAGCAATCCCTCGTCGATCGACAGGACGTCGTCGCGCCGATCGAGCACGATGTCGGCGTTGGCGCTGTAGTTCGCCCGCACGAAGGCGCCGCCCGAGAGACTCAGGGCGGCCCGGATCTGGAACTGGATCGCCCCGTTCTCCTCGATGCCCTTGGGCGCGATGTGCTCCAGGACCGCCTCGAACGGCTGGTCCTCGATGGCGCCGATGGTCAACGACAGTTCCATCCCGGGCTCGATCTTCCCGACCTCGGACTCGTCCACCATGCCCTCGAAGATCAGCTCGTCCATGTCGGCGACCGTCGCGATGGTGGTGCCGTCGTTGAAGGTGTTGCTCTCGATCACGAAGTCGCCTTCCTCGAGCGGCACCTCGAGGATCGTCCCGTCGATCGTGGCGCGCACCAGGGTGTTGGTGGCGGAGCCGGCCTTCTGGGTCGTCCCCTTCTTGATCAGCTCCAGGTGATCGAGGGCCGCGGCCATCTCCTCGCGCGCCTCGTCCCACGCCAGCGTGACCTTCTGGTGCTCGGAGCGCGACACGACCCCCTCCGCGAGCAAGCGGTCGTTCCGCTCCTGGTCGAGCCTGGCGTTCTCGAGCCGCAGGCGCGCCTGGTTCACGCGGTTCTCGGCGTCGCTCAAGATCACCATGTCGGGGATGATCCGGATCCTGGCGATCAGGTCGCCGCTCTTCACGGCGTCGCCGGGCTCGACGAACAGCTCCCCGACGATCCCCGAGACCTGCGGCTTGATCTCGACCTCCTTGCGCGGCACGACCGACCCGGTGGCCACGGTCTTGCGGACGATGGTCCTCACGGCGGGACTCGCCGTCTCGTAGACGACCGGCGGCTCCTCGGACTTGCTGTACAGGTAGTACAAGGTCCCCCCGAAGCCGGAGAGCGCCACCACACCGAGCACGATCGCGATGAGCTTCTTCATGCCGTCACCCCGCCGATCTCTTTGCCTATTCCGCGCGCAGCGCCTGAACGGGAGTCAGGCGAATCGCGCGCCGCGCCGGGATGATCCCGGCCAGCACGCCGGAAACCACGAGGATCACGAGCGCCTGCCCGGCACTGCCCAGGTCGACCCCGGGGTTGCTGAACATGTCGGGCTCGGCCCCGCTGCGCGTCAAGAGCCACGCTATCAGATCCATGAGACCCATCCCCGCGAACAGCCCGAGATAGCCCGCCATCGAGGTCAGCAGCACCGCCTCGAACACGATCTGGAGCACGATCCACGAAGGCGTGGCTCCGATGGCGCGGCGGACCCCGATCTCCTTGGTGCGCTCGCGCACGATCACCAGCATGATGTTGCTGACGCCGATCGCGCCGGCCGCGAGCGTGCCGATCCCGACGATCCACACCAGGACTCGAATGCCGGCGAACAGCCCCTGGATCTCGTTGAACTCCTCCTCGAGGTTGAAGTGCCCGAGGGCCTGCTCGTCGTCGGGCGCCACGTCGTGCCGCTTGCGGAGGAGGGCCAGCACCTCGTTCTCGGCCTGCGAGGCCGGCACGCCGTCCCGCGACGTGATCGCCCACCAGGCCACGCGGTTGGCGTAGTTGAACGCCGACTGGAAGGTCGTGAACGGCACGTAGATCGTGGCCGAGTCGCGCTCGTTGTCCTCGATCGATTGGATCGACTCGATCGTTCCGACGACCCTGAAGTGCACGCCGGCGACGAGGATGTGCTCGCCGATCGGGTCCTCATCGGGCTCGAACAGCAGCTCGACGACCCTGGAGCCGATCACGGCCACCTTCCGACGCTCGCGCAGGTCGAGGTCGTTCAGGAAGCGCCCGCGCTCGAGCTCCATGCCCTGGATCCTTCGGATGTCGGGGGTGTCGCCCATGACGTTGAACGACCCGGCTTTCGTTCCTCGCGTGACGTTGTTGCCGGAGCGGTACCCGCCGAGCTGCAGCCGCGGAGCGACGACCTCCGCGTCCGGCACCTGCGCCCGGATCGCGGCGGTGTCTTCGTTGGTCAGCACGATCGGCCGGCCGATCTTGAGGCCTCGATACGGCTTGGTGGTGGCTCGTCCCCACACGAAGAAGCTGTTGGTGGCGCTGTCCGAGAAGTCCTTCCTCACGCCGTTCTCGAGGCCGTTGCCCGAGCCCAGCATGACCATCAGCATGAACAGACCCCAGAACACCCCGAACGCCGTCAGGAACGTCCTCAGCTTGTTCGCGCTGAGCACTTCGTAGATCTCCCGCCAGTGGTCGAGGTCGAACATCTCACTCGTCCCTGAGGGCTTCGATGGGTCTTATGCGCGCGGCCCGGAGCGCCGGGAACAGACCCGCCAGGGTTCCGGCCAGCACGAGAAACGCGGTGGCGTAGATCGCGACGCCCAGATCGATCGCCGGGTTCTTGAAGAACGGCGCCTCGGGGAGGCTCTTCCCGACCAGCTCGAGGACGGCCACGCCCAGGACCAGCCCGAGGTAGCCCGAGATCGCCGTGATCAGGACCGACTCCTGGAGGATCATGCCGACGACCGACCTCGGCGTCGCCCCCAGCGCCTTGCGGATCCCGATCTCCTTGGTTCGCTCGCGCACCGAGACCAGCATGATGTTGCTGACCCCGACGACTCCCGCGAGCAGCGTGCCGATTCCGATGACCCAGATGAAGGTCCGGATGGCTCCCATGACGCGCTTGAAGCGCGCGTACTCCTCGTTGTTGTTGTTCACGATCAGAGCGCTGTGATCCTCCGTCGAGAAGCTGTGGCGCGTGGCCAGCTTGCGCCGCACTGTCTCCGCCATCCGCTGGCTCTTCCCGAGGCTCGCGTCCCCGGTGGTCAGCATCATCTGGTGAACGCGGTTGGCGCCGTTGTACGTCCTCTGCGCGGTGCTGATCGGGATGTAGATGTTGTCCATCTCGCCCGCTCCGCCCTCGTCCTCGAAGATCCCCACGACCCTGAACGGGATGCCGTTCAGCTCGACGTACTCTCCGAGCCCCGAGCCGCCCGGGAACAGCGCCTTCTCGACCAGGTCGCCGATCACCGCCGTCTTGCGATGCTCCTCGATGTCGAGGTCGTTCAAGAACCGACCCGCGGTGACGATCGTGTTCTCGAGGTAGCGATGGCCCGGGTGCACGGCGCGGATGTCGTACTGCCCGGTGTGCTTGCCGTGGACGGCGGTGGTCGGTCCGGGGTAGAACCGCGACGTGATGTGCTCGACCCCGTCGAGCGTCGTCTCGATCTCGGCGTGATCCTCGTTGGTGAACCGCACGGAGCGTCCCGGCTGCAGTCCCTTGTACGGCATCGACGTCTGGCCGCTGAAGATCCACAGGCTGTTGATCGCGTCGTCCCGGAACTGGTACTCCACACCGTTCCCGAGCCCCTGGCCGGAGCCCAGGAGGACGATCAGCATGAAGATGCCCCACGCGACGCTGAACCCGGTCAGGACGGCCCGGAGCTTGTTCTTGGCGACGGCCTCCAGGATCTCCTGCCACGTGTCCAGGTCAAGCATGTCCGATCCTGGCTTCGAGCGCGTCCTCGCCGTTCCTGCTGTCGCTCCGGATCAGCCCGTCGCGCAAGAGAATGACGCGATCGGTCATCGCCGCGATGTCGAGCTCGTGGGTCACGATGATCACGGTGACGCCGGAGCGGTTGACGGTGCGGAGGACCTCCATGACCTCGGCCGAGGTCGCCGAGTCGAGGTTGCCGGTCGGCTCGTCGGCGAGGATCACCTTCGGATTGGGGATCAGGGCGCGCGCGATGGCCACGCGCTGCTGCTCTCCGCCGGACATCTCCGTGGGAACGTGGTCGGCGCGGTCGAGCAGGCCGACCTTGTCGAGATACTCGCGTGCCAGGCGGTTGCGCGTGCGGCGCCCGACCCTCTGGTAGTACAGCGGGAGGGCGACGTTCTCCGCCGCGGTCTTGAACGGCACGAGGTTGAACGACTGGAAGACGAACCCGATGAGCTTGCCGCGCAACCGGGCCGCGCGCGTCTCGCTCAGTCCGTGGATGCGCGTGCCGTCGAGGCGGTACTCGCCGGCGTCGTGGCGATCGAGGAGTCCCAGGATGTGCAGCAGCGTGGACTTGCCGGAGCCCGAGGATCCCATGATCGAGACCAGCTCGCCGGACTCCACGGCGAGGTCGACGCCCTTGAGGACGTGCAGGCGGTTGTGCCCCACGCTGAACGACTTGTGCACGCTCTCGAGATGCAGCATCGACCCACGGCCCCCGCGACCGACCGGACGCAGGTATGCCCCGCATCCAGTCACTGACTATAAACGTCCGAGGAGGTGCTTTGGTTCTGGCGAGTGATGTACTTATTGCAATCCCGGGGCTGCCGGCGCGGCGGCGCTCAGACGAGACCGGCGGCCCGGAACCGGGCCAGGGCGGCCGCGGTGGCCTCGAACGCCGCGTCGAGGTCCGCCTCGCCATGGGCGGTGGAGATCGCTCCGAGGCCGGACCGGACCGAGACGCCCTCGAGCAGCAGCACCGATTTCAGGAGCCGCTCCCCGATACGTGGATGGATGCGCTCGGACATCTCCTCCGGGCACGACGCGGCCGGGCGGTCGTCGCGCGCGACGTACCACATCACCAGGGAGCTTCGCGGCAGAGCTTCGGGGGACACGCCGAGGATCCGGATCGGGACGCCGGCATCCGCGGCGAC
>Ga0302046_10000394_pt1 | contig 44860 bp, 37 predicted proteins | sample RVTome_11_FD_200261 | JGI IMG/M metagenome (GOLD analysis project Ga0302046, IMG submission 200261) | Soil microbial communities from uranium-contaminated site in the Upper Colorado River Basin, Wyoming, United States - RVT147D111 (version 2) ...
GCTCGTCAATGACCCGAGGACTCAGCGCCATGCACGAGGAGTTTACCCCGACGAGCCCGAATGCGAGCGCCCGACCGCCGACCTCATCGCAACGCTCACCCGTGCCGCCGCGCCGAGTTGAGACTGAGCCGCCGTGGGATCGAACGGCCGCGTTCGAGCGCCGGCTTCGCCGGCGCCGCCGATTCCTAGGGGGAGGCAGCGGAGCGGGCCATCGAGGCCCGCGGAGCGTCGGAAGGGGGGCGAAGCCCCCCTCCGAGGGGCTAGCTAGCCCCCCTCCGAGATTCTCCAGGTATCTCCCGAGGTCAGGAGCTTGGCGATGTCGCCAGGCCCGCGCTCGGAGAGCGCGCGCTGCTCCTGCTCGATCAGCACGTCCTCGTAGACGGGCGCGGCGACGTCGAGCAGCACGCCGACCGGGACCGGGAAGTCGGGCGCGAACAGGTCGGCCAGCAGCCGGGCGGCGTTGAGGTTCTGGTCGTCGTGGATCCAGAGCGCGCTCTCGGGCACGCTCCCGGCGTCGACGACCTTCGGCGTCACGCCCTCCATGATGACGGCCTTGCGCGCGTCCGGCGGTCCGAACAGCAGCGGCTTGCCGTGCTGCAGCCGCAGCTCGTACGCCAGCTTCGACTCTTTGTCGTAGAGCACGTTCCAGGTGAGGTCGTTATACACGTTGCAGTTCTGGAGGATCTCCAGGAACCCCGTGCCCCGGTGGGCGGCCGCCCGCTTGAGCATCTCGTCCATGTGCGGGATGTTGCGGTCGACCGTGCGCCCCACGAACGTGGCTCCGCAGCCGAGCGCGAACGACAGCGGGTTGATCGGCCGGTCGGCCGAGCCGAGCGGCGTCGATTTGGTCACCTTGCCCAGCTCGCTGGTCGGCGAGTACTGGCCCTTGGTGAGCCCGTAGATCCGGTTGTTGAACAACAGGATCGTCAGGTTCACGTTGCGGCGCAGCACGTGCAGCATGTGGTTGCCCCCGATCGACAGTCCGTCGCCGTCGCCGGTCACCACGAAGACCTTGAGGTCGGGCCGGGCCACCTTGAGGCCGGTCGCGATCGCCGGCGCCCGCCCGTGGATCGTGTGGAAGCCGTACGTGTTCATGTAGTACGGGAAGCGGCTCGAGCAGCCGATGCCCGAGATGAACACGATGTTCTCCTTGGCGATGCCGAGGTCCGGCATCGACTTCTGCACCGCCGACAGGATGGCGTAGTCCCCGCACCCGGGGCACCAGCGGACGTCCTGGTCGGACTCGAAATCCTTCTTGGTGTACCTGGGGGCTGCCGCGCCCGCCCCGGTCGTGCTCATTGCTGACTCCCGGTGAGTTGGTTGATGGCGTCCTGGATGTCCTCGCTGGCCAGCGGCAGGCCGCGTACGCGGTTGAAGCCGACGGCGTCCACGAGATACTCGGCCCGCAGCACGCGCACGAGCTGGCCGCTGTTGATCTCGGGCACCAGCACCTTGCGGTACTCGCGCAGGATGTGACCGAGGTCGGGCGGCAGCGGGTTGAGGTGGCGCAGGTGGATCGAGGCCACCGACTTGCCGGCGGCCTGCGCGCGCTCGACGGCCGCCGTGATCGACCCGTAGGTGCCGCCCCAGCCGACCACGAGCAGATCGCCGGTGGCCGGCCCGTTGATCGAGGTCGGCGGAATCTCCTGGGCCACGCGCCGCACCTTCTCGGCGCGCGTCTTCACCATGTGGTCGTGGTTCTCGGGATCGTAGGAGATGTTGCCCGTCACGTCCTGCTTCTCGATGCCGCCGATGCGGTGCTCGAGCCCCGGCGTGCCGGGGCGCACCCACGGCCGCGCCAGCGTGGCCGGGTCGCGCAGGTACGGGAAGAAGCCCTCCTGCTCCGTGCGGAACTGCACGTCGAGCGGCGGCAACGTGGTCGGATCGGGGATCAGCCACGGCTCCGAGCCGTTGGCCAGGAAGCCGTCGGACAGCACCATCACCGGCACCATGTACTTCACGGCGATCCGCACCGCCTCGTAGGCGATGTAGAAGCAGTCGCCGGGCGTGGCGGGCGCCAGCACGACGATCGGCGACTCGCTGTTGCGGCCGTACAGCGCCTGCATGAGGTCGGCCTGCTCGGTCTTCGTGGGCATGCCGGTCGAGGGGCCCGCCCGCTGGATGTTGAGGATCACCAGCGGCAGCTCGGCGGTGACCGCCAGCCCGATGGCCTCGCCCTTGAGCGCGATGCCGGGGCCGCTCGAGCACGTCACGCCGATGGCCCCGCCGAAGGCGGCGCCGATGGCGGCGGTGACCGCCGCGATCTCGTCCTCGGCCTGGATCGTGCGGACGCGGAAGCGCTTGTGCATCGCCAGCTCCTCGAGGACGCTCGAGGCCGGCGTGATCGGATAGGCGCCGTAGACGACGGGCAGCGTGGAGCGTTGCGCGGCGGCGAGGAGCCCCCACGCGAGCGCGCGGTTGCCCGTCATCGCCCGGTACAGGCCGGGCGCCATCTCGGCCCGCTCGACCGTGTAGGACTCCTCGAAGAACTCCGCCGTCTCGCCGAAGGCGTGGCCCGCCTTCAGCACGCGCGTGTTGGCCTCGGCCACCGTCGGGTTCTTGGCGAACTTCTTGGTGATCCAGTCCAGGGTCGGCTCCAGCGGGCGCGTGTAGATCCAGGAGACCAGGCCGAGCGCGAAGAAGTTCTTCGTGCGGTCCTTCTCCTTCGTGTTCAGCGGCAGGTCGGCGATGGCCTTGAGCGTGAGCCCGGTCATGTCGACCTTGTGCAGGCGATAGCGCTCGGCCAGCGCCGGCTCGTCGAGCGGGTTGGCGGCGTAGCCGGCCTTGTCGAGGTTGCGCTTCTCGAAGGCCGCGGTGTTGACGATGAGCAGGCCGCCCGGCTTGAGGTCGCTCAGGTGGACCTTGAGCGCGGCGGGGTTCATCGCCACCAGGCAGTCGAGGCGGTCGCCCGGCGTGTAGACGCGCTGGCTGCCGAACTGCAGCTGGAAGCTCGACACGCCGAACAGCGTGCCGGCGGGCGCGCGGATCTCGGCCGGGAAGTTCGGCAGCGTCGCGAGGTCGTTGCCGGCCCAGGCGGACTCGGTGGTGAACTGCTCGCCGGTGAGCTGCATCCCGTCACCGGAGTCGCCGGCAAACCGAATGACGGCGCGGTCCAGCTCCTTGCGCGCCTTCCCGGCTCCTTTGACGGGGGTGGCCGTCTCGCTCATCGCCTCTTCCTCTCTGGCCGTAGTGCGCCGCTGAATCCGGCCTGGTCAGCCCCGTCCGTTTCCCGCGGCGCAGACCGCGTCCCGGCACCGGTTGGGCATCGGGAAGACCTCTGAGTCGGCCGGCCGGCGGACTCCCGGCGTGGCGTCGGCAGGGCGTGAGTCATCTTATCGGACCCCCCCGGACACGGCAAGGGATATCACTCGCTTAGCCTGCGTCCATCTCGTGCGGGCGTTTGAGTGTGTCGCCGGGCGGCAGGTTGAGGACGGCCTCGGGGAACAGTCCCGCCAGCCAGCGGATGACGTCGCTCACCGTCACCACGCCCACCGGCTTCCCGTCGGCGTCCACCAGCGGCACCGTGCGGTAGCCGGCCACGCTCATGCAGTGGACGGCATACGCCACCCGATCGCCCGGCCTCAGCGCCTCGGGCGCACGGGTCATCACCTCCCCGAGGAGCGTGCGGCGGGCCTCGCGGCCCTGCCCGGCGACCCGCGTGAGCACGTCGCGCTCGGTGAAGATCCCGATGAGCCGCCCGCCGGCGTCGACCACGAGCACGCCGGCCTGGCGGCGGGCGAGCATGCGCTCGATCGCCTCCTGCACGGTGGCGGTCTCGCCCAGGCACACCGGCTCGGCGGGGCCGAGCACGGCCACGGTGTCGTCGAACAGGGCGCCCCGGATCTCGTGCAGCTCGCTTTCGATCTCGTCGAAGTCCGTCACACCACACCTCCTGCGCGCGCGGGCTCGCGCGCGGCCACGCGCGGAGCTTCGCTGGCCTCCTGGAGCATCTGCACGAAGCGCTCGGCCGTCGGGGTCAGCGGCTTCTGCCGGTGGTGCACGATGCCCACCGGCCGCACGAGGTCCGGCATCGCCACCTCCACGGTGGCCAGCGCCTTGATGGACGCCTCCTTCTGCACCGTGTGGCGCGGCAGGATGCTGACCCCGGCGTCGATGATGATCGCCTGCTTGATCGTCTCGATGTTGTCGAACTCCATGACGATGTTCACCCGCACGTTGTGCGCGCGCAGGGCCCGGTCGATCGCCTTGCGGATGGTGAGCCCGGGGTCGAAGGCGACGAAGGCCTCGCCGGCCAGCTCGGCCGGCATGACCATCCGCCGGCGGGCCAGCCGGTGGTTCGGGTGGCAGACGAGCGCCATCGGCTCCTCCCGCAGCCGCACCACGCTCAGCGCACGGTCGGGCGGCGGGTACGACATGATGCCGATATCGGCCTCGCCGGTGAGCACCGCCTCCACGACCTTGTGGGGGTGCAGGCACTCCAGCTGGATGTGCGCCTGGGGGTAGAGCGACATGAACTGCTGCATCGGCCGGCTGACGTCGTGCAGCCCGACCGAGTAGATGGCGGCCACCCGGACCGTGCCGTCCACCCGCGCCTTGACCGCCGCCACCTCGCCCTTGGCCTTGTTCCAGGCGTCCAGGATGCCGCGGGCCGCGGTGTAGAAGGCCTCGCCCTCGCGGGTGACGAGGAACGGCCGCTTGGTCCGGTCGATCAGCGGTACGCCCAGGTGCGCCTCGAGCTGCTGCACCGCCTGGCTGGCCGCCGACTGGGACACGAAGTTCTGCTCGGCGCCCCGGGAGAACGAGCGCAGGCGGACCACGTCGCAGTAGAGCTTGAGCGTCTCGAGGTGCATGCCGCCAGGCTACACCATCATTAGCCGAGCTGATACCCGGAATATGAATTTTCCGTAATGACTAATGCTGAGGCGGCGAGTAGTATCGTGCAACTCTTCACAAGACAAGTATCCCGACAGTCGAGGACCAGACGAGCGTTGGCCACCGCCACAGGTCAGGCGAGCCTGTGATGAAGGGGGATGCAGCCATGACGCAGCCGCCGTACGCCGGCCAGTCCCCCGCCCAGGGCCTGTACCACCCCGACCACGAGCACGACGCCTGCGGCGTCGGCTTCGTCGTGGACATCGAGGGGCGCCCCTCGCACACGATCGTGCGCAAGGCCCTCCAGGTCCTGATCAACCTCCTGCACCGCGGGGCCTGCGGCTGCGAGCCGAACACCGGCGACGGCGCCGGGGTGCTCGTGCAGATGCCCGACCGGTTCCTGCGGCGCGAGAGCGCGCGGCTGGGCATGACGCTGCCGCCGGCCGGCGAGTACGGCGCCGGGCTGGTCTTCCTGCCCCGGGCGCCCCTGCAGGCCGACAAGGTGCGCGCCCTCCTGCACTCGATCGTCGAGGAGGAGGGCCAGCGGCTGCTCGGCTGGCGCGACGTCCCCGCCGACGACGGGCCGCTGGGCGCCAGCGCGCGCTCGGTGGAGCCCACCATCAAGCAGGTGTTCATCGGCCGGGGCGCCGGCATTCGCGACCGCGGGCAGTTCGAGCGCAAGCTCTACGTCATCCGCCGGCTGTTCGAGAAGGCGATGGTGGGGCTCGACATCCCCGAGAAGACCTTCGCCTACATCCCCAGCCTGTCCTGCAACACGCTCATCTACAAGGGCATGCTGAGCGCCGACCAGATCGAGACGATGTATCCCGACCTGGTCGATCCCGACATGGAGTCGGCCCTGGCCCTCGTCCACCAGCGGTTCAGCACGAACACCTTCCCCTCGTGGCCGCTGGCCCACCCCTACCGCTACATCGCCCACAACGGCGAGATCAACACGCTGCGGGGCAACATCAACTGGATGCGCGCACGCGAGGCGCTGTGCCGGTCGGACCTGCTCGGCGACGACCTCCGGAAGGTGCTGCCGGTGACCCGGGACGGGCTCAGCGACACGGCCACGTTCGACAACGTGCTGGAGTTCCTGGTCATGAACGGCCGGTCGCTGCCACACGCCATCCTCATGATGATCCCCGAGCCCTGGCAGAACCACGAGTCGATGAGCCCCGAGCGGCGGGCGTTCTACGAGTACCACGCCTCGCTCATGGAGCCCTGGGACGGGCCGGCCTCCATCGCCTTCACCGACGGCACCGTCATCGGCGCCGTCCTCGACCGCAACGGCCTGCGGCCCTCACGCTACTACGTCACCCGGGACGGCCTGGTGATCATGGCCTCCGAGGTCGGCGTCCTCGACGTCCCGCCCGAGAACATCGCGCTCAAGGAGCGCCTGCATCCCGGCAAGATCTTCCTGGTCGACACCGCCCAGGGCCGGATCGTCGACGACGAGGAGATCAAGCGCGCCCTCGGGGCCGAGCACCCCTACGCCGACTGGCTGAGCGCCAACACGGTCCGCCTCGTGGACCTGCCGGCCCATCCCGTGCCGGCGCCGGATCGCGCCACCGTGCTCACCCGGCAGATCGCCTTCGGGTACACGCACGAGGATCTGCGCCTGCTGCTCGGTCCGATGGCCCGGACCGGCGAGGAGCCGATCGGCTCGATGGGCACCGACACCGCGCTGGCCGTGCTGTCCGACCGCCCGCGCCCCCTCTATGACTACTTCAAGCAGCTCTTCGCGCAGGTGACGAACCCGCCGCTCGATCAGATCCGCGAGGAGCTGGTGACCTCGATGGAATCCACGATCGGCCCCGAGGGAAACCTCCTGAAGCCGGAGCCGGAGTCGTGCCGGCAGATCGTCATCCCCGACCCCGTGCTGTCCAACGAGGAGGTGGCCAAGCTCCGCCACGTGAGCCACCCGTGGTTCAAGGCCGTCATCCTGCCGATGCTGTACCCGGTGACCGACGGCGCGGCCGGTCTCGAGCGGGCGCTGGCCGAGCTGCGGGCGCGGGCTAGCCAGGCCATCGCCGAGGGCCACAACATCGTGATCCTGTCCGACCGCGGCCTCACCCGCGCGCAGGCGGCCATCCCGAGCCTGCTGGCCACCGCCGCCGTCCACCATCACCTGGTGCAGCGCGGCGAGCGCACCCGCTGCGGCCTGGTCGTGGAGACCGGCGACGCGCGCGAGGTGCACCACGTGTGCCTGCTGATCGGCTACGGCGCCGGCGCCGTCAACCCGTGGGTGGCCTTCGAGACGCTCGACGACATGATCGGCCAGGACCTGCTGCCGGGCGTCGACCGCGCGAAGGCCGTGAAGAACTACGTCAAGGCGCTGAACAAGGGCATCCTCAAGGTGATGGCCAAGATGGGGATCTCCACGCTGCAGAGCTACTGCGGCGCCCAGATCTTCGAGGCCGTCGGCCTCAACCGCGAGGTGATCGACCGCTACTTCACCGGCACCGCCTCCCGGGTGAGCGGCATCGGACTGGACGTCATCGCCGAGGAGGCGCGCCGGCGCCACGAGGACGCCTTCCCGGCCCGGCCCGTCGGCCACGCCGAGCTGGACTGGGGCGGCGAGTACCAGTGGCGCCGCGACGGCGAGTACCACCTGTTCAATCCCGACACCGTCTTCAAGCTGCAGCACGCCACCCGGGCCGGCCAGTTCCGGGTCTTCCGCGACTACACGAAGCTCGTGGACGACCAGAGCCGCCAGCTCGCGACCCTGCGCGGGCTCATCGAGCTGAAGCCCGGCACCCCGGTGCCGCTCGAGGAGGTGGAGCCGGTCGAGTCGATCGTCAAGCGCTTCGCCACCGGCGCCATGTCCTTCGGCTCGATCGGCCAGGAGGCGCACGAGACCCTCGCCATCGCGATGAACCGGATCGGCGGCAAGTCGAACACCGGCGAGGGCGGCGAGGACCCGGCCCGCTACGTGCCCGATCCCAACGGCGACTCGCGGCGCAGCGCGGTCAAGCAGGTGGCCTCGGGCCGCTTCGGGGTCACCAGCGAGTACCTCGTCAACGCCGACGATCTGCAGATCAAGATGGCCCAGGGCGCCAAGCCAGGTGAAGGCGGTCAGCTCCCCGGCCCCAAGGTCTATCCCTGGATCGCCAAGGTGCGTTTCGCCACCCCCGGGGTGGGCCTGATCTCCCCGCCCCCTCATCACGATATCTATTCGATCGAGGACCTCGCGCAGCTGATCCACGACCTCAAGAACGCGAACCCCCGGGCGCGGATCCACGTGAAGCTGGTGGCCGAGGTGGGGGTGGGCACCGTCGCCGCCGGCGTCGCCAAGGCGCACGCCGACGTCGTGCTCATCTCCGGCCACGACGGCGGCACCGGCGCCTCTCCGCTGACCTCGATCAAGCACGGCGGCGTGCCCTGGGAGCTGGGGCTGGCCGAGACCCAGCAGGTGCTCGTGCTCAACAAGCTGCGCGACCGGATCGTCGTGCAGGTCGACGGCCAGATCAAGACCGGCCGCGACGTCGTCATCGCCGCGTTGCTGGGCGCCGAGGAGTTCGGCTTCTCGACGGCGCCGCTGGTGGTCATGGGCTGCATCATGATGCGCGTCTGCCACCTCAACACCTGCCCGGTGGGCATCGCGACCCAGGACCCCGAGCTGCGCAAGCGGTTCGCCGGCCGGCCGGAGTTCGTCACGACCTTCTTCCGGTTCATCGCCGAGGAGGTCCGCGAGTACATGGCGGCCGTGGGCTTCCGCACCATGGCCGAGATGACGGGCCGGGTGGACCGGCTGGACGTCAGGCCGGCCGTCGAGCACTGGAAGGCCAAGGGGCTGGACCTCTCGTCGATCCTCTTCGAGCCGCCGATGCCGCCCGACGTCGCCCGGCGCTGCGTCACCGTCCAGGACCACGGGCTGGAGCGCTCGCTCGATCACACCACGCTGATCCCCGCCTGCCAGCCGGCCATCGAGCACGCCAAGCCCGTCGAGCTGTCGCTGCCGATCCGCAACGTCAACCGCACGGTGGGGACGACGCTCGGCTACGAGATCACCCGGCGCTGGGGCGGCGACGGGTTGCCCGACGACACCATCAAGGTGCACTTCCGCGGCTCGGCCGGCCAGTCGTTCGGCGCCTTCGTGCCGCGCGGCGTGACGTTCACGCTGGAGGGCGACGCCAACGACTACTGGGGCAAGGGGCTCTCGGGCGGCCGGCTGATCGTCTACCCGCCCCGGGGAGCCACCTTCGTGCCGGAGGACAACATCGTCATCGGCAACGTCGCCCTGTACGGCGCCACCAGCGGCGAGGCCTTCGTCCGCGGGGTGGCCGGCGAGCGCTTCGGCGTCCGCAACAGCGGCGCCCGCGCCGTGGTGGAGGGCATCGGCGACCACGGCTGCGAGTACATGACGGGCGGCCGCGTGGTGGTGCTGGGGCCGGGCGGCCGCAACTTCGCGGCGGGCATGTCGGGCGGCATCGCCTACGTGTTCGACGCCGACGGCGACTTCAAGCGCCGCTGCAACCTCGGCATGGTGGACCTGCTGCCGCTGGACCAGGCGGAGGACATCGAGCTGGTGCGCGGCCTCATCCGCCGCCACGCCGACGCCACCGGCTCCACCTACGCCGCCCGCTTCCTCACGGACTGGGCCGGCGTGCAGCCGCGCTTCGTGAAGGTGATGCCGAAGGACTACCAGCGCGTGCTCACGGCCGAGGCGCGGGCCAAGGCCGAGGGCCGCGAGCCGACCTTCGCCGAGCTGATCGGCGCCACCAGCGGGTAGCCGGGTGGGCAAGGTCACCGGCTTTCTGGAGATCAAGCGCAAAAAGTGGCCGACCCGGCCGGTCGCCGCGCGCGTGCGCGACTGGAAGGAGGTCTATCTCCCCTTCCCGGGCGACGAGCTGAAGAAGCAGGCGGCCCGCTGCATGGACTGCGGCATCCCGTTCTGTCACCAGGGTTGCCCGCTCGGCAACCTCATTCCCGACTGGAACGACCTCGTGTACCGCGACCACTGGCGGGACGCCATCGACCGCCTGCACGCGACCAACAACTTCCCGGAGTTCACCGGCCGCCTGTGCCCGGCGCCCTGCGAGGGCTCGTGCGTGCTCGGCATCAACGACGACCCGGTGACGATCAAGGCCGTCGAGGTCTCCATCGTCGACCGTGCCTTCGACGAGGGCTGGATCGGCCCCGAGCCGCCGCGGGTCCGCACCGGCAAGCAGGTGGCGGTGGTCGGCTCGGGCCCGGCCGGCCTCGCCGCCGCCGAGCAGCTCAACCGCGCCGGCCACCGGGTCACGCTCTTCGAGCGCTCCGACCGGATCGGCGGGCTCCTGCGCTACGGCATCCCCGAGTTCAAGATGGAGAAGCGCGTCCTCGACCGGCGCCTGGCGCTGATGGAGAAGGCCGGCGTCGACTTCCGGCCCAACGCCGACGTCGGGCGCAATCCACGGGTCGCCGAGCTGCGGCGCGAGTTCGACGCGATCGTGCTGGCGTGCGGCGCCGGCGCGCCGCGCGACCTGCCGGTGCCGGGACGCGAGCTGGCCGGCATCCACTTCGCGATGGAGTACCTCACGCTCTCCAACAAGCGGTGCGAGGGCGATCCGATCCCCGACGAGCGGTTCATCAGCGCCCACGGCAAGCGCGTGGTGATCCTCGGCGGCGGCGATACCGGAGCCGACTGCCTGGGCACCGTGCATCGCCAGGGAGCGCGGTCCGTCCACCAGTTCGAGCTGCTGCCGCGGCCGCCGGACGAGCGCGCGGCCGACAACCCGTGGCCCCAGTGGCCCAGCATCTTCCGGGTGTCGTCGGCCCACGAGGAGGGCGGCGAGCGCGTCTACGCCGTCTCCACCCGCCGCTTCACGGGTGACGCCGGCGGCCGCGTCGAGCGGCTCCACGCCGTGAAGGTCGAGATGGTGCGCGAGGGCGGCCGGCTCGACTTCACGCCCGTCCCCGGCAGCGACTTCACGCTCGACGCCGACCTCGTCCTGCTGGCCATGGGCTTCGTCGGCCCCGAGCGCGCGGGCCCCATCGCGGAGCTGGGGCTGACGCTGACCGAGCGGGGCACCGTCGCCCGCGACGCGAGCTGGATGACGAGCGTCCCCGGCGTGTTCACCTGCGGCGACATGCAGCGCGGCCAGTCCCTGATCGTCTGGGCCATTGCCGAGGGCCGCTCCTGTGCCGCCGGCGTCGACCGCTGGCTGATGGGCACGACCGACCTGCCGGCGCCGGTGCCCTAGCGATAGCTCTCCACGGAGCTCGGCACGCACTCGGCGCGGGCGGCGTCCTCGCCCCGCATGCTCTTCAACGCCTTCCAGCACGCGTCGCAATCCGGAAAGGACCGCCACGCGCCCTGCCGGCGCTCCGTGCCCCGGAACCGCATGCTGCACTCCGCTGACCGGCCGCCGGCGCCCCGCGAGCCCGGCGCCCTCAACAGCGGTTTCGGCGGCGCGCCGCGCCGCTCGGACGGCAGCTGGTCGCGGTACCGCTCGGGCACCTGATCGAGCCGTCCGGCGTAGTGGACGTTGCCCTGCTCGTCGACCCAGCGATAGCCGGGCTGGGCGGTCACGGGGCCGGCCGCGAGGGTCAGCGCCGCCAGGAGCACGAGTCGAACCGGCCACCCGCTCATCCCATCCAATCTATCGCCTCGCCTTCGCCATTCGCCAGTTCTACGTACACCGGGTCCGGTCCGGGCATGGGGGCTACGTCGGGGCCCCCCACTCAGCGCACGAGCGGTTCGCCGGCCAGGGACCACCACGGCAGGGCGACCGCCAGGATGGCCAGCCAGCCGACCAGGGTCATCCACAGGCCGAACCTCAGCATCTCGCCGGCGGAGACGTGGCCACGCTCGTAGATGACGAGGGCCGAGGAGCTCTGGGCCGGGTAGTAGACCACCGCATCGCCCGTCATCATCACGACCAGCGCGCACACCAGCGGGTTGAGCCCGGCCTCGCGGCCGACCGACATCGCCAGCGGCAACGCCAGCGCCAGGAAGCCCGCGATGTTCGGCACCAGCGCCCGCAGCACCGTCGCGCCCAGCATCAGCAGGACGATCGTCGTGAGCGGGCGGCCGCCGAGGGCGGGCAGACCGCCCACGAGCAGTCGCGCCAGCCAGCCCGCCGCGCCGCTGGTGACCAGCACGTGGGCCAGCGAGATCGAGGCCGCGATGACGAAGACGTTGGCCCAGCCCACGCCCCGCTCGAGGTCGGCCCACGCGAGCGGGCCGAAGCGCGGGATGAGCAGCGCGACGAAGGCCAGCAGCGCAGGCAGCGCGGGATCGAGGCGGTGCCACGAATCGGTGAGCCACAGCGCGGAGGCGCCGAGGATCACGGCGATCGTGCGCCATTCGACGGGCGCCAGCGGGCGGCGCTCGCGCCGGGGGGCCGGCAGGCCGCGCGTGAAGCCGCGGCGGTAGAGCGCCCAGGTCAGCAGGCCGCCGAGGAGCAGGATCGTGTAGTACGGCACCGCCATCAGCGCGAACCAGCCGGTCCAGGACATGCCGCCGATGATGGCGGCGCTCATCACCGGCGTGATCCCGCCGGTCAGCAGCGCCGTCGAGGCCAGCCGGTTGATGGACGACAGCGCCAGCATCACCGCCTTGGCGATGTCGGCCCCCCGCGGGACCCGGGCGAGCGCGAACACCTCGTCGTAGATGTGGATCAGGATGCCGGAGCGCGTGGTGGCCGAGGGCAGCACGAACGTCAGCACCGGGAAGGCGAGGACCAGCTGCAGGTAGACCGCCACGCTGCGCCCGCGCGCCTTCGTCAGGATGGTGCGGGCCAGCCGCTCGGCCAGCCCGCTGCGCACGACCGCCACCCCCATCGTGAGCACGCCGACGAGGAAGTAGGGCACCGGGTTGGCGAAGCCTTGCAGGGCGGCCCGCACGTTGCCGGCGGCGCCGGTCAGCGCCAGGAGGGTCACGCTGAGCAGGGCCGTCACGCCGGGCTCCAGGGCCTCCGACGTCCACAGCACGATGGTCAGCAGCGTGACGATCAGCGCGCGCTGGCCGGCGATCGGCAGCCCCTCGGACAGCGGCGGCAGGAAGAGCCCCAGCCCGAGCGCGCCCAGCGTGAGACCGAGCGCCAGCGTCCGCGCCGGCGCGTCACGGGCCACCGCCGTCTCGATCCGATTCATCGGGCTCCGGCCATCCTGCCACGCCGGCCGCCGCCGGGCTGAATGAAGAGCGTGGAGCCTCCCGCCCGTCGACTCACCCTCTTGGCCCCGAGTCTCCCAGGAGTGGCGCTCACGGCACGTCTTGGGCCACCGTTCGATCATGGCATGTTCACCACACAGGTCCGGTGCAAAGGAAAAGTGACGCAACCCGTGCGGACCCAGGCGCTCGAACCGGATCACCGACCCGAATTGACTGCAACGGGTTCGGTGCGCTCACGTGATGGTGGATCGGCCGGCCCCTCCACACAGCGAACCGCGCTTGCAGCATTGGCTACTATGAGACTGTACTCAGGCCGGCCATCAGGAGCACACCGTCTCATGACACGCAGTTCCGTTCGTGCCTTGAAGCGAATTCTCTCCGAACGCCGTCAGCTGGCCCGCCGGGAGCAGCAGCTGCTCGATCAGCTGATCAGATCGCTGCCTGCGATGCCCAAGAACGGGACTCGCCTCGCCAAGGCGCCGTCGCGCCGTAAAACGCTCTCTTGCCCACGGTGCGAGCGTCGCTTCGCCATGCCAATGCATCTCGGGCGGCACATGACGATGAGCCATCGGAGGCGACGCGCTGCGTAGCCGTCCCGTTCCGAAAGTGCTGCGGGTGGAGTCCGCACTCCAGGGCGCCCGCTCAGCCGGACGGCGCCAGCGCCGGCCGGCGCGCCCTCGCGATCCGGGCCTTGACCTCCCGCCACGTCCAGCCGAATCCGAGCAGGAGGACGACGAAGACGGCGTTGGCGACCCAGAAGCGCGGCCAGGCGTTGAAGCGCCAGCCGAGCCAGTGCCGGACGAGCGGGTAGGCGATGATCTGGTGGAAAAAGTAGAGGAACAGCGCCGTCTGGCCGAGGAGCACGAGCCACGGCAGCCGCCGGCCCGCCCGCTCCATCACCCAGTACGCCGCGCCCAGCATGAGCAGCACCATGCCGAACACCCAGAGCAGCGCGGGCGGCCGGGGCGTCCAGTGGCGGTTGAGGATGAAGTCGCGCCGCGTGCCGAACCGCATGGGCGTGGCGGCCCACCAGTCGTACAGGAAGAACGCCACGACCAGGACCGCGCCCACCGCGGCCAGCGCCGCCATGAAGCGCATCCCGGCCTCGGGGCTCGCGCGGTGGGCCGCCAGCCACGTCCAGCCCAGCACCAGACCGATCAGGACCAGGCTCAGCCAGGGCCACGGCGGGAAGTCGTAGAACAGCACGAGCCCGACGAGATCGTGGCTGCCCACGAACCGCGTGAGCGCCGGGAACGAGAGGACGAAGGCGACGTAGCCGCCGGCGGCGGCCAGCGGCAGCGCCCACACCGACGCCCGCCAGCGCAGGAGCCACAGGGCCGGCACCATCACGATGATCGCCAGGCCGATCGTCTGCAGCACGCCACCGCTCCAGACCGGCTCGTCCGGGAAGACGATCAGGTTCAGCAGCAGGCCGGCCAGGACGATCCGCGCCCCGCGGGGGACGAACCGCCGCGCCAGCGCGCCCGGGCTCTCGGCCGACCCGCCGCGCAGCGCCAGCGGCAGGCAGAAGCCGACCAGGAACAGGAACGTGGGCGCCGCCAGCGTGAGCGTGACGTAGATGAGCCCGTACCGCGTCCAGCTCATGGGACCGTCCATCCACCACCGGGCGGTGTGGTTGACGACCATGAGGATCAGCGCGACGCCCCGCAGGCCGTCCAGGTAGGCCAGCCGTGAGGACGCCGGCGACGGCGGCTCGGCAGTCACCGGCTTTGCCCTACTCGAACCCCCAGGAGAAGACGCGCGTGGGCGTGACCTCGACGGCCACCGAGTCCGACGGGCTGATGGCCGCCTCGCGTGGGTACTGAGGGTACTTCCGGTAGAGCAGGTCGCGCACGCGGCGGAAGCGCGGTCCTCGCTCGATGAGCTTGGCCCGCCCCTGGATCATCACGCCCTTCAGCAGGTCCCAGTGGTCGGAATAGACGTCGACGGTCACGGTGACGCGCGGGTTCTCGCGCAGGTTCTTCACCTTGCGGGCGTCGTCGCCGGAGGCGAAGTAGAGCTTGCCGCCGGCCAGCACGTGGCAGACGGGGACGAGGTGGGGCACGCCGCTGGCGCCGGTGGTCGCCACGCGGCACACGCGCTCCCAGGTGACGAAGTCGGCCAGGGTTCTGGTCAGCGCGGCCGGCTTCTTCTTGGCCATCGAAATCCTCCGATGCTGCGCGGGACGGCTACCGCAGCGGGCTCTGCCAGAGCGCGTGGCCGACGAAGAAGGGTCCCAGCGTCTGGATGTACTGCGATGTCTGCACGGTCTTGCGCATGGCCTGGACCAGGTGCGAGAGCGGGTGGAGGCCGTGGCCGACGAGACCGATCACGAAGTCGTTGTCGCTGGCGTCGAGACCCTGGCACGCCAGGCGCACGTCGTGGGCCAGGTCGGCGTCACCGTAGGCGCGGCCGAGCACGCTGTGCTCGCGAATGATCGTCCCCTGCTCCTGGGGCGAGAGGCGGGCGAAGCCGCCGGTCCGGCGCAGCGGGTACCAGATCGCCCATGGCCACGCCGGGTTCAGCGCCGTCCGCCGCGGCCGGCGCAGGAGCCACTCGTCGAGGTCGGCCTCGAACCCCGAGGCGTACGTGCGCCCGAGCATCGTCAGCTCCGGCTTGAGCATGAGATCGCCGAAGGGGCCGGTGTTGAACAGCTCGCGGAGGGGGCCCACGAAGAACGCGGGGTCCTCGCTCATGCCGAGGACCGCCACGCCGCGCGGGTCGTTCACGTCCTGGTAGAGGACCGTCTCCAGCCGGGCGGCCTCCAGCGCTCGCACCAGCGGCTTGGCGTCGGCGCAGCCGCCGAACGCCTGCAGCTGCATGAAGAGCCGGCGGTCGGCGAGCTCCTGGTTGGCGCCACGCTCGCGCACGTCGACCTTGACCTCGTCACCGGTGCTCACGCTCAGCCTCCCCGGGTGTGCATCTCGAGGTGCGGATCGCGCTTGAGGCCGCTGATCTGCACGAGCGGGGCGCGGTCGGCCACCGCCAGGCGGGCCTCGGCGCCGCGGTCGGTGCGGGCGCGCCAGGCGCCGGTGACGAGCGCTTTCAGCCCCTCGGGCCCGGCGCCGCCGCGGAACGGCCCGCGCAGGTCGATGCCGCGCGTCGCGTACAGGCACAGGTACCAGAGGCCGTCGGCGGTGAGCCGGCTGCGGTCGCAGTCGGCGCAGAACGGTGCGGTCGTCGAGGAGATGATCCCGAACGTCGTGCCGTCGGAGAGCCGGAACCGGTCGGCCGGGGCCGTGGACGTCTCGATGATCGGCTCGATGCGGCCGTGGCGACGCGCGAGGCGCTCGAGCATCTCCTGGCGGCCCACCACCTGCCCCCGCGACCAGCGGGTCGCGCCGCCCACGTCCATGTACTCGATGAAGCGCACCTCGGCCGGCACGCCCCGGCCGAACTCGATCAGGTCGGGCAGCTCGTCGTCGTTGACGTCCCGGATGACGACCGTATCGAGCTTCGTCCCCGTGAAGCCGGCCGGCGCCAGCGCCGCGATCCCCTCCAGCACCTGGGCGTGGGTCGTGCGCCGCGTGAGGCGGGCGAAGCGGCGGGCGTCGAGGGTGTCCAGGCTCACCGTGACGCGGTGCAGGCCGGCCGCCTTGAGGGCGGGCGCGTGCTCGGCCAGCAGGACGCCGTTGGTCGTCATCGCGAGGTCGCGGATGCGCGGGCGGGACGCCAGCATCTCCACCAGCCGCGGCAGGTCGCGCCGCAGCAGCGGCTCGCCGCCCGTCAGGCGCACCTTGTCCACGCCGAGGTCGAGGAACACGTCGGTCAGCGCGGCGATCTCGCCGAACTTCAGGATCTCCTCGCGCGGCAGCCAGACGTACTCCTCCTCGGGCATGCAGTAGCCGCAGCGGAGATTGCAGCGATCGGTGACCGAGACTCTGAGATTGCGGAGCGGGCGGCCGTGGACGTCGGCGACCGGGGTCGTCACGCGGCACCGGCCGGAGCGGTGTCGGCCGCCTGCGCCCGCTCCCACTCGCGGACGAGGCCGGCCTTCTTCACGCCGACGTCGAAGTGGTCCCACGGCAGCCGCTCCTCGAGCGGGCGCGCCCGCGTGGTGTGGACGTCGAGGTCCCCGGCCCACTCGCGGAGCGCCCGCCGCCAGTCGCCGCCCAGGCGGGCCGCCTGCTCCAGGAAGTCGCCGACCCGCCGGTCGCCGCGGGCCAGCAGCGCCTGCAGGGCGGCCTCCCGCGGGTTCTCGTGCAGCACCCGGACGCTGGCGAGCGGACGCACGCCGCGCTTGATCGTGCCCAGCTTGTCGGCCAGCGCGGAGGCGCCGGCGAAGGGCGCCCACTGGAACGGCGTCCACGGCTTGGGCACGAACGAGGAGATGGAGAGCGTCAGCCGCCCGAACGGACGTCCCTGGCGGTCCGGCACGCGCAGCCGCTCCAGCATCCGCCGGGCGAGGTCGGCGATGGCCTCGACGTCCTCGTCCGTCTCGGTCGGCTGCCCGATCATGAAGTACGTCTTGAGGTTCGGGATGCCCTGCGCGCGCACGAGGTCGCAGGCCGTGAGGATCTGCTCGTCGGTGATCGCCTTGCGGATCGCCCGCCGCAGCCGCTCGGTGCCCGCCTCCGGCGCGATGGTCAGCGTGCGATGCCCCCCGCGGGCCAGCGAGGCGGCCAGCTCCTCGGTGAGGCTGTCGGCGCGCAGCGACGAGATCGAGAGCTCCATGCCGTTGGCCTCGACGATCTTCAGCAGGTCGCCGATCCACGGGTAGTCGGACACGCAGGCGCCCACCAGCCCGATCCGCTTCTCGCCCTCCCGGGCGAGCTGCTCGACGGTCGCCCGCAGGGCGTCCACGCTGCGGTGCCGCACCGGGCGGTAGACCTGCCCCTCGAGGCAGAACCGGCAGCCGCGGCCGCAGCCCTTGCCGACCTCCAGCAGCGCCATGTGGCCGTACTCGGCGTTGGGCGTCTTGACGGCCGCGATCGTGCGGAACGCGTCGACGTCGCGCAGCCGCCGCTTGACCACGACGGCCGGCGCGCCGTCGCGCGCGGTCACGTCGCGCAGCCCGCCGTCGGCGGCATAGCGCACGTCGTAGCGCTCGGGGACGTAGACGCCGGGCAGCGACAGCAGCAGGTCCAGGAAGCTCGCCCGGTCCTGGTAGCGCTCGCGGTAGGCCGCGATCAGCTCGACGACCAGCTCCTCGCCCTCGCCCACCACGACGAAGTCCATGAACGGCGCCAGCGGCTCCGGATTGGAGAAGGCGCAGACCCCGCCCATGAGCACGAGCGGGTCGTGGGTCCGCCGGTCCGTGGCCCGGAGGGGGATGCCGGCCAGGTCGAGGAGGCGGAGGACGTTGATGTAGTCGCCTTCGTACGTGACCGAGAAGCCGACCATGTGGAAGTCCGTGAGCGGACGCTGCGACTCCAGCGAAAACGGCACCGCCTGGGTGCGCTGCATCTCGGCGAGGTCGGTGGCGTCCGGCAGGAACACGCGCTCGCAGACCACGTCGGGCAGCGCGTTCAGATGCTGATAGATCGTCTGGAAGCCCAGGTTCGACATGCCCACCGCGTAGGAATTGGGATAGACGAGCGCGACCGCGATCCGCCCACCCCAGTCCTTGCGCGTCGCGCCCTCTTCCGCCTCGAGGAGCGCATGAGCGTGCTTCTTCAGTGTCCAGGACATCCGGGTCAGTCTACCATCGCGGGTGTCGTTCAGCCCTTGATGACGCCGAGCGGCTGGAGGCGCGCCACCCGCGTGGAGATCCCGAACCGGTGCACGACGTCGACGACCTCGCGGACGTCCTTGTACGCCTCCGGCATCTCCTCGGCCAGCGCGTCGCGCCCGGCGGCCCGGGCCACGATCCCGTCGGCCGCCAGCTCCTGCTCGATCCGCCGGCCGCGGGCGGCCTTCACGGCGGCCGTGCGGCTGAGCCGCCGGCCGGCGCCGTGACAGGTGGAGCCGAACGTCTCACGGAGCGCCGCCTCCGTGCCCACCAGCAGATACGAGTAACGCCCCATGTCGCCGGGGACGATGACCGGCTGGCCCGGGAACGCCCGGGTCGCCCCCTTGCGGTGCACGATCAGCCGCCGCCGGCGGCCGTCGACCTCGTGCTCCTCCTCCTTGGCGATGTTGTGGGCGACGTCGTAGACCACGGCCATCGCGAGGTCGCGCGGCGACAGCCCGAGCACGCGCTGCAACACGTCGCCGGCGGCGGCGGCCAGCACCTGGCGGTTGGCAAAGGCGAAGTTGGCGGCCGCCCGCATGGCGCCGAGGTAGTCGGCGGCCTCCTCCGAGTCGACGGGCGCGCAGGCGAGCTGGCGGTCGGGCACGCTGATCCCGTACCGCTTCAACGCCGCGCCCGTCACCTTCAGGTAATCGGTGCAGACCTGGTGGCCCAGGCCGCGCGAGCCCGTGTGGATCATCACGGTGAGCTGCCCGGCCCGCACGCCGAGCCGGGCCGCCACGCCGGCGTCGTAGACGTGCTCCACGACCTGCAGCTCCAGGAAATGGTTGCCGGAGCCGAGCGAGCCGAGCTGGCGCAGCCCGCGCTCGCGCGCGTGCGGCGACACGCGGTCGGGCCGCGCCCCCGCCAGCCGCCCGCCGGACTCGATGCGGTCGAGGTCGTCGCGCTCGCCGTGGCCGCGGGCGGCCGCCCAGGCGGCACCGTCCTCCATCACGGCGGCGAGGTCGCCGGCGCCGAGCGAGACCGTCGAGCGGGCGCCCACGCCGGTGGGGATCGCCGCGAAGAGGCCGTCCACCAGCTCGCGCAGGCGGGGGACCACGTCGGCGGCCTCCAGCCCCGTGCGCAGCAGGCGCACGCCGCAGTTGATGTCGAAGCCGATGGCGCCGGGGCTCACCACGCCGCGCTCGGCGTCGGTCGCCACGACGCCGCCCACGGGCAGGCCGTAGCCCTGGTGAATGTCCGGCATCGCCAGCGAGGCCTTCACGATGCCCGGCAGGGTGGCGCCGTTCGCGACCTGCTCCAGCGAGGCGTCGCTGCGGATCGACGCGATGAGCGCCTCGTCGGCGACGACGAGGCCGGGCACGCGCATGCCCGGCCGGGCGTCCGGCGGAATGCGCCACAGGTAGGGGCCGACGCGCTCGAGCTTCACGGGACTATTGTCGCGCGGCCGGGATCAGGCCGCGTGGGCGACCGCCGCGGCGCGGCGGCGCGTCCAGACGAGGCCGACGATGGCCACCAGCACGCCGAGCAGGCTGGCCAGCTGGGCCACCCGGAAGGGGCCGAGCCAGAAGCTGTCGAGCCGGATCGCCTCGATGGCGAAGCGGCCGATCGAGTACAGGCCGATGTAGACGAAGAACAGGGCGCCGGGCTGCGCGCGCAGCCGCGGGCGCAGCCAGAGCACGAGCGCGGCGAACATGCCCAGGTCCCACAGCGACTCGTAGAGGAAGGTCGGGTGGAAGTACTCGTACTGCTGGTAGCCGGGCGGCCGGTGCGGCGGCGAGATGTACAGCTTCCAGGCCAGGTCGGTCGGCCGTCCGAAGGCTTCCTCGTTGAAGAAATTGCCCCACCGACCGATCGCCTGCCCGAGCGCGAAGGCCGGCGCCGTCACGTCGAGGCCGCGCAGGACCGGCACCCCCCACTTCCAGGCGAGCCACGCGCCCACCAGCGGGCCGACGATCAGCCCGCCGTGGATGGCCAAGCCGCCCTCCCACACCGCGAGGATCTTGCTCGGGTACTGTCCGTAGTAATCCCAGTTGAAGACGACCTCGTAGAGGCGGGCCCCCACCAGGCCGGCCAGGATCGCCCACTGCCCCACCGTGATGATGTCGTCGGCGGGCAGCCCTTCCCGCTTCGCCTGCCGGTGCGCGATCCACAGCGCCACCACGATCGACAGCGCCATGAGGATGCCGTACCAGCGGATCACGACGGGGCCGACCTGGAACGCGACGGCGCCGGGCGAGCTCATTGAACAGTGAGGATATCATGCGCGCGCCGTCACGCGCCGGGCGTGGAGGTGCTCGTCAGCGAGGATGGAATGGCGCGAGGGGTGTCGGTGGTGCGGGCGGCAGGACTCGAACCTGCACGTCCTTGCGGACAATGCCTTTTAAGGGCATCGCGTTTTCCCGTTTCGCCACGCCCGCGAGCCGACGACTGGAGGCGCCGGGCGGATTCGAACCGCCGAATAACGGATTTGCAGTCCGCTGCCTTACCACTTGGCTACGGCGCCGTGAGCCGGGACGAAAGACAATTGCTGGAGCGGGAAACGGGATTCGAACCCGCGACCCCGACCTTGGCAAGGTCGTGCTCTACCACTGAGCTATTCCCGCACGCCAGCGCGCCGAATTGTACCACGGTGACGCGGGGCCGACCGGCCGTCACTCGCCGCCTTCCCGGAGCGCGGCCGCCGCGTCCTCGGGCGGCGTGGGGTTGATGAAGAAGCCGCTGCCCCACTCGTAGCCGGCCACGTTGGTGAGCTTGGGGATGATCTCCAGGTGCCAGTGGAAGTGGTCGAGCGGCCCCTCGCGCAGCGGCGCGGTGTGCAGCATGAAGTTGTAGGGTGGCCGCTGGAGCACCCGGTCCAGGCGCCGGAGGAACTCGCCGAGGACATCGGCCAGCCCCCGCAGCTCCTCGACGCCGGTCTCCTCGAAGGCCGAGCGGTGGCGGGTCGGCAGGATCCACGTCTCGAACGGGAAGCGGGGGGCGAACGGCGCCAGCGCCACGAAGCCGCCGGCCTCCATGATCATCCGCCGCCGGTCGCGGCGCTCCTGGCGCACCACGTCGCACCACACGCAGCGCTCCTTCATCCCGTAGTACTCGGCCGCCCCCTTCAGCTCCTCCAGGACCATGATCGGGATGATCGGGGTGGCGATCAGCTGCGAATGCGGGTGCTCCAGCGACGCGCCGGCGGGGGCGCCGTGGTTCTTGAACACGAGGATGTACTGGAAGCGCGGGTCCTTCTTGAGGTCGAGCACGCGCTCGCGATAGGCCAGGAGCACGTCGGCCACCGTGTCGGCCGGCAGGGTCGACAGCGTGGCGTCGTGCTGGGGCGACTCGATCACGACCTCGTGGGCGCCGACGCCGCTCATCCGGTCGTAGAGCCCCTCGCCGGACGGCTCCAGCTCGCCCTCGATGCGCAGGGCCGGAAACTTGTTGGGCACGACGCGCAACGACCAGCCGGGCGTGTCGGGCGCCGAGTCGGGCGGGCGGCCCGCCAGGATCTCGGGCGGCGTCTTGGCCTCGTGGCCGGGGCAGAACACGCAGCTGCCACCGCGCGCGAGGATCGGCTGGACCGGGAAGTCGGACGGCCGCCGGCCGCGCTCGGTCGAGATGATGACCCAGCGTCCCACCACCGGGTCCTTCCGCAGCTCAGGCATTGCGCTCTCCCACCCGCGCGTCCTCCCGCGTCGCCGCCCGCCCCAGCAGCGAGGCCAGCGCATCGGCCGGCGACTTGCCATCGAACAGCACCGCGCCCACCTCGGCGGCGATGGGCAGCGCCACGCCGTGGCGCTGCGCCAGCGCCAGCGCCGAGGCCACCGTGGGGACACCCTCGGCCACCATCCGGGTGGCGTGCTGGGCGTCGGCCCGCGACTCGCCCCGCGCCAGCGCCATGCCGAGCGCCCGGTTGCGCGACAGCGTGCCGGTCGCGGTGAGCACGAGGTCGCCGAGCCCGGCCAGGCCGGCCAGCGTGGCCGGCTCGCCGCCGAGCGCGACCGCCAGGCGCGTGATCTCGGCCAGCCCGCGCGTCACCAGCGCCGCCCGCGCGTTCTCGCCGAGCCCGAGCCCGTCGGCCAGGCCGGTGGCGAGGGCGATGACGTTCTTCAGCGCGCCGCCCACCTCCACGCCGACGACGTCATGGTTGGTGTACAACCGGAACTCGCGCGAACCCAGGCGCGCCTGGAGCTCGGCGGCCAGCGCGTCGTCGCGCGAGGCGATCACCGCCGCCGTGGGCTGGGCCAGCGCGACCTCGCGCGCGAACGTCGGCCCTGACAGCACCGCCACCGCGGCGCCGGGCCAGCGCTCGGCCACGACCTCGCTCATCCGCCGGTGACGCCCCGGCTCGAAGCCCTTGGTCGCGGAGACCACCGGCACCGTCACCGGCCCCAGCCGCGCCAGCGTGGCGGCGAAGAACTCGGACGGGACGGCCACGATCACGAGCGTCGCCGAGGCCAGCGCCACTGCCGCGTCCGCCGTCACCTCGACGGTGGACGGCACGTCGATGTCGGCCAGGTACCACGGGTTCCGGCGGCGCGCGCCGACGGCCTCCACGATCGCCGGGCTCCGCGCCCACAGCCTCACCCGGGTGCCCCCGCGACCCAGGTGGACCGCGAGCGCCGTCCCCCAGCTGCCGGCCCCCAGGATCGTGATTATCGTAGCGGCTCCCGCCAGCCCCGCTCGCGGCGCGGGTGGCCCGATCTGGAGCGTGGCCGGCGCCGCGGCGTCATACGGCGGGACGTCGACCCAGGCGTGACTCGGTGCCGGCGAGGAGGCGGGCGATGTTCTCGTGGTGGCGGCCGACGACGATCGCCGCCACCGCCAGCGCGGCCACCACCGCGGGCCCCGGATAGCCGAGGGCCCACGCGCCCAGCGGGACACAGAGCGCGGCGAGCAGCGAGCCCAGGGAGACGAAGCGGGTGGTGGTCACCACGACCACGAAGACCGGCAGGGCGGCCAGCGTCGCGAGCGGGACGGCGCGCAGCAGGGCGCCGAGGCCGGTGGCCACGCCCTTGCCGCCGCGGAGGCCCAGGAACACCGACCAGCAGTTGCCGGCGACGGCGGCGACCGTGGCCGCGGCCGTGACGGTCGGGTCGCCGCCCGCGAGGTGGGCGCCGAGCGCGACCGCCGCGTAGCCCTTGAGCACGTCGCCGAGCAGCGTGGCGACGGCCGGCAGCCGGCCCGCCGTGCGCAGCACGTTGGTGGCGCCGATGTTGCCGCTGCCGTGACGCCGGATGTCCGCGACGCCGACGCCGCGCGCCACCAGCCACCCGATCGGGATGGCGCCGGCCAGGTAGGCCACCACGACGGCGAGGACACTCACGACCAGCGTTCTTCTTCGGGCACGATGGCGCGGTAGTCCGCCTTGCGGAAGAACCGGTAGAAGTAGTCCACGGCCGAGACCACCGTCAGCGCGAGCGCCACCCACAGCACGCCGGTGGCGGCGACGTGGAAGGTCGGCGACACCAGCCCCTTCTCGAGGATCAGCATCGTGACCGCCGTGAACTGGCTCACGGTCTTCCACTTGGCCAGCCGCGAGGCGGGCACGATGACGCCGACGCCGGCCGCCACCGCCCGCAGGCCGGTCACCGCCAGCTCGCGGCCGATGATGATCACGACGATCCAGGCCGACACCCGGTCGATCGTGAGGAGCGATACCAGGGCGGCCGCCACCAAAAGCTTGTCGGCGATCGGATCGAGCAGCGTGCCCAGCGTGGTGACCTGGTTGCGCCGTCGGGCCAGCACCCCGTCGAGCCAGTCAGTGAGGGACGCGGCCACGAAGATGGCGGCCGCGATGAGGGCGTGCACCCGCGACGACGAGATGAGGAACAGGATCAGCAGCGGCGCCGCCACGATCCGCGTCAGCGTCAGCCCGATCGGCAGGTTCACCGCGCCATTATCGGTACGCCGAAACGACCTTGTCAACGTCGGCGCGGTAGAGCGGCACCAGCGCGAACGAGTCGAGGGTGAGGCAGGCGGCGACGTCGCGGGCGCGGCCGCGGGCGGCCAGGTGCCGTGCCCACGAGGAGTCCTGCGCCAGCCGGCCGAGGTCGGGACCGTACGGACGGGCGTGGCGCGCCGCCTCCCCGGCCTCCGGGCCGGCGGTGGCGCCCGGCACGGCCGCCAGCAGCCTGTCCACCAGCAGTCCGGCGCACACCTCGTCCTCCAGCGAGCGGGCGCCGCGCTCGCCGGCGCAGGCGACGACGACATTGCGCCGTTCGGCGGCCGCCCAGACCGCCGCGGCGCTCAGGTTCACGAAGGCGGCCACGCCGACGGCGGCGGCCGCGCGGACGGCCAGCAGGGCGCCGGTGCCGTTGCTGGTCGTGAGGAAGACGAGGCGCCCACCGACGCGGGCCGGGCTGAACTCCAGCGGCGAGTTGCCGAGGTCGAAGCCGGCCAGCGGCTCGCCGCGGCGCTCGCCCGCCACCAGCGCGCCGGGTGTGGCCGCCGCCCGCTCCCGCGCCTCGTCCGGATCGCCCACCGGCACCACGCCCAGGCAGCCGTGGGCCAGCGCGGTCACGATGCTGGTGGAGGCGCGCAGCACGTCGACGACGAGCGCGGTGGCGCCGGCGAGCGCGGCGGGGGCGAGCACCGCCGGCGTGTAGGCGACGTCGACGCGCACGTCAGCGTCGGCGGTCGCGGAGCGCGCGGATCTTCAGCCGGAGCGCGTTGAGGTTGATGAACCCCTCGGCGTCGCGCTGGCGATAGACCGAGTCGGCCTCGAAGGTGGCGAAATCGGTCCGGTAGAGCGAGCGCGGGGAGCGGCGGCCGGTGACCGTCACGCCGCCCTTGTAGAGCTTGAGGCGCACGGTCCCCGTCACGTCCTTCACGCACTCGTCCAGGAATCCCTGGAGCGCCTGCCGCTCCGGCGCGAACCAGAAGCCGTAGTAGATCATCTCGGCGTAGCGGGGCACCAGCGAGTCGCGCAGGTGGAGCACCTCGCGGTCGAGCGTGATGGACTCGAGCGCCCGGCGGGCGGCGACGAGGATCGTCCCGCCCGGGGTCTCGTAGCAGCCGCGCGACTTCATGCCGACGAAGCGGTTCTCGACCAGGTCGACCCGCCCGATGCCGTGCTCGGCGCCGAGCCGGTTGACCGCCTCCAGCAGGCCGACCGGCCCCAGCCTCCGGCCGTCGACCGCGACCGGGTCGCCGGACTCGAACTCGATCTCGACGGACACCGGCACGTCGGGGGCGGCCTCGGGCGACTGCGTGAGCAGGTACATCTTGTCGGGCGGCGCCGCCCACGGGTCCTCGAGGATCCCGCCCTCGTAGGAGACGTGGAAGAGGTTGCGGTCCATGCTGTACGGCCGCTCGGCGGTGACCGGGACCGGGATGTCGTGGGCGCGCGCGAACTCGACCAGCGCCGTGCGTGAGTCGAGGTCCCACTCGCGCCAGGGCGCGATGACGCGCAGCTGCGGGGCCAGCGCCGCGTAGGTCAGCTCGAAGCGGACCTGGTCGTTGCCCTTGCCGGTGGCGCCGTGGGCGACGGCCTCGGCGCCTTCCTTCAGCGCCACCTCGACCTGGGCCTGGGCGATGAGCGGCCGGGCGATCGAGGTGCCCAGCAGGTAGGCGCCCTCGTAGACCGCCGCCCCCCGCAGCATCGGAAAGACGAAGTCGCGCACGAAGGTCTCGCGGAGGTCGACGATGTGCACGGCGGCGGCGCCCGTCTTCTTCGCCTTGTCCCGGACGGTGATCAGCTCCTCGCCCTGGCCGAGATCCGCGCAGAACGCGACCACCTCGCAGCGGTAGGTCTCGATGAGCCAGCGCAGGATGATCGAGGTGTCGAGCCCGCCCGAGTACGCGAGGACGACCCTCGTGACGGCGTCAGGCATCGTCGAGGGAGCCTCCCAGCAGCTCGAAGATCACCGCCTTCTGGGCGTGCAGCCGGTTCTCCGACTGCTCCAGCACGATCGAGCGGGGGCCGTCCAGCACGCGGTCGGTGATCTCCTCGCCGCGGTGGGCGGGCAGGCAGTGCATGACCAGGGCGGCGGGCTTGGCGAAGCCGACCAGCGTGTCGTTGAGCTGGTAGCGGCTGAACGCCTCGCGCCGCTGCTCGCGCTCGGCCTCCTGCCCCATGCTCACCCACACGTCGGTGTAGAGCACGTCGGCGCCGGTCGCGGCCTCTCGGGGATCGTGGCTGACCTCCAGCCGGCCGCCGAGCTTGCGGACGGTCGCCACCACCCCCGGGTTCGGCTCGTAGCCGGGAGGACAGCACACGACCATCGAGGCGCCGACGAGGGCGCCGGCCAGCACCACCGAGTGGCAGACGTTGTTGCCGTCGCCGATCCAGGCCAGGCGCATCGAGCCGAGGTCGAGGCCGCGCTCCCGGAGCGTGAAGTAGTCGGCCAGGGCCTGGCAGGGATGCTCGAAGTCGCTGAGGCCGTTGATGACCGGCACCGTGGCGTGCCGGGCCAGGCCTTCCACGGTGGCGTGGGCGTACACGCGGGCGGCGATGCCGTCCACCCACCGCGAGAGGTTGCGCGCCACGTCGGGGACGGACTCGCGGGTGCCGAGCCCGATCTCGTGGCCGGCCAGGTACACGGCGCGGCCGCCCAGCTGCACGACACCGACCTCGAAGGTCACCCGCGTGCGCAGCGACGGCTTCTCGAAGATCAGCGCCAGCGAGCGCCCGGCCAGCGGCGTCGTCCGGCGGCCGGCCTTCCAGCGCTGCTTGAGGTCGGCCGTCAGCGCGAAGAGCTGGAGGATCCGGTCGCGGGAGAGGTCGGCGACCGACAGCAGGTCCTTCACGCAGCACCTCGGCCGAGCACGTCATCGAGGATCTCCAGCGCGCGCCGGCACTCGGCCGGCTCGACCACCAGCGGCGGCGCCAGCCGCACCACCTTCTCGCCGGCGGTGAGGACGAGCAGCCCCGCCTCCCGGCAGGCGTCCATCACGGGGTTGGCCGGCCGCGTCAGCTCGATGCCGATGAGCAGCCCCTTGCCCCGCACCGCCGAGATGACCGGCCGCCGTCGTTGCAGCTCGCGCAGGCCGTCGGTCAGCTCGCGCCCGCGCTGGGCGGCGCGCTCGGGCAGCTTGTCGCCGATGACCGCGGTCAGCATGGCCAGCGCCACCGAGGTCACGAACGCCGAGCCCGCGAAGGTGGAGCCGTGCGAGCCGGCGGTGAGGACGGCGGCGACGTGCTCGCGGCAGAGCATGGCGCCGATCGGGATGCCGTTGGCGAGCGCCTTGGCCAGGGTCATGACGTCGGGCTCGACCCCGGAGTGCTGGTAACCCCACAGCCGCCCGGTCCGGCCCACCCCGGTCTGGATCTCGTCGAAGACGAGCAACGCCCCCGACTCGTCGCAGAGCTTGCGCAGGCCCGGCAGGTAGTCGTCGTCGGGGACGTTGACCCCCCCCTCGCCCTGGATCGGCTCGACCAGGATGGCGGCGGTGTGACTGTCGATCGCCCGCTCCATCGCGCGCAGGTCGTTGTAGGGCACGTGCTTGAAGCCGGGCATGAGCGGCTCGAAGCCGTGCTGGTACTTGGGCTGCCCGGTGGCGGTCACGGTGGCCAGCGTGCGGCCGTGGAACGAGTTGTGGGTGGCGATGACCTCGTAGCGGTCGGTGGCCAGCCGCTCCTTGCCGTACTTGCGGGCCACCTTGAGGGCGGCCTCGTTGGCCTCCGCCCCCGAGTTGCAGAAGAACACCCGGTCGGCGAAGGAGTGCTCGACCAGCAGCTTGGCCAGGTGCACCTGCGGCGCCGTGTGGAAGATGTTGGAGACGTGCAGGAGGGTGGCGGCCGCCTCCCGGATGGCGCCGGTGATGACCGGATGGCAGTGCCCCAGGGACGTCACCGCGATGCCGGTCGTGAAATCCAGGTACTCCCGCCCGTCCGAGTCCCACACCCGCGTGCCCTCGCCCCGCACCAGCACGATCGGCGTGCGCCCGTAGTTCGGCGTGTGATACCGCGCCGACCACTCCATCAGCGTCTTCGTATCCATCGCGCGCCCCTGTCAGAGAAGAATTTCGGTGCCGACGCCCTCGCGGGTGAACAGCTCCAGCAGGATGGCGTGCGGCACCCGGCCGTCGATGATGTGGGCCTTGGCGGTGCCGCCCTCCAGCGCCCGCAGCGCCGACTCGACCTTGGGCAGCATGCCGCCGTCGATGACCCCGGCCTGCATGAGGCGCTCGGCCTCCTTGCGCGACAGCGTGCTGATCAGGCGCCCGTCGGTGCCCTTGATGCCCTGCACGTCCGTGAGGTGGATGAGCTTCTCGGCCCCCAGCGCCGCCGCCACCTCGCCGGCCACCAGGTCGGCGTTGATGTTGTAGGTCTCGCCGCGGGCGCCCACGCCCACCGGGGCGATGACGGGCACGAAGCCCCGGTCCTCCAGCAGGCGGATGGGCTCGGCGGTCACCGTCTCGACTTCGCCGACCAGGCCGAGGTCGATCTCCTCGCCCCCGGCCGTGCGGTGCAGCCGCTTGCGGGCGCGCAGCAGGTTGCCGTCCTTGCCGCTGAGCCCCACCGCCCGGCCGCCGTGGAGGTTGATGAGCCCGACGATCTCCTTGTTGATCTTGCCGACCAGCACCATCTCCACGATCTCGACCGTCTCGGCGTCGGTCACCCGCATGCCCCCCACGAACTTCGGCTCCTTGCCCAGCTTCTTCATGAGGGCGCCGATCTGGGGCCCGCCGCCGTGGACGATGACCGGATTGATGCCGACGAGCTGGAGCAGGATCACGTCGAGCGCGAAGGGCTCCTTGAGGTCGGCCTGCTCCATCGCCGCCCCGCCGTACTTGATGACGACCGATTTCCCGCGGAACTCCCGGATGTACGGGAGCGCCTCCAGGAGGATGTCGACCCGCTGCCCCGTCCCGTTCGGCACGCTCACAGGATGTACCGCGACAGGTCCTGGTCGCGGCTCACGTCGGCCAGGCGGAGGCGCACGTACTCGGCGTCGATCGTCAGCTCCTTGCCGGGCATGTCCGGGGCCCCGAACGAGACCTCGTCCAGGAGCCGCTCCATGATCGTGTACAGCCGGCGGGCGCCGATGTTCTCGGTGCTCGCGTTCACCTGCATGGCGATCTCCGCGATCGCCTCCACCGCCTCCGGCAGGAAGCGCAGGGTCACGCGCTCCGTCCGGAGCAGCTCCACGTACTGGCGGATCAGGGCGTTCTCGGGCTCGGTCAGGATGCGGACGAAATCCTCTTTCGTCAAGGGCTCCAGCTCGACCCGGATCGGGAAGCGCCCCTGCAGCTCGGGGATCAGGTCGGAGGGCTTGGCCACGTGAAAGGCTCCGGCGGCGATGAACAGGACATGGTCGGTGCGGACGGCGCCGTACTTGGTCGTCACGGTCGACCCCTCGACGATCGGCAACAGGTCCCGCTGCACGCCCTCCCGGGAGACGTCGGGGCCGCCGTGCCCACCCCCGCCCTGGCGGCCGGCGATCTTGTCCAGCTCGTCGAGGAAGATGATCCCGGAGTCCTCCACCCGCCGCACGGCCTGGGCGACGACCTCCTCCATGTCGACGAGCTTCTGGGCTTCCTCGTGGGCGAGCAGGCGCCGGGCCTCGGCCACCCGCACCCGCCGCCGCTTGGTCCGGGTGGGCATGATGTTGGAGAGCATGTCCTTGAGCTGGATGCCCATCTCCTCCATGCCCTGCCCGGAGAAGACCTCGACCAGCGGCATCGCCTGCTGCTGCGTCTCCAGCTCGACGATGCGCTCGTCGAGGCGGCCGGCGCGGAGCTGGGCGCGCAGCTTCTCGAGCGTGCTCTCGCGGGAGGCGTCGGGCGAGACCTGCTCGAGCGAGCCGCTGCTGAACGGCTCGGCGCTGCGCGCTGGCAGCAGCAGGTCGAGCAGGCGGTCCTCGGCCAGGCGCTCGGCCTTGTCCCGGACCTCGGCCATCAGCTCGCCCTTCACCATGGTGACCGCCAGCTCGGTGAGGTCGCGGACCATGGACTCCACGTCACGACCCACGTAGCCGACCTCCGTGTACTTGGAGGCCTCCACCTTGAGGAAGGGGGCCTGGGCGAGCTTGGCCAGGCGGCGGGCGACCTCGGTCTTGCCGACCCCGGTGGGCCCGATCATGATGATGTTCTTGGGCGCCACCTCGTCGCGCAGCTCGGCCGGCAGCATCTGGCGCCGCCAGCGGTTGCGCAGCGCGATGGCCACCGCGCGCTTGGCCCGCTGCTGGCCGACGATGTAGCGGTCCAGCTCGGCCACGATCTGGGCCGGCGTGAGCCCGGTCGCCGCCGCCGGGCCGCGGTCGGGCAGCGGGATCGGGGCCGGCGGCGTCACAGCACTTCGACCGCGATGTGGTCGTTGGTGTAGATGCAGATCGACGCTGCCACCCGCATGGCCTCGGTGACGATGGCCTTGGCGTCGAGGTCGGCGTGGGCGACGAGGGCGCGGGCGGCCGCCAGCGCGAAGGGGCCGCCGGAGCCGATGCCGATGAGGCCGTCGTCGGGTTCGATGACGTCGCCGGTGCCGGAGACGATGAGCGAGTGCTCGCGGTCGGCCACCGCCAGCAACGCCTCCAGCCGCCGCAGTACCCGGTCGGTGCGCCAGTCCTTGGCCAGCTCGACGGCGGCCCGCGGCAGGTTGCCGCGGTGCTCCTCCAGCTTGCCCTCGAACCGGCCGAACAGCGTGAACGCGTCCGCCGCCGCGCCCGCGAACCCCGCGACCACCCGGTCCTGGTACAGCTTGCGCACCTTGCGCGCCCCCGCCTTCACCACGGTGTTGCCGATCGTCACCTGCCCGTCCCCGGCGATCGCCACCTGCCCGCGGTGCCGGATGCAGAGCACCGTCGTTGCGTGGAACCGTTCGGTCACGACGCCTGCGAGGCCCCCTTCGCGGTCGCTCTCGGATGCGCGCGGTCGTACACTTTCATCAGCTGCTCGGCGCCGACGTGCGTGTAGCGCTGGGTCGTCGACAGCCGGCTGTGGCCCAGGAGCTCCTGGATCGCCCGCAGATCGGCGCCGCCGTCCAGCAGGTGGGTGGCGAAGGAGTGGCGCAGGGTGTGCGGGCTGACCCGCCGGGTGAGGCCCGCCGCGCGGGCGGCCCGGCGCACGATCGCGTGGATCGAGCGCACGCCCAGGCGCCCGCCGCGGGCATTGGTGAAGAGCGGTCCCGGCCGCTCGCCGCGCCGGGCCAGCCACGCCTCCAGCCGGCGGGCGGCGGGGCCGCCGTACGGCACGATCCGCTCCTTCCGCCCCTTGCCCAGCACTCGGACGGTGTGCTCGGCCCGGTCGAGGGCGTCCACGTGGAGGCCGCTCAGCTCGGACACGCGCAGCCCGCTCGCGTACAGCAGCTCGAGGATCGCCAGGTCGCGCGTGCGATCGGCCCCTCCGACCCCTCGTCCCTCCACCAGCTGCGTCGCCTCGTCGACCGGCAGGAACGAGACGAGCTTGCGTGGCTGGCGGGGGCCGGCGATCTCCCGGGCCGGATTGCGCTCGAGGACGCCACGGCGCACGAGGAAGCGCAGGCAGCTGCGAAGGGCGGCCAGCTTGCGCGCGACCGAGACCGGATCGAGCCCGCGCGCGTGCAGCGCGGCCAGCCAGGCGCGCACCGCCCGGGGGTCGGCGGCGGCGAGGCCGGCGGCGCCGCGGGCGCCGAGGAAGCGCTGGAAATCGGCGAGGTCGGTCCGGTAGCCGCGCAGCGTGTGAGGGGAGGCGTTGCGCTCCACGGACAGGTGGCGCAGGAACGCCCCCAGCGGATCGTTCATGCCACCGTGATCTCGGCCTCGCGGCTGAAATCACACCCCTCGCGCCAGCAGCGCTGCACGCGCCGCCCGCGCGCCACGCGCTCGGTCAGGAACGGCGCCGCGCACTTGGGGCACGGCTCGGCCACCGGCCGCTGCCACAGCACGAACGTGCAGTCCGGGTAGGCCGAGCAGCCGAAGAACGTGCGGCCCTTCTTCGACCGCCGCTCGGCGATCTGCCCCTTCTCGCACTCCGGGCAGGCGATGCCCAGGGTCACCGGCTTGGTCGTCTTGCACTCCGGGTAGCCCGAGCACGCGATGAACTTGCCGAAGCGCCCGTGCTTGATGACCATCGGGCGCTCGCAGGTCGGGCACTTCTCGTCGGTCGGCTCGTCCTCGGCGCGCTCGCTGCCCGGCAGGTTGCGCTTGTAGCGGCAGTCGGGATAGGTCGAACAGGCGATGAACTTGCCGAAGCGCCCGCGCCGCTCGATGAGGTCCCCGCCACACTCCGGGCACGCCTCGCCGATCGGCACGCCGGCCTTCTCGCTGCCCATCTCCTTCTTGGCCCGGGCCAGGTCGCGCTTGAACGGCTCGTAGAACTCCTTGACCGTCTCCACCCAGCCCAGCTCGCCCTCCTCGACCTTGTCGAGGTGGTCCTCCATCTGGGCCGTGAAGCCGACGTCCATGATGTCCCCGAAGAACGGCATCAATTTGTCGGTCACCGCCATGCCGAGCTCGGTCGGGAACAGCGTGCGGCGCTCACGATGCACGTACCCGCGGTCGTTGATGATCGTCCCCAGGATCGAGGCGTACGTCGACGGCCGGCCGATCCCCAGCTCCTCCAGCGCCTTGATGAGCGAGGCCTCGGTGTAGCGCGGCGGCGGCTGGGTGAAGTGCTGCCGGGGGTCGAGGCCCAGCAGCGTGAGCACCTCGCCCTCGGTGAGCGGCGGCACCGCGCTCTCGGCGTCCTCGTCGGCGGCCGCGTCGTCGTCCTCGCGGCTCTCGACGTACACCGCCGTGAAGCCCTTGAACCTCAGCGTCTGCCCCTGCGCGCGGAACACCGCCTCGCCGGCCGTGATGTCGGCGGCGACGGTGTCGTAGACCGCCGGCATGAGCTGGCTGGCCATGAAGCGCTCCCAGATGAGCCGGTACAGCGCGAGCTGGTCCTTGGTGAGGAAGCGCGCCATGCCCTTGGGATCGCGGGCCACGTCGGACGGCCGGATGGCCTCGTGGGCCTCCTGGGCGCTGCCGCGGCTCTTGTAGGCCGGCGGCGTGTCCGGCACGTACTCCCCGCCAAGGCGTTCGGTCGCCCACTGCCGGGCCTCCTGCTGCGCCTCGGCGGCCACCCGGACGGAGTCCGTCCTCATGTAGGTGATGAGTCCGACCGGTCCCTCGGCGCCCACCTCGATGCCCTCGTAGAGCTGCTGGGCGACGGTCATCGTCTTCCTGGCGGAAAAGCCCAGCTTGCGCCCGGCGTCCTGCTGGAGCGTGGAGGTGATGAACGGCGGCGCCGGATTGCGCTTGCGCTCGCCGCGGGTGACGCTGCGGACGACGAACCGGGCGCCCTCGAGCGCGCCGACCAGCGCCCGGGTGACCTCGCCGTCGGCCAGCGCCGCCTTCTCGCCGGCGACCTCGCGCAGGGTGGCGACGAACTCCGGCGGGTGGGCGGCCTTCAGGCGCGCGTGCAGCGTCCAGTACTCGAGGGGCACGAACGCCTGGATGGCGCGCTCGCGGTCGACGATCAGCCGCACCGCCACCGACTGCACGCGGCCGGCCGACAGGCCGCGCTGGATCTTGTCCCACAGCAGCGGCGACAGGCTGTAGCCGACGAGCCGGTCGAGCACGCGGCGCGCCTGCTGGGCGTCGACCTTCTTGAGGTCGATGCGGCCGGGCCTGGTGAAGGCCGCCTTCACGGCGCGCTCGGTGATCTCGTTGAACGTGATGCGGTAGACGTTCTTCTTCTGGATCGGCAGCTCCTGGGCGAGGTGCCAGCCGATGGCTTCCCCTTCCCGGTCGGGGTCGGTGGCGACGTAGAGCGTGTCGGTCTTCTCGGCGGCCTTCACGAGGTCGTCGAGGACCTTCTTCTTCGCCGGCGTGACCACGTACTTGGGCTTGAAATTCTTCTTGGGATCGACGCCCAGCTGGGACTTGGGCAGGTCGCGCACGTGGCCCATCGAGGCCTTCACGACGTACTTGCCGTCCAGGTACTTCGCGATCGTCTTCACCTTGGTCGGGGACTCGACCACCACCAGCCCACGCTTGGCCACTACGCTCTCCTCGCCCGCGCGCCGGTCGCCAGCCAGCGCTGGCCGGCGAGTTGACGGGCCCGGCCCGCCAGCTCGAGAGCGATCAGCGCCGTGCCCGCACGCGCGGCGTCCACACCCGCCCGAGCGATCAGCCGCTCGATGTGCTGCGCCTCGTCCACGCTCAACAGCTCCAGCATGCTCGCTTCGTCACTCCCCGGCGCCGGCGGCGCCGCGTCACCACCGGTCACCGGCACGCTCTCGATTGCGCGACGGCACGACTCCGGCAGTTCCGACACGATGTCGGTCCAGTGGCCAACTAGTTTAGCACCGTCCCGGAGGAGCCCATTCGTTCCGCGGCTCGCCGCCGACGTGATTCGGCCTGGAACGGCGAATACTTCGCGGCCGAGATCGCCGGCCAGACCGGCGGTGATCAGCGCGCCGCTGCGCTCGGCCGCCTCCACCACCACGACGCCCAGGGCCAGGCCCGCCAGCGTGCGATTGCGCGCGGGGAAGTGGTACGCCAGCGGTGGCACCGTCGGCGGGAATTGCGAGAGCAGCGCGCCCCGCTCGACGATCGCCTCGGCCACCGCGCGGTTCTCGGGCGGGTACACGTGCGCGATGCCGTGCCCGAGCACTGCCAGCGTGCGGCCGCCGGCCGCCAGCGCGCCCCGATGGGCGGCGGTGTCGATGCCCCGGGCCAGGCCGCTGACGATGGTCACGCCGCGCGTGGCCAGCTCGGCGGCCAGCGCCTCGGCGACCTCGAGGCCGTACGGGGTGGCCCGGCGCGAGCCCACGATCGCGATCGCCAGCGCGTCGCCGGGCACGAGCGTCCCCCGCACGTCCAGCGCGGGCGGCGACGGGATCGACGCCAGCAACACCGGATATCCCGGATCCCCGGGCACGAGGCGCGTGATGTCCATGACGCGGCGAGTGAGCATAGCGGTGATGGCGTCCGGCGCCAACGTCGTCGAATGGAGACGGTGGCTTACCGCAGGAGGAGGCGTGCCTTGACGGCGGCCTCGCTCTTCGGGAAGTCACGGACGACGCGCTGCCAGCTCTGGCGGGCCCGGCGGACGTCGCGTAGCTTGCGGTGGGCGAGGCCGATCTTCAGCAGCGCGTCGGCGGCCTTCGGCGAGGCGGGCGCCACCTCCAGCACCTTCTGGAACTCGGCGAGCGCCTGCCGGTAGTCACGCTGGACGTAGTACGCCTCGCCGATCCAGTACTGCGCGTTGGCCGCCAGCGGGTGCTTCGGGTACTTGGCAATGAAATCGAGGAAGTCCAGCACGGCCTGCCCGTGCTCCCGGGCGCGGAACGTCGTCAGCGCCGCGTGGTAGGCCCGCTCGACGTGCTCCACCCGCGGTGCCGGCTCGCGCGGCCGCTCCGCCCGCCGCGGCGACGCCGTCGCCGCGGCGGGCACGGGCGGCGGCGTGGCGGCGGCCTGCGCCCGGGCCTCGGCCGCGCGCGCCTGGGCCTCGGCGGCCTCGACGCGGGCGCGGAGGCGCGCCACCTCGACCGTGCCGTCCTCGAGCGCGACCGACATCTCCGCGACCCGAGCCGCCAGCGCCCGGCTCTCGGTCGTCGCGCGCGCCAGCTCCCGGGCGGTCGTTTCCTGCGTGTGCCGGAGCTCGGTCATGTCACCGCGAACGGTTTCGACGTCGGCGCGCATGCGATGGTAGGCGGCCCGGCTCGCGCATCCGGTCACCAGCAGGACCAGCGCGGCAGCCAGCGCGAACCGGCCCATCATCGGCGGTGACGGTAGCACGCGGTCGAAGAGGGAGTCAATTTTGGGGCTGAAGCCGAGTCCGAAGGGGAGCTACGGAAGTTCCCGCAAGACGATCACTTCGAGGGCACCGCCGGTGGGCACGGTCGTGTCGGGCTCCACGACGGCCAGGCCATCGGCGGCGACCATCGAGCGCAGGATCGCCGAGCCCTGCTCGCCGGTCAGCCGGGCGCCGACTCCCCCGTCGGTGCGCTCCAGTCGCACGCGCAGGTAGCCGCGCCGGGAGCCGGGATTCGGGACGGGGGCCATCGCCCGCGCCCGCACGCGCGGACGTGTGAGCCGCCGCCGGCCGGACATCTTCAGCAGCGCGGGCCGCACGAACAGCTCGAACGTCACCATCGCCGACACGGGGTTGCCGGGCAGTCCGAACACCGGCCGGCCGCCGAGCGAGCCGAACGTGATGGGCTTCCCGGGCCGCATCGAGACCTTCCACAGATGCAGCTCCGCCCCCGCCCGCGTGAGCGCCTCCCGCACGAGGTCGAGCTCGCCGACCGAGACCCCAGCCGACGTGACGAGCACGTCGGCGTCGCGGGCGCTGCGGAGCCGCTCCTCGATGGCATCCAGCCGGTCGGGCGCCACGCCCACGCTCGCCGGCGCCGCGCCCGCTTCCAGCACCTGGGCCATGAGCGAGTAGGTGTTCGTGTTCGGGACCTGGCCGGGGCCCGGCTCGGTGCCGAGGTCGGCCAGTTCGTTGCCGGTGGAGAGGATGGCGACGCGCGGCCGGCGGTAGACCTGGACCTGCCCGTGGCCGAGCGTCGCCAGCAGCCCGATCTCGGCCGCCGCGAGCAGCGTGCCCCGCTCGAGCACCAGGTCGCCCACCCGCACGTCCTCGCCGCGCGGCCGGACGGAGGCCGCGCGCTCGACGGCGCCGCGCAACGCGATGCGCCCGTCACCGGCCTCGACGTCCTCCTGCGGCACCACCGCGTCCGCCCCCGCCGGCAGCGGCGCGCCGGTGAAGATCCGCATCGCCTCTCCGCGTCCCACCGCCCGCCCCGGCACCCCGCCCGCCTCCACCCGCCCCACGACGCTGAGCACCGCCCCCTCGCCCGTGTCCCCCGCCCGCACCGCGTACCCATCCATCGAGGAGTTCGCCCACGGGGGAATCTCGCGCCCGGACACCACCGGCTCCGCCAGCACCCGACCCAGCGACGCCAGAAGGTCCACCCGCTCGGTCCCCAGGACCGAGATCCGAGACAGCATCGCCTCGAGCGCCTCTTCCACCGTCAGCATGGCGCCCCCACTCTACACCGCTCGACGGCTCGCTGGCCCCGAGGGGAGGCCGGGCGGGGGCGCGGTGGGCCCTCTGAGACCCGTTTCCCGCCCAGGCGAGCGGGCCCCGAGCATCGATGGCAAAATCACAGCGCACCACCGCCCCGCGCTCGTGGTCTCAGAGGGCCCACCGCACCCCCGCCCGGCCGGCGCACGCCCGCCGCGCCCGGGATTGCCGTAGAGCTAGTGCCCGCCCGTGTGCGGCAGGTTGAGCACGGGCTTGTAGCGCGCCATGAACCAGCGCCGGCTCAGGGCGAACAGTGACAGGAACCCGAGCGTGATGGCCAGGTCGCGCAGCCCCAGCGGCAGCGGGGTGCCGGCCGAGACCGACGGAAAGATGACCAGCACGCGCTCGAGGAAGATGGCCACCAGCCCGAGCACGGCGACCACGAACAGCGGCGCGTGGCGCTGGGGCGGGCGGCCGGTGAGGCGCTTGAGCAGGTAGACGAACGGGATCAGCCAGCCGGCGATGAGCACGACCCACGCCACCGCCTGCCAGGGTTGCACGAAGAAGCGCTGGACGAAGAAGCGCGTCTCGACGGGGACGTTGCCGTACCAGATCACCAGGTACTGTGACCAGAAGAAGTACATCCACATGATCGACATCGCGAACTGAAGCTTGGCCACGTCCTGCACGGCCGCCGGCGGGATCGAGGCCACCCCCCGCGCGTTGGCCCGGATGGTCAGGATCGCCAGCAGGCAGAAGGTCGTGTACAGCGTGCTCACCGCGAAGTAGCCACCGAACAGCCCGCTGTACCAGATGGGGTCGAGCGCCATCACGAGGTCGAAGCCCCACAGCGACACCGTGATCAGCCAGAGCATCAGCACGACCACCGCCAGCCGGTTGCGGTGCGCGCGGGTGCGCTCGTCGCCGGGCGGCACCGAGTCGCGCAGGAGCGCTCCGGCGAACGCGTAACAGGTGGCGAAGAGGACGAGCGCCAGGACCAGGTTGCGTCCGAAGAAGAACGGCACGTTGAGCCAGACGGCCTTCACCGCCACCGGCTCCGTCACCCAGGGATAGAGCACCGCCCGGCCGGCGAACAGCACGACCAGCAGCACGAACGCGATCGGCAGGAAGCCGATCGTCGTCAGGGACAGCCGCCGCACGCCCGGCGACCAGCGGGCCTCGGTCAGCTGCATCATGCCGGCGATGGCCGGCCCGGTGACCGCCAGCCCCGACCAGAACACCAGGTTGACGAGATAGATGGACCACGCCCGCGGCCAGTCGGAGGCCGTGACGAACGCCAGGGCGCCGAGCGCCGCCAGCACGCCCCAGAACGCCGTCATCTCTGGGCCAGCGAGCGGAGGAAGTTCACGACGTGCCAGGCCTCCCGGGAGGACATCGCCTCGCCGTATGCCGGCATGACGGCCCCGCCGGCCACGATGTAGCTGTGCCAGTAGCCGTCGGTGCGCTGCCGCTGCAACTCGGCGTTGGTCAGGTCGGGGGGGGGGATGAACTTCGTCGCCACCGGTCCGGTGACGCCGCCCTTGGCCTCGGGCCCGTGGCACGGCGTGCAGAACGTCTGGTAGTGCTGGCGGCCGAGAGACACCGAGGACTCCGTCGCCTTGACGGGATTCGGGGTCCGGGTGGCGATCTCACGCTGCTCCCGGGGAACGATCAGCGATGCGCCGCGCGGCACCACGCCCCGCGGCATCGCGAACGTCCGCTCGCCGGGCATCACGCGCGCCGTCTGGGTCATGTTGTCGGTCCAGCGGAAGGCCACGGCGGCGCCCATGAGCGAGACGACGCCGCCGAAGACCAGCAGGACGAGGATGAAGACGTACTTCACCCGCGCACCTCCTCGGCGCCCGCGGTGCGGAGGATCTCCCGCACGGAGGCCGCGCGCCCGGGCGCGCAGTGGACGGCCACCCCGAAGCGGTCGCTGGAAAAGCGCGGGTCATAGCTCGGCGACGCGGAGAAGCGCGGCAGCCGGCCCAGCGTCACCAGGCCGATCAGGGTCGCGATGCCGCCGAAGAGGATCATCATCTCGAACATGATCACGACGTAGGGCGGGCTGACCGGCAGCCCGATGGGCGGCTTGCCGCCCACGATCAGCCCCCACTTCAACGACGTCCACGCCGTGAGGATCCAGCCCGAGGCCAGGCCGGTCAGGCCCCCCAGCAGCGTGAAGAGCCGCACCTTGCTCACCGGGCGGTCCCGCTCCACCACGTCCTCGATCTCGTGGATCGGCACCGGCGTGTAGACGGTGAGGTCGTGATAGCCCTTGGCCTTGAGCTCCTCCAGGGCCCGCACGGTCGTGTCGACGTGGGCGAAGACGCCCAGGATCGTCTCAGTGGTGGCCGGCATGCCGGGCGTCCTTCATCGGGGCGGCGATGGTCTCCTTCACCTCGACGATCGAGAGCGAGGGCATCAGCTTGATGAAACCGAGGAAGAGCAGGAAGAACCAGGCGAAGCTGCCGACGATGATGGTGGAGTCGGTGATGGTGGGCACGTAGATGCCCCAGGTGGCCGGGTAGAAGCCGTGGGCCAGGGACGGCACGATGATGTTGAAGCGCTCGAACCACATGCCGATCAGCACCAGGATCGACACGACGTAGAGGATGACCGTGTTCGTCCGCGCCTTCTTCCAGAAGAAGACGAGCGGCGCGATGCAGTTGCAGAAGTACATCGTGGCGAGCGCCCACGAGTACGTCCCGGTGAGCCGCCAGAACAGCGAGGCCTTCTCGAAGTGATCGCCGCTGTACCAGGCGATGAACAGCTCGCAGATGTAGAAGTACGTGAGCACCAGCCCGGTGACCAGGATGAGCTTGGCCATCGCGTCCAGGTGGCGGTCCCGGATGTAGGCGTGCAGGCGGAAGAAGTGCCGCATGGGCAGCACCAGCACCAGCACCATGGCGAAGCCCGAGAAGATCGCCCCGTCGACGAAGAAGGGGGCGAACAGCGTGGAGTGCCAGCCGGGGACGAGCGCCATCGCGAAGTCCCAGGACACGACGCTGTGCACCGAGAGCACCAGCGGGGTGGCCAGCGCGGCGAACAGGCCGTACGCCCGCCGGTAGTGCCGCCACTGGCGGTCCGAGCCCTCCCAGCCGAGCGCCAGCATCGCGTAGATGCGCCGCTTCCAGCCGGTGGAGGCGTCGCGGAGGGCGGCGATGTCGGGCACCAGCCCGACGATGAAGAACACGGTGCTGATCGACAGGTAGGTGGAGATCGCGAACACGTCCCACACCAGCGGCGACTTGAAGTTGGGCCACAGCTCGCGCTGGTTGGGGTACGGCAGCAGGAAGTAGGCGAACCACATGCGGCCGGCGTGGATCAGCGGAAAGAGGCCGGCGGTGAGCACCGCGAAGATCGTCATCGCCTCGGCGGCGCGGTAGATCGAGGTGCGCCAGCGGGCCCGGAACAGGTAGAGCACCGCCGAGATCAGCGTGCCGGCGTGGCCGATGCCGATCCAGAACACGAACGTGGTGATGTACATCGCCCACATCTGGGGCGTGCGCTTGCCGGCCGCGCCCATGCCGTAGAAGATCTGGTAGGTCCAGGCCAGGAAGCCGCAGGCCAGGAGCAGCCCCACCAGGCTCATCCAGGCGAAGTACAGGTTGCCGGGCGCCCGCAGCGTGCCGAGGACGTCGCGGTTGACGTCGGCGAACGTCGGCTCGGCGGCCGGCGCGCCGCCGGCGATCGGCGGTGGTCCGGCGCCGGGCGCGCTCACGCGTGCCCCTTGCCGGCCGCCGGCGCCGGTCCGTGGCCCCGCACGACCTTGGCGAGATAGGTCACGCCCGGCCGCGTTCCCAGCTCGTCGAGGACGTGGTAGGCGCGCGGGGAGTGCGAGAGCGTGCTCACCGTGCTCGCCTCGTCCTTGAGGTTGCCGAAGCTGATGGCGTTGGTCGGGCACGTCTGCTGGCAGGCGGTCAGGATGTCGCCGTCGCGCACGGCCCGCTTGTCGTCGCGGGCGCGGTCCTTGCCGGTCACGATGCGCTGCACGCACATCGTGCACTTCTCCATCACGCCGAGCTGGCGCACCGTGACGTCCGGGTTGAGCTGGATCTCGAGCGGCGCCGGGACCTCGTAGTTCCACCAGTTGAAGCGGCGCACGTGGTAGGGGCAGTTGTTGCCGCAGTAGCGGGTGCCGACGCACCGGTTGTAGACCTGCCCGTTCAGCCCCTCGTCGGTCCGATACGCGGCGAACACGGGGCAGACCGGCTCGCAGGGCGCGATCTCGCAGTGCTGGCAGAACATCGGCAAAAACAGGTTCTGCGGGTGGGCGGCGTCGCCCTCGGCCCAGCGCTCCACGCGCAGCCAGTGCAGCTGGCGGCCGTAGGAGGCCTCGGCCTTGCCGACGACCGGGACGTTGTTCTCCGCCTGGCACGCCACCGCGCAGGCCTGGCAGCCGATGCACGCGTCGACGTCCACCGTCATGCCCCAGCGGTACCCGGGATACTGCTGCTCGGGGTACATGCTGATGTGCCCGTGCTCGGCCTTCTTACCCCGCAGCGCGTCCTCGCGGGCGCGGGTGAGGTCGACGTGGCGGGCGATCTCGCGGTGGTCCTGGTCGTGGGTGGCCTGCAGGACCGCCAGCGGCCGGCGCGCCCCCGTCGGGGCCAGCGTCACCTTCACCGACAGGAACGCCGGCGCGCCCGACGCCGCGTCGGCCGCCGCCGGCAGCAGCGCCATCGGATTGCCGCCGGGGGCCGGCGGCACGTACTTGAGGCGGACGTGGTAGGGCGCGTAGTGATGGCCGATGGGGACGGCGACCGCGCCGGGATGGATCGACGGCGACAGGTACGCGGGCAGCTCGATGGCGCCGTGCGGCGAGGTCACCCGGACGACGTCGCCCTGCCGGATGCCCAGCCGGGCCGCCGTCTGGGTATTGATCTCGACCCACGGGTCCCAGGCCACCTGGGTCATCGGGTCGGGGACTTCCTGCAGCCAGGCCCGGGTCGCGCCGCGGCCGTCGTAGAAGCGCAGCGAGGGATAGGCCAGCAGCGCGAAGCCGTCGGCCGGCCCGTCGAGCGTCGCCGGCGCGGCGTCGACGCGCTCGAGCTTCGCCACCACGCTCACCGCCGCCGGCGCCACGTCGCGCCAGACGCCGCCCTGGTGGAGCGCCGCCTCCCACTGTCCCTTGACCACCGGCTCCCACGCCGCCCTGAGATACTGCTCGAAGGTCGGCCACGGCAGCGGACCCTTGCCTTCTTCGCCGCCGAGCACCGCCCGCCCCACCGTCAGCAGGACGTCGCCCATCGGCCGGGCCTCGCGGACCGGCTGCATCGTCGGTTGCATGAGCCCCAGCACGCCCTCGTGCGGCGCGTAGTCGCCCCACGACTCCAGCCAGTGCGTGTCGGGCAGCACCAGGTGGGCCAGCGCGGTGGTCTCGTCGGGCAGGTTCGAGAAGGTGACGACGAACGGCACCTTGCGGATCGCGTCGGCGGCCTTGAGGCCGCCCGGCAGCGTGAACGCCGGGTTGACGCCGGCGCCGAGGACCAGCACCGCGATCTCGCCCGCGGCCATCGCCTGCACCAGCCTGGCGACATCGGCGTACGGCGTGACGCGCGCATAGGCGTGGTCGGGGCCGAAGCGGACGGTCTTGCCCACGTTGCCGGCGGCGGCGTTGAGCAGGTTGACCGCCACCTGCAGCTGGGTGGCGTGAGTGCCGGTGACCGCGACGCCGCCTCCCACCGCCAGGCCGGGCTTCGCCCCCGCGAACGTCCTGGCGACGTGCCGGAGCGTCTCCAGCGGGACGCCGCTCTCCTCCGCCACCCGCTTGGGGTCCACCGCGGCGACGGTGTCGGCCAAGCGCTTGTCGGCGACGAGCCCGCCCTCGAGCATCAGCTTGAGGATGGCCAGCGCGACCGCCGCTTCGGTCCCCGGCGCGTTGCGGATCCACTCGTCGGCGTTGGAGGCGGTGAGCGATTGACGCGGCTCGACGTGGATGAACGTCCCCGCCTTGCCGTCGCGGAACGTGTGCATCCGGGCGAAGCCGCGGGCGGACTGCACGTTGGAGACCCACGTCTCCAGGAAGTCGGCCCCGAACGACAGGACGACCTCGGCGTCCTCGAAGGCGTGGTAGGGCACCGCGTCGCGGCCGAACGTGAGCCGGTTGCCGCTCCGGATGGCCTCGTAGCCGAACGGTTCCAGGGTCACCCGCGGCCGGCCGCCGAGCGCCTGGGTCCAGCGGTCGAGCAGCACGCCCAGGCTGCCGCTCTCGAGCTGGCTGACCACGGCCAGCGCCCCCGGCTTGCCCTTCAGTCCCCCCAGCGCGTCGGCGAAGCCCTTGAGCGCGTCGTCCCAGCCGACCGCCTGCAGCGCGTCGCCCTGGCGACGCTGCGGCCCGGCGAAGCGATCGGGGTGGTAGAGCCCGTGCAGCGCCGCCTGGCCTCGGGCGCAGAGCGCGCCCCGGTTCACCGGATGCTCGGGGCTGCCCTCGAGCTTGACCACCCGCCCCTCGCGGTTGCGCGCGAGGACACCGCACCCGGCCGGGCACTCGCGGCACACCGTCGCGAACCAGGCCGCCACGCCGGGAACGAGGTTCTCGTTCGGCACGACGAGGGGCAGGATCTGCTCGGTGGCCTGCTGGCAGCCGGCCGCCGCCGCCGTCGCGCCCGTCGTCGCCACGATCTTGAAGAAGTCCCGTCGGTTCATGCGGTCCGTCTCGATTTCAGTGGTGGCACGCCACGCAGTCCAGCGGGGCCTGGGTGCCGCGGGTGGCATTCTGCGTGCGGTGGCAGTCGATGCACCAGCCCATCGTCAGCGCCGGGGGGGAGGGCCGGAAGCCCGCCAGGTTGAGCAGGTCGTTGACGAGCGTGGGGCCGGTCGCCGCGCTCGCGGTCGTCATCGTCTCCACGGGCCCGTGACACGTCTGGCAGCTGACCTCGGCGCGGACGTGCGCCTTGTGCGGAAAATACGTGAACTCCGGCAGCTTGTAGACGCGCGTCCACGGGATCGGCCGCTGCGCGGCGGCGTACTCGGCCAGCTTCTTGACCTCGGGCCGGTCGGCGGCCGTGATCTTGTGGCACCCCATGCACCGCTCGACCGACGGGATGCCGGCATACTCCGAGCGGCGGGCGTCGCTGTGGCAGTACTGGCAGTCGATCTTGTACGTCTCCACGTGGACGTTGTGCGGGAACGCGATCGGCTGCGCCGAGGGCCTGGCGACGGCGGGCTGACGGCTCCAGGAAGCCACCGCGAAGAACAGCAGCACCGCGAGGAGCACGACGGCGGCGGCTCCCACGCCCGCCTTCCTCATCGACAGTCGAGTGCCCTCCCGATCTCTGAAATTTGCTCGTGAACCATATCACTTGCCCCTTCCGAACGTCAACAGAACTGCGCGACCGAAGCCGGCCACTGGGATAACGAGGAGTGCCCCGGCTTCGCCGGGGCGCGACGAGCGTTGGGGGGTATGGGGGGCCATC
>Ga0302046_10000395_pt1 | contig 44820 bp, 38 predicted proteins | sample RVTome_11_FD_200261 | JGI IMG/M metagenome (GOLD analysis project Ga0302046, IMG submission 200261) | Soil microbial communities from uranium-contaminated site in the Upper Colorado River Basin, Wyoming, United States - RVT147D111 (version 2) ...
CGACATCGGCACCGCGTCCGTAAAGCCGGTATCGTTCTGCACGATGAACTTCATCACGTTGGGAACAACTCCCACGCCCGGCGTCCCGGGATACGGGGCGGGCGCGCTGTTTTGCAGAATGATCTCGGTGCCGGGAGCGTAGGCGGCGAAATCAACGATGACGTCGGCCCGTTCGGCCCCGCCGAGCGTCAATTCGGTCAGTACGATCGGCGCCGGCAGCAGCCCGCCGTCCATGCCGATGAGGGTGAACGGAGCCCCGTTGGACATCGCCAGCGTCAGCGCGCGCGAGTTGCAGCCGTTCAGAAGTCGGAATCGATATTTGCCCTGCTCGACGTTGAGGAATGGCCAGACCATGCCGTTGACCAGCATCTTGTCGCCGAAGAAATGGTCTTGCCAGGCGGCCGGGTATTTCCAGGTCCCGTCCGATTTGAACGAGCGGTCCTGAATGATCAGCGGCACGTCGTATTCTCCAGACGGCAGATCGAGTCCCTGCTCGAAGGCGTCGGTGATCAGGTAGCCGCCGGCCATGCCCATGTAGACATTGAGGCGCGTGATCCCCAGGGCATGATCGTGATACCAGATCAGCGACGGAACCTGGTTGTTCGGATACTCATAGGTGACCATGTTTCCGGGGAGGAAGGTATCCTCCGGATAGCCGTCTACGGCCGCCGGCACGTGGCCGCCGTGCAGGTGCGTGACGACTTTGGGTTCGTTCGCCGCCCCGTGCGGGCAGAGATCGACCGGCAGATAGTGGGCCCCGGGCGGAAGGTCGTTGATCCAGTTGACGGTCACCGGCAGGTCGCGCGTCGCCAGGATCGTCGGACCGGGATACATCCCTTCATAGGTCCACACCGTCGTTGGGGACAGCTCAGTGTGCAGTTGCTGCTGGACCTGGACGATGTTCATGTCGTAAGTCGCCGCGCCGCCCGGCATTCCGACCGTCGGTGTCGCCAGCGGCGGGATGGGCAGCGGGTCGATGAACGGTGTGAGCACGACCGGACACAGATCGGTCGGGTCCGCGGGGCAGGCGGTCCCGAAGCCCTGATAGGTGTCCGACATGGCGGCGCAATCGTCAATATTCAGCTCCTGGCAGGTGCCGTCATTGAAACAACAGGCGCCGAGGCAGGGATTGGGCGTGCAGCTCGTCATGTTCCCCTGGAACACACCGTTCTGCGACGCGCAGTCGTCCGCCTCTAATACTTGACAGGTCCCGTCACTGAAGCAGCACGCGCCGGTCGGCTGCGGACACGGATTGGGCGTGCACGACGTGCCGTTGCCCTGATACGTGCCTGACTGATTCGTGCAATCGGTCTGGGAGAGAATCAAGCAGGAGCCATCCGTAAAGCAGCAGGCGCCGGTCGTCGCCGGCGGCGTGAAATCGACCGTCAGAACCGGCCGCTGGTTCGCGGTGTTGTTCTGGCGGCTGTTGAAGCGCTTGGCCGTCTGAGTGGTGGTTTCGTTGCCAATCAGAATCCACCCGAAGTTGGTTGCCGGGGTGTTCACCCAACTCTGCACGTCCGTAACCATTCCCGCCGACGTCCAGGCATAGTACACGCCCGTACCGGCGACCGAAGTCGTCGCGCTGGCGGTCCCGACGAAATCTCCACCGGCCGACGTCCACAAACTGGTGTTGTAAAAGGTGTGCATCCATGTCGCGTCGCCGGTTTCCGCGCCGTCTCCGTCGCCCTCCTGGCCCGGGGCGTTCGACGCACCTTCGCCCCAGTCCGAGGTCACCCTGTGGACGCCGACGTTTTCAGCGCCCGCCTGCGTGCGGGACATGTAAAGCGTCAGCGTCACACTATTGACTGTCGCGCCGGACGGGATCGAACTGACATTGAAGGCGACCAGTCCGCGCCTCACCGGGCCCACGTTGGTCCGCCCGGCGAAGAAATAGGCGCCCGAGCCGTTGCTCAGGTCGCTCGACTCCGAGTAAATCGTGTTGTCCTTGCTGGCCTGAAGATTGACGACGTCGGCCGGGGCGGGCCGCGACGAACAAAACGAAATAGCCATGAACATTGCGGCGATCAGTGCGTAACGAGCGTTTCCTCCTGTCGGTCGGCATTTACACATGGGGTCGGCTCCTCTTGAAGTGAAAGTTGAAAAACAGCGTGACCTGAACTCAGACGTATCGAGCGGCGGCGCACGGCCAGCGCGCCGGCGACCCCCATTGCCAGCAGCGTCAATGACCCCGGCTCCGGCACCGGCGTGTATTCGATCGTTAGAAGTGGCCGAATGACCGCATCCGCATCTTCCCGAGTGGCAAAGCGCTTGGCGGTTCCCGCCTCGGTTTCATTACCGATCACGATCCAGCCGAAATCGATCAGAGGATCGTCGAGAAACGATTGCACGTCGGCGACGAACGATGGCGTGGAATTCCAAATGGCGTCGCCCGGCCCCCCAACGATGGCCGAGGCGGTCACCGCTTCGTCGAAATCGCCGCCGGGCGCCGACCAGAAATTCGTGTCATAGAACGTGTGCAGCCAGGTCGCGTCGCCGGGCGCCGCTGGCGCGCCGCTGCCCTGATTGCCGCCGGCGATCGAATTGCCCACTCCCCAATCGGTAGTAAGGCGGTGCAAAGTGACTTCGGCGTCGTCGATGTTGGCCGCCGAATTCGTCAATTGTAATGAGACGCTGTCGATGACCGCCCCAGCCGGAATCGCGGCGGCGACGTCAAAGCGGACCACCGCCCGCCGGATTGACTCGGAGAGCGAGGAGTTTCGGCCGGCGAACATCGCCGTGCCCGCGCCGTTGCTCAGTTCCCCGGACGCGTCCTCGTAAAGCGTGTTGTCGGCGACCGGCTCGATCGCGATCAGATCGGCCCGGGCAGGAAAGGGAATGGCTGGAATAAGCAGGATGACAAAGCAAAACGCGCCGAGGCCGTCCAAACGCTGCTGATGCATCGCCGCCCCCTCCAATTACCGAAAAATGCGTCTCACGCCGGCACGCCATGCGTACATGATAACCCACTTCATGCGCGATGCCGCCGAAATCGAAACCCAAAGTCCAAATTGTGGGCAATCGGTGTGCCACGGGCGCGGCTGAATTTACACGACGGGCGCCTCGGAACGCTGGCGCGATTGAGGAACTGCGGATTTTCCCGCACGTTGCTGAGGAAATTTCCACGATCGTCCAATCTTCGCCCCCTTTCACACCTCGAGAAAACCCGCGAGAAAAGGCCGCGGTAGTCAAATCGAGGGCTCGCAGCTATAACGCCCCAATGGCCCAGCCGCGGGAATTCATTCATCGCAAGCTGTCGTGCGGCGTGGATTTCGCCGCCCTTGACCTGCCCGCTCGGCGGACGGCGGCCTACGAAATCCGCGTCCAATCCGGCCTTGCCCACGAGCCGCAGGAAAGGCCCGGCGTCGCGCGGCTCGTCGAGGAGTCGATCTCCAAGGGCACGCCGCAGCGCACGGCGCAGGAGATGACCGACGCCTTCGACGCGCTGGGGGCCCAGACCGGCTCCGGCGTCGGCCGGGAGTCCATGATCTTTCGATGCAGTTGTCTACCGGAATTCGTGGATCGCGCCCTCCGGCTCCATGCGGAGATGCTCCGCACGCCGACGTTTCCCGACGAATTCTGCAACGTCGGCATCGAGCTCCTCCAGCAGGAATTGACCGCTTTGGAGGACGATCCGGGCGAGCTGGCCCGGCGGCTCATCGGCCCCCACGCCTACGGCCCGATCCTCGGCCGCCACGAACTCGGGACGCGCGAGTCTCTCGCGTCAATGGCGCGCGACGACATCGTCGGCCAATGGAAAACGACGTTTTCCGCGCGGCGGATGCAGATCACCGTCGGAGGCCAGATCGATCCTGACCATGTCGCCGCCCGGGTGGATCAACTCTTCACGGGCTTTGGCGACGAGATGACCAACGGCGAGGACGGTTTTGAAGACCGCTTCGTCGCCGGAACCCGCCATCACCCCAAGCAGCTCGAACAGGAGCACCTGCTGATCTGCTGGCCGGGCGTCCGCGTCGCCCACGACGAATACCCCACGGAGCGGTTGACGATCGCCATGCTCGGCGAGGGGATGAGTTCGCGGCTGTTCGCGGAGGTGCGCGAAAAGCAGGGGCTCGTCTATTGGGTCGGCGCGTGGGACGAGCATCCGCGAACGACGGGACGCCTGTTCATGGGCGCGTCGACGACGCCGGCGCGCTGCGACCAGACCTACCGCACGCTCCTGCAAGAGGTCAGCCGGCTCGCGGAGGACGTGACCGACGACGAGCTGGAGCGGGCCCGCATCGGCATCATTGCCCGAAACAAGACGCACGGCGACATCACGCGGGCCCGCGTGGGCGAACTGGCCACCGACCTGTTCCACTACGGTCGCCCCATGCCGACCGAAGAAAAGCACGCGCGCCTGCGCGCCGTCACCGTGGCGGACGTGCGGCGGTACCTTGAAGCGCATCCGCGCGACGAACTGTGCGTTCTGACATTGGGGCCGCGGTCCCTGGAAACGGGGGATGACGGTTGATGGGCGGCGGACGATTCTTCGACCACACGCTGGACAACGGCCTCCGCGTCGTCATCGAATCGATGCCGGACGTGCAAAGCGCCGCGGCGGGCTTTCTCGTGCGCACCGGGGCCCGCGACGAATCGCCGCAATTGGCCGGCGTTTCGCATTTCCTCGAGCACATGTGCTTCAAAGGCACGCCCAATCGCTCCTGGCGGCAGATCACGGTCGATTTTGACAATCTCGGCAGCACCTATAACGCCTACACCTCGAAGGAGCGCACCTTTTATTTCGGCTGGGTCCGCTCCGAGGACCTGGAGAAGCAGATCGAAATCATCGCCGACATGATGCGTTCGACCCTTCCCGTCGAAGAGTTCGAGATGGAGCGAAAGGTCATTCTCGAGGAGATCGCCATGTCGGCGGACCAGATCGACCGCCGCGTCTACGATATGATCCACGAGCGGGCCTTCGCCGGGCACCATCTCGCCTGGCCGGTTCTCGGCACGACCGAATCGGTCTCCGCCCTGTCCCACGAGGCGATCCTGGAATATTTTCGCAATCGCTACCAACCGTCCAACATGGTTCTGCTGGTCGCGGGTAACGTTCGCGTCGACGACGTCATGGCCATGGCCGGGCGTCACTGTGGATCGTGGATGGCCGCCGAGGCCAGGCCCCCGCGCCAGGCCCCCGCGCCGCCGCCGACGGGCGTCTATGCGCGGCGATCTGATCAGTTTCAACAGCAGGCCCTGGCCCTGTGCTACGCGGCGCCGTCCGCGAGCGATCCTGAGAGGGAAACGGCCGATGTGCTGGCGTCGATCCTCGGCGGTCATAACTCTCGATTCTTCTGGAACATCATCCAGGCGGGAATCGCCCCGCACGTCGCCGCCGGGCGCCTCGATTACTGCGACACGGCCTTGATGATCGCCTTCGGCTTCTGCGAGCCCGATCGGGCCGGCGCGTTGCTGGACGCCTTCCGTACGGAGATTCAGGGCGTCCGGGACAGCGGGGTCCGCGCCGACGAGGTGCAGCAAGTCAAGAACCGCGTGCGAACGGCGTTGATGACCGAAGCCGAAGCGCCCTATTATCGCCTGATGCAGGTCGTCCAGGACGTCGACGTCCTCGGGCGGCCCCGCGACGTGGCCGAGCGGCTGGCCGCCATCGACGCCGTGACGCCGGACTCCATTGGAGCGTATCTCACCCGATGGCCCATGACCGGCGAGGGGTTTCTCGCCTGCCTCGGGCCGCGTGATTGGCCGAAAAACGGGGGGGGCGGGCAGGGAAAGGGCCGCCTGATCGGGAAGTTGGGGACCTGGGCCGGTCGATATTGAAATTATTCGCGCCGCCGCTCGTAAGATGGATGGAGTTACCCCTACCCCTAGGCGGCCGACGCCGGCCAGAACCAGCATGTCCGACCTGCCGATGAAGAATCAGCCCCCTCAAACGCTACGCGTCGCGCGCGATTCGGACGCCCCGATCCGACGGGTGCGAACCTATCCGGTGCTGGAGCTCGACGACGCGGGCGCCGCGCGAAAGGAACGGACGCAGCTCTTGGACGACGCTCACAACCGGGCAAGCGGCGCCGCCTCCACCGCGGCGGGAATCGTCGGCTGCGCCATCCTTCTGGCCGGCACGATGATCGCCATTCTGCCGTTGGAGCGGTGGCAATCTCTTGTCACATGGGGGCCGCCGGCCCTGGCGAGCGAACGGGCCCGACTGCTCGTCGCATCGTTCATCGGCATCTGCGGCCTGTCGTTCCTGCGATCCCGTCCGATACAGGTGGTCGTCAGTTCCGTGATGTTCGCGCTGGCCACGGTCGTCTGCGACCGCCTGTTGGAACATCGAATCTCGGGTCTGATCTGGGCCTGGACGGGGTTCGATCTCGCGCGATACCTGTTGCCGCTCGCCGCCGCGGCATTCGGATTCTTCGTGCATGCCCATCCGCGCGGCGATCCGCCGACGCTGCGCGGCGCGCTGAGTCTATCGCTCGTGTCGCTGGCTGCGCTGGGCGTCGCGGACGACTGGTATGAATGGGACTGGCTGCTCGAGCGGCTCGGACCCGCCGGTTCGGACATCGCCGCCGCCTGGCAGGAGCCCATCACCTGGGCGACGGTGCTGATCCTCGTTGCCATCGGAGTCGCGGCATCGCGACATCGGCCCGTGCACCTGCTCAATGCGCTGGTCCTGGCGGCGCTGGCATACCACTGCATCCAGAGCGGGCTCGTCGAGACAAGAGTCTTCCCGGAGCTCGCGCGCGGCGACGTCGTACCGGCCCTCGATTCGACAAGCTATAAGAACGTAGAAGCATGGAAATGGGTCGCCGCCGCCGAGCTCTTCGGCCTCGGCGTCATTCTGCTTCATCAGGCGCTGGGTCTCGGCGCGTTGTGCGTCGGCTTCGCCATGAGCTGGATGGTCGGCGGACTGGCCGTTTGCAACTCGGTCGAGCGCCTCGGCGCGATTCGCAGCTTCCTCGATCCTGACCTGATGTCCGGGTATTCGACGCAGTCGAACACGACTCCGAACGGACGGCGCCCGACTCCGCTGTTCAATTGGGGATTACCGCTCGGCGGAGAAAAGTCCGGCGCGGCGACCGCAGCGCCGGGCGGCTCCACGAACACCGCGAACCGATCGCCTGCCGGCCCTGGCAATACGCGCGCAAGCCGCGTCAGCCCGAAAGAGCTTGCCGAGGCCCGGCAACGAGCAGTCGACAGTACGCAGAAAGCGGCCGTTCGCGCGATCGTGCCCGCCATATGGGTCTATTTGATCGCGGTGCTGGCCGGTTTGATCGCCGCGGCCGGCCTTCAGTTGCTCATGCCCACGACCGGCATCCGGATCGGCACCATCGTGCTTCTGGTCCTGGGATTCGGCGTCGCGCTGACCGCCCTGTGCATCGCCTGGCCGCGCGACGAGACCTTCGGCTGGCAGAAATGGGCGGCCGCGTTTCGCTATTCGGATCATTCCGCGCACGCCGTCTGGGTCACTTTTCTCGGTTCCACCGCGCTGGCGTCGGTCTGGGCACTGGGACTGGCTGCCCGGCGCTCGCTGTGGGTCCACATCGCATCGGCCGCCATCCTGCTGGGCACGGCGATGACCATCGCCGCGACCTCCGCGTTGATTGAGTTCGGCGGATTCGGAAACCTGCCGGCCTGGGTCTACGTCGTCATTGCCGCCGGCCAGTCGTCCCTTGCCTGGGTCCTCCTGACTCATCAGAACCTCGCCGGACGCCGCATCCCGGATAGCGCCTCGCCCCTTCGTCCCGCCGTTTCCACTCAATGATGATGAACCGACTTGTGCGCCCTCTTGCAAGGTTCGCTCTCATCGCGACGGCCGGTCTCGGGCCCGCCGGGTGCATGCTTGGGCACCTCAACTCCCCGACGCGCATGGACCGCGGCCTGGTCATCATCCTTCCGGGCATCGAAGGGCCGAGCATGTGGAATGCGAACATCGCCCGTGGTCTGAATGAGGGCGGCGTGCGCTGCGGAATCGAGGTCTACGACTGGGGCACCAACGTTCCCGGCGGAATGCTCATCAATCTGGCCGACATCGAGCGCAATCGCGCCGCGGCCCGTGGACTCAGCGAGCATATTCGCATTTATCAGGCGGCCCATCCCGGAAAGCCGGTACACGTCATCGGCCATTCAGGCGGCGGCGGTATCGCCGTCCTGGCGGCTGAACTGCTGTCGCGCGACCGGCCGCTCACCACCGCCATTCTCCTCGCCCCAGCCCTGAGCCCCGACTACGACCTTACTGAAGCGCTGGCACGCACGCGATACGGCATCTTCTGCTACTACTCTCCCTACGACGCCGCGCTCCTGCGCGTCGGCACGAGCATGGCGGGAACGATCGACCGCCGGTTCGGCCAGGCCGCCGGCGCCGTCGGATTCACCAGACCTGGTAAGGCCAACAGCGAGGACGCGTCGCCGTACACCCGGCTCCACCAGGTGTGCTGGACTCCGGCCATGCGCCGAAGCGGCCATCTGGGCGGGCACATGGGATGGACCGAACGGAGATTCGTGCGCGAGTACCTGGCGCCGCTCATCGCGGATTTCAACCGCGGCGGGGTCGACCCCGGCTGGTAACAACGCCGATTCCTGGCCGCCCCCCGGGCTGGCGGTCATCGCTTCGGAGGCCCGTTTGGGTCACCTGTCATGAGAGTGACGATTGTCCGCGGCCAGCCATTGTGATAAAATGTTTTAGCTCGCTTCCAATGCGGTTCAGCCGATAACGGACAAGGCGCCGCCCGGGCGCCTCAGGCATGCGGAGACCTCGCAGGGTGACCGACGCGCCGGCGACGGCGACGAATCAGGTCGTAGAAAAAGATGCCGAAGACCCTCAGCACCACGCGAATACTCGCCCTGGCCCGCCCGGAGTCACACGTCGCCGAACTGGTCAACCGACTGGCCGGCGACGCCCGGATTCACCTAGCCAAGACCTTCGACGACGCATTGCAGGCGCTTCGCGAGGGGGCGTTCGATCTGGTCGTCAGTGACCACGGCGACTTTGCCGCGTTCGAACAGGCGGCCGCCAACCAGCAATCCGTCTTGATTCTCGATAACATCGGCCAGGGCGTATGTATCGTCGACCCCCGTGGCAACCTGATCTGGGCCAACCCCAAGATGAAGACCTATTCGACCGAGTTGATCGAAAGGGTCTGTAAATCGTGCAGACAGACGATCGGCGAACTGAAGGACCTCGAACGGAATTCGCCGGCCTTTCATCGCGCCCGCCGGTTGAGCATCAACGGCCAGCGGGACGAGTTCTTCGAACTGACCATTACGCCGATCCTGAACGCGGATCAGGACATCGTCCAGATCGCCGCGGTCATGTGGGACGTCACCCTCAGCCGCCGCCTGCAAAAGAAGCTGGACGCGATCGACGCCGCCGGTCGTGAATTGTGCGGCATCGACGCCCAGACCCTCGGCGGCCTGAACGTCGAGGAGCGAATCTCCCTTCTGGAAAAGAAGATGCTTCGCTTCATGCACGAGCTACTGCACTTCGACGACTTCGCCGTGCTGCTCATCGACAAGAAGACCAACCGCCTGGAATTCGTGCTTCAGCACGGCATGACCGCCAAGACCCGCGACTACGACATTTTCGCCTCCCCGGAGAATAACGGCATCAGCGGTTACGTCGCGGCGACCGGTCGAAGCTACATCTGTCACGACACCTCGAAGGACCCTCGCTATCTCCAGGGCCTGGAGGCGGCCCGAAGCTCCCTGACAGTCCCGCTGCGCCTTAACGACAAGATCATCGGCGTGCTCAACATCGAATCGGACCGCCCGGCCGCGTTCAACGAGGACGACCGCCAATACGCCGAGATCCTCGCCCGAAGCGTCGCGATGGCCCTGCACATCCTCAACCTGCTGGTCGTCGAGCGAAATGAATCGACCGGGCGCATCGCCGACGACGTCATCGAGGAGATCGCCGGTCCCCTCAACGACATCCTCACCGACGCCTCCACGTTGATGGAGGACTACATCGGGCAGGACGATCTGCGGCACCGCCTCAATGAGATTTGCGATCGCGTCGCCGAGGTCAAGCAGAAGATCAAGGACGTGACCGCGCCGCGCGGCGGATTGCTCGGGCGCCGCAACGGCGTCGTGAGCGATCCGATACTGGCGGGGATGCGGATTCTGATCGCCGATGACGAAGAGATCATTCGCGAGACCATCGGCGGCGTGTTGAAGAAATGCGGCTGCCACGTTCAGTCGGCCGCCGACGGCGAGGAAGCCATTCGCCTCATCGAGCGGCACGGCTTCGACCTGGTCATGGCCGACATTCGCATGCCGCTGAAAAACGGCTACGAAGTTTTCGCGGCGGCGCGCGGCCAGAACGCGGATCTGCCCGTCATTCTCATGACCGGTTTCGGCTACGACCCGAATCACTCGATCGTCCGCGCCAGCAAGGAAGGCCTGGCAGCCGTGCTGTTCAAGCCGTTCAAGGTGGATCAACTGCTCTCCGAGGCCCGTTCAGCATTGGCGCGAACACGTCAATGACGTGCCGACTGTCGGCCCCGGAGCGCCGCGCCGATTTCTGATTTCACCGGCTCGCCATTACCATGGTCGTTCGATCTTGGCACCGTGGAAACCGCGGCTGATCGCCCGGCGGAAGGTCCCCCGGCTTTGGACTTTCGAATTCGATGAAACTCCGTTGTCCTCGTTGCCAGAAAAAGCTCGCGATTCCGGACAAGTACGCCGGCAAGGCCGTGCGCTGTCCCTCCTGCCACAAGCCGTTCAACGTCCCCGCGCTAACCGGTGACGCCGGCGGCCGCCTCAGCGCCTCCCGGGTCGATCTCGAGGGCCTCGCCGGACTCGAGCGCGCCTCCTCCGAGCTGGACCGCCGCGAACTGGCCGCCGCCGAACAGTCCGTGCGCGACATCAGGACGGCGTCGGCCGCGGAGCGTGGGGCGAAGGTTCGAACCTGTCCCAACTGCCGAAAGGAAACCCCCGTCGACGACCCCTACGTCGAGGTGCTGTGCTCGCATTGCTGGAATCCCATCCCGGCGTTGATCGAAGGGGCCCGAACGAGCGCCAGCGCGGGTATGATCCTCGATCGCACCCAGGGCCCCGCGGCCTTTTACGCCGAGCTCGCCGCGTGCATCACTTATCCGTTGCCCGCCGTTTCCTCCATCGGGTCCGCGGCCGCGATCGCCATCGCCGCGGCGCTGGCGCCGGTCGCGATCATGACCGCGCTGTCGTTTCTGATGCAGCAGGGCGACGTGGGGCTGGCCGGCGGCGTGCGTGACCCGGACCTGACAAACGTGCAATGGATGCTCGTGGGGATCTTCGCACTGGAGATTCTGTTCTTCACGCTCATCGCCATCCATACGTTCCTCGATGTCATTCGCGCTTCTGTCATCGCCAATAAGGCGCCGCCGAAGCTTGGCTGGGGACCCGCCCACTGGGGACGCAGTCTCGCCGGCTACCTGGCGATCGTCGTCTACCTGGCGCTGATGACCGGGATCGTGGCGTTTCTCACGATACCCGGCGACGTCGATTCCATGATTCAGGAAATACGCAAGGGCAACCTGCTGACGCTCCTCCAATCCGGAGGGTCGCCGTTGGTGGCGGGCGTCTTGCTCGTGTCATTCGGTGTTCCGATGAACCTGCTGGGACTGGGGCTCGGATCCGTCGTGCAGGCGGTCAACCCCGTCCGCGTGCTGAAGTCCATCGGCCGAACGCACGCTCACTACGTCTTTCTCGTTGTCCTGCTGGCCGTCTACGGCATTCTATTCGCGTCGGCATTCACCGCGTTGATCTTCGAGTGGTTCATTCCCCAGGTCGGCGACATGGTCTCCGGCGCAGCCGAGGGCGACGTTCTGCGCGTCGCCGTCTCGTTGATCGCCTGGGGCGTCGTCATGGCGTTTTACTTTTTCGGCACTTACGTCCTGGCCCGGATGCACGGCGTCTTTGCACTGTCGTTTCGCAAGAAGCTCGAATTCGGCGCGATGTGACCCCAAGCCCCCGCCCGCCGTCAATCTGACCACTCGATCCGCAGGCGCTCGACGTCCCGCGGCTCCAGCTTGTAGAGTCCCCCGCCGTATACCCGCCGTTGACGCGCGATCCCGTCGCCGGCGACCGCCCGACACAGCGCCCCATGCAGCCGCTCGAGCGCGACGCCGGTCGCCCGACGCGGATAGACGCCGTGAAACGCGGTCAGATTCAGGACGCCGGCCTCGTTGCGAACAAACCGAAAGCCCTCGCGGGCGAAGACCGTCACCAGAATCGGCGCCGGCGGCCGTGCCTCCGGGCGGTACCAGACGGGCCGATGGGCCGGCAGATATCGTCGGTCGATCTTCCGTCGGACGCCTTCGTCGAGATAACGCCGCACCGCGGCGCTGAGGCGCGGGCGCGGCGACAGGAGCCAGACCGGCTCGTCGGCGTCCCGCAACTGCCGCCACTGCCGACTCGTGAATCGATCACCGCGTACGTGTCGGGCGCGCGTCACGCATGGCGCCACGTCCCGCTCGTCAATCCGCCATCGGCATCGCGCTGACTCGCTGAACGTGAAATAGTCATTGGCCCCGGTGGCAATTCCCCGCCGGCAAGACGCCACGCCTCCCAGAACCAGGCCCGCCGACGGCGCCTGCGACCCGCCGTCGAACAAGCAGGACCATTTTTCGTTCGAATCCAAATCACAACGCCGAAATACGGCGGAGCCGGCCGCGCTCATCGTCTCTAGGTCCGCGGCGCCTCCGACGCCGACCAGACGAACGCCTTCATCGGGCCCGCGGCCGCGTCGGAGCAGGACGATGCACGCCGTCGTCAGGGCATCCCCGAACACTCTCATCGTCGGATCGAATTGCACGATCGCGTCCAGCAGATTCGATTCAAGCAGGTGGGCCTTGATGGCCGCGCCGAATTCCGCATTCAGCCATTCGCACGGCAGTATCACGGCCGCGCGTCCCCGGGCCGACAACAACGACCCCAACTTCAAGAGAAACAGACCGTAGAGATTGACCGTGCGCCGAAGTCGCCTGCCGCAAATGGCCTCGTATTGTCGATACACGGCTTCCGAATACAACAGCCCGTGATGCCGGACATAGGGCGGATTGGCGATGATTCCGTCAAAGCACCGGTCAAGCCGCGTCGTGACGAAATCCGCGCAGCGATGGCGAATTCCTTTCCGTGAAATGCCGTCGACGAATTCGCTCAGCACCGCCCCGTCCACGTCGAAAACGTCCAGCCGAAGCGGGCCGCGCTCTCCACGCCGCGCCCGCAACCGCATCAGCTCGCGAACGAGAACGCCGTCGCCCACCGCCGGATCGAGCACCGACCGTGGCCGGCCCTCGAGCACCCAACCGGCCATCCAGCGGGCTATCGGAACTGGCGTCGCGAATTGTCCCAGCCGGCGGCGGGCCGCGATGCGCTGCGATGAGGCGCGGGCGATCGTCGGTGCAGCGGGCATATCGCTATCCAAGAACAAAGCCCACGGTCGCATCGATCGTGGGCTTCGAGATTGTGCGCGGGTGATTCAGACCAGACAAGCCGGGGGCGATTACATGGATCGTCAGGGGGTGTCGATCCATTCCTGAATGTCCAGGCCGTCGCGATCGCCGTCGCCGTTCACGTCGGCGCGCTTCAACGTGCACGCATCGAAAATCCCGATGCCCAGCAGCACGTCGGCCAGTAGATCGGCGTCATCGATGTCCTTGTCGCCGTCGCGATCGATGTCGGCGTCGGTCAGCGGCGGACTACGCGTGATCTTCCAGATTTCACCGACCGTGACGGGAGGGAATGTCGAACCCTGATCGGCGATATAGAGCTCGCCGTCGAGGTCCTCGCCGAATGACGTGATCGTGGCGACCCCGGCCGGGAATAATGCCGTGCGCTCCGTGACGGCGCCGCCGCCGGCGGGCATCGACCAGATCTGGCCGGAGCAGAAATCGGCGAAGAAATAGTTCCCTTCCTCCTCCGGAATATCGCAGCCGCGATAGACGTAGCCCCCGGAGATGCTGCATCGGCCGCTTCCATGATCGTAATTGTGAACCGGATCCACCAACCCGGCCGCCCCGCAGGCGCATCCGTTCACCGAGCCGTTGCATTGGGGGGAAAGATTAGCGCAAATCAGCCCCTCCTCGCAATCCCAACCATAGTTCCGGCCCCCGGCGTCACCGGCCATTTGATAGTTGACTTCCTCGCGGAGGTTTTGCCCGACGTCGGCGATGTAAAGGTCGCCTGTGCCACGGTCGAAGCTGTCGCGCCAAGGGTTGCGCAACCCGTAGGCCCAGATTTCATCGTCCCCGCTAATGCCTACGAACGGATTGTCCGGTGGGATGGCGTAATTCTTGTTGGGATCGGCGGGAAAGGCGTCGGGGCCGTCCACGTCGAGACGCATCATCTTCCCGAGTAGCTGATCGGTGATGTCCTGGGCCCGCTGGCCCGGATCGCAGGCCGATCCGCCGTCGCCCAATGGAACGTAGAGGTAACCGTCCGGACCGAAGTCCAGCCATCCTGTGTTGTGGTTGCTGAACGGCTGATCGACAAAGAGAATCAATTCTTCGCTGTTCGGGTCGGCCTTGTCGGGGCTTGCGGAGACGGAATATCGAACGATGCGCGTATCGCCGGCGAGATCCGTGTAGTTGAGATAGAAGAACCCGTTGTTTTCATAATCGTCATGAAAGGTCATCCCCAACAGGCCCTGCTCGCTGTTGTCGCTGGTGCCGCCGCCGACGATCGCATCGATATTGAGGAACAGCCCCTTGTTTACGGCCATGGTGCTTTTCTTGTAAATCTTGATGAGCCCCGCCTTCTCAACAATGAATAATCGATCGGGGTCGTTCGGCGCCGCCGTCACGAAGACCGGCCGCGTCAGGCCGGTCACCACCAGCTCCGCGGTAATCGTCTGGCCCCCCGAAGCAACGCCCCCCATGCCGCCGACCCAAATCACCGCCAAGAGCCCCCGGATCGCTTTGCCGTTCATACCTCACCCTCGCATCAGATAGATTTCCCGGTCCACACGAATGTCAGCCACCGGCCGTCGAGAACGTCCCCGGCTCCATCGTCGCGGGACGTCCCGCGGACCTTCGGTGACGATTCTCGCAAAGCCGGGATTGACGCCGATATCCCTCCGGTCGGCTTGCCGCCCATTATATCGTCGGCGCGTCGGTGAACCAACCGCCCTGGCGGCCGCAAATGGCCGTCTCGGCCGGCGATTCCGTGCCCCTCGTCACGGCGTTGGCCCATTCATCTGATCTCGGGCGAAGCCGCCTATTGCAGCAGGGCCAGAACCGACTGGGGCGTTTGATTGGCCAGCGCCAGGATGCTGGTTCCGGCGCTCACGAGAATCTGCGAACGCGTCAGGTTGCTCGTCTCCTTGGCGAAATCCAGATCGCGAATCGTCGACTCCGCCGACGTGAGGTTCTCCAGCGTGATTTGTAGCTGGTTGATGTTGGTATCGACCGTGTTCTTTTCAAACGCGCCCAGCCGGCCGCGGAGAATGGATATCTGGCGAATGGCCTCGGAAATGATCTTGCCGGCCCGCGCCGACTGGCCGTTGACCAGACTGTACGGACCGCCGCTTCCGATGTCGGTGAGGAACCCGATGGTCGCGTTGCCGAGGCCGGACGCCGCCGTGGACTGCACGCCGATGTTGACCTGCTGGTTGGAATCGACGCCGGGTCCGAGTTGGAAGGTGGCGCCGCCGCCGGTGATGGCGAACGACGTGGAGCTGAGCGTGTTGAATGCTTCCTGCAACCGCAGCTCGAGCCCCAGGCCGGTGGTGTTAAGAAAGATGTTCAAGCCCTTGCCCAGGGCGCTGGCGCCGTTGACGGTCGCCGCCGCGTCGCGCCCTGCGTCGCGCTTGACCGTCTGACCCAGCACATCGACCGTCGTAAACACGTTGGGCGTCGGACCGATTTCGGCGATCTGCACGAAGGCGTCGCTGCCGAAGCCGATCGAATTGAGCGTAATCCCGCTGGCGGCATTCGCCGGATTGAAGAGCGTGGCGCTGACGCCGGTGGCGTCGCTCACCAGGTTGATCGCCGCGGCGATGGCGCTGGCCGTCGTTCCAGCGAGGAACGGCAGGGTCGTGACGCCCTCGGTGCCGGCGACCTCGATCGTCACGTCGGACGCGATGGCGCTGGTGCGAAAATCCAGTTGCGCGTGCTGGGCCGATTGAATCACCTCGACGGTCACGGGAATGAAACCGGCTGTCCCGAAATTGACGCCGTTGATGCGCATGTCCGTGACCTGGGTCACGTTGACGCCGCTCGTGATGTAGCCCAGGGACCCGTTGAGAAGCTTGCGTCCGCCGAACGTCGTCGTATTGGCGATGCGCGTGATGGACTCGATCGCCGAGTCGATCTGTAGCTGATTCGCGCGAATCTCTTCGTCCGACACGGCCCCCACGTTGGCGGCCTCGATGACCTTGCTCTGAATGTCGTTGAGCAGCGCCGCCACTTCGTTCAGCGCCCCTTCGGTCGTGGCGACGACGTTCGACGCCCGCTGAGAATTCGCGACCGCCTGCCTGACGCTCTCGATTTCCGAACGCAGGTTCTGAGAGATGATCAGCCCGGCGGGATCATCCGCACCGCGATTGATCCGCAGACCGCTGGAGAGTCGTTCCAGGGAGGTCTGAAGCAGGTCGTTGGACCGCGACAATTGGCGACTGGCCACGATCGCTGAAGTGTTGGTGTTGATCCGAGACATGTCACAATCCTCCCTGATTGTCGGGCCGCGCGCCCGCGCGACCTCTCAGTCATCGGCGGCCACCGCCGCCGCGCCGCGCCTGCGGCAAATGGGGGGCTATTCGCCCCGCGGTCCTCGCGGTCTCTTGCGATCCGGCGTATCGGCGCCGCCGCCCGGCGGCAGGTCCTCCGGCCGAATCTTGGCGGCCGCTCGGTTCTCCCGTTGAATCGCGTCATAGACTTCCTTGCGATGCACCGGAATGTGAGTCGGCGCCGTAATCCCGAGACGGACCTTGTCGCCTCGAATGTCGACGATCGTAATCTCGACGTCGTCGCCGATCATGATCGTCTCGTCGCGCTGACGTGATAGCACTAACATCCCTGGCTCCTTTGCGGCCATACCGGGGCGGAGTCACTGTTGCCCGTCGCCTCGCGCCGCTGACGTGTCGCCCCGGCTCGGCGGGACGACCTTTCGCATTCCTTGCGTCGGCCCTACTCGACGTACGGCGTCTTGCTGAATCCAGCGCCGCCGCCTTTCCCGATTCTAGGACGCCTCTCGACCCGGCGTCCGAACCATCAGCCGTGACTACGCCGTCCGCGCCGAAGCACCGGAGGACCGTCCCAGGTCCATCAGTTCGTGCCGCGTCGAGAATTTCTTGTCGGACAGCACCAACTGCTTTCCAACGCGCGTCGCGACGTTCACCACCAACGGTCCCTGAAGGTTGCCGGTCAGCCGATTGTCCACCTTGTTGACGATCGCGAAGACCTGCGAGCCCTGCGTGTCCGACAGCCCGATCTGCGCCAGATCTTCCGCCTTGATGGCGATGCGATAATCCGGAACGAACATCCGCGGATCGCAGACCACGAACGCCAGCTCCGGCCTGTGGACCGCCTGCATCCAGTAAAATGCGCTGTTTTCCCCCGTCTGGATCAGGGCGTACTCGCGGTCATCGGGAAAGCCCAGAAGTCCCCGCGGAAAGTTGAGGAACCGCTGGTCGTCCACTTCGATTCCGCCGAATCTCGAAGTCTCAATCATCATTAGCCATCACTCCCTGCCGCGACCGGCGGCCTGTCTCAGGTTGCCGCGCCGAACGGCGCCGTTTCACGCATCCCGGCTCGATTCGTCCGGGACATTGCCGCCGCCGCGCGCTCGATCCTGTCACCCGCCCGCCGCTGCTCGCGATGCATCCATTCATCGCAAAAAGTCCAACAGCGACAGGTTTTGATTCTGCGAACCCGCCAGCAGGGCGGCCTGAAGCGCCGTCTGCGCCTGCTGAAACTTCGTCACCGCCTCCGTGAAATCCACGTCTCTCAACTCCGACAGCAGGATCGTGGTCGCCGTGACGGCGTCCTCCGTCTGCGTCAGCCGCGCCTGCATCGCCCGCGCCCGGCCGCCCACCTGGCCGGCCATCCCCGCGACGTGCCGTTGCAACGCCTGGACCGCCGCGCCGGCTTCCGTAATGTCGATCGAATCGTCGGCCAACAGTCCGTCGCGCAGCCGATACAGCGCGCTGAATACGCCGCTTTGCACGAATGCGCCGACATTGTCCCCTTCCAGCAGCGTCGCGGTCCCGGTCTTCAAGAGTCCCAGCTCACCCGCCACGGCCGACAGGTTGACGCTCTCGACCACCAGCGCCCCGGGACCCGCCGGACCGGTCAACTCGATGCCGCCGCCCGCCTGGTTGATCGCCGCCGCCACGCCGGCGCCTGCCGCCGCCGATGCCGAATTGATCCGATTGAGCGCGTCCCCGACGGTCTGGGCCCCACTCAGGTCCACCTCGAAGGAAACGCCGTTGGCATTCGTGATGCGGATGTCGTTTCCGCTCACCGGATGGATCCCTAGCCCGCCGTTGAGGCGCGACAGGGGCGCAGTCCCGTCCAGCGTCTTGATGCCCAGCTGCGCCGCATCGGTCCCGCCGTTCTCGCCAATCAACAACGGCGATCCGGCGATGAGATTCTCGATCTCGATGCCGTTGCCCGTCGGGTCGATCGACGCCCGGATGCCGACGCCCGCGCCGTTCAGCGCGTTCAGTACGTCCTGCACGGTCGTCGCGCCGGCGAAGCTGACGGTCGCCGACAGCGATCCGTTCTTGATTTGCACGCCGCTGGTCAGGGAGAGTCCGCCGGCAGCGAGGTCGCCGATCTGCGTGGTCAGCGCGACGAGTCGATGGAGATTGTCGCCGACGAGATCGACCCCCGCGCCGACGCTCTGGCGGATGCCCAGGTCCGTCGCGGTCGTGCCGCTGCCGACTTCGCTGACCGTGACCGAGATGCCGGGCCCCGAGGTGATCCGCAGCGTCGCGCCGTCGGCAGGATTGATACCCAGCGTCAGCGTGCTTCCAGCCGTGGCAGCGGCGTCGTTGAATCGGGCGATCAGATCGCCGACCGTCTCGGCCCCGGTGAAGTCCACCATGAAATTCAGCGCCGGACCGGCCTGCGTGATCTCGATCGGTCCGAGGCGAACGCCGGCCAGCGTGGCGCCGGCCAGTTCGCTGACGCGTGTCTGCGTCGACAATTGAACGTCGAAATCCACCGTGGCCCCGGCGACGGACTCGCGCAGATCGAAGATTTCCGCCGCGTTGACGTTGAATGCCAGCGTCGTGTCGCGCTCGACGAGCGTGCGCCGCTCGCCGTTGTCGCCGAGATTCGTCACCCGGCCGAGCAACGTGTTGAGCGGCGCCGAATCGACCTCGCGTCCGCCGAAGAGGTAGCTCCCCTGGAACTGGCGATTGCCCACGTTCAGCAACTGGTCGATCAACCCGTCCACGACCACCGCCATCGACGCCCGTTCGTCGGCGCTTTGCAGACTACCGGCCTGTTCGCTGGCGATGCGGGCGGCCTCGATGAGCAGATCAGAGATGTCCGCCAGGGCCGAGTCGGCGGCCGCCAGTTGCGCATCCGCGTGGCGCAGGTTGCCGAGAATTTGTTCCTGGCCGCGCAGCGACTGCTCCAGCCGGGTCAGCTTCGCTCCGGCGATGGGATCTTCGCTCACCGTGAGCAATTGCTCCCCCGAGGAGAGGCGCTGCTGCTCCTCGAACAGGCGGACGGAGTTCTGCTGCAACTGGCGCAGCAGCGTAAACGTCTGCAAGCTCTGGGAGACTCTCGAAATTCCGCCTGTCGCCGCCATGTCTTATCCTCGGCGCTCGCTCCCGGCGCGCCGCCCGTCCTCCGCTATCTGACCAGACTCAAGAGCACCTGGAGCATCTCGTCCACGACGTTCATGTAACGGGCAGCGCCCTCGTACGCCCGTTGATACGAGATCAATGAGACCGCCTCTTCGTCGAGATTGACGCCGGAAATGCTCTCTCGCTGCGCCGTCAATGAATCGAAAATGATGTCGGCCGCCTGCATGGCGCTGCGCGCCGCCGATCCGCTGACGGCCATATGGGATACCGTCGCGTTGTAGTATTCGCTCAACGACGCCCCGCCGAGAACCGCGACCGCCTGGTCCTTCAGATTCGCCAGGGCCGTCGCGTTGCTGCCGTCGCCGCTCAGACCCGCCTTCGCCGCCGCCAGCAGCGCCGGATCGCTCGCGACCAGCGCGCTGACGCCGATCGTCAGCGCGTCGTGTCCAGAGAACAGCGTGTTGAGGCCCAATGACGCCAGCACGCCGGACGTGTCGTCCGCGAAGGTCAGCGTCGTGCCGCCGGCCGCCGAGAGTTGCAACCGCCCGTCGGCGAGGACGGTGGCGGTCACGTTGGGCACGTTGGCATTGATGTCCGCCGCGAGCGCGTTCAACGTCGTGTCGGCGCCGATGCCGTCCAGGTCGACGTTGATCTGCGTGCGCACGATCGCCCCGCTGGCATCCTTCACGTCGATGAAAAACGAGCCCGTCTTCGGCGAAAAGAAGATGCCGTTGCCGATCGCATTGAGCGCCAGCGTCGGATCGACGACCGCGGTCTGGCCGGTCAGGCCGGCGAAGCCCTTGAGTCCCTGCCCGCCGGCGTGAAGCTTGTTGATCTCGTTGATCAGGGCGCCCGCCAGGGCGTCGAGCCGCGTCAATTGGCCGCCGACGTGCGTGTCGCGGGCGTTGATCAGCCCCTCGACCCCGCCGCTGGGCGGTTTGACCTGTCCGTTGTCGATCTTGAAGCGAACGACCGCGACGGAAAGTCCCTGGCTGTTGATCTCGGTCGTCGTCTTGAGCCCGAACGACTGGCCGAACTGCACCAGGGCGGCGCTGCCGATAAAGACGTTGACCGCGCCCGACGGCTGCTCGCGCGTCGTGACCGCGAAGCTTTCCGAGAGTTCCGCCAGCAGCCGATCGCGTTCGTCGCGCAGCGCGGCGGCCGGACCGCCGGTCGACGCTTCGCTCGAAGCAATCTGCACGTTGAGATCGGCGATGCGCGTCGCGATGTCGTCGGCCCGCAGTACGAGCTGCTCGATGTCGGCGTTCAGCTCCTCGCGATGCCCGACGAGCTCGCGGCGGACGCCATGAATCCGCTCGGCCAACGCCTGGGCGTTGTTGATGACGATCCCGCGCGACGCGATGTCGTCCGGCGTGTTCTGAAGGTCGCCCAGCGACTGAAAGAACGTGTCGATCAGCGAGCCCAGGTTGAATTCGCCGAGTGGATCGAAAATACTCTCGACGCGAAGAAGACTGTTCCGTTCCGCCAGGGCCGACTGCTGATCCGCGCCCGCCAGCCGCAGCCGGGCATTGAGCGACTCGTTGACGGCGCGGCGCACGGAATCCAATTGGACGCCGCTGCCCAGTTGACCGACGCTCAACCCCGCGCCGGGAACCCCCGTCAAGCGAGCGCTGGTGCGCGTGTAGCCGGGCGTCGCCACGTTGGCGATGTTCTGACCGACGACCGTCAGCGCCGCCTGATAGGCGGTCAGCGCCGATCGCCCAATGCCCAATGCCGCTGTCAGTCCCATGTCACTCTCCGGCTTTCGCCGTTCGGCCGTCGAAAACGGTCAACCTCTGGCGTCCAACATGCGCGGGCCCCGTGGCGGCATCCGGCCGCGCTCGGAATAGGTCTGGCGCTCCGTGTCGTCCCGCATCATGGCCGCGAACAGCGTCCTGAAATGTTCGAGAATCTCGCGGCTGACCAGCTCGACGACGCGGTTGGCCTCTGCCACCTTCAGCATCTTGACTCGCAGCGCCTCGGCGCCGGCCCGCAGCGCCGTGCATTGTTCGGCCGACAGGGCGGCCATCAGCACCCGCAGCGTCACTTGCCGCCCGTCCCCGCCGCGGTCCATGTCCAACGCCGCCGCGAGTTCGCCGACGATCGCCCGCCGGTTCGCATCCAGCGCCGTCACCTTCGACGCCACGATCGCCTCCAGGCGCGACGCCGCCAACATGCCGTCCACGTCGGCGCGGCGCATCGCCGCCTGTTTCTGCTCGATCGCCGCCAGCATTTCATCCTGAAACGAAGACAGCTCCGCCAGATGGGCGATCAACTGTCGCAAGGGTCCCGCCGTTCGCGCCGGTGTCATGGTGCCGTCTCCGTCACGCCCGCGTCCGGCGCCGCGTCGATACCCAGCCGCGCGGCGAACGACGCGTACATCTTGTTGGCCACCGGATCGCTCACCGATCGCCCGAGTCGCTTGGACAGCTCCAGAGCGAGCTGCCCGGCAAACGCCTCCTCCGCGCGGCCGCCGCTGAGATACTTCGTCTTGAACGGCGACGCCTGCATCTGCTTAAGAATCATTCCGTAAAACACTCCGCCGACGAATTCGCCGATCGACCGGCGAACGTCCTTTTGCAACGCCGAACGCCGAACGTCGGGCGCGCGGCCGGACAAGTGCGCGCCGGCGGGCGTTGTCTTCGCCAGCGCCGAATAGGGAAGCGTCGGTTGCCACGCGGCCACGTCCACGCATTTACTCCACGATGACCAGCTTGCCCTTGACTTTGCCCAGTCGGTGCAGGTTTTCCACGATTTCGATCACGTCCTCGGCGGGCACGCTGAGCCGGTTCAACGCATCCACCAACTCCTTCAACCGCGCGCCCGATCCGTCGGGATTTGGCGCGTGGATGGACGCCGCGTATTCCTCGTGAATCAGCGGCGCCTCCGGGGTCGGAATCGGCGGCGGTTGCGTCGTGACGATCGACATGCCCTTGTGCGAGATGGCCGCCGGACCAATCTCCACCGCCGCGTCGATCACGATCGTGCCGGTCTTGCGATTGATCACGACCCGCGCCTCGCTCGGCGGCATCAGGAGTTCCGCGCTTTCGACTCGGGCGATGAAGTCGGCCGCCGCGCCCCGCTCTTCCGGCGGAATCGACACGACGACCTGCTTCGGTCCGACCGCCGCGGCGAGCTGACGAACCTGTCCCACCTCGGACTCGCCCTCGTTGATGACCTGGGCAATGACCGAGGCCAGCGCGTGGCTCGCGTGAACGTCTTCGAGAATCAGCGAGAACCGCCAGCCGTCGTCGATGTAGTTGTGAACGACGTCGGCCTCCATGGTCGCCCCGCCCGATATCGTCCCCGTCGTTCGGAGCTTCGGATCAGTCACGCGGACCGGTCCGCTGGCGAAGGCGAAGATCCGATCCAGGCCGGGTCCCTGAAGCGGCGTCGGCACCAGATGTCCGCCGAGAAGACTTTTGGCGGCGCCGCTGGAATTGACCCGCACGTCGATGCGGTCTCCCTCGCGCACGCCGTTCTCGGAAATCGTCGCCTCGACCATCACGATCGCGACGTTCTTGGTGTCCTTCAGCGCCGCGGCGGGAACGGGAATCTCGAAACGCGACAGCATCGCCTGCAATTGCAGGATCGACGCCGCGTACTTGCCCCCGTCGCCCGTGCCCGGAAGGCCGATGACCAGCCCGTAGCCAACCAGCGTATTGGCGCGGCGGCCCTTCAGATGCGTCACGTCGGCGATGCGCGTGGCGGCCGCGGGCGAGGCGGCGCAGAGCAGGGCCGCGGCGGCCATCGCCCATGCAAGCGGCCAACGGCGGCGCCGAAGCGCGGCGTGAAGGTCTCTGTCGTTCGTCAATCGCATTCTCATCGATACCATTCCAACTCGTTGCCGCCGACTGCCGGCGCCTCACTCGCTTGCGGGCCGCGTCAAAATGCTTTCACCTGATCCAGGAACTTCTTGAGCCATCCGCGATTGGTCACATCCTGCATCGCCCCGGCGTTGTCCACGTCGACGTCGAGCCCGAAGACTTTGTCGCTCAGAATGCTGCCGTCTGGGCTGATGTCGCGCGTGTTGCATTCGCCGGTCAGTCGAATCGGCTGCGTCTCCTCCCCGATTCGCACTTTGGAATGGGCCACGATGATCAGGTTGCCGTTGGGCCGGATGTCCACGACCTTGGCCATCACCCGCGTCTCGAACACGTCCTTGCGATTCGCCCGCCCGCGGTTTTCCATGTCGTTCTCGTTCGTGAACGCGATGGCCGGCGTGCCGCGCTCGAAGTCCTGATCGACCCACTTGTGATCGTGAATGCGAAACCACGCGTCCAGCGACGATTCGATCTCCCACTCGCTCTCCTGCTGCATCCGGGCGTCACTCTGGTAGCGCAGGCGGTGCCGGACGATCACCGTGATCAAATCGTTCACGACGATCTGCCGCGGCTCCGGCGCCGCAACCGCCATCAGCGATCGCTCCGCCACGGCCAGATTCCGCGGCAGCGCCATGTCCTCGACCGTCCCCGCGTTGACGCGCAGCGCGCCGTTGGCATCGGGCCGGGTCGTCGTAGCTTCGTTCTGCGCCTGTGCCGCCTGGCTTTGCAGGTACAGGGAATTGCTCTGCCCGTAGCCCAGGTTGGCCGTGGCGATCAGGATGACGACAATGCCCATCAAGTGACGCATGAATCAGTCCCTCAGGGCCGTCTGGTGGTCGACGCGCCAATCGCCCGCGACGGCTCCGCCGGGCCCCATGCTCACCGTGCCAGGTCCCGTCACGACCGCTTCGAAGATTTCCGCCTGGCGCTCCGACCCGTCGCGCCGAACGTCGATCGTGTCGCCGAGCCGGCCGTCCTGTTGGGCTCGGCCGCTCGCCCGAATGACAAGAGCCCCCTGGCGGACCCAGACCGTCACCGCCTGGCCTCGAAACACAAACGGCTCGGTCTCCAGCGCCGCCGGCTGAAGCATCTCGCCGACGCGAATCAATCGCCGCGATCGTTGCCCCACGGCGGCCGCCAGATCGGTGAGCCCCATCGAGCGCACGTCGGTGAACCGCCGCGCTTCGAGCTTCAGATGCCGCGTCGAAACCTTCTCCCCCCGATTGATCGATCGCCGGGCGACGACGACGTCCTCCTTGACCGCCACCTCGGCAACCACGGGGATCGTCTCGATCTCGCCCTGCTCCGAGACCGTCTCGACTTCGAAACTCAGCAGCCCCAGCCGCCGATCGGTCTTGCAGCGAATCCGGGCCGGCGACGGTCCCGAAGGGATCGCCAGCGCCGCGGCGCCCGACGGATTGATGCGCATGTCCACGACTTCGCCATACTCCGCCGCCCGCGCGGCTGCGTATTCGCGCAATTCCGTCTCGACGGTCCTTACTCCGGGCGTCACCGGCCTCGTTGCGTCGCGCGGCCGGGTCGCCGGGCGGCGCTTTGACACGCGCGGCCGAGGCGGCGCTTTTTTCTCCGGTTTCGGCGGATCCGCGACGGGCTGGGCGGGTCTCGATACCGTACACCGCGTCGCGCCGATTAGGCGGACGTCCGCCAGGTTGATCCGCGCAGCGGCCAGCGCGGCCCGGACGTCGTCCAGTCGAACCAGCAACTCGCCCCCCGGGCGCGGCGCCGCGAAGACGTCGACGCCCAACAATGCGGCCTTTGTCTGCGGAGCGAAACCCGACAGCGCCGCCAGCTCGCCGAGCTTGACGAATTCGCCGCTCGTCTCGGCCCGCGGCCATACGCGAATGTCCGCGCCGCGCGCAGAAGACACGGCGGACAGGGTGATGATGATCGCCCCGATCGCCGTGCCGCGTCCTTGTCCCTGCCGCTTTTTCATGACGTCTCCGCCGTCGCTGACCCGCTATTCGTTGGCGCGTGATCCGTGACGCGATGGGTTAGAATCTCCTGAGGTTGTTGATGGTCTGGAGCGATTCGTCCGCGCTCTGGATCGACTGTGAATTCAACTCGAACGACCGCTGCGTTCGGATCAGTTCCACCAGCTCACGCACCGGATCGACGTTGGACAGCTCCAGCGTGTTGGAAACGACCGAGCCGATGCCGTCCTGCGTCGGGTTGGCCACGATCGGCGGCCCCGAGGCGTCCGTCTCGTCGAACAGGTTCTTGCCGAGTTGCAGCAGGCCGGCGGAATTCACGAACCGGGCCAGCTCGATCTGCCCAACGTCCTGAAACGCGGGCGCGCCCTGCGTGCGCACCTGCACGAGGCCCTGCTGGGAGATGGCGATCTCCACGGCATCCTGCGGGATCGAAATCGGCGGCTCCAGCCGCGCGCCGATACTGTTGGCCAGGACGATCTCTCCATCCGCGTTCTGCGTGAAATTCCCGGCCCGCGTATAGACCGTCTTCTCCTGACCGTCGAGAAACGCCTGCACCTGAAAGAAGCCGTCGCCCTCGATCGCCAGGTCCAGCGGCGCGCCGGTCTGATCGAAGCCGCCCTGACTGAAATCGAGCTGCGTGTTCGACACGCCAACCCCCAGTCCCATCTGCTGCCCGAGCGGCAGCGGCACTTCCAGTCCGTTGCGCAAGCCCGGCTGCTCGAACGTGCGATACAGCAGGTCCTCGAAGTTCACGCGCGACCGCTTGAACGCGACCGTCTCGATGTTCGCCAGGTTGTTCGCCACGACGTTGAGCTTGAAGTCCATCGCCTTCATGCCCGTCGCCGCGGTGTTCAATGCCTGAATAGCCATGAATCCTCTCGCCTGTCGTTATCCGACGGCGGCACGCGGCGCCGTCCTCCGACCCTGTTAGCCGATCCGTCCCAGCTCGTTGACAACTCGCCCCAGCGAATCGTCCTGGAGCGTCAGAATCGTGGCGTTGATCTGATACGCACGCGTCGCCTGGATCATGTCCACGAGCGTCGCCACGGGATCGACGTTGGACTCCTCAATCGCTCCCTGCACCACCGACACGTCCTCGGCGGCGATCTCTTTCCCGCTCGCCGAAAACAGGTTCGCACCCGTCTTTCCTAGCGCCTGTGCGTCTGCAAAGCGCACAATCGCCAGCCGTCCGATCTCGTCCGCCCCCTGACTGACCTGCCCGCGCTCGTCGATCCGCAGCGGCGACCGCGAACGGCTGTCCACCAAGAGGGGCCGACCCCGGTCGTCCAGCACCTCGCCGCCGCTCGCCGCATGACGCAGTCGGCCGTCGCGGTCCATGACCAACCGCCCGTCGCGCGAGTATCGGATCCCGTCGTCCGTGCGCAGCTTGAACAGCCCCTCGCCTTCCAACGCCAGATCGAGCGGGGCGTCGGTCGTCGTCAGCGGGCCCTGCGCGTGATCCGTATAGACCGGCGACTCGAACACGCCGCCCGGCAGCCCATCCAGCACCGGATGCCGCGTCGCCATGGTCTTTTGCGCGATGCTGCGAGAAAGCCGGTCCTGAAACGTGATGCGGTCGGGCTTGAAACCGGGCGTATCGACGTTCGCCAGGTTGTTGGCGGTAATCGCCTGCCGGTACTCCTGTACCTGAAGCGCCGCCGCGGATTGATAGAGCCCGTACACCATGACTAGCCGTCCACCGTGATCCGGCCCTCGCCGGAATCATTGCTTTCGTTTCGAAGGGCGCCCTGAGAATCCGTTGGCCCGCGGTCGCGCTCGCGAATGCAAAGATCGATCGCCGCCGCCGCCAGGCCCGCCTGCACGATGCGCGATCCGAGTTGCGACCAATTCAGACGACGGTTCTCGGCGCGAATGTCGCAGGCGTCATCAGTTGACAAACGATGTCTGTTCGCTGACACGGTATCCTCCGTGATCTCCCGGTAGTCTTCGACGATTTGCTTCGGCCGGTCCGCAAGACCGGTCAAGCCCTTCGCCGCGACGCCGCTCCGCGCGGAGTCGGACACCCTGCGCAGGCACGCGCCGTTCCAGGACGTGAGGGATTCACGAGTCACGCCGTCGGCGCCGGTCGGCTAAGTGCATCGCCTCGACGCACTTGCGCCGTCGCTGTAAAAATCGGTATCAAACCGGAATCAACGCGAATCGCGGCGAATTGTCGAACACGCCGGCGCACATGCTGCCCGACGAAGTGCAATACCTGCCGCCCGCCGGCAACGCCCCGCGGACGCACCTCGCGCTCCTACCCGCCGATCAGCAGCGCCCCCGGCGCGACCCGCTCGACTGCCCAAACGAACACCGGCGCGAGAAAAATCCCGGGAAGCAGATCGGCGACGGGGATGCGCTTGATCTCCAGGATCATCAGCGACGTCGCCAGCAAGACGTAGCCGCCGACGACGTTCATCAGCGAGACCGACAGCTCGGGGATCTCCGCCGCGACGTAATAGGCCGCCAGCGCCAGCCCCCCCTGGAATACCAGCACCGTCACGATGCTGAACGCCACCCCCAACCCCAGCGACGCGGCCAGCGCCATCGAGCAGAATCCGTCGAGGCAGGACTTGATGTACAGCAGGGCCGGGTTGCCGTCGGCGCCGTTCTGAAGGCAGCCGATCATCGTCAGCGGCCCGACGCAAAAGATGACGCTTGCCGACAGAAACCCCTCGGCGAACCGCGCCGCCGAACCGGCCGCGTCAGCCGGGATGTCGCCGCCACCCGTTGAATCGCCGACCGCCCCGCCCAACCGGGCGTGGATGATCGTCCCCAGATTGTCGATTCGCTCGTGCAGCCGCAGCATCGAACCAAGCAGCGCGCCGACGATCAGCGAGCCGACGGTCACCATCGCCAGCCGGGCGCCGAAGGTCGGGACCGCCGGATCGCCGAACTGCCGCACCGCCTTGTTCATTTCGATGACCGCGGCATCGACGCCGAGCGTGATCGTCACGAGGCCGAGGCAAATGAGAATGATTCTCTGAAATCGATCGGGCACCCGTGGACCAAGGGCCAGCCCGACGGCCGAGCCGACGGCCACCGTTGCGACGTTGACGATCGTTCCGCTGAAGACAGACCACATGCCGCTGAACGCTCCGGGGAGCGGTTGCTTGCCACGACGGGGGCACGCCGCATCGCCGCGACATGATGCATGGCGCAGGGGCGTGCGGCAAGGCGGCGCCATCGAGCCCCTGAGTTCCAGGCGAGCCCCGGACTTTCAGTCCGGGCGGCCCTGATAAGATAGCGCCGTCCCGAACCCGTGAATAAGGACCTAGAATCATGCCATGCCCGAACTGCCCGAAGTTCAGTCCGTCGTCGCCGCCCTGTCGCCGGCGCTGGTCGGGGCCGTCGTCGAATCGGTCCAGGTCCGCCGTCGGGATTTCATCCGACTCAACGGCCCGGCGCTGCGCAGCGACGTTCCCGGCCGGCAGATCGCTTCTGTCAGCCGCGAGGGCAAGCGCATCCTGATGGACCTGGCGCCGCAAGGGCGCGTCGTCTTTCATCTGGGCATGAGCGGTCGGCTCGAGCTCGCGCCGATCGGCAATCCGCTGACGCCGCACACGCACTTTCTGATGCGGTTCGCCGGCGAGCCACGAGAGCTGCGCCATCGTGATCCGCGGCGATTCGGCGGCATCTGGTATTTGCCGGACCCGCGCCACGACGGCGACACGTCGCTCTCACGGCTCGGCCCCGACGCCCTTGGCATCCGGGTCCCGACGCTTCGCCGGCTGGCGCAGCGGCGGCGGACGATCAAGGCCCTGCTGCTCGATCAATCGCTCATCAGCGGGATGGGCAACATCTATTGCGACGAGGCCCTGTTCGCCGCGCGCATCCATCCGGCGGCCGCCGCGTGGACGCTGTCGCAACGGCAGACGAAGATCCTCGCGTGCAGCATCCGCAAGACGCTCCGCGCCGCCATCGCCTCCGGCGGCTCGACCCTGCGCGACTATCGCGGGCCCGACGGCCAGGCCGGCGCGTATCAATCGCTTCATCGCGTCTACGGTCGCGATGGCCAGGCGTGCCTGCGATGCGGCGCGACGATCGAGCGCATGCGGATCGCCGGGCGGTCGACGCATTATTGCCCCGCGTGCCAGCGCCCGATGGCGTGACGCACGGGCATCAACCGAACTTCGGCGCGATGCCCAGGGACTTGCGGATCACGGTCAGTTGTCCGGCGTGCATTCCTTCATGCCAGGCGATGGTCGAGACCAGCGCCGCCCGCGTCGGGGCGAACTGGCCCATGTCGCCCTCGATGGGCCTGACGAGTTCCGCGTCGCTCATGCCGCCGAACCAGTCGAGCAGCGTCCGGCGGTTCTGGTCGAGCACCTGCTTGACCTCCGATGCGGGCGGATAATCGGCCGGACTCGGCGTCGGCTTGGAGCCCATGAAGAATTTCTTCTCCCAGGCGTCGAACTTGTTGCGCGGCTTGCCGCCGACGTTGTCGAGAAAATACTCGTCGGTCATCGCCAGATGCCCCAGGACCCACAGGGCATGATTGGCGCCCGGGCACGCCTGAAAACAGAGTTTGTCATCGGGGATGTCCTCGAAATACCCCAGGGTCGCCCGGCGGCCGAAGTTCAGTGCATGAAGTCCCGGCGCGATCAGTGATGAGGGCATGGTTATTCTCCTTGATTACGTTAAGGTTGATACAGTCCGGCGAAGTCCCAAACCGTGACGACTTGGGCATCGCACCCGCCCGCCGCGTCCTGTTGAGGCCGGCTCGCCATTGGCCGGAGTATAGGGCCCGCGAATCGGGCAAGTGCACCGACAGGGTCCGAACTGTTGCGGTAAAGTACGAAATGGAGTCGGCGATGGCGGGTTTCGACGGTGTAATGGTCCCGACCGGCCGGACGGCTGCGACCCCGGCTGCCGGCCCGGTCGAATGGGCCAGTCGATTGGCGTCGAAATCCGATTCTCGCCGGCAGCCGGCCCGCGGCGTAACTCGTTTTCCGGCAGGGACATAGCGGATCGGGGCCGCGCGGGCCCGGCAGTCGATGCGAAAAACGGCGCCGCGCAGGATGTGAACCCCATTCCCTCGTGACGATAAACTGGGTAACAATAGTGTTCTATGCGAACGCGCCGTCCCCACGACCTCGAGCGTCAATCGATCGTCAATTAAGGAGTATGCGGACATGAGAAACCGGAATCGAATCGCGGCGATGGCGGCGGCGCTCTTCGCGGCGGCCCCGGCCCTGGCCGAAGTCAATGTCGGCGACAAGGCGCCGTCGATCAGGGTCGGCGCCTGGTACAACCTTCCCAAGGGAGTATCGGGGCTTCAAGACCAGCACATGCGCGGCCAGATATTGATGGTCGAGTTCTGGGCGACGTGGTGAGGGCCCTGCCGCGCAGGCATCCCGCATCTGGTCCAGATGCAAGAGAAGTATCAGAAACAGGGCGTCATGCTGCTCGCCCTTTCCTACGAACCCCAGGAAAAGGTCGCGCCTTTCGTCAAGAAATACAAGCTGCCTTACGTCGTCGGCGACGCGGCGATGGAGACGCGCGACGCGTTCGGCATCCGCGGTTATCCCACCATGTTCCTCGTGGACCCGACCGGAAACGTCGCGTGGAGGGGGCACCCCGACGCTGTAGAGCCCGAATTGGAGAAACTGCTCAAGAAAAAGCCGCCCCGCGGTCCGGGCATCTTGTCGACCGGCGGCGCCAAGTCAGCCCTGAAGAAGGCCGACGCCCTGTATAAAGGCAAGAAGTATGCGGCGGCGCTGAAGGCCTACAAGTCCATCGTCAAGGATTTCAACGGAACCACGACCGCGAGGAAAGCCAAGAAGCGCGTGTCGGATATCGTTTCCGACGAGGAATTGATGGCCTCGATCCGCCGCGCCGAGTCCGAGCGCAAGGCCGAACGCTGGCTGAGCACCGCCCGGTTGCTGGCGGCCAATGGCGCCGCCAACGACGCCGCCCGCTACTACCGGCGAATCCTCAAGGAGTGTCCGGACACCGACCAGGCGCGCCAGGCGCGGAAAGAGCTGAAGAAAATCACGGGCTAAAGGCCGCCGCGACGACCGGTCCACATCGATTCGCCGCGACGTGCTTGGCGCGTAGACCTTCACGGGCCGGCGCGGCGGACGCCGTCGCAAAATTTTTCAACGGTAAAAACGTACAACTCGGTCTCGGGTCGGCGCCAAGCCATCGGGTCGATCATCGCCTTGTTCCCGCAGCACTCCGACAGAAACGTCTCCCGGTCCCACCCTCTCTCCGTCGCCACGTCCGGCAGAAAACAGCCGGTTCGCTGCCCCTGCCGAACGAAAACGCCGTGCCTGCCGACCTCGATCTCCTCGGGTGACGCGACGCGCGAAAGGGGGGACAGGACGGATATCTCGAAGGAAAGATCGTCCAGCTCCGCGAAGCGGATGGGCATTTGCTCGAATCGCGGATCGTGCGCCGCGGCGACCGCGACGCGACGAATCGTCTCCGGCAGCGGTCCATCGGGCGAGAACGTGCCGATGCAGCCGCGCAGCCGCTCACCCCTGCGAATCGTCACGAACGCGCCGCTGTCGGGCAGCGCAGTCGGCGGCGGCTCCGATGGCTCCGGCTGCGCCCCGGCCAGATCGGCGGCAACGGCGCGACGCGCCTGACGAAGCAGCCAGGCGCGCGTCAAATTGTCGACGAATGACATGATCGGCTCACGATGGATGGGTCGTTGCCGACGCGGCCTACCGGGGACGTGGCGTCTCGGTCATCGCGCCGAGCCGAGCCAGGGCCGCGACCACGCCGGGAACCCCCGGATTCAACTCGTAGGCCAGGCGAAGATTCTGGACCGCTTCCGCGTCGTTACCCATGCGCATATAGAAGAGCCCCAGTTCCGCATATGCCGCGGCGTTGTCCGGCTCGACGGTCGTCGCCTGTTTGAAGGAAAGCTGGGCCCGGTCCATGTCGCCGGCCCGGGCGTATTCGCGGCCCTTGAGGATGAGCATCTTGGACTGCGGGCCGGACTGCGTCGCCGCCCAGGTCGCGATCTGGAGCGCCGCGTCGTGCTTGCCCTTGAGTTTCAGGGCTTCCGTCTTGCCCTGGACCGCGAGACTGTAGCCGGGAAAGGCGCCGATGGCGGCATCGAACGCTCCGATGGCCGCGTCGCAACAGCGCATCGCCGCGGGCAGATTGTCCTCGCGGAATCGTTGCTCGGCCATGCGAAGCTGGCATCGCCCGATGTAATACGTCGGCTCCGGTCGCTCGCGGTCCTGCTCGGCCGCCTGTTTGAAAACCCCCATGGCTTCCATGTATCGCCCGGCGTCGAACTCGGCGACGCCCTCTTCCATCGTGCGGTCGAAGCTCGGTTTCGGCGCGCCGCACCCCAGCCCGAGCAGGGCACAGGCGATCAACAGCGGCGGCAGTAGGAATCGGTTCATGCGCTGCATTTGCATGGCCCCGGTGGGCGTCGTGCCGGTCGACCGAAGCGTGTCGCTCGACCCGGCTAGAATGCTATCGGCGTCGCGACCGGTTCGCAATATGGCAACGCCGCCGCGCGGAGGCGAACAATACCATGACTGATTCGCCCGTGTCCATCCCATTCGTGGTCCTCCGCCACACCAACCGCGACGGCGTCCATTACGACCTGATGATCGACGCCGGCGCCGCGCTGGCGACCTGGAAATGCACCGTCGCGCCGGAAACGGCGCTGGAGTCGCCGATGGCCTGCCGACGCCTGGCGGATCACCGCCGCGACTACCTGACCTACGAGGGCCCGATCTCGCAAGATCGCGGCGTCGTCACGCAATACGATTGCGGCCGGTGCAGGTTGGAAGTCGGACTCGCGCCGGATTTCGCCTCGGCGACGTGCCTGCGGATCACCTTCTCTGGCAGGAAGCTGAAGGGCCCGATGGTGATCGAACGCCTCGGATTCAGCGATCAGGATTGGCGTTTGCGCTCGGCGGGGGATTGACGGCCGAGCGATTCGACCTCGATATCGATCCGCCCGGGCCGAACAGTCACGTCGCGGACGCGATAGCGCATTCCGCCGTTCTTCCACCAGGCATCCGCCCCGACGCGCAGCCCATTCGCCAGGTCGCCGCTGATTGGCGGGCTGCCGGGCCACACGTCATCCGGGTCGCGCCGGATCGGCCCGGAAAATCCGACGTTGCCGGCGTTGATGGGGAATGGAATCGAGCCCGATCGAATCGCACCTTTCCGCAGCATGATGTCGCCGTCCTCGAATCCGAGGGTGAACTCGACCGAGACGATCACGTCCACGGGTCCGCCGGCGTAGCGCCCCGCGACCGTCACGGTTCCGTCATCGAACCGAACGAACGGATCCGCCAAGGCGGACGGCGTCAACTCGTCGATCAACGGATAGATTTCGCGGCGCATGGCCAGCCACCGATTCACATTGTCCTGGTAGATGTGATAGATGAATGGGCCCTCGATCGATCGGAGACTCTCGGTAAGCGCCTGCTCGGCGGCCGTCAGATCGTTGCGAACATCCTGCCGATCGTCAGGCGCGATCAGCGGCGGGGCATACCAGGACGGCGTGTGCAGCAGTCCGTAGGCCAGCGCCGCGAGAACGACGACCGGCAAGACAAGTAGCCCGATCAGCAGGCGGCGCCGCGCACGGCGCCGCGGTCGCGTCAGGCGCTGGAGCGTCGCCTTCATGTCGGTCACGGAATCGCGAACGTGGCCCAGCGAATCGCGATGCGACGTGGCCGCCGATTTTCGTGATCGTCGGTCCATCTTGATGCGTCGAGGAGCGGAGGTTCGATCCGCTGCGCGCCAAGGTTCGTTTGACCGGTTGTCCGGCTCATCCATAGAATCGTCGACGTTATAGCACTCAATCGGCGACGGGGGCAGCGACCGGCTCATCGCGGCCGGCGACGAAAGGCATCCACGGGTTGAATCGATTGCTCGGCATCATCGTGACCGGCGTCTGGCTCGTCGCCATGACGGCCCTGGTGCGTCGCGACCTGCTGCCGTACTGGCTGGCCGACGACCCGCCCGCGGCCGTCATGATCGCCCACCAGTCACAGATGGGCGTCACCGACTCGGCCGGAAGACGCATCGGCGCCATCTGGGTGCGAACCTCGACCGGGCCCCAGCTCGCCACGGTCCGAAGCACGACCTATCTCGAGCCCCGGGCCCTGGCGCAGCAGTTGCTTCACATCAACCGGATCCTGATCGAGTCCGACCTGACCTATGAGCGCGACGGCACGCTTTACGAATTCGCCATCGCCGTCTTTGGCGCCGGGATTCCCATCCGGATCAAGGGCGAACGGCTGGGTACCGATTTTGCGGTCAGTGCGACCGCCGGCGACCTCAAGACGATGCTGGCGCTCGACGGCGAAACGTTTCAGCATCTCGGCGAGACGATCCGGCCCTTCGGACGGCTCGGCCGACTCAGCGTCGGACTGCGGTGGCGTGTCCGCGTCCTGGACCCCTTTTCCGCCCTGACCGGCGGCGCGCCGAGATTCTACACGCATCTGTCGACGGTGACCCGCCGCGAGACGCTCGACATCGACGGTGAGGCGATCGAGTGCTTTCGGATCGAATTGCCCGGCGCGATCGCGTGGTCGGATGCCCGGGGCGACATCGTCCGCCAGGAAGTGCAGACTCCGCTTTTAGGCCGATGGATCATGACCCGTGAGCCGTTCGACGAATTAGCCATGAAGGTGTCGGTCGCGGCCGTCAAGTCCTTGGCCCTGGAAATCGACACCGAAGCGGCGACGAATGACGCGCCGCCCGGGGCGGATGGGCGCGCCCGACCGGGCCGTTGATCGTACGCCGATGATGGAGACGTGATGTCGATCCGCCTTGAAAACGTGACGAAGTGTTTCGGTCCCCTGCGGGCCGTCGACGGCATCACGCTTCACGTGCGCCCGGGCGAGGTGTTCGCGTTTCTCGGCCCCAACGGCGCCGGCAAGACGACGACCATCAAGCTCATCGCCGGACTGCTTCTGGCCGACGCCGGCGTCGTCGAGGTCTGCGGGCGACGGATGTCAGAAGACGCGGAGTCCGCCAAGGCCCGAATCGCCTACGTTCCGGACCAGCCGTTTCTCTACGAAAAGCTCACGGCCCGCGAGTTCATCGAATTCGTCGGGCTCATGTACGGACTGGACCGCGGAGCCATCGCCGCCCGGAGCCGACGCTACCTGGATCGCCTCCAGATCGAGTCGTACGCCGATCAACTGGCGGAGGGATATTCCCACGGGATGAAGCAGCGCGTCGTTCTGGCGGCGGCGCTGTTGCACGAACCGCAGGTACTGGTCGTGGACGAGCCGATGGTCGGCCTCGATCCACGCTCGACGCGGACGGTCAAAGAGCTCATGCGCGAGCGCGCCGCCGAGGGACGAACCGTCTTCATGTCGACGCACACGCTCGACGTCGCCGAGAACATCGCCGACCGCATCGCCATCATTCACCACGGCCGCATCGTGGCCTGCGGAACCCTGGCCGAACTCAAGGCCCGTGCCCGCAAGGAACACCGGCTCGAAGACATCTTCCTGGAACTGACGGAGTCCGAGGCCCAGGCCCCGGAGCAAGTGCCGGCGCCGAGCTGGTAATCGACGATGACTCACTCCACGACGTCCGCCGGACCGCTCGTCACGTCGCCGCTGCCCGACGTCCCCGGCGAACTCATCTGGCTCCTGCTGCGGCTCCGCCTGCGCCTGCTGGGAAACCGCATGAGGCAGCTCGCCGACCAGTCGCCGCTGCGCGTGATCCTCGTGCTCGCTTTTCTCGCCGTGATCTGGGGCGCGCTCTACGGCATCTTCGACTACGTGTTCACGTTTCTGCGGCGCTTCGAGCAGCAGGCCGTCATCGCCATCCCGCTGATCTTTCACGTCTTCGTCATGGCCATGACGCTGCTCCTGACTTTTTCGGCGGCGATCCTCGTCTACAGCGCCCTTTTCACCCGCGCCGAGCCCGCGTTTCTCCTCACCACGCCGACCCATCCGCGAAGCGTCGTGACCGTCATGTACCTCGAAGCGCTCTTCTTCGCGAGCTGGTCGCTCGTCCTGCTCGGCCTGCCGCTGATGCTGGCGGTCGGCCGCGTCGAGGATCTGCCCTGGCATTTTTATCTGCTCTTCGCCGGCGCGTTTCTTGCGTTTGTGCCGATTCCCGGCGCCATCGGCCTCGTGGCCGCGATCGCCGTGGCCACCTGGCTGCCGCGATTGGCACGGCGGGCCGTTATCTACCTTGGGGGCGGCGCCCTGCTGCTGGTCGTCCTGTGGTGGGGCCGACTGTGGGGGCTGTCGACCGCCGATACCGACCGCTGGCTCCAGAGTTTTCTCGGCGAAATGCAGTTTCTCAAAGGGGCGCTGCTGCCCTCGACCTGGGTCACCAACACGATCCGCTTTGGCATCGAAAACCGTCCGGCGGACGCCTTCTTCTATCTCGGCGTGACTGCCTCCACCGCCCTGTTCTTCAGTTGGGCTTCCGTCTCCTGGGCGGGCAAGAAGCTCATCGTCGCCTACGGCCGAGCCGTCACCGCCGGCGGGCGACGCGTCTATGAAGGACGGCCCTCCCGCATCCTCACGCGGGCGCTCTTTTTCTATCTGCCGATCCGGATGCGACAGCTCGCCCTCAAGGACGTGCGCAGCTTTCTCCGCGATCCGGCCCAATGGTCACAGCTCGCGATTCTCTTCGGCCTGCTCGCCCTGTATTTGATCTATCTCCCGCGTACCCGCCCCGAGGGATTTAACTTTCAATGGCAGGCCCTGATCTGTTTTCTCAACATCGGCGCCGTCGCCCTGATTCTCTCCACCTTCACCAGCCGGTTCGTATTTCCGATGGTCTCCCTCGAAGGGCGGCAAATGTGGCTGGTCGGGCTCTGGCCGCTGTCGCGAGGACGCGTCCTGGTCGCCAAGCTCGCCTACGCCCTGACCATCACCGGCCTCGCCGCGGCGGTCGTCACCTTCCTGTCGGTGCGTGCGTTGCGCCTGCCGCCTGCGATGGCGCTGTTACAGGCGGCGTCAACGCTCTCGGCTTGCGTGGGGCTCTGCGGACTGGCCGTGGGCCTCGGCGCCAGAATGCCGAGCTTCGGCGAGTCCAGCGCCGGGCGAATTGCCTCGGGTCTCGGCGGAACGATCAACCTCATTGCCTCGGTCGCGCTCGTGTCCGTCATCGTCACGATGGTCGGCGTGATCTGCCTGCGCCTCGTCGGACAAAACAATCTTGCCCGCCTCGACGGCCACAGCCAGGCCCTGCTCGGCGGCGTCATGCTGATCGGATTTGGCGTCGCAGCGCTCGCCATGCGCATCGGCGCCTGGGCGTTTCGCAAGACAGAGTTCTAGGATCCCCCGCCGCGGCGCGGTCAGCAGACGTTCATCGGCCGCCGCGGCGCGATGACGTCGAGCGGCACGCGTCCGGCCCCGGTCGACGCGGCTTCCGCCTCGATTTCGATGGCGACAGACTTGAACGCGGGCGTCTTCGACCGCGGGTCGACGCGCGGCGGCACGAGGACGTTGGCCTCGGGATAATACATCAGCGCATTGCCCGGGCGAATGTCGAACTCTCGCACGCGGATGCCGTGCATCCGGCCCGCCTCGCTGCGCACCTGCACGGTCTGATCGGGCGCCAGTCCCCGCCGCCGGATGTCCTCGCCGTTGAGCAGGATCACGTCGCGGCGTTCCTGCCCGCGGTAGATGTCCTCTTCTTCGTACACCACCGTGTTGAATTGTCCCTCGCTACGAATCGTCATCAGCCGCAGCGCGCCGTTGCCGGTCTGCCGCTGCGGAATCGGATGCGGGCGGAAATGGGCCCGGCCGCTGGGCGTGGCAAACGTCGGCTCGTGCAGGATGCGGCCGGCGATGTGAAACTCACGCCGCGATTCATCAATCTCGCCGATATGCTCGAATCCCGGCACGACCCTGGCCATCGCGCGGCGAATCGAATGGTGCTCGCGCATCGAGGCCCAGTCGATCGGCCCGCTGTCGCCGAGCACCCGCTGCGCGATCTCGGCGATGATCGACACCTCGCTCCGCGGACCGGCATGCCGCGGACGACCGCCGTCGCTGAGCCGGACGAAATTGAACATCGACTCCTGCGTCGTCGGTTGTGGCTCCTCGTCGCGCGCCAGGACCGGGAGCACGATCGTCTCCTGCCCGGTTCCCCAGGCGTGCCCCGTGTTCAGCGTCGTGTTGAGATAGACCATCGTGTCAACGCGGTTCAGCGCCCGCGCCGCCCCCGCTGCATCGGGATTGGACCCGAAGAGATTTCCGCCCAGGCAGACGCCCAGCTTCATCTCGCCGCGCCCCGCGGCGCGGAGACATTCCATCGTGTCGTAGCCCGGTGCCGTCGGCAGCTTGATGCCGAAGTGATTCTCCAGCCGCTCGAAGATCGCCTCCTTGAGCTTGGGCGTCACGCCGACCGAGCCGATGCCCTGCACGTTGCTATGCCCGCGGATGGGCAACAGGCCTGCGCGAGGCCGGCCGACCATGCCCCGCATCAGCGCGAGGTTGACGATCCACTGCACGTTCTCGACGCCGTGGTCGTGGTGCGTGATGCCCATCGTCCAGCCAAAGACGACGCTTTTCGCCCGCGCGTACGTCTGGGCGGCGTCTTCGATCGGTCCCCGCGCCACGCCCGAGGCCCTCTCGATCGCGTCCCAATCCGTCGACGCCAGAAGATCGCGCAGCGCTTCCCATCCCTCGGTGTGCCGCCGGATGTACCCCTCGTCCGTCGCCCCACGATCCAGAAGCGCCTTGGCAATTCCCGTCAGCAGCGCGATATCCCCGCCGATGTGCGGTTGCAGGTATTGGCTCGCGATCGGCGTGCCGAACAAAAGACTGCGCAGGTCCGACGGCACGCGGAAATTCACCAGCCCCGTCTCGCGTACCGGATTGATCACGATGACCCGTCCGCCGCGCCGCCGAATCGTCATCAGCGTCCGCATCAGCCGCGGATGATTCGACGCCGGATTGCCCCCGATCAGAAAAAACAGATCGGCGCCCTCGACGTCCTCCAGCGTCAGCGTCGCCGTGCCCGTGCCGATCGACTCCGTCAGCCCGACGCCGCTGGCCTGATGGCAATAATACGAGCAGTTGTTGACGTGATTCGTCCCGTACAGCCGGGCGAACAGTTGCAGGATGAAAGCCGCCTCGTTCGACGAGCGGCCGCTGAGGTAGAAAAAGCTCCGCGACGGCGCGGTCGCCTTGATCTTCGCGGCGATGCGCGACATCGCCTCGTCCCAGTCGATCACTCGATAATGCGTCGCGCCCGGCGCGGCATGAAGCGGCTGTACGATCCGCCCCGACCCTTCCAGCTCCCGTGGCGAAAGCGTCCGCAGCTCGGCGATGCCGTAGCGCCGGAAGAACTCGGGCCGCAGGCCGTCCTGCATGTCGGCGGCCATCGCCTGTAGCGATTTCTTGCAGACCTCGGGCCAGTGGCCGGCCTCGTTGCGCATGCCGCCCTGCTGCCCGCCCATGCCCAGGGCGCACGTCTTGCAGGCGTTCTTGCTGCGCATCGCCCGCCACAGCCGACGCCAGCCGACCCGATTCGCCACGGCCAGCGCGTAGCGAATCGCCGCCCATCCCCCGCCGCTCGTTGGCCGGTCCATCTCGCACCTCAACTCAACAACAGCGTGGATTCTACTCTTTGGAGCAATGCGGGGGGAGCCGAGAATACGCGGTGAGTTGGGCGATGTCTCAGAACTTGAGGAACCGGCTAGGAACTGTGGAACCGGCTAATAGCTGTGGAACCGGCTAATAGCTGTGGAACCGGCTAATAGCCGGTTATAGCCGGTTCGCACCGGTGCCGGGTCCATGCCACAATTGCATTTGTACGGCGTATGTTGGCGTTTCGAGACCCGGCCTGATACCGGTGCGTGATGACTGAACAACTTTCTGAAATCATCAGCATGTACGACCCCGCGGCGCCGCTCGACCGCGCCTCGACGATTCCCGCGCCCTGGTACACCGACGAGCGGATCGTCGCCCTGGAGCGGCGGGCCGTCTTCGCCCACAGTTGGCAGGTCGTCGCCCGGGTCGATCAACTGCGCGAACCCGGCGACTTCGTCACGTCGGTCGTCGCCGGCGAGCCCGTCGTTGTCGTTCGCACTGAGCAGGGCGACCTTCGCGCGTTCTTCAACGTCTGCCGCCACCATGCCGCCGCCGTCGCCACCGAGCCGCAGGGCAAGTGCAATTCCTTTCAATGCCCCTACCACGGCTGGACCTACGAGCTATCGGGCGCGCTGCGGACGACGCCGGACTTCGACGGCGCGCTCGATTTCGACAAATCCGAAAACGGCCTCGTGCCCATCGCCGTAACAACGTGGGAGAACTTCGTGCTGGTCAATCTCAACGCCGACCCCGCGCCGGGCGGCGCGCGGCTGGACGATGCATGGAGCGACGTGGTGGCCCGCGTGGCCAAGCTCGAGCTGGGCACGCTGAGATTCTTCGAACGCCGCAGCTATGTTCTCGATTGCAACTGGAAGGTCTACGTCGATAACTACCTCGACGGCGGCTACCACGTGCCCTACGCCCACAAGTCGCTCAATACCGTCGTCGATTACAAGGAATACCAGATCGAGTGCTTCGCGAATTCCGTCCGGCAATGGAGCCCGATGAGGGTCGGCCGCGACGCCGAGACGGCCGCCCTGCGCGGCGGCCAGGTCGCGAATTACTGGTGGATCTATCCCAATTTCATGATCAACTGGTACGAAGGCGTGATGGACACCAATCTCGTCGTCCCCCTCGGCGTCGATCGTTGCGAGGTCGTGTTCGACTTTTACTTCAACGACGTGTCGGAGGCCGCCGGGAAGCGAAACCGGCGGAGCATCGACGTCGGCGAGCGCGTGCAGAACGAAGACGTCGGTCTGTGCGAGGCCGTGCAGCGCGGCCTGGGCTCCAGGGCATACGTTTCCGGCCGACTGTCCCCGCGCCGCGAGGCGGGCGAACAATTATTTCACCGACTGCTGCACCGCGATCTGTCGTCGGCCGCGCTGCATGAGGCAAATGGCTGAATCTCGCGAGGGTCGCCCGACGTCAATGCTCCCTCCGCGGGTCTATCGGCTGCGAACCCGTCGCGGCACTCGGCTGCGTCGTCGCTTCGTCGCGCCCCTTGTTTGGCTGCCGCCCCGTGGTGACTTCCCAACCGGTCACCGGCAGCGCGAATGCCATCTTGTATAGCGCACGCGGACCGCCCGCCGCGACGTAATAGGTCCGACCGCGCACCAGCCGGCCCGGCCTCTCGTTCCCCGCGGGGTACGACTGGGTGAACGCCTCCGGCGTCCTGCCGTAAAGCAGCGCCAATTGGTTCGCCCCCACGCCGCGCGGCGACGCCGACTTGAGCTCCCAGATTCGGCCGTCTTGATCGCTGGCGATGGCGAATTCGGTGATGCGCGGATACCAGAACGGCCGCGGCCAGTCGTCGTGATGCACGATGAAGCGGATGGGCTCGGCGGTCTGATCGATCTGAATGACGCCCTCGTATGGCCCGCAACCGGCGCAGGCGGCGGCCAGCGCCGCCAGCGCGGCAAATCCATTGCGACGATCAACGATCATGACGTGAACGGAACGGGGTCGTTGATGGCTAACGATTCTCAAGGTGATGAACGATGCGCCATCCGGCCGGCAACGCCGCGGCGGCGAGCAGAATCTTGAGCACGTCCCCGATCAAAAACGGCACGACGTGTGTGGCGAGGGCAGCATCGACTCCCAACGGAAAAACCGCCCAACAGAATCCACCGAGCAGTATCACCGCCTGCCCCGCCGCCATGGCAACGGCCGCCGTCGTCATCCGCCGGTCCCACCCACGCTGCGCGAGATGGCCGACGACCAGCGCCGCGACCGGAAACGCCAGCAGGTAACCCGCCGTCGGGCCCGCGAAATACGCGATGCCCGCAAACGGCGGCGACGCAAAGACCGGCAGACCCGCCGCCCCTTCGAGCAGATATACAATGGCCGCCAGCGATCCGCGCCGCGACCCCAGCGCCGCCCCGACGAGCAGCACCGCAAACGGCTGAAGCGTGATCGGCACCGGCCACTGCGGAAGCTGCACGCGAGCACAGATCGCGATCAGGATGCTGCCGAGCACGACCAAACCCATATCGCGAAGCAGCGCCTCGCGCCGGCCGCGAACTGCAAGAATCGAATCGGCCAGCATCATCGGTTGATTCATCGACTCACCACGTGGTCAAGTTAGATCTTCGCGCACAACAGGTCGCAGACCGTATCTCGCAGGGCCCGATGGTGTCAAGCGTCGTCGTCCCGCCGCGCCGGCAGCCGCGCTCACACCGGCCGCGGAATGCCCGTGCCGTTCGAGATCTTCGGCGCCGCCGCCTCCCAGACGCCGGGGATCGTCCCTTCGCACGCCGGACAGACGCCCGGTCGGTTCATGCGGTTCTCTTCGACGTAGAACCCCGTTCGGCGGATGACCAGCGCGCCGCACGAGGGGCAGAACGTGTTCTCGCGATCGCCGACGCCGCCGTGGATGTTGCCGGGATAGACGTAGCGCAGCCCCGCCGCCTTGCCGATGTCGTAGGCGCGAAGCAATGTCGCGGCCGGCGTCCGCTCGGGATCGGTCATCTTGTAGTCCGGGTGAAAGGCCGTGACGTGCCAGGGCATGTCGATCGAGACGCCGGCCAGAAACCGCGCGATCTCGGTCAGCTCTTCGTCGCTGTCGTTGAACCCGGGTATCACCAGCGTGACGATCTCCACCCAGAAGCGCATCTCGACGAGCCGCTCGATGGTGCGCAGCACGTTGGCGAGCACGCCGCCCAGTTCGCGATAGTGCCGATCGTCGAACCCCTTCAGATCGACCTTGTACAGATCGACCCACGGCCGCAGATACGCCAGCACCTCCGGCGTGCCGTTGCCGTTCGACACGTACCCGCAGGTCAGCCCGCGCGCCTTCGCCTGCTCGAAGACCTCGACCGCCCACTCGCTGGTGATCAGCGGCTCGTTGTAAGTGGAGACGACGACCGGCGCGCCGTGCTCGATGGCCAGATCGGCCACCTCGCTCGCCGAACAGAATCGCGGCAAGCTGACGGCCCGATCGTCGCGCAGGGCCTGCGACGTCACCCAGTTCTGGCAGTACCCGCAATGAAAGTCGCAGCCCAGCATCCCGAACGACAGGGCGTCGCGGCCGGGATAGGCGTGGTAGAACGGCTTCTTCTCGATCGGATCGATCTGCAATCCCGCGACGTACCCGCCGGGCACGCGCAGCTCGCCGTCGCGATTGAAGCGCACGCGGCAGACGCCGGCCCGGCCCGGCTTGATCAGGCAACGATGGCCGCAGGCCACGCAGCGCAGGGCTTCGTCCTCGGGAAAGACCAGGTCGGGATGACCGACAATCGTGTTGTCCGACAGGACCGTTTTGAGCGAGAGGTTGGTGGCCACGGGTCGGGTCTCCCCGGTGCGATGGCGGCCGACGGGCGATGGATGGGGCCGGCGCCGCTCGCGCCGCCGTGGATTATATCATCGAACGCCGCCGCCTTGCAGAAAGTCATGCCGTGCCCGCCGGCGACCACTGGCTCCGTCTGAAAACCTGTGCAACCGGCTAAGCTCCGTCTCAATACCTGTGGAACCGGCTAAGCTCCGTCTTGATACCTGTGGAACCGGCTAATAGCCGGTCCGCTGGTTCGATCCCGGCGCGCCGTCACTCGCACCAGCGGTTGAAAGGAATCCCGCGCCAGCACTTGCCACGGGTACACTCCGGCGTGGCGAAAAAATTCTTGCAGAAATTCCATCAAGGAGGGGGAGGCGAGCTATCGGGCATCGGTTTCGTGGCGGGCTTGAAATGCAGGAACCCTCGTCGAAGTAAAAGTTAATTTGGGCCAAGGATTCAAGGGGCGGGGGGTTCGGGGGACGGGATCGCGCGCGATTTGCGGCACGGCAGTCGGGGTTACAGAAGCGCATGCACCATCGAAGAGTAGAATGTCGCCTCTTCCTTTTTCCGCCTTTTCCGTGGGTGGATCGATCACAGTCAACGGCGAAGGTCCGGGTCCCCCCAGGTCGCGGACCTGGGCCACGCTGCCCCGCATGGTGGGTGCGAGAATCCCGGGGCGCCGGGACTCGCGCCGGCACCGTCTGCTAGCGGCAAACGTAACTATCCTGTTGAAAGGCATTTAGGACTCAGCAAGCCCGACGCGGCGGGCACCCTCCAAAAAACTTGCGGCCGAAATGCGCCGGCAGGCACGTTTGACGCATGGTTAAATGGGAGCCCTCTGGGCGGTGAGAGCGTGGCCGGCGCGGCAGCCCCGTGGACGCTGATGGGGCGGCGCGGTACAATGGAGTTCCCGGTGCGCCGGCTTCGCGCGTCCGGCGGCGGGGCCCAGGGCCTCGAAGGGCGATCATTTCGGTGACCTGCCCCCGTTTTATGTACCAGTTGTTATGAGAGTCGGAGCCAATTCTACATCCCGGCGCATCTGCCGCTCTGCGCATCGCGGAGGGGAAAGAAGCCG
>Ga0302046_10000397_pt1 | contig 44796 bp, 41 predicted proteins | sample RVTome_11_FD_200261 | JGI IMG/M metagenome (GOLD analysis project Ga0302046, IMG submission 200261) | Soil microbial communities from uranium-contaminated site in the Upper Colorado River Basin, Wyoming, United States - RVT147D111 (version 2) ...
CCGACGGCCTGCTCTTCAGCATCGTGGGTCCGGAGGCGGGCGTCAAGGGTTTCGCCGTGACGTCGAACGCAGCGGGTCCGCTGGATCCGTGGGACATGGGGGCCTTCGCCTTCAACAACAACGGCTTTCCGATGCTCGAAGGCAACGGGGTGATTCCCGCGGGTTCGCACCCGGCGCCGGACCGGCCCACGGCGGGCTACCAGCAGACGGACCCGAATGTGCTGGGCTGGGGGATCCAGACCGGTGGCGACGGGCAGGGTTCCTGGACGGGGTTCCTGAACCGCACCTGGTTCAGCCGTCCTGGTTTTGTCTCACTGGAAGCCTCGATCGGCTCGGACGACTACGAGTGGCGCTTCACGCAGGAGTGCCTCGACGCCATCGACGGCACGATCACCGAGACGGACTGCCTGGCCTGGCGGGCCTTCGACGACGGAGCGGTCTTCGAGGTGCCCTTCACGCTCTGGAACGTCGGCCCGACGGACGACCCGACGGACGACTTCCAGATGATCCCGCGCGTCTGTGAGACGGCCTGCGGCAACGGCACCGAGGACTTCGTCTTCGACCTCGGCGGCGTCGAGCACGACGTCTCGGGCGGCGCCGACGACCCGCAGACGGACTGGGTCTACTGGATGAACCCCGAGGACGAAGGGGCGACCCCCGGCAGCCAGGGCTACCTGGACTTTTTCTTCGGCGAGGCGGGCGAAGGCCACGAGGTCTTCGCGCGGACGGTGCTGGTGAACTGGGGGGGGGGCGAGGCGCCGCCCTACACGGCGGCGTTGCCCGAGGTGGGCACGACGTTCCGCATCGTGACCTTCAAGCCGAGCCAACCCGGCGACGTCTTCACGCTGAGCACCGAGGGCTTCGGGGCCCAGGCCCCCGACGCGGCCACCGCCGCGGCCCAACTCGATGAGGTGGGCATCGTGCCGAACCCCTACAAGGGGGCCTCGACCTACGAACGCAGCCAACTCATCGATGAGGTGCGCTTCACGAACCTGCCGGAAGTCGCCACGATTCGCATCTTCACGCTCAACGGGGCCCTCATCAAGACGATCGAGAAGAACGGCCCGGAGCGCTACTTCAAGTGGAACCTGACGACCGACAACAACCTGCCGATTGCCTCGGGGGTCTACCTGATACACGTCGAGGCGCCGGGCATCGGCGAGCGGGTGCTCAAGTTCAGCGCCATCAAGAAACGCGTGCACCTCAACGTCTTCTAACGAAGCCGAGGCGGGCCGGGGGCTCGGACCCCCGGCTCGCAGGCTGGGCCGCTTCACGCTATTACCGGATACGGAGGATTGTACCTATGAAAGCGAAGATGCACACGGGCCGCATGGGCCTGCTGGGAGGATTACTCGGGCTGGCGCTGCTGCTGCCGGCCCCGTCGGCCAGGGCGCAGGACGTCGGCTCGGGCAGCGGCTCGCTGGGCGAGTCGGGCAGCCGGGCCGGCACGGCCGGGGCCTCGGAACTCCTGGTGCCGCTCACGGCGCGCTACACGGCGCTGGGGGCGGCCACGACGAGCGGTCTTTCGGACATGCACGGCCTGGAGGCGCTCTACGCCAACCCGGCGGGTCTGGCGGTCAACCAGGGGACGGCGGCGCTCTTCAGCCGCCTGGAATACGTGGCCGACATCGGGGTGAACTACTTCGGGGTGGGGCAGAGCTTCGGCAACAACAACCTGGCCTTCACGATAGCCGCGTGGGACTTCGGGGCGATCCCGGAGCAGACGGAGGCGGCGCCGGAGATTTCGAACGTGAGCTACGAGGTGTCGTTCATCACGGCGGGGTTGAGCTACGCGCGTCAGTTGACGGACCGTATCGCCGCGGGGGCGACGTTGAAGGTGGTGGGCGAGTCGATCGATGACGTGAGCGCCACGGCGGTGGCCTTCGACGCGGGGATGACCTACGTGGTGGGGGAGACGGGTTTTCGTCTGGGTGTGAGCCTGAAGAACATCGGCAACGAGTTGCAGTTCGACGGGGTGGGTCTGGTGAAGATCGTACGGTTGCCGGGTCAGGAGCCGACGGCGAACAACAACGCGGTGTCGATCGAGAGCGACGGGGTGCAGTTGCCGTCGTTGTTGAACTTTGGGGCGGCCTACACGCGGGAGGTGGGTGCCGGGGCGGTGGTGACGGTGCTGGGGAACTTCCGTTCGAACTCGTTCGAGGAGGATCAGTACGCGGGGGCGTTGGAGTTGGGTTTTCAGGACGTGGTGTATGTGCGGGGGGGGTATCAGTTCACGCAGGACATGGAGTCGACGTTTTATCAGGGGGCGAGTTTCGGAGCGGGGTTGAAGCTGAACCTTGGGGGTACGCGTTTGGCGGTGGACTACGCGTACTTGCCGACGGACTTTTTCGAGGACGTGCAGTACATCACCGCCTCCGTCACCCTGTAATTGATCCGCTCTAGAGCCATCTGTAAGCGTTGGCTGTGACGGGTTGTTGGTTTGAAAGCCAGAGAGCAGGGGCTGGGTCCGAACGGGTCCAGCCCCTGCGTGCATGATAGAGCGGCCCAAAGGCCCCCCTGGGGTCTTTGATAATTTGTCTCGGTAAGGGAAAACCCACCGCCCCCTGCCAGGGGGCTGGCGCCGCAGGCGACTGGGGGTGTTGCTGGGGTCTCCTACACCCTCTGTCCCCGGCTGCGCCGGGGCCACCTCCCTCATGGTCTTTGATAATTTGTCTCGGTAAGGGAAAACCCACCGCCCCCTGCCAGGGGGCTGGCGCCGCAGGCGACTGGGGGTGTTGCTGGGGTCTCCTACACCCTCCGACCCGCCTTCGGCGGGCCACCTCCCTCATGGGAGGGGTTTCCCTGTGATTACCGAAGTATTTCGTCAAAAACCATCAGGGAGGGGTTCTTACATCCTTTGGCTTGGTCTCAGACCCGATCCGAGGGACGATCTTCGTCCGTAGAAGCGTTGCCAGTCCTCTCTTCGAGCCCTATGTGAATGCGAGCCATGACACCTTCCAGATCGCGCAGGACTTCGTCGTTAGTAAAGCGAAGGAAAAGCACTCCCATGCGTTCCAGGGCTTGCTGGCGATGACGATCAGCCTCAAAGCGTCCCTCATGGCTATGCCCGTCTATCTCAATAGCGAGTTTATGGGTCGGGCAGTAGAAATCTACAACATAGTCGCCGATAGGTCGTTGACGAAGGAAACGTACGTCAAGCTGTCGGCGCCGTAATCTGGACCAGAGCAGTCGTTCCGGAAACGTGGTTTGTTTTCTCAGCGCGCGTGCGATGGACTTGAGTGCAGGCTTGTAGGGTAGCGGGGGTTTGTTTTTCATGTGCCGGCCATGGACGCTAATGACCCTGAAATGGAGGGGGCGCCTCGGTTTCTCCTTACCCCATGCGCACAAATCTTTTACCAAGGTTGAGATAATACGTTCTTGGTGGATGCAGTTACCAAACACCCCTTCATGGTCTTTGATACCTTGTTTCGGTACGGCAAAGCCCACCGCCCCCTGCCAGGGGGCTGGCGCCGCAGGCGACTGGGGGTGTTGCTGGGGTCTCCTACACCCTCCGTCCCCGGCTGCGCCGGGGCCACCTCCCTCCAGGGAGGGGTTTCCCTGTGATTACCGAAGTATTTCGTCAAAAACCATCAGGGAGGGGTTTTTCCTGAGGGTGATGCCTTCAGTGGATGAGAACTCTGTCTTTGCGAGGGCGTTCGTGTGTTGCTCCCGCCTTCGTTGCCTGTATCGTTCTTGCCGAATCCTGACATGCTGCGTGCTCGCCAGGTGTTACTCTTCATCCTGGTTCCGTTGTGGGGTGCCTGTGGTACCCGAGAACCCGTGCAGCCCGCTACAGACGGGACGGTGCCGCCCGACAGCGCAGCCCTATCTTTTCGCAACGTGGTGGAGGGGTCGGAATTCGTGGGCGACGCCGCCTGCTTCGACTGCCACGAAGACCTCTGGCGCGGCTACCAGGACCACGGCATGGCCCGGTCCTACTACCGCCTCACCCCCCAAAACGCCGTCGAAGACTTCCAGGCACCCCCCCTGCACCACGAAGCCTCGGGCTTCTACTACCGCGTCTTCGCGGACGACGGCGCCTACTTCCAGCAGGAGTACCGGCTCGACGCCGAGGGCGAAGCCACGCACGGGCTCGTGCGTCGGATGGACTACGTCGTCGGCAGCGGGACGGTGGCGCGGACGTACCTGAGCGAGAGCCGGGGTCGGCTCTACGAGTTGCCGCTGACCTGGTACACCCAGGTCCAACGATGGGACTTCAGCCCGGGCTATGAACGGCAGAACGGGCGGTTTGATCGGTTGATACCGGACCGGTGCATGGCGTGCCACAACAGCTATCCCGAGGCGGTGCCGTTCGTCGAGGGCAAGTACGCGCGGGTGCCGGAGGGCATCGGGTGTGAGCGGTGCCACGGACCGGGGGGGCTGCACGTTTCGGAGCGACTGGCGGGTCCGGAGGTGTCGGGACCGGTGGACGCGACGATAGTGAACCCGTCGCATCTGGCGCTGGATCGTCAACTCGACGTCTGCCAGCAATGCCACTTGAACGGGGCGGTGACGGTCTTTCGCGCCGGCCGCGACGCGTACGACTTCCGGCCGTCCGAGTCCCTGGCGGATCACGTAGCTTTTTTTACGGATGAAGCAGGCCGGACGGGAGGCGAGGTGACGGTGATTTCTCACGCGGACCGTATGCAGCGCAGCGCGTGCTTTCTCGGGACGACGGGCCGGCCCGAGGCGATGACGTGCGTGACGTGCCACAACCCGCACGAGGGGTTTCGGGATCGGGGGTCGGCGTATTTCAACGCGACGTGTGTGGGGTGCCATGCGGTGGGGAGTCTCTCGGGTCGGTTAGGCGAGGCGGGTGTGGGTTCGGTGCATGGGGCGTCGGCGGACTGTGTGGCCTGTCACATGCCCAGGGTCGAGGTCGAAGAAGCACCGCACACGTCATTTACGGATCACTGGATCCGTGTCGTCGAGACGGCCCCCGACCTCCCGGCTCCTGTCGCCTCGCACGCACCGGCGGTGCTGGTGCCCTATTTTGAGAAGGACGAGGGGGGCGAGGGAATCTACGAAGGTATGGCCTACATCATCCTGGGCCGCCAACGCGCCGATTCGCTGGCGTACGAGAAAGGCATTGCCATGCTGGAGCAGGCATTGGCGTCGGATCCTGATCACGACCAGGCCCACTATATGCTCGGCTGGGCCCATTTGCAGCAGGGACGCATTGAAAAAGCCATTCCGTCGCTGGAGCACGCCCTTCAACAGGATGCCGATGTTCCGGAGCGGCTCAACGCCCTGGCCCAGGCATACGAAGCCGGCGGGCGCGACCCGCTCAAGATCAGCCGCCTCTATCGGCGGGCCCTGGCGATCCAGCCGGCCCTGGCCGACGTGCGTGTCAACTACGGGCGGTTCCTGGAGGTGCAGGGGCAACTCCCTGAAGCGATGGAACAGTATACCCTGGCCGTTGAGGAGCAGCCGTGGCTGCCCGTAGCCCATTTCAATCTGGGCACCGGGTATTTGCAACAAGGTGCGTTTGACGAAGCGGAGGCGGCGCTGCGCCAGGCCGTCACCCTGCAACCGAAGTATCCCGAAGCGCTCGGTAACCTGGGACTGCTCTATGCGACCCAGGGGCAGCCCGACAAGGCGCGTGTGCAGTTCGAACAGGCCGTTGCCGTCGCGCCCGACCATCCGACGGCCCTGGGCAACCTGGGTACCTATCACCTCAACCGGGATCACCTGGAGGAGGCGATCGACCTGCTCACGCGCGCCGTCGAAGCCGATCCGCGCTATCTCGACGGCCTGATCAACCTCGCCCTGGCCCACTTTCGCCACAACGATTTCGAGCAGGCACGCCGCTATGCCCAACGAGCCCTGGAGCGGGACCCGGCCAATGCGATGGCCCGTCAGATCCTGGGGGCGCTGTAAAAAGTTGTTGAAGTGTTATGGGGTTTCAGACGGAGGTGTAGCAGTCCGTAAAGCCGCGCTTTGGCTTCACGTTTCTATTCGGTATGGGGATATGGGCGTGTGGGAGGGATTTTTTTCTCCCATACACCCCCCCCATACAAAGGTCGCCTTTATCAACGTAGGCACGTCTCAGTAAGTAGATCGCACGTTAACACCCGAACACCAAAGCACCTTCACTCCGCTGTTTTCCAGGAGCGTTCTTCCAGTTCGAGGGGCTGGACGGTTCCGGAGGCGATGTGCTGCATGATCTGCCCCGCGTGAAACCGCCCGTTTTCGATGAACCAGCGTCCGGTTCGCAGGCCCCCGCAGACGGTCCCGGCCAGGTAGAGTCCGGCCCGGTTGGTCTCAAAGGTTTCGGGGTGATAGACCGGCGTCCGGGCTTCGTCGTCGGCGAAGGCGAGGCCAAGGGTTTCGAGAAAGGCATAGTCGGGCCGGTAGCCGGTCATCGCCAACACCCAGTCGTTGTCCAGAGCGACGCGGCCTTCCGGCGTGCCGAGCAGCAAGCGATTTTCCTCGATGGAGACTACAGTGGTGCTGAAATAGACCTGGATGCTGCCCTCACGGATACGATTTTCCAGGTCCGGCTTGATCCAGTATTTGATGCTGTTCGACAGCTCCGGACCTCGGTGGATGAGCGTCACCTTCGCGCCATGCCGGTAGCAGTCCAGGGCTACCTTGGCGGCCGAATTCTTGGCGCCGATGACGGCTACCTTTTGCCCGGCATACGGATACGGCTCGCGGTAGTAGTGCGTTACCTTCGGCAGGTCTTCGCCCGGCACGTACAGCCGGTTCGGCACATCGAAAAAACCGACGGCCGCCACGACCTTGCGGCAGGCATACGTGTGCTGGTCCGTGACGACGGTAAAGGCTTCCTCGTCACCGTCTATCCGCAACACCTGCTCATACAGGCGGAGCCTGATCTTTTCGGTTTCCGCCACGCGCCGGTAGTATTCGATGGCTTCTTCGCGGAGGGGTTTGTAGCGTAGCGTCGCGAAAGGATGGCCTCCGATCTCCATCAGTTCCGGTGTCGAGAAGAACTCCAGGTTGACCGGATAACCCAGGAACGAGTTGACGAGCGCGCCCTTCTCGACGACGAGGGCATCAAGGCCGCGTCGTTGGGCTTCGATGCCGCACGCCAGCCCGACCGGGCCTGCTCCGATGATGAGGACGTCTAGCATGAAGCTCCGTGGATCTATGGATAGGAGGTTCCTCGAACCCTGCGCGGAACGCGTCGGTTTCGCGAAATTCGGATGAGACGGACGGTAAGCGCCGGAGACACAGGACGGAACGTGCCGGTGGACGAGAAGGCTAGGGTTGCCGGCGGCGCTGTTTGTGGAAAAAGGACTGGAGCAGCGCAGCGGCCTGGTCGGCCTCGACGCCGGCGATGATCTCGACGCGATGATTCAGCCGGGGATCCTGCGGAATGTTGTACAGCGTGGAGGCACTGCCCGCTTTCTCGTCAAAGGCACCGAAGACGAGGCGGCTCAGGCGAGCCCAGACGATAGCGCCGGCGCACATGGGGCAGGGTTCCAGCGTCACGTACAGCGTGCAGCCGTGCAATAGCCTGGTGCCGAGCGTCTCGCAGGCCGCCGTGATGGCGATCATCTCGGCATGGGCCGTGGGATCGCGCAGCTTCTCAACCAGGTTGTGCCCGCGCCCGACGAGTTTGCCGTCTTGAACGACGACGGCGCCGACGGGCACCTCGTCCATTTCGAAGGCGCGTTCAGCTTCCCGGAGCGCGGTTTTCATCCAGCGCCGATCCGGTTCGAGCAGGGCGGAGAGGCTCATCCGTGCAGAGCGCTGAACAGAGAGGAGAAGGACTACAGCGGAGAAGGGCTACCGGCGGGCGCGCAGCAGGCCGATGAAGCGGAGGATGATAGCCAGGACGAGCAGGGCGAGCAGGACGGGCAGCGCAATCTTGATCATACTCCCGACGAAGCCCAGCAAGACATCCAGAAGCACCACCGCCACAATCATCACGATCGCAATGACAATCCAACGCAAGATCTGCTGAATATCCATAAGGTCGGGCCGCTTGCCGTATCAATTTACAAGGCTGGCGTCGAAAAACTCGGAAAGCGTCAGACTGTTTCCGTTCGTTCCGAAACCGCCTACAAGGAGTATTCGTTGTGCCGACAAATTGGTTGCAGTGTGGCCGAATCTTTTTACGGACGCCACGGTGCCGGGCAGGCGGAAGAAACGACGAGTGCGCACGCTAAAAAGTTCCGTTTCGTCGAGCGTCTGGCTCGGTAATGCTTGTCTGCCGCCTAAAATGATCAGGAAATCGCCTGCGAGTGTTCCGGCAGCGTGCCGGGTGCGGGGTGTCAGGAGCGGGGGGGTGTCCTCGATGCTGAATTCACTCGGCGACGTGTAGGTGATCGCGAAGCTCGCCTCATCGGCAAACTGATCGTCGAAGAAGCTGCCGAAGATGAAGTAGCTCCCGAACGGGACCTGCGTTTCGGTGTGGCCGGCGATGGCGGCGTCGAGGAAGGGAGCCGAGGCCAGCGTATTGCGGGCAATGAGGGTGTCGTTCACGAACTCGAAGGTGCGCAGGTCGCGCCGGGTGCCCAGGCGAGGATCATCATCGTACCGGATGTCGCCGCGGCCCCCGTAGAGGTCGATGAATACGCCGGCTGCCGTGTTGCGAAGCGCGGCGGTGTGCAACGTGCGACGGATAGGCTGGCCTTCGAACGGGACGGCGTCGAAACGCATCGTCGCCGGGTCGAAGATCTCGACCTCTTCAACGAGGTCGGCGATGCCGGCGACGTCGTCGGACCGGCTGCCTCCGAGGATCAGGACGCGTTCGTCGGGGAGGCGTGTGGCCGTGTGGCCGGTGCGGGCGAAGTTCAACGTCGTGCTCAAGCGCACAAAGCCCGAGCGCGTAGGCGAGAGCTGAAAGGCATCGCCCTGGGCCGGGCCTCCTACCGCTTCGGCACCGCCGAGGACGAGCAGGCTGCCGTCACGCAATATGGTCGCCGTGTGGCCGCCGCGGGGGCTGGGCAGGGGGGGGCCGTTCGGGATGAAGCGGGACGGTAGCAGCACGGCATACGCCGTGTCGACGCCAGCGACGTCCTCGATGTCGGCGGCCTCCAGGATCAGCGTGTTGAGGCCGCGGCTGAGTTCGAGGGTGAGATCCCAACGGTTTTGCGCCGGGTCAAACATCATCGGCAAGCCGTTCAGCGTAACCTCTCTGAGTGACCGGAAAGAGCTGGCCGAGACGCTGATCGTCACGCGGGCGTCGAGCAGTACGGTTGAGAGGTCAGGTGCAACGACTTCGAGGCCTGGGGTGCTGACTTCAACGAACGGGCGTTCGCAAGCGCCCAGCAGCACTACGGAAAGGCACGCCAGTCCCCAGTTCCACAACGGGAGATATCTTGAGAATATGCTGCGCAAGGTTGTTTCATCACGATCCTTGGGGAAGAACAAAAACCTTGTACACAATGCCGGAGATGTGGTTCGAGGTCGAGCAGTGCCATTCTCAATCCACTTCGTCATAGAAGACATGTTCGAGCACCAGACCGTGTGCCGGGGCCGCCGGGCCTGCTTCGCGCCGATCCTGCGTAGCCAGCACGCGCTGCACGTCGTGTACCGGGCGCCTGCCCCGGCCAATTTCCGCAAGTGTGCCGACGACGGCGCGCACCATGCCATGCAGAAATCGATCCGCGACGATCTCGAAGTACCAGTCGCCGGTGCGGGCCTCGGCGATCCATCGCGCTTGCTCAACCGTACAAACGCGGTTTTCCGTCTCGGAGCGCGCCCGGCAGAAGGCGCCGAAATGATGACGGCCCAGCAGGTCGTGGGCGGCGTGGCTCATCGCGTCGAAATCCGGCACGGGGCGGACGAACCAGCGGAGGCGTCGTTCTATCGCACAGGGTTCGGTAGTGATGTAGTAGTGATACCGGCGGCGCCGGGCGTCGTAACGGGCGTGGAAGTCGTCGCGGGCTTTCGCGACCGACCGCACGGCGATGGTACGCGGCAGGAGGCCGTTGAGCGACCGCTGGAGCCGAAAGGCGTCGAGGGGGCGCTCGCTTTGGAAGTGGGCTACCTGGCCGCGTGCATGGACGCCCGTATCGGTGCGGCCGGACCCCACCACGGTCGGCCGTGTCTTGAGGATGACTTCAAGGGCTTGCTCCAGGGCTTCCTGGATGGTGGGTTGACCCGGTTGTAGTTGCCATCCCCGGAAATCCGTCCCGTCATATTCGATGAGCAACCGGTACGTCATCGCGAATTTTGAAGGTCGAATTTTGAATGTCGAAGGCTCATCTTAGTTTGGTTTGGAGAAACACACAAATCATTTTCAAAAATCGCTATGTCGATTTTTGAGGGGCGGGTTTATATAACGGGTTTTATGGGAAGCGGCAAGAGCACCATCGGCCCTATTCTGGCCAACGTGCTCGGCTACGCCTTCGTAGATCTCGACGAGACGATCGAGGCGCGGGCGGGTAAGCCGGTGCAGCGCATTTTTTCCGAGGAAGGCGAGGCCGCTTTTCGGACGTTGGAGGCCGAGACGCTGCGCGAGACGGCGGCTCAAGAACGCGTGGTGGTCGCCCTTGGAGGCGGTGCCTTGATTCACGAGGATACCCTGCCGTGGGTGCTGGCGCACGGCGTCGTCGTCTATCTGCGGGTGCCGCTTGATGAACTGGTCCAGCGGCTACGCAGAGGGCGCGTCGTACGCCCGTTGCTGCTTGATGCAGCAGGGCGGTTGCTTACGACCGCAGCGTTGCGGGAGAAGGTCGGGGCCATGCTGGACCATCGAGCGCCTTTTTACGAGCAGGCGCACGTGGTCGTCGATATGGCCAACCAGTCTGTCGGCGTTGCTGTAGACGAGGTTGTGAAAGCGCTCAGGCCGTTCAACCGAAGCGCCTGACGCTTCAACGCAGATCTCTGGGCAGCAGCCGGAAGGAACGCCGGTGATACGGGCTGGGGCCGTGCCGCGTCAGGGCGGCGTAGTGGGCTCGGGTGGGATAGCCTACGTTTTGACGCCAGCCGTAGACGGGAAATTCTTCGTGGAGCAGGTGCATGAGGCGGTCCCGCGTCACCTTGGCTACGATAGACGCGGCGGCGATGCTCTGGCTACGGGCGTCGCCCTGGACGACGGTCCGGTAGGGCCAGGGCGAATCCGGGAAACATCGGTTGCCGTCGATCAGCAGGAAATCGGGCGGACGGGCGAGGTCGGCGGCGGCGCGGCGCATGGCTTCCATCGCGGCCCAGAGGATGTTCATCGCATCGATCTGTTCGGGTGAACACATCCCCACGCCCACGGCTACGGCGTGCCGGCGGATTGCTTCAAACGTCTCTTCGCGCTGCGCGGCATTCAGCTTCTTGCTGTCGTTGACGCCCGGAACGGTTACCCCTTTGGGTAGGATCACCGCCCCGGCCACGACCGGCCCGGCCAGGCAGCCGCGCCCGGCTTCATCCACGCCGGCTACGTAGTCGAAGCCCTGATCCCAGCGACGTTTTTCCAGGGTGAGTGTGGGCGACGGCTCGGGCATGGCATGTTATTCGTTGTACTGATCGGGCAGGTCGTTCTCGTAGAGCACCACGTCGCCGGGGCGGAGGTAGGATCGGAGAAAAGCCTGGGCGTCGAACAGCGAGGAGAAGATTCGGGTTTGCGTCTCCGGGAAGTGCTGTGCCTGCAGGCCTTCCTGGATGGGACGGGTTTGTTGCGGGCCGATGAGGATGGCGAGGTCGGCATGGCGGGCGATATGCTCGCCGAGCGTCCGGTTTTCCGCCCATTGCCGTTCGCCCAGCTCGATCATACCGGGTGTGACGATGATACGGCGGCCGGCGTCGAACTGTCCCAGGATCTCGACTGCGTTGCGGGCGCCGACGGGGTTGGCGTTAAACGCGTCGTCGATGATGGTCACCGCGCCTTCGCGCCGGAGTTGGAGGCGGTGTTCGACCGGCTCGATGCGGGCGACGGCCTGGGCGATCTGGCGCAGGCGCAGGCCCATCTGGCGCCCGGCCGCTACGCCCAGCAGGATGTTGAGTACGTTGTGAGCGCCCAGCAGCCGGGTCTTGAACGGTACCTCCGCCCCGGTGTCGTCTTGTACGACGAACGAAGTCCCTTCGGGGCCGTAGCGGAGGTTATGGGCCGTGATGTTCGCATCCGGGTTGCCCTGGACGGAGACGCGCCAGAGACGGCCCGGTGCGCGCTCGGCCATGGCTGCCACCCGTGCGTCGTCGATGTTGAGGATGGCCACTCCGTCCGGTTTCATGTAGCCGATCAGGTCGCTTTTTTCCAGGGCGACGTTCTCGATGGACCCCATCGTCTCCAGGTGAGCCACACCGACCGACGTGACGATGGCAAGGTCCGGGGGGGCCAGCGCGCACAGTTCCTGGATGTCGCCCCGGTATCGCATGCCCATCTCCAGCACCAGCACCTGGTGTTCAGGCTTGAGTTGATTGTTGACCACCAGGCAGAGGCCCATCGGCGTGTTGTACGACGCCGGTGAGGCCAGCACGTTGTAGCGCTGTCGCAGGATCTCAGCGAGGATAAATTTGGTGCTCGTCTTGCCGTACGATCCGGTAACGGCGACGACCGTCAGGTCCGGTCGCTGTTGGAGCCGCCGCCGGGCCTGTCTTTTGAAGCCTCGCCGAAAAAAGGCTTCCAGCGGCTCCACCACGAAGCCTGCACCCATCACCCACAACGGCACCCCGAAGTCGGCTGCGAAGAAGCCCAGCAGGTAGAACCCGTAGCCCGCCAGGCTGCCTTGTTGCAGCCCTGCGATGAAGCCGGCGAGGATCGGAAGGAGCGTGACGACGAGGGCGGCCCCCAGCAGCCGCTTCAGGCGATTCGTGTAGGCCAGGGGCTTCTTCGTCTGATCGCTCCGGTAGAGCCGCGAAGAGGCAAACGTGATGGTCCAGGCGAGGAGACCGAAAAGCGTCGTCCAGAAAGCGAGGTCCAGGAGAAAATAGCCGACGGCTGCCAGCCCGAGCACGGCCAGGGCTATCTTGTGGGACAGCCGCACGACGTACCCGACGTGACGCCCGAGCCAGTGCCGGTACTGGTTCGGCTTGTAGCCTTCGAGCTGGAAGACATGCAAAAAGTAGCGCAGCCGCCGCCAGGCCCGCCATCCGGCGAAGAGGGTTGCGATGACCGTGAGAAGATAGATGATAAGCATGCGTATGCAACGTAAAACCTAAAACGGGAGGCCGCGCTGCCGGAGCGTCGTCAGCAAGATACCATTTTACGTTTCACGGTTTACATAGTCCGGGTTGGAAGGGCTTTCAGGCGTTGCAGCGGATGGAGCGACGTCGCTGTGTTTGTGTTCCAAGAAGTACCGGGTGGCCGTGATAAACGTATCGAAAGCGTCCAGGTAGCCGTAGTGACCGGCACCCGGCAGGGGTACAAGCCCCGCATCGGGAATCAGGTCCTCCAGGATCCGCATCTGGCGATGCGAGATAGCCTCGTCCCGGTCTCCCCAGAAAAGCAGCACCGGCACAGCGATGCGGGAGAGGCGATCGTCAACGTAACAATTGACCGTTTTGACGAAGGTCTCCCGCATGACCCCGGTGAGCGCGCGATAATCAGAGGAGCCGAGGGCACGCCAGACGAGCGAATGCCGCAACCAGTCGAGCCCGTATTCGCGCAGCGGCTCGGGCAGCGCGGCGAACGGTGCCTTGAGGATCCGGGCCACATTTTTTTTGAGGTGGTACTTCCAGGTGCGCTGAGCGGGAATCCCCGACGGGCTGATCAAAACGAGCCGCTCGATCAAGGGCGAAGGATTCGGATCGCCGGCCAGAAAGAGGGCGATACGTCCGCCGTTCGAGTGGCCGATAAGCGTGGTCGGGGCGCCGATGCGGGTTTCCAGGAAGCGACGTATCAGGGCCGCGTGTTCAGGCACGCCCCACGGCTCCGGCGGCGGCGGCGAGAGGCCGTGCCCGGGCAGGTCGAGGTTATAGATGCGGTACACGTCGGCCAGGGCCTCGGCGATGGGGTGCATGAGGTGGGCACTGCTTCCCCAGCCGTGCAGGAGCAAGACCGGCGCGCCCGTTGCCGGACCACGGATGTCCAGGTGAAGCTGTTCGTAATCCAAAGGCATGCGGGGTTTCTGCGCGCGGGTCTACCTTGAACGCGGGCTCCCGGAATCGGCGTTACGCTTGATCCCTTTCCGGAAACCATCTATCTTTACTGGCGTTCCACGGCAGACAATGTCGTGCTCTTCTCCCGGTCGATGACCGACCGAGTGTCTGATGCTCTCGTCTCCAGCGCCTTTTCGGGCATGGGCTTCGTTGAGGATTTCATACGTCGCGCGTGCGCCCTCTTGTGCGTATCATGGTAGCCTGTAGTGTGCGTACCGCGTGCTGTTTACGCTATCTCTGTGCAGTGAAGATTCGGAGACGAGAACAGGGCGACAACGGCCCGATCCAAGCCAGGGAATCAGGTAGGTAGTTCGTGCCCGTGCGTTTGAGGAGGAGATCGGTTTCGCTGTAACGATCATACACAGCCGGTGTAGGGGCAGAGGAATGATCGTTCCGGACGAGTTTGCCGGCGGAGGAATTGACACCGGAGGAGCACGATGGAGCGGATCTCAGCAAACCCTGCATTTCCGCAGGGTCTGAGTCCCATCTATTCACTATACCCTTGAAGTTTTTATGGCAGAGAAACCATTTCGCGGAGTTCTGGAAATTATCGGCGATAAGAAGTTCGGCTTCATTCGCGAAATGCGCACCGACGTTCCCAAAGGGACCAACGATCCCTTCTGCTCGCCGCCCGTCATTCGCAAGTACAAGCTACGCGACGGCGTGCTGCTCGAAGGTACGCTCCGCCCTGGGCGCAAGGGCGACATGCAGGTGCACCACGTCGATACGATCATGGGCGTCTCGCCCGAGGAATGGGCCAAAACGAATGATTTCGATGCGGGCCACATCATCTATCCGGATGAAAAGTTTGATCTCGTGAAGGGGCCGCGCGACTTCACGATGCGTGTGGTCGACCTTGCCTGCCCTATTGGCAAAGGGCAACGTGCGCTGGTGGTGGCGCCGCCACGCACGGGCAAAACAATCATCCTCAAGGAGATGGCGGCGGCCATGACGCAGAACCACCCGGACGTCGCCCTCGTCGCCCTCCTCGTCGACGAACGGCCGGAGGAGGTGACCGACTTCAAACGGTCGACCCAGGCGACGGTGTTTGCTTCGTCCAACGACCGGGATGAAGATAACCACGTCCGCGTCTCGGTGCTGGCGCTGGAGTACGCCAAGCGCCTCGTCGAAATGGGCAAAGATGTCGTGTTGCTGCTCGATTCGCTTACCCGGCTGGGGCGGAACTTCAACATCTGGGGCGAAGGGAGCGGCCGGACGCTCTCCGGCGGGCTTGATGCCAACGCCATGAAGGTCCCCCGCCGCATCTTCGGTGCCGCACGCAACATCGAAAACGGAGGATCCCTCACGATCATCGCGACGGCCCTCATCGAGACGGGGAGCCGGATGGACGAGGTCATCTTCGAAGAGTTTAAAGGGACCGGCAATGCCGAGATCGTGCTCGACCGGGAGATGGCCAACAAGCGCATCTGGCCTGCCGTCAACCTCCGCAAGAGCGGCACCCGCAACGAAGAATTGCTCCTCGGCTCCAAGATCGATCAGCACCACCGGCTCTTCCGAGCCCTCAACAGCCGGGGGCCTATCGACGCGATGCAGGCACTGGTGCGCCACATGCAGCAATTTCCCACGAACGAAGAGATGCTCAACGGCCTCGTTCCCGAAAGCGCCGGTTTTTAGTTTCAGGCCCCGGTTTTTTTTCGAGAGGCCCTGCATCTTTGCCCCACGTCTCCTACCCTTCGCTCGAGAAGATTCGATTCTTGTCAGGAGGAGGGTAGCGCGCATGGCTGCATCGACGTCAGGGCCGGCCCAGGAGCCGGAGATCCGGTATCACGTTCCGATCAACCAGTGGGCGGAGTCCGACCGACCCCGTGAGAAGCTGTTGAAGCAAGGCGCGGCGGTGCTCTCGGATGCCGAACTGATCGCCCTGATCTTCGGCAACGGCACGCGGACCAGCAGGGGATCCCTGTCGGCCGTACAGCTCGGCCAGGTGCTCTTGCGCACGTACGGCTCGCTCTACGACACGTCGAAGCGCGCCTTGCAGGAGTTGACGCGGGTAGTCGGGATCGGTCCGGCGAAGGCTGTGCAGTTGATGGCAGCCTTCGAAATCGGACGGCGCGTCGAGTCGCAGCGAGGGGGTGAGCGTGTGCAGGTCTCCTCGCCGGAAGACGTGGCCGCGATCTACGGGCCGCTCCTGCGCGATCTGAAGCGCGAGGTGTTCAAGGTCGTCTTGTTGAACACCGCCAACGTCATCATGAATGATTATACCATCAGCGAGGGCGGGCTGGCGGCGTCTATCGTCGAGCCCCGAGCCGTCTTCAAACAGGCCGTGCTGGAAAACGCCGCGGCCATCATTTGCCTGCACAACCATCCGTCCGGTAACCCCGAGCCGTCTCGCGAAGACATCCGCATCACCCGGCAGTTGGTCGAAGCCGGTACGTTGATGGGTGTGCCCGTGCACGATCATCTCATCATTGCCGGCACCGGGTACACTTCGCTGGCCGAGCGTGGGTTGATGACGGGATGAGATGGTCTTTGTAGGTCTTGAAGTCGTTGACCAGATCCCAGTATTCGATGCTTTTGATACGATAGTCGTTACCCTCGTATTCTTCGTTTTGCCGGGTTGTTGTTAGAAGCCGACTGCCTGCGGTGGTGCCGTCAACGGCTGAAGCATCCTGATTCCAAGACCGCCCGAAGCGCCGCCGTACTCATTCACTTTTCAAGGGACGAACCTTGTTTCAGAGGCGCCCGGTCGGTAGTTTGCCGAAGCGAGTAGACAGGCATCTCCTTCTGCGAGGTGCCTTTTTCTTTGGTTTTTTGTCCGTCGTAGGCTGTTTTGAAACGCCGCGGCGGCGTAAAAAACCGGCGCTGGACCACGAACAACAGACCACGGACAAAAACCCATGAGCAATCTTTTCGATAAAATCGTCTCGTTAAGCAAGCGCCGGGGTTTCATCTTCCAGTCTTCGGAGATCTACGGCGGGCTGGGCGCCGTCTACGACTACGGCCCGCTCGGCGTCGAACTCAAGCGGAACGTGCAGCAGCGCTGGTGGGAGGCGATGGTCTACCAGCACGAAAACATCGAGGGGATCGATGCCGCCATTCTGATGCATCCGACGACGTGGAAAGCCTCGGGGCACGTCGACGCCTTCAACGACCCGCTCATCGACGACAAGCAGTCGAAGATGCGGTACCGGGCCGACCAACTCATTGAGGGCCACATCGAGCGGCTGCGCAAGCAAGACAAAGAGGACCGGGCCGACGCCGTGCACGACCGCTTCGTGCAGGCGCTTCATGCCGCCGACGTGCCGAAGGCACTCTATGCCATCATCATGGACGAGGAAATCCGCTCGCCCGACTCCGGTGCTTTCGACTGGACCGAGGTGCGCCAGTTCAACCTCATGTTCGAGACGCACATCGGGCCGCTGGCAGACACCGACAACAAGATTTACCTGCGTCCCGAGACGGCCCAGGGCATCTTCGTCAATGTACACAACGTGCGGGACACGGCGCGTTTGCAGGTGCCCTTCGGCATCGCCCAGATCGGGAAGGCGTTCCGTAACGAGATCGTGGCCCGGCAGTTCATCTTCCGCATGCGCGAGTTTGAGCAGATGGAGATGCAGTACTTCATCGAGCCCGGCACGCAGCGGGAGGCGTACGAGATGTGGCGGGAGAAGCGGATGCAGTGGCACGTCGACAACGGCATCCCGCCGGAGAAGCTGCGCTGGCACGAACACGAAAAGACGGCCCACTACGCCGACGCAGCCGTCGACATCCAGTACGAATACCCCATAGGCTGGCAGGAGGTAGAGGGCATCCATTCGCGCACCGACTACGATCTGCGCCGTCACCAGGAGTATTCCGGCAAGAGGATGGAATATTTCGATCCGCAGACGCAGGAACGCTATATTCCGTACGTTGTCGAGACGTCGGTCGGGCTCGACCGCACCCTCTTGATGCTCTTGAGCGAGGCCTATCGGGAGGAGCAGGTGGAGGGCGAGGAGCGCGTTGTGATGGGGTTCCACCCCCGGATCGCTCCTATCAAGGCGGCCGTTTTTCCGCTGGTCAAAAAGGACGGCATGCCGGAGGTGGCCCATGCGATCGAGCACGATCTGCGCCGGCACGTCAAAGCCTTTTACGACGAAAAGGGGAGCATCGGCAAGCGGTATCGCCGTATGGACGAAGCTGGCACGCCCTTTGCCGTCACCGTCGACGGCGACACGCTGGAAGACGGCACCGTCACCGTCCGAGACCGAGACACGCTGGAACAGGTGCGTATCCCCAGGGAAAACGTCGTCACCTTCATACTGGATAAGATTCGGGAGGCTTCATCCCATTAAGGTCGGTATCCAACATCCGATATTACGAGCCTGTTGGAGCCGGATCAGATCAAGACTTCCGGATCAGATCAAGACTTACTTCTGGATCAAGCCTTATTGTATAGCGCTGCTCCGGGACGCCCTGCCCAACGCGCCTAAAACGATTAGCTATTAATGAACCGAGTAAGGCGTCTCTCTCCGGGGCACTGGCTTGGGCTTGCCTTTCTGCTGATGCAGCTCGTCTCGATAGGCTATGCCCGGTTTGTGCCGGAACGATTCTTTTGCTGGGCACCCTACGATGCCCATTCGCGCTATCAAGTAACCATCGAAGTGGACGGCGCTCAACTCTCGCCGGATGCCATATGGGATCGGTATCACTACAGGGCAAATGCGTGGGAGCCGCGTTCCGTCTATAACCTCTTTTCTATCATTCGGCAATACGAATCTACGTACGGCAAGGACGAGAACGCCCGCGTAACCGTTCGCTATTCGATCAACGGGCACCCGGAGCGACTATGGATCTGGCCGGAATAATATCGAACAGCGCCGATCCGCGAGGGAAGCCCTGGCGCGTCGTCGGTACGGCGATGGTGCCGAACACGTTGCTCATGGGGAAACTCGTGTTTCTCCTGCTGTTGAGCCAGAACTTCCTGGGTAAAATCCGGGATCCGCTTGTCCCGTTCATCCCCTTCCTGGACGTTTTCCGGGCCTGGCCGGGCCTGTTCGAGAATGTGCTGCTGGCGTTGTTCCTGGGCGCGGGTGTCTTGCTGCTGATGAACATAACGGTGCGGCCGGCGAGCGTCGTCCTCGGCCTCGTCGTCATGCTGGATCTGCTCGCCTCAAAGCCCTTGTTCCGGAATCACCTGTTCATTTGCGGATGCCTGTTCCTGTTGGCGGGCCTGCATCGCAAGGATGAGCGGCCCTGGATGATCTACTTGCAGATGAGCGTGATCTACCTGGGGGCCTTCTTGAACAAGATGCTCGAACCCGACTGGCATACCGGTCAGTTCATGCACAACTGGTTGCTTAATGCCCGCGCTAATCCTTTTTACGAGGCCGTCTATCCCCTGCTGCCGGACCTGTGGCTGGCTAAGCTGCTCGGGTGGACGGCTATTGCCTCGGAAGTAGCGATGGCCGTCTGCTTTCTCGTACCGCGCACAAGAGCCCTCGGCGTGTGGATCGGGTTGATCTTTCACGGGGGGCTGTTTGTAATGTTACTCGGCGAAAACTTCGGTCACTTTCTGGAAGATATCCTGCTGGCCTACCTGGCTTTTCTCGCCTGGCCCCGTTCCGGCATGCAGGCCCGGGCGAGCGCTGCCGTGCGGGAGTGGCTCGTTCCCCTGTTGCGTGTGCTGGATTGGGATCGTCAGATCGAGCTGGAAGCGGGAACCGGTTCCCCCCGGGTCTGGCTCACCGCCTCTTTTGACGGGCGAACCCTTGAGAACATAGCGGCGCTGCGTAGCCTGCTGCGATACAGCGCGGGCTTCTACGTCATCCTGTGCGTGTGGTACGTCGTCGCGCTCCGCCTGATAACGCCGCCGTTCGGCTTCGTGGCCGTCGTCCTGACAGGGGCGGCGTTGCTTCTGTTATTCCTTCCGATTCCCTGGGGTAGTATACGGCGATGGAAACCTTCAGTGTGTTGATACCGGATGGAGAAGCGCCCCATGCCCTCCCGGTAGTACGGTGTCTGGGGGCTGTTCCGGGCATTACCATCCATGTGGGCTCGGCCAGACGGGACGTCAAGCTGCGCCACTCGCGTCATGTTTCCTCTTTCCATCTGTTGCCCAAGCGGCGTGAAGCGACCTGGCTCGATCAGCTATGCGACCTTGCGCGTGCTACCAGGGTAGACCTGATCCTTCCGGTCCACGAACCTACCGTGCGCCTGGCCGTGCTCTGGAAGGAGCGCCTGCGTGAGGTCTGTACCCTGGCTCCGATGCCTGATCTGGAGAACTTTGACCGGGCGGTCGATAAAGGCCAACTCGCTCATCTCATGAAGCACGCCGGTATTCCGCATCCGCATACGCTGGATTGCAATGGGGAGCTTGAGGAAGCCCTCAAACAGATCGGCTTTTCGTTCCCGGCTATTGTGAAAGCATGCCGGGGCAGTTTTGGGCGGCAGGTGTATGAAGTGCCCTCTGCCGAAGCGCTCTTTGCACTCCTGGAGAAGACGGCAGGCGACGTTCATGAGTACATCGCCCAGCCCTACATCGACGGGTATGACATCGACGCCAGCGTGTTGTGCCAGGAGGGACGCGTACTGGCGTGGACGATGCAGCGCGAACGCCTGGCGATACCGGATTCCTTCGAACCCCCGCTCGTTGTCGAGTTTTTCCATGATGACCCTGCGTTGAGTCAGGTGCGCCGGCTTATGGAGCAGTTGCGGTGGACGGGCGTGGCCCATATTGATATGCGCTACGACGAAGCCGATCAGCAGATCAAGGTGCTGGAAATCAATGCGCGTTTCTGGGGGAGCTTGCTGGGGTCGCTAACGGCAGGCATCAATTTTCCTTATCTGGCCTGCCAGATTGCCCTGGGTGCTTCTCCCGCGATACCAATCTCCAGCCCGGGGCTCTACTTCGGGCGGGGCATCACCGGGCGGGTGCGGAGCGAAGAGGCGTTGCCGTATTCGTGGCGACGCGGAAACCTGCCCTACATCCTGGCGGATCCCATGCCCGAGGTCCTGTCGTGGTGGAAGGGGCGCGCCGGCAATTGACCGTCTCGCCCGAACGAAGCACGCGCCCGGGCCGGTGCTGAAGCAACGCATCCATACGTCCACACGTCCATATCCAACGCGCGCAAGCGGATTGGGATTACTGACTGCCGCGCGTCGACGCCCCGGGTGCCACCGCACGCTCGACCACGCCGGCCGGTGTGTTGCCCAACCCCGTCTCTCGCATCAACGCTTCGATGGCGGCAACGGTGCGGGGCGCGCCGGTCGACATCACGACGGGGTCGCCGTCGGTGACGAGCACGTCGTCTTCGATCCGCACCCCGATATTCCACCACTTCGGGTCGACGTCCGGTGACGGGTTGATGTAGATGCCGGGTTCGACGGTGATCACGGTGCCGGGCACGAGGGTGCCGCCGGTGCCGACGTCGTGGACGTAGAGGCCCAGATAGTGGCTGGTGCCGTGCATGAAGAAGGTACGCACCTGGTCGTCGCTCTGGATGAGGCCCAGCTCGCGCAGCCCTTCGGTAATCACGGCGGCGGCGGCCTGGTGGGGGGCACCGAACGATTCCCCGGCGCGTGTGGCCTCGATCCCGGCTTCCTGGGCGGCCAGTACCAGTTCGTAGATGGTTTTCTGTTCCGGCGAAAAGGTGCCGTCGACGGGCAGGGTCCGCGTCACGTCGGCGGCATATCCATGGTATTCGGCGCCGATGTCGATCACGACCATGTCGCCGGCCTGCATCTGCCGGCGGTTGGTTTCATAGTGGAGGATGACGGCGTTTTCGCCGCTGCCGACGATGCTCGGAAAGGCGGTGTATTCGGCCCCGTTGCGGCGAAAGATGTATTCGATGAGGGCTTCGGCTTCGTATTCGTACTGGCCCGGCTCGATCGATTTCATCGCCTCGCGGTGGGCTTCTACGGTGATGTCGATCGCATGCTGCAGCAAGGCCCGTTCGTCGTCGGTCTTGACCATACGAAGTTCATTGAGCAGGCTGCGCAGGGTAACGCCGTCCGGGTACCCATCCAGATGGGCTTGCTTCCAGGTCCGCCACGCCTCCAGCGACTCGGCCTTGGCGTAGGCTTCGGCTGCCGCCTCCAGCGGCGACCCTGCGAGGGCCGTCGGATCGAACCGGCCCGCCATCAACTGCTTCAGGCGCGCGAAGTCTTCCTCGGACTGGCTGGATAGCATCCCGCGCACCACCCACTGGACCATGAAGTTGCCGTCGACCTCCAGGGGGTGTGCCAGCACCTTGAAAAGCGCGATCTGCTGGCCGAGCGCCGAACGGCTATCGACGCCCTGGGGGAAAGGGAGGTGGAAGAAGCGGACGTCGTCGCGGGCGGCCAAGGCCGTCAGGATCTCCTCATAGCGTTCGTTAGAGACCGCCTTTTCCACGCCCAACGCGGTCTCGGCACGCTCGGCGCCGTAGAGCCGCCCCGTCCACGTCTCACTTGCCGGATTGCGCGGCGGCACCATCAGCAGTTCGTGGACCGTCTTGCCGTCTACCGCCAGCCCGCCGGGGGCCAGCAGCAACACCGACTCGGGCTCGTGCGTGCCCGTCAGGTAATACAGGTCGCTGGACTGGCGGTATTCAAAGCTGACGTCATTCTCGCGGTTGCGGGCGGGTGCGCTGAAGAAGATAGCAACCGCATTGGCAGGGAGGGCGTCCCGTACGGCATCGCGGCGATCCCGGTGAAACGCGGGCGAGAGCAAGTCCAAGTCGTAGCGCACCGGCGCTTCGGCCGGGGCTTGCCGGGCCTGCACACCGCTAACCGGGAAGAGAAGCAGCGCGACAATCGTGAGAAGCAGGTAGAAACGCATGGTGTAGGCTTGTTGAAAGGGGTGCATAGGAATAATTTTGAGGGCCAGGATTACAAACCACGGGCGACCTCCTCGACGCCGGCCCAGACGCGGAGCGCGTTACCGCCCAGGATGCCAGGCTCGTATTCAGTCATCCGATACGGCACATCGATATGCCCGTCGACGATCATGAAGCGTTGCGCGAGCGCCCGGGCTCGTTCCAGCAGGGCCGCGTCGTCGGTCATCTCGGCGGCATCGGCAGGCGTCTCGGGTCGACAACGGCTCATGCCGGAGAGGAGAAACAGGGTGAGGGCAAGGCAGGCAAGGGCACGTTGCATGGCCGGTAGGGGAACATAAAAAACGATTAACGCCGGGCGGCGTCGGAATGCTCCTGTTGGAGGCATAGGAGAAAGGCAGAAGAGGCGCATGGCAGCTCCTCGGCTCACCGTAGATCCGCCAGCGCGACGTCCAGGTGTCCGCGCAAGGTTTCCAGATACGCCGGGGTTTGCAGCAGCCGGCTGCCATACCAGGAGAACGATTCGCCGTCGACGCGGTGCGGCACGGTGCCGGGAAGGAGCGTCCGAAAAACCGCGAGGTGGGTTTGTTGAAAAGGGTAAGGTTCGCTGGCAAGCAGCACCACGTCGGGCCGGGTTGCGGCGAGGTCGCCCGGCGTCACTTCGGGATAGCGTGTTTGGTTGCCGAAGACGTTGACGAGGCCCGCGCGGGTCATCACGTCGTGGATGAACGTATCGTAGCCCACGGTCATGTACGGATCTTGCCAGATCAGGTAGGCCGCCCGCACCGGGCGAAAGACGGGCAACGCCTCGAACGCCGCCTCGATGCCGTCGATGAGGGTCTGGGCCTCAGCCTCGCGTGCCGTCAGCCGGCCCACGGTGCGGATCATCGACAGGGCTTCCGGCACGGTACCGACGTGGGTGACGTACACCGGCGCGAGGGCATCCAGGGCTTCGACCATCGCCCGCGTGTTTTCTTCGAGGTTGGCGAGGATAAGGTCGGGAGCCAGCGCCTGCATCCGCTCCAGGTTGACCTGCTTGGTGCCGCCGACGATCTGCTTGCGGTGCTTCCAGTCCATCGGATGCACACAGAACCGGGTCAGTCCGATGACCTCTGCGTCAAGACCCAGATCGGCCAGCAGTTCAGTCTGGCTGGGCACGAGCGAGACGATGCGCCGGGGCGGTGTTTTCAGGGTCAGCGCGTGGCGACGCGCATCGGTGACGGCGAGAGGAAAGGGCATGTATAATTGCACCTGCTGCTTACGGTTGACGCCCGCACATATGAAGCCGGGGTGGCACTCCGGGCTTGTACGTTCCGGGTGTTTCCGTGTTTGAGGGTTCAGGTGTCCCGGTTTCTCTGATCCCAACCGCTCAGACACGACAACACCCCAACACCCTAACCCATCCCAGAGGGATCACCATGTCCAGAATCGTGCATTTTGAGATCAACGCGGCCGACACCGGGAAAGCAACGGCGTTCTATGGGGGCGTCTTCGGGTGGCAGTTCCAGAAGTGGGACGGTCCGCAGGAGTACTGGCTCATCAAGACCGGCGAGAACGGCAGTCCCGGCATCGACGGGGGCCTGATGAGCGTGGCGGACTGGCCGCAGACCGTCAACACCGTCCAGGTCGACTCGGTCGATGCGTTCACCGAGAAGATCGCCGAACACGGCGGCGAGGTGGCGATGCCGAAGATGGCTGTGCCGGGAATGGGCTACGTCGCCTATTTCAAAGACACCAACGGCGTCGTATTCGGCATCTTCCAACCGGATCCATCGGCGGCCTGACGCCGCCGACGGTGCAGACGCACAGGGGCACCTCGGAGGCGTGTCCCTGTGCGTTTGTCGATCACTTCGCGTACGAGACGGAGCGCACCTCGCGGATGACGGTGACCTTGATCTGGCCGGGATATTGCATCTCGTTCTGGATCTTCTTCGAGATGTCGACGGCCAGTTGTTCGGCCTGCGCGTCCGAGATGAGGTCGTGGTTGACCATCACGCGGATCTCGCGGCCCGCCTGGATCGCGTAGACGCGCTCAACGCCGTCGAACGAGGCGGCCATCTCTTCGAGCTTTTCCAGGCGTTTGATGTAGGCTTGCAGGGCTTCGCGCCGGGCGCCCGGCCGGGCGCCCGAAATGGCGTCGGCCGCCTGAACGATGGGGGAGATCAAGGCTGTCATCTCGATCTCGTCGTGGTGGGCACCGACGGCGTTGCACACCTCGCCGTCTTCTTTGTACTTCTTGCACAACGCCATCCCGACGATGGCGTGCGGTTGCTCGATCTCTTCTTCGACGACCTTGCCAATGTCGTGCAACAGGCCGGCGCGGCGGGCTTTCACAGCGTCAAGGCCCAACTCGGCCGCGATCAACGAGGCGATCCGAGCCGTCTCGATGGAGTGGGCCAGCAGGTTCTGGCCGTAGCTCGTCCGGTATTTCATGCGCCCGACCATCCGGATCAACTCGGGATGCAAGCCGTGCAGGTTCAGGTCGATAACGATCCGCTCGCCGATCTCGACGAGCTCTTCTTCCATCTCGGCCGTGGCCTTCTCGACGACTTCCTCGATGCGTCCGGGGTGGATGCGTCCGTCCTGGATGAGCTGCGTTAGCGAGAGACGGGCGATCTCGCGGCGGACGGGGTCGAAGCCGGAAAGAATCACGGCCTCGGGTGTGTCGTCGACGATGACCTCGATGCCGGTGGCGGCTTCGAAGGCCCGGATGTTGCGGCCCTCACGCCCGATGATGCGGCCCTTCATCTCGTCCGACTGGATGTTGACGACCGAGACCGTGTTTTCGATGGCGTGGCTGGCGGCCGTCCGCTGAATGGCCGTCAGGATGATCTTACGCGCTTCTCGGTTGGCCGTCAGCTTGGCTTCGTCGCGGACCTCTTTGATGAGGGAGCTGGCTTCGAGGCGGGCTTCGTCGACGAGTTGTTCGAGCAGGGCTTCGCGGGCTTCGTGCTCGGTCAGGCCGGAGACTTGTTCGAGCTTACGGACCTGCTCTTCGATCATCCGGTCGAGCTTCTCCTGCTTGACGATCATGCCCTTTCTGTGGGCGGCGAGTTCTTGCTCTTCCCGGGCCAGTGTTTCCCTACGAGACGTTGCTTCTTGGAGCAGTGCATCGGCGCTGGCCCGCAACAGTTCGGCTTGCCGGTTCGCTTGTTCCGCCTCCCGGCGGAGCGACTCGGTAACGTCCGCCGCTTTGTGCACTACGCCTTCGCGCTCGTTGATGCGCTGCACGCGCCGGTTCAGCTTTTCGTGGCGTTGTTCCAGCTTTTGGCGCGAGCGCCGCAGGGTTCGCTTGGCTTCTTCCTGTTCTTCCTCGAACGCCCGGCGGGTACGATCCAGGGCGGTTTTCGCTTCTTCGATGTGCTCTTTCCGGAAAGCAGTTGCCTCTTGTTCAGCCTGGGCCAGCAGGTGCGCCGCGTTTTCTCTGGCGCGTGTCAACGCTTGCCGGCCTTTACGGACAAGGAGCCATCTATCAATAGCGATTCCTGTTCCAAGCGCGACCACTGCGACGGCTAACAGCATCATTCCTGTCGTTCCGTCCATGGTCCCTACCGTGTCTTTTCCTCAGATCCGGACACCGAATGGATGAAGAATAAAAAACACCCCGGTAGGTTCCTGAACTACCGGGGCGTCTGTTGCCTGGCTGGCACGAATCCGCAGCGGGGGGTTGCTAAGAACCCTGCTCAGTACACGGTGGGTGCTGCTCACGTTCTTCCACCTTCCTTGGTTCATGGCGCCGAGGCGCGATGAGACCGCATGCTTTACCTCGCAGGAGGCGGGCTGCGGATAAGGCCTGGTGTCCAAACTTGAAGATAAGCTCCCTTCGGTAATAATTGTCGGTTCTTATATGCCGTTTCCGCTGCGGATTCGTAGCCGTGCGTTGCGTAGTAGGCACGGCTTGTACAACGAGGCTGTCCGGGGGCAGTTCCGCCCAGGGGTCAATTACTGAGCCGTGCGGAGGAGGGCGTCAGGGATGTTCGGCGGGCAGGGCCTGGGCCAACTGGCGGTCGAGCGCGGCGAGGTCGTCCTCGAGGACATGCAGCAGGGCTCGCTCTTGCTCCGAGGCGGTAAACAAGTCTTCAGCCAGCGCCAGCGCGGTCACGACGGCCGCGACGAGGTCAGACTGTTCCGGATGGGCTTTTTTGAAGGATTTCATTTTGGCATCGACATACCCCGCCATCTCGCGCGTAAGGGTCTCGTCGTCCTCTCGAACGAGCAGCGGATAGTCGCGCCCCAGGATGCGCACGCGGATCGATTTTTCCATGCCTACGCCTCTTCCTCCTTGGCCAGGTAGGTGTCGATGGACCGGATGAAGCTTTCTACCTTCTCGCGAAGGGCTTCCGGATCTTCATCGAAGGCAAGCACCGTCCCGTCGAAATCCACGGCAGGGCGCGTTTCAAGCTGCCGGATGCGTTCGGCCAGCGCCGTGTTTTCCTTGCGTAGTCTTTCGAGTTCGTGCGCTGCCTTCTTCACGCGGTCACGGAGTCGTTCCAGCGATTGCGGGCTCTTCAGGCGCACCGGTTCTTGCTTCGGCGGGCGCTCCCCACCGGACGATGCGGAGGGCGCTTTCTCCGAGGCATGCAAGCGGGCATCTTGGCGGCCTGAACCGTTGCTCATGATCGTATCGGTCTGGTTCGTTACAGCAGGCTCCTGATCCTCTCCGGACAATATAATACGCACGATGCGTGTTTAACGCCCGTACCCGCAAAAAGTACGATCCCTGCGGAAAAGCAGGCCCGGGCCGTTCGTCTATTGCCGGAGGACGGCCTGGTACGCCTCGGCAAGGTGGCCGACGATGGTATCCACGTGCTGGTCCACCTCGGCATCCGTCAACGTCCGGTCCGTGCCGAAGCGGAGCGAGAAGGCCACACTCATCCGGTCTGCTCCCAGGCTTTCGCCTTCATAGCGGTCGAACACGCCCGCCGCGCGAAGCAGGGAGCCCCCTGCCTTACGGATGGTTTCCAGCATCGGGCCAACGGCCTGGTCGCGGTGAACGACGACGGCGATGTCGCGGTCTACGACCGGATAGCGGCTGACCGGCGTATAGGTGCGTTCGAGGAAAGGGGCGGCCCGGTTCACCAGGGCCGTCCAGTCCAGTTCGGCGAAGTACGCAGGTGCCTTCAGGTTGAAGGCCTCCATCAGGGTATCGGCGAGGCACGCCACGACGCCGAGATAGGTGTCGCCTGAGGTCACCGTGAGGTGGTAGGCCCTGATAGGCGTTGCGTCGTACGACGGGGTCATGACCACGTCCGGCAGGCGAAAGGCATCCAGCAGGGCTTCTACGTCCCCCTTCAGGTCGAAGAAGTCGACGGGGCGTGGTTCTCGGTCCCACCCCGGAGGCGCATCGGGACCGCTCAGGGCCAGGATGAACGATGCGTGTTCGGCGTAGCCGGGTATCGGCACGTCGTCGCGGTCGCTGCGCTGGAAGACGTGGCCGAACTCATAGAAGCGCAGGACGTCCTGGCCGTGGTTCTGGTTGAAACCCATCGCTTGCAGCGTGCCGGGCAGCAGACTCGGCCGCAACGCGCCCATCTCCTGGGAGATAGGATTCAGCGTCTCCACGATCTGCTTGTCCGGCTCGGAGGCAGCACCCTGGCCGAACAACGTTGCGGTGCCTCTGGGGAGCAGGCTGTTGGTGTACAGCTCGCGATAGCCTCGGCCCTTCAGCAGCGTCTGCGCCACGTCTCGCAGCAGGTCGACGGGTCTCGGGCGCGGGATGAAGCTCGTCAGGGGTGTGTGGACCGGCTCCGGGATGTTGTCGTAGCCGTAAATGCGGGCCACCTCTTCGATCACGTCGATTTCGCGTTCGACGTCCGGGCGGTAGGACGGCACGGTGCAAGCGAACACCACGGCGCCCTTGTCTTTTTTGACGAGGCCGAGGGCTTCGAGGCTGGGTTGCCGCTTTTCCTGTGATCCGGCGGCGCCGAAGCGCTGTGCCCCGCGGGCCAGCGTGGCCGATTCTGAGGTATCGACGGCCTCGACGGCGAAGCCCAGGGTGGTGAGGATGCGTTCAGCCTCGGCCGGGCGCACGTCGATACCCAGGATCTTCTCGATGCGCGCCAGCCTCAGCGGGATCGTGCGGGGCGCTGTGTGGACGGGGTGGGCATCGACCATACCCGGCACCAGGACGCCATCCCCCAGCACCGCGATGAGGTGGGCGGCCCGTGCGGCAGCCCATACCTGGCCTTCCGGGTCGACGCCGCGTTCGAAGCGGTACGACGCATCGGTAGAGAGCCCCAGGGTTTTAGCGGCCTTGCGTGTAACGGAGGGGTCGAAGTAGGCGCTTTCGATGAGCACGTTCGTCGTCGCTGCACTCACTTCCGAGTTCTCGCCGCCCATGATGCCGCCGATGGCCACGGGGCGTGCGGCGTCGCAGATGAGCACGGTCCCGTCAGGCAAGGTGTGCTCCTTGCTGTCGAGCGTGGTGAACCGCTCCTGGCCCCGGCTCTGGCGGACGATGATCCGGGCTCCGTCGATCTGGTCGAAGTCAAAGGCATGCAGCGGCTGTCCGCACTCGTACATTACGTAGTTGGTGACGTCGACGACGTTGTTGATCGGGCGCAGGCCGATGGTCCGCAGGCGTTGCATCAACCAGGCGGGTGACGCTCGGATCGTGATGTTCCGGACGAGGAGCGCCACGTAGCGATGGCACGCTTCGGGGCATTCGATCTCCACGGATACCTGTTCGGCGGCTTCACCACCCGGTTCGGGAAGTGGCACGTCCGGGCGTTGCAGGGGGGCGTCCGTCAGCGCCGCCACGTCGCGCGCTACGCCGAAATGGCTGGTGGCATCCGGCCGGTTCGGCGTGATGACGAGGTCGAGGGCGGTATCCTGCGTCGCGATGCCTTGCTGGTGCAGGTAGGCGGCGAACGGCTGGCCGACAGGGGCATCGTCGCGCAGGACCATGATGCCCGTGTGATCGTCGGAGAGGCCGAGTTCGTCTTCGGCGCAAATCATGCCGTGCGAGACTTCGCCCCGGATCTTGGCTTTCTGGAGGGTGACGGCCCCCTTCTCGCCGGGCTGTTCGCGGCCGGGCAGCATCAGCGTTGTGCCTACTGTCGCAACCGGTGCCTTCTGGCCGGCGGCCACGTTCGGCGCGCCGCAGACGATCTGCACGGGATCGCCCTCGCCCAGGTCAACCCGGCACAGCGTCAGCCGGTCGGCCCTGGGATGGGGGATCACCTCCAGCACCTGACCCACCACGACGCCGTCGAGCGCCGAGCCGATGGTCTCCGCGGCTTCAAGTTCCAGGCCGCACATCGTCAGTGCGTCGCCGAGCGCATCCGGCGAAAGCGAATGGGCAACGTATTCTTTAAGCCAGTTGTAGGATATTTTCATAGCGTTCAGCGTTCAGCGTTCAGCGTTCAGCGGCTCTGCTTCCGAAAAGGCTGACCGCTGAAAGCTGATGGCTGATCGCCCGTTAGAATTGTTCTAGGAAGCGGATGTCGTTCTCATAGAAGATGCGTATGTCGTCGATGCCGTAGCGGAGCATGGCGGGGCGTTCGACGCCCATCCCGAAAGCATAGCCGGTGTAGCGCTCGGCGTCGATGCCGACGGCTTCGAGCACGTTCGGGTCGACCATCCCGGAGCCGAGAATCTCCATCCAGCGGCCGCCGTCGGGGTGATCGGGCAGCGGCCACCAGATGTCCAGTTCCGCGCTCGGCTCCGTGAAGGGGAAGAAGCTGGGACGGAAGCGGAGGGTGACGTCGTCGCCGAAGAAGGCGCGGGCGAACGTGAAAAGCACGTGTTTGAGGTCGGCCATCGTGACGCCTTCGTCGACGACGAGGCCCTCGACCTGGTGGAACAGGCAGTACGATTTGTAGGTGATCGTCTCGTTGCGATAGACGCGCCCCGGGGCAATGAGGCGGAAGGGCGGTTTGTTCGCCATCATCGCGCGGATCTGCACGGGCGAGGTATGGGTGCGCAGCATGACGCCGCCTTCGCCCCCCTGAGAGGCTTCGATGAAGAGGGTGTCCTGCATGTCGCGGGCAGGGTGGTCCGGCGGAAAGTTGAGGGCGGTGAAGTTGTGCCAGTCGTCCTCGATCTCCGGGCCGTCGGCCACGGTGAAACCGAGCCGTTCGAAGATACGGGTGATGGCATGGAGGGTCTGCGTCAGCGGATGGGTTGAGCCTGTGATCGTGCGCCGACCGGGCAACGTCAGGTCCAGGGCACGCCCGTCTTGGCGCGTATCCCGGCGCAGCCGGGCCTGGGCTTCTTGGAGGCGCGTCTCGGCCTGTTGCTTCAGCGCGTTAAGCTGTTGCCCGACCACGCGGCGCTGTTCTTTCGGCACCTCTTGGATGCGTTTGAACAGGTTGGTGAGGATCCCGTTTTTCTGCCCCAGGTAGCGTATGCGGAAGGTTTCGGTTTCCTGGTCCGAGCCGAGAGAGGCTGCCTCGAGCGCCTGCTGCAGGTCGTCAATGGTTTCCGGCAGGCTCTTGTCGGATGAAGTCACGGGCATGGTTTCGTCGGATGGGTCGAGGGGGCTATAGCTCCTCGACGGCATGGAGGGTAGGCAGGCAACATAAAAGGCCGGGACAAAAAAAATCCCGCCGGGCCTGCTGGGCAGGGGCGGGATTGTACAGCGGGTATGGCGCATACCGCAACCGTTCAGCGCCCCAGGTTGGGAAACGCGCCGGTAAAAAATCGATATGCAGGATGGTGGAGCATGGAGGCGGCGAGCGTCATCCGGGCTGGACGTGCTCTACGACTTTGGTAAAGGCTTCGGGTTCGTGCATCGCCAGGTCGGCGAGGGCTTTCCGGTTGAGGGCGACATCGGCCTTGCGCAGGGCCCCCATCAGTTGCGAATAGGTCGTGCCGTTGAGCCGGGCCGCCGCATTGATGCGGGCGATCCAGAGCCTCCGAAACTGGCGTTTACGCTGGCGGCGGTCGCGATAGGCATACTGCAACCCTTTCTCGACGGTATTCTTAGCCACCGTATAGACCTTACTGCGGCCTCCCCAGTAGCCCTTCGCCAGGTTCATGATCTTCTTACGGCGACGGCGCGAAGCCACTCTGTTACGTGCGCGTGGCATGGTATTCTTCTCTTGATTCTTTGACGGGTCGCCTACCCCGATGCGTGCCTCGGAAAGCAACCGCTTCCTTCGACGGATACCTCGGCGCGTGCTTCCAGGAGGGTCATCCGCTGTGCTATGGGCTATTTGCCGACCAACAGGCGGTCGATGCGGGGCTGGTCAGCCTTATCGACAAGCGTACTCTGCCCCAGTTCGCGTTTGCGTTTGCGGCTTTTCTTGGTCAGAATATGGCTCTTATACGCTTTTTCGCGCTTGAGGCGACCGGAAGCCGTTCGTTTGAACCGCTTTTTAGCCCCGCTGTTGGTTTTCATCTTCGGCATTACAAACACCTTAGTCTCCGCGAGCCTTTTCGGGGCCTGTGTCGTGTTCGGACCCGGTGAAGGCTGGTCATACAGGGAAAAAAAAGAGGCGTTCCATCGTGGATCGCCCCTTTGTCTCGCGTAGCTAGCACGCTGAATTCCCCAAAATACGGACTTCCGTGCATACTTTGCAACCGCTGGGCCGGATCATCGGGTACCCTGGCGAGGAATTTCCATGAAGTATTCTCATATCCGCCAGGATCATAGTCCATCATTTGACTTTCGCGGGCGCCAGGATGGTGGTCATCCGGCGGCCCTCCATGCGGGGTGGCTGGTCGATCTTGGCCACGTCTTGGAGCTCTTCGATGAAGCGGCGTAACACGTCCATGCCCTGATCTTTGTAGATGATGTCTCGCCCCCGAAACTGCACATACGCCCGCACTTTGTTGCCATGTTCGAGAAATTCGCGGGCGTGCTTCGTCTTGAAGTTGAAATCGTGCGTATCGGTGCGAGGCCGGAAGCGAACCTCTTTGAGTTGTGTTTGATGTTGCCGTTTCTTCTGCTCTTTCTCTCGCTTGTTCTGCTCGTAGAGGAACTTCCCGTAGTCCATAATCTTACAGACCGGCGGGTCGGCATCCGGGGCGATCTCGACCAGATCGAGTTCTTGCCGGTTAGCCATGGCGAGGGCGTCCTCGACCGGGTAAATGCCATGATTGCCCTCCGGATCAACGACCCGTACCTGGGCGACGCGAATTTCATCATTCACGCGCGTTCTGTTATTTTGGCTGGCGATGATGTTTTCCTCCGTGATGGTTCGACGGCTCGGGAAGGAGGCCGCTGCACCGTGCCTCCGCAGGTGATAAAAATACCATACAAATATTGCTAAGGCTACCTTGAGGTTTCCGGCCCTCCCATGATTTGGAAGATCATTGCCACTTTCATCGAATCGGTTGATTTGGAAGGTCACGTAACGGCCCCGGTTTTTTCTCACAGATGGTGTATTTTGCCGTGTCCTGAGATACGCATCGTCCCGAGGGCAGCCATGCCTGACGCAAAGCGAATCCGAATGCGCCGAGCACAGCCGGCCGAAGCCGGGCATCTGAGTCGGCTGGCGTTTCGTTCCAAGGCATCGTGGGGGTATTCGGAGGCCTTCATGGAGGCGTGCCGGGCCGAACTCACAGTCACCGAAGCGTACCTGGCACGCCATCGGGCCTTCGTCGTGGAGCATGACCGTATCCCGGTAGGATTCTACACCCTGGAGCGGCAGTGCGACGGAGTGGTTGAACTCGGCTTTTTGTTCGTCGAGCCGGCCTTCATCGGCCAGGGATACGGCCGCCGGCTCATAGAGCACGCCAGGGAGCAGGCTCGGTCGGTGGGATACAGCACGCTGTTGATTCAAGGCGATCCCCATGCCGTGCCGTTCTACCAGGCTGCCGGGGGCCGTGTGATAGGCACGACGCCGTCGGCGAGTATCGCGGGGCGTAGCCTGCCGCTGTTCGAGATCGCGCTCTACGCAGCCGGAGGCGCCGTTGCTGAAGGGTCGTAGTCGACGGGGAGCTGGTAGACGATGCCCAGGTGGTGCGGGCCGACCTCCGTCACGATGCCCGTCTGGACCAGTTTTCGGGCCGTCTGATACGGGCACATCTCGTAGCCCACACCGGTCTTGAAGAAGTTGGCATTGGGCTGATGCTGGCTCACGATGAGCACATAGCCCCGCGCGAGTTTTTTCCTGGCGTGGGCGATCCATTTATCCTTCGGGACCGTAGGTTCCGCATGCCAGTTGCGTTCTTCGTCTGAAGGGTACATCGGCGTAGCCAGGTAGTTGTTAGGTAAGCCGCATCAACCCCGGCTTTTACCGATGGTTCCTGGAGCGTATCGGCGGGACGGTTTTTCATGCGGAACCTGTCCCGGTCCGGCAAGATTTGCGACCACAAAGCCTTGAAAAGCAAGGGCGAAGGTGAAACAAATGGAGGGGGTGTTTTTTTGTGAAACTTCCAGGACAGGATGCCGTTCGATGAGCGTTTTTTTCGAAACCACACGCTGGACGGGCCGGGAGCCCGTCCGGTGGTCTCATGCGATCTCGCACACGCCGGCATGCGGTACCGACGGATCGCTTTTTTGCAAGCCCGGAGGAGGGCCACGACAACACCGATGAAAACATCGTCGATCACCGATTTCGTACGGCACCATTTTCGTCATTTCAACGCCGCCACCCTCGTTGATGCAGCCGACGCCTATGGGCATCACCTGGGCGACGGCGGCCGTATGATGATCACCCTGGCCGGGGCCATGAGCACAGCCGAACTGGGTCTCTCGCTGGCTGAGATGATCCGGCAGGAGAAGGTGCACGCGATCAGTTGTACGGGGGCCAACCTCGAAGAAGACCTCTTCAACCTCGTCGCCCACGATCATTACGTGCGCCTGCCCCACTATCGCGACCTCACGCCTGCCGACGAGGAAGCCCTGCTGGCGCGCCACCTCAACCGGGTGACGGACACCTGCATCCCGGAGGAGGAAGCAATCCGGCGGATCGAAGCCGGCGTACTGGAAGAGTGGACCCGGGCCGATGCCGCAGGCGAGCGCTACTTTCCCCACGAATTCATGTATCGCCTCCTGCGCAGCGGAAGCCTGGAGCGGTACTATCAGATAGATCCACGCGATAGCTGGCTGGTCGCGGCGTGCGCGAAGGACCTGCCGATCATCGTACCCGGCTGGGAGGATTCCACCCTCGGCAACATCTATGCCTCGCACTGCCTGCGCGGTGCAGTGACCAACGTGCATACGGTGCGTACCGGGATCGAGTACATGATGATGCTGGCAGACTGGTACCGGGACGTTGCGCCCCGGCATTCGGTTGGCTTTTTCCAGATCGGCGGGGGCATCGCGGGCGACTTTCCCATCTGCGTCGTGCCCATGTTGGAGCAAGACCTGGACTACACAGACGTGCCGCGCTGGGGCTATTTCTGCCAGATCAGCGACTCGACCACCAGCTACGGATCCTATTCGGGGGCCGTTCCCAACGAAAAGATCACCTGGGGTAAACTCGCTGCCGACACGCCGAAGTTCGTCATCGAGTCGGACGCGACCCTCGTGGCGCCGCTCATCTTTGCCATGGTCCTTGAGTCCGGCCCTGGCCGGGCAGGGGCTGTTCGCCAGGAGCTCGGTGCGCACGCGCTGGCCGGCTCCTGACCTTTCCGTCATCCTTAACCCGTTAGGGGTACAGGCATTGATCAACGCACAGCTTGAAGTACCGGTAGCTCCCCTCGAAGAAACGCCGCCCTGGTCGGTTCAGGATGCGGAAGAGTTATACCACGTCAACGCATGGGGAGACGGTTATTTTTTTGTCAATGACGAAGGTCATGTGGCCGTTTGCCCCTCGCAGGATCGCACGCAGGCGGTAGATGTCTACCAGGTCGTGCAGGATCTGCGCCAGGGCAGCCTCGCGCCGCCGATGCTGATCCGCTTTCAGAACATACTGCACGCGCGGGTCATCCAGCTCAACGAAGCCTTCATCCAGGCGATCGATGAGTTCGGCTACGGCAATCGGTATAACGGGGTCTATCCGATCAAGGTGAACCAGCTTCACGAAGTGGTGGAGGAGGTGCTGGATGCCGGTAGGCCTTACGGGCTGGGGCTGGAGTGCGGTTCGAAAGCCGAACTCGTCGCCGCCCTCGCACACCTCGGTTCGGACGAGACGCTGCTGATCTGCAACGGCTACAAAGACGGCGAGATGCTGGGTCTGATCTTGATGGGCCAGCAGCTGGGCAAGACCGTCATCCCGGTGATGGAGAAGTACGACGAGTTCGAGCGGCTACTCCGGCTGGCGGAGGAGATGCAGGTGCAGCCGCGCCTGGGTGTGCGGGTGAAGCTCTCGACGAACGGCGTGGGGCGGTGGGCGGCCTCCAGCGGCGACCACTCCAAATTCGGCCTTTCCATTCCCGAACTCCTGCGGCTCGTCGAGCGGCTCGATGCGGCAGGAATGCATGAAAGCCTCGAACTGCTGCACTTTCACCTGGGGAGCCAGGTTGCTGACATACAGACCCTCAAGCGAGCCGTCAAGGAGATCACCCAGGTGTATGCCCAGTTGCATCAACGCGGTGTGCCGGTGCGATACCTGGACGTAGGCGGCGGGCTGGGCGTGAACTACGAGTCTGGCTACAGCGGGCGGGACGACGGGATCAATTATACCCTTGCCGAATACGCCAACTCGGTCGTCTATGCCGTCAAGGAGGTCTGTGACGCCGAAGACGTACCGCCGCCGGTGATCGTCTCTGAGAGCGGGCGCGCCCTCACGGCGCACCACTCCGTGCTCGTCGTCGAAGTGCTGGCCGGGTACCGCAAGGGCGAAGTCACGTCGACGTTTATCCCGGCAGCAGACGATCACGCCGTTGTACAGGAACTCTACGACGCATTCCGACGCGTACGCGAAGCCGACGGACCGTCGACGCCGGTGTCCGCGCTGCTCGAAGCCTACCACGACGCCGTCGAAAAACGCCAGCAGGCCCATGCGCTTTTCACCCTGGGGTATCTGCCGATCGAACAGAAGGCGCACGTCGAAGACCTGTACTGGTCCATCATCCGGGGCATTCACGAGCAAGTGGCGCAGTCGGACGCCGACTACGTCCCTTCGGAACTCAGAGCGCTCGACAGCCAGCTCGTCGATCATTACCTATGTGACTTCTCCGTCTTTCAATCGATCCTCGACCACTGGGCCATCGGGCAGCGTTTCCCCATCATGCCCCTGCGCCGCCTCGACGAAGCGCCGACCCGGCGGGCCGTACTGATGGACCTGACGTGTGACTCCGACGGCCTCGTGCGCCGTTATATTTCGCCGAACGACGAGAAGCACTACCTCGAAGTCCATCCCTTGCGCGAAGGAGAGCCGTATTACCTGTGCTTCTTTCTGATGGGTGCGTATCAGGACATCATGGGCGACATGCACAACCTGTTCGGGCGGGTCGCCGAGGTGCACGTCTACACCGATCCGGAAGAGCCGGCGGGCTACTACATCGAGAAGATGATCCCCGGTGCGACGGTACAGGAGATGCTGGCCCAGGTGCAATATTTCCCCAACGACCTGCACCGCCGGATGCAACAGATCATCCGCCAGAAGGTGGAAGGCGGCGTGATGCGTCCCAAGGCGGGGGTAGAGTTGCTGGATCGCTACAACAAAGCCTTCGCGCAGGGTACCTATTTGGACGCTCTTGCCTCCTAGATGGACGTGAAAAGCCCCACACTACCCGAGGAACTGCGCGTCGGCCTGGTCCAGATGCGTTGTGCGGCGGACGCCGAGGCCAACCTGAACAAGGCCCTTGCCCGAACGCGCGAAGCGGCCCGTCAGGGCGCCCGCGTAGTCTGCCTGCCCGAACTGTTTCGGTCGCGCTACTTTTGTCAGACCGAAGACTATGCGCCTTTTGCCCTGGCCGAGCCGGTGCCCGGCCCGACGACCGAAGCCTTCGAAGCCTTGGCCGCCGAACTGGACATCGTCGTGATCGCCAGCCTGTTCGAGCGGCGGGCCGCCGGGCTCTACCACAACACGACAGCCGTGATCGACGGGCGGGCGGGCTATCTGGGTAAGTATCGCAAGATGCACATCCCGGACGATCCCCGCTATTACGAGAAGTTTTACTTCGCGCCGGGGGACCTGGGCTTCAAAGTCTTCGCGACCACGCAGGGTATCCTGGGCGTGCTCATCTGCTGGGATCAATGGTATCCCGAGGCGGCACGCCTGACCGCGTTGCAAGGCGCCGAGATCCTGTTCTACCCGACGGCTATAGGCTGGCATCCGGAAGAAAGAGAGGCGCTCGGCACGCGGCAGCATGAGGCCTGGGAAGTGGCGCAACGCGCCCACGCCATCGCCAACGGATGTTACGTCGTAGCCGTCAACCGCACCGGATTCGAGCCGACGCCCGGTGCCGAGGCAGATACCGAGGCAGGGATCGCATTCTGGGGGCAGAGCTTTGTGGCGGCCCCGGACGGCGTCGTCCTGGCGCGGGCACCCGTTGAGGAGGAGGCGGTGCTCGTCGTGCCGGTCGACCTTGCGCAGCTCGACGTGGCACGTACGGGCTGGCCTTTCCTGCGTGACCGCCGCATTGACGCCTATGCGGATTTAAACAAGCGCTATATTGATGTGGAATAACGAAGTGTCTGACAGGGTAACACCCGGTCTGGACCGATCGCTGGCGGCAAACGGCTATCGGTTGCCGGCCGAATGGACTGCCCACCAGGCAACCTGGCTCTCGTGGCCCCATAACCCGGAGACGTGGCCTGTAGGGCTTGAGGCGGTCGAGCGGATCATGGCGCAGGCCGTGCGGGCGTTGCGGGCCGGCGAGGTCGTGCACATCAACGTGCTCGATAGGGACCACGAGGCCCGCGTCCGGGCGCAGCTCGGCCCGGATGAGGGGGCCTATCCGGTGCGCTACCATCACATCCCGACCAACGATGCCTGGTGCCGCGACCACGGCGCGCTGTTCGTCGTTCGCCCGGGCCGGGAGGCCCCGCTTGTGGCCGTGGACTGGGGTTATAATGCCTGGGGAGGCAAGTACCCGCCGTACGACCTCGACGATGCCGTCCCCCGGCACATGGCGGAAGCCCTGGACGTGCCGTGCATCCCGGCAGGCATGGTGCTCGAAGGCGGATCGGTCGAAGTGAACGGTACCGGCTTACTCCTTACGACGGCGGCTTGCCTTCTCAACCCGAACCGCAACCCGCACCTCACACGCCCGGAGATCGAGCAGTGCCTCCGGGAGATGTTGGGCGTGGAGCGTATCCTTTGGCTGGCCGGAGAACTGGCCGGCGACGACACCGACGGCCACATCGACAACCTGGCGCGTTTCGTCAGCGAGGACACGGTCGTGACGGTCGTCGAAAGAGATCCGCTGGAAGAGAACTATGCGGTGCTGCAGGACAATGTGGCTCGTCTGCGGGAGATGAAGACCCTGGAGGGCCAGCCGCTGCGTGTGATCGGGCTCCCGATGCCGTCGCCGATCTACCTCGACGGCACGCGTCTGCCGGCCAGCTATGCCAACTTCTACGTCGGCAACCGCGTCGTGTTGTTGCCCTGTTATCGAGATGCAAAGGATGCCGTAGCCGCTGCCATCTTGCGCGATCTTTTCCCGGACCGCCGCATCGTCGGGCTGGACTGCACGGAGGTTACACGGGGGCTGGGCGCGTTTCACTGCCTCACGCAGCAGGTGCCCTTCGTCTGAGTCGTCCAAAAAACGGACGTCGGTCGGCTTGCTGAAACCCTGGCTTTTGGTGGAGACTCAACAGCATGGAAACGGTTTATGTCGCTTCGTCCAACGTAGGGTTAGGCGTCTTCGCCGCGCGCGACCTGGGGCAAGGAGCGGAGATTCTCAGCTTCAAAGGCGTACCCGTCGATGCTATGCATCCCATCCACGGCACGGAAGAAGGCGCCAATCTGCTTCAGGTAGGCGTGCGTACGTACCTGCTGCTCGAGTCGCCAGGTGTTTTTGTCAATCACTCGTGCTGTCCGAATGCCGGGTTGCGAGAAGCGGTAAGGCTGGTGGCGCTGCGGGCCATTCTGGCGGGTGAAGAGATTCGCTTCGACTACTCGACGTCGATGAATGAAGATTACTGGACCATGCAGTGCCAGTGTGGGGAACCGGGATGCCGAGGCGTCATACGTGACTTTAAGTATCTGCCGCCGGAGACACGGCAGGCGTATCAGGCGCTGGGTATCGTGGCGCCGTTCGTCCTGGGGTAAGGGTTGCCGGCTCGCAGGGTTCGGCGGGGCAGCGGGCAAAAGCGCGCGTGTGCGGGGGTTATGGAAAGCCGGCGTCATACCTTCAAACGGGCTATCTTCGGCAAAGACCATGCATGGTCACAAGGAGAGACAACTACTGGATCAATATCTCCAGGAGATCGGCCAGATCCCGCTCTTGACCCCGGATGAGGAAGTCGACCTGGCCCGCCGCATCAAACAGGGAGACCAGGAGGCCCTCCACAGGCTCACCCGCGCCAACCTCCGCTTCGTCGTCTCGGTCGCCAAGAAGTACCAGGGGCAGGGTCTGAGCCTCGCCGACCTGATCGACGAAGGCAACTACGGGCTGATCAAGGCGGCGCAGCGCTTCGACGAGACGCGGGGGTTCAAGTTTATTTCGTACGCGGTGTGGTGGATCCGGCAGGCGATTTTGCAGGCGTTGGCGGAGCAGAGCCGGGTGGTTCGGTTGCCGCTCAACCGCATCGGCACCATCTCAAAGCTCCAGAAGCAGAGCGCGCGGCTGGCCCAGGAGCACGAACGCGCCGCGACGATCGAAGAACTGGCCGAAGAACTGGGTCTGAATGTGCGCGAAGTCAGTGAGGTGATCCAGCATATGGATCGCCCGCTCTCGATGGACGCGCCGTTCAGCGAAGAGGAGGGCAACAGCCTGCTCGACGTGTTGATCAACGACGAGACGGATGCCCCGGACGATTCGCTGCTGGACGAGTCGGTGAAGATCGACATCGAGCGGGCCTTGAGCCTGTTACATCCGCGCGAGGCCGAAGTGGTGCGGCTCAGCTTCGGCATCGGCCGGGAGCATCCGCTGACGTTGGAGGAGATCGGCGAGCATTTCGGCCTGACGCGGGAGCGGGTGCGGCAGATCAGAGAAACGTCCCTGCGCAAGTTGCGCCAGAAGCGCTCGTTCTGGGCGCGGCTCTCATGACGAGGGCAAGCAAGCTAGAGGATGCGGTAGATCTCGCGATGACCACCGTCAACGAGATCCAGGTAGCCGCCCAGCGCCTCTTGCACGGATGGACGATGGCTGAAATGCGCCAGGTGATGGTCAAACCGTTCAATGGATTCTACTTCGGCCTGAAGCACTACGGTCCAATAGGTGGCCGCATAATCAACCATGACGCGGCAGTTCAGGAAGCCATCCTCTTGCTCCATTGACGGGATCGTGGCCTTGAGCATTTCTGCCAGCAAGCGTGCCTTTCCCGGCTTGCAGCGAAAGACATCCCGGATCAGCAGCATGGGGGTTTACGGCATGGTAGCAAAGCCTGCGAGACGAAACCCTCAAATCTAGCGGAGACGGTGGTACGGAGCAACGGCTCTGCAGCCAGAATCGGTGCTAATATTCTACGAGCATGAGATCACTCTCTTCATGGTCCGTGCGGGTGTAGAGCAGCCATTGCTCGTCCGGCGAGACGGCAAGGCCGGGATACCCGAGTTCGGCGTCGAGCGGCGCCATCGGCTGCGTCTCGCCCGTGTCGAGGTCGAAGCAGGCAAGCAGGAGGCTGTCTGCTGCCGGGCGATACAGGAAATAAATGTGCCGGTCGACGAGTTTCCAGTTGCCCCAGTCGTAGGGAGACAGCGCCTTGACGATCTGCGTTTCCTCGCCGCCGCCGACGGGTATGCGCCAGATGCCTTCGCCGGTCTGGCCCGTCTTGCTGTAGTAGAGGTCTGTTCCGTTGGTCGATGCGGCGGCTACGTAGCCGCCGTGCTGCGTCACCTGTTGGGGCATTCCGCCGGCACTCGGCATCTTCCAGATCTGCCAGGTGCCGGTCTGCTCCGAGGCAAAATAGATCCAACGCCCGTCGGGGGACCAGCCGGAGGCCAGGTCGTTGTAGGGGTGGTCCGTGAGTTGGCGGGCTATTTTCGTTTCGATGTTTATAATGTACACATCGCTCTGGCCGTTCAGGTTGGCGTCTACGACGAGGTGGCGGTTGTCGGGCGCCCAGTGGGGTACGCCGATGTAGGCAGCGTGGAGGGTTGTTACCTGTACGGGACGCGCCCCGTCCGCCTCGCCGATCCAGATCTCAAAGTCACCCGACCGCATCGAGGTGAAGGCGAGATGCCGGCCGTCGGGTGAGTAGCTGGGGTTCATGTCGATGCTGGTGGACGTAATCAGAGGCGCCGCGGGGGCGTCGGACGCCGTAGGGGTGGCCGGCACGCGCCAGATGTTGGTGTCGTAGCTCCAGTTTTCGTACACCAGGCGGCGGGCCCGGGGCGCATAGGTGGGACGCATGAGCTTCCAGCCGTTGGCCGGGACACGTTCGGGGGCGCCGCCCGAGGCGTCGAGGGTCCAGAGGCTGTAGTCGCCCCCGAGGTTGATCGAGAAGATGAGTTGCTGGCCGTCTGCATTCCAGGTTACCCCCCGTATGTCCCGGTTGAAGGTGGTGAGTCGCCTGGGGGTGTCGCCGTCCATCGGCATCACGAAGAGGTCTTTCGTCCAGGGATGGTAGCTCCGCGTGAAGACCAGCAGGCGCCCGTCGGGCGAGATGGCGGGGTCTCGGTCGCCGAAAAAATGATAGGGCGGGTCGGTGAGGATCCTGCGCTCCAGCGTTTCCGGCGAGAGCTGCACGAGGCGGTACGGTTTGTTCGGCCCGTCGCTCTCCCCGAAGAGGAGCCACTGACCGTCGGGCGACCAGGCGAGGGCGGCGCTGATCATATAGGTGCATTCGGACAGCCTGCGTTCGTCGCCTCCGAGGGCGGGCATGATGAAGATGCCGCATTCACTCTGCCCGGAGCGGATAAAGGCGAGGTGCCGTCCGTCCGGCGCCCAGGTGGGGGCGCGTTCGCGGCCCGGGGTCTGCGTCAGCCGAAGGGGTTCTCCGGTGCCGACGAGCTTGACGTACAGGTCCAGATCCTCGTCCGTCGTCTGGTTCCAGACAAAGGCGACGTAGTTGCCGTCCGGTGAAAGGGCCGGGTCGCGTTCCTGTCCCGTAAAGCTGGTGAACGGAAAGCTCTCCAGGATACGGGAGCCTGGGTTCGGAGCGCGGAGGAAGGCGAAGGCCAGGAGGCCGACGACGATCACGAGTGCCAGCACGGCGAGGCCCATCGTTCGCCCGGGCGCGGCCCGGCCCGGCACGTCGGGCGCGCCGCGCCCGGACGGCGCCGACGGCCGCAGGTAGAGCGCCTCAACGGTGTCGGGCATGCCTCCGGAGGGCGCGCCGTCCGCCGACAGTCCATCCTCCGCAAAGCCGTCCTTGCCAACCCGGCGGATGGGGGCAATCAGCCGGTACCCGGCCTTCGGGATGGTTTCGATGAAACGCGGGTCCCGAGGGTTGTCCTCGAAAACCTTGCGGAGTTGCGAGATCGACCGGTTCAGAACGTGGTCGGTCACGAAGGTGCCGGCCCACACGGTAGCCAGCAGCTCGTCACGGTCGACGAGTTGATCGGGATGCTCGGCCAGGTGGGCCAGCACCTGCATCACTTTCGGTTCGAGCACCGTCACTTCTCCGTTGCGGGAGAGGCGGTAGAGGGCAGGTTCAACGAGCCACTCCCCCGCGTAAAAAGCACAGTCCGTAACAGGCATGACAGGCTGATCGTTGTCCCAGGATTCCGTCTCGAAAAACTAGGGGCGGCACCCTGCAACCGCAATGCAAAACCCCATGCTACCGTTGGAGAGGGCCTACGGGCATCTCAGGCCTCCCTTACAGCAATTGCAGGGAGATTACAGCGTTCCTACAGGCTATTGAGGCGGTTCGTCGGCATCCTACGAGTCAGGCTTGAAGGGACTCTCAGGGACAGTCGGCAAACAGGCAGATGCAGGTTTTCTCGGTCTTGATCGCGACGGAAGACGAGGCGATGTGTTCGCGGATGCGCGGGCTTGTCGAACCCTTGATCTATTTCAAGATCGTCGGCCGGTGTATAACCGCGAGGGAGGCCCTGGATCAGGTCAGCGCGCTCGAACCGCATCTCGTACTCTGGGACGTTCCCCTGCAAGCGGCGGGTGGGGTGGAGTACCTCGAACGCTTCAGGAACGCGTCCGCACCGGCGCTGATCGTGATGGCCGAAGCGGCAGACTATGCCGTCCAGGCCTTCGATAGCAATGTGGTGGATTATCTCCTCAAGCCGTTCGGCGAGGCACGGTTCGTGCGTGCCCTGGCGCGCGCGCAGCGGTGGCTGGGGGCGGCATCGTCCAACGGGCGGGTGCGGGTTTCTTCCAGCGGGAGCACGCTATGGGGGGAGCCCCAGACCTCTGCAGCCCGGCGTATCGTGCTGAAGCAGGGGGGGCGCCTGCTTTTCCTGGACACGGATCAGATCGAGTGGATTGAAGCGGAAGGCGTCTATGTCTGCTTCCACGAAGGCAACCGGTCGTATCTGGTGCGGGAACGCATGAAAGCGGTCGAAGCGATGCTCGGCACCCACCTGCAAATCAAGCAATTTGTCCGCATCCACCGTTCGACGATCGTGAACCTGGATCACGTGCGGGAAATCAATCCACATGCCAAGGGCGGCGCCGTCGTCGCCCTCGACACCGGGGTCAAGCTCAAGATGAGCAAGCGCTATCTCGACAACTTAACGTCGGCTTTAAGCGGGAACAGCAAGCTCTCCTGGCTCTCATCTCCCGGTGCGGGTGGGTGATTTCACGACAGCCTGGGGCGATTTACATCATGGAGCCGCCGTTTTGCATCACAAAGCCCGTACTCACAACAACACCGCCCCACTCAGTTACAATAGCCTTTCGCAGGGGACGGTGGTGCTTGTAGACTTGCTGTCAGTCGTCAGAGGCTTGTGGCCGGGGCATCGGTCCACAGGCTTTCTTTCCACTCCTCTAATCATGCAAGGAAGACGCTATGAGCATTCAACTACTACGTAAGCCTGTTCAGCTGGGCATAGCCCTCGCGTGTTTGTTGCTGCTGAGCCCGTTATTGGGCTACGCGCAAAACACCGGTAAGCTGGCCGGCCGCGTCCTCGATGGCTCCACCGGCGACGGCCTGCCCGGCGCCACCATCGTCCTCGACGGCACCACGCTC
>Ga0302046_10000398_pt1 | contig 44796 bp, 39 predicted proteins | sample RVTome_11_FD_200261 | JGI IMG/M metagenome (GOLD analysis project Ga0302046, IMG submission 200261) | Soil microbial communities from uranium-contaminated site in the Upper Colorado River Basin, Wyoming, United States - RVT147D111 (version 2) ...
GACACACCATCTCGAATCGTTCCACTTAGATCCGGTATGGCGTTGATGCAGGTGGGATAAAGCGGCATGATGCCGAGTCCCCTCCGATAGCTTTCGCGCAAGAGCGATTCCCTTTTCTTCGGATCGTCGAGTCTTATGGGAAACCGCAGAAGCCCTCTCGAACAGCCCCCGAAAATACGTTGTCCGGGAACCTTGCCCTTTTCAAGAACTGCAATCCATCGATTTACACTTTTTCTTCGAACATCCCGCAGAGCCTCGATTCTTTTTTGCCAGTTTCTTGCCAAGCCCGCTTGAAAGGACGACATCTTGAGCATAGGAAAATGCGGCTCGAAAAGAGTCTCCCCCAGCCTGAGAAACGGAATGGAGCGCGGAACCCAGAAAAGCAAAGGATGCAAAAAAAGCGTCATGCCCCCCGCCTTTACGAACAAGCTTGCTAATTGCCAAAACCCGTAGCGTGCAAGGCTGTCTACTCGACGATTCAAAGCCTCGGCAATATCGTCCCGGTTGGTAAGAATGATTCCGCCCTCAACAGCTGAAAAAGCTTTCCCGCGCCCGAGACTGAAAAAGCTGACGTCGCCCAAGGTTCCGAGCTTCCGGCCCTCCCACGTTTCACCCATGGCCTGGGCAGCGTCCTCAATGATGGTGACCTTCGGGTCTCGAATTATCTTCTGAACGCTTGCCACGTCAGCTGGAACGCCGAATAGATGGGTTGGGACAATGGCCAGAACTTTTTCGGTCGCGGACCCGGAGGCATCGGTGGAACTAGCGGTCTTAACGGGTGAATCGCTAGCGCGATCGGCGCGAGGCGCTTCAGCCAATGGGGGGGGCGATATTTTGGACAGCATGGCGGACAGTTGCGCGAAGTCGAAATCGAAGCTGTTCACTTGCAGGTCACACAGTCTTATCGTGAGCCGTGCTCGAACGATGGACGAGGGAACCGAGTAACAGGTAAACGCAGGGATGAGGACCTCATCTCTATCAGGAAACAGCTCTTTAAGAGCCAGGAGCGCCAAGGCAAACGCAGCCTTTCCCGACGAAACAAGAAAGCAGTGCTTGACGCCAAAGTATTGCTTGAGCTCGGACTGGAAGCGTTCGAGTTCCCTTTCCCCCTGGAACATCCCGCGAACGCCCGAGAGAATATCGAGAATGCCGATCGGAGCCGCTGCTGGCGGTAGCGTTCTTCCTATGCGCATCACCCGACCGGCACTCGAACGGCCTACAAGCTGAGGTGTTTTCTGATTCGAGGGCCAAGAATCCTGGTCACCTCAAGGGGAAGCTTCCGCCAATAATGGGCCGCCCACCTGAACCTTTCTGCTCCGGATTTTTCCGGATCGAGTGGTTCTCCATCCAAGGATATGAGATACCAGAAAAGCGGCATTGGCACTGCGCCCCATTGTTCCTTAAAGCGATAGGTTCCTTCATCCCTGGTGGCGCGCCCAAAATCGAAAGCGCTATAGCCGGACTCGCAGGCGTATTCGAGCATACGCAGGTATAAGAGCATATTCGGGGCGAGCGAAGCGTATTTGCGTAATGAGGCGGCCCAAGGATTCCGCAACACATTGCCAAGACCGACCACCATACCTGCAGCCACAGGTTCTTCCGATTTGTAAACCAGAACTATTCTGGCGCGTTCTCTTAATACGGTAAGGACATTTTGCATGAATTCGAACGAATGAACCGGAGAACCCAAATCACGCATATTAACCAGGAACACTTTGTAGAAGTCCTCGAGGAGTTCCAGGCCGCCTACGCTCGACGTAAAGCCCTCTTTTAAAGGCTTTCGAACTTGACTTCTTAACTTTGACGGAAAGGATTTCAGAAGCATTTCTGAAGACTTGGGCAGGTTCAAGACCATCCGAACCTTGTCGGACCTCGTGGCAACGTTCAGTGGTCCGCGCGTATCTTGGCTCCAAAAAGAAGCGGCCGAGTCGTTGCAGGTCGCGAGAGGCTCCTCATGGCGCAAATCGATCGTGGTAGCCCCAATCTCCCGACCGAGCCTGATCGCCTCAGACAATAAACTCTCCTCAGCCTCTCTGCCATCGGCAAGGATACCGCCCGCATCCAGAAATGGCAATGAAACCAAGCAATTGCCGAATATCTTGTGCTTCAGGTGGGCGAGCGGAAGGATGCCGTCAATGTTCTTTGATGAAGTGCCGGGTTCCACCCTATCAGCTGCGGAGCCATTCGCTTGCCCGCGAATCGCCATCAAGTAATAGGTTCGGTGTCCGTAGGTTCTTTCGATGACGTCCCGCCAGCCGAAAAGCTGGTAGAGGCTTGCAACCGGGTGCGTCTGGACATATCCATCCCATCGCTCCCGATCACCAGCACCCGCATATTCGATTTGGTATCTAGCCATTGTTCTTCAGCGGTAAGCGTTCATTGGAAGCCCACTTCCCGCGGGCGGTGTAGGCATCGAGGATCGACCGTCTGCGCACGCCGGATAGGTTTCCACTCATTAGCTAAGCGGGCCCTTATTTTGTGCTCGACCTCGGATCGCGTCACCACCCTGCCCAATCGCTCGGGGACCTCCGCCGCATGCGCACATCGATGCTTCACGATGGCCTGGGAGATAACGGCGCGGAGCGCGGTGCCCAGCCGAATTGCTCCTGGAGAGCGTGAACGCGGTGCGAGAGTGTCTCGTAGCATTGCCTCACGTCGGATAGACTCCCAGTGTAGGGGTCGGGTATTACGAGCGAGGCGTCGCGCGGGTCGCCGAACGCGCCGAGCAGGAAGACCTTGAGCTCGGCGTGCGGGAAGCGGGCCAGGAGCTTGGCCTCGTTCAGATAGTCCATCACGAAGATCGCGTCCGAGCTCTCGACGAGCTCCGCAGTAAGAAGCCGTGTGCGATGCGCCTCCAGCGAGATTCCGAGCTCGGCTGCGACCTCCCGGCCACGCGCGTCCGCCTGCCGACCCGGAACCGCGTGCAGTCCGGCCGAGCGGACCGAGATCCGGTCCCGCAGGTGGGCAGCCAAGTCCCGAGCGAAAAGAACCGCCGCCATCGGGCTGCGCAGGATGTTCCCGTGGCAGACGAACAGGACGGAACGCACGTCGGGCGCCGGTTTGCGCTCGCGATCTCGCCGCAGTCGCAGGACGCGGCGGAGCAGGAGCCTTGTGTACATCCGCGCCTCGTGCGGCGTTAGCTGATCGCGCGCGCGCCAATGGTGGCGCCACGGCTCCGGCAGCAGCAGTCGCAGCAGCACCTTGGTGTCGGCGACGGCCAGGGCGCGTAGCGTGTGCGCCACTTCGGCCAGCGCGGGGAGCGGGTCGGTCCAGGACCACAGCGCCCCGCGTGTCGGTCGCAAGGAGTCGCGCACGAATGTCCAGAGTTCGGTCGGGCGCGAGGGCTGCACCAGATTTTCGCGCAGACCTGGTGCGAGGATGGCGTGTATGCGCACGAGATCTCCGGCTGCCCAGCGCCACCCCATGCCAATTTTGTAGGTCAACGGCGCATCGACGCGCTGCCCGTGCGCGAGCTGCCACTGGTAGTACGGGAAGTCGCAGCCGGCATTTACGGCCGATGAGAGCGAGCCCCAGTAGCGCCCGTTGACCTCCATCAGCGCGAAGGAACCCGCGTCGCGGTCGACGCGGTACTCGACCTGCGCAACGCCCTCCCACTCGAGGGCCCGCAAAAGTTCGCGCGCGCAGCGGGTGAGATCGGGATCGAGCGCCTCGGAGATTGCGACCACGCTCACGCCACCGCTAGCGGGAAGTTCCTTGACGCGACGGTGCTGGAAGGCCGCGACCACCTCGCCGCCAGCGACCAGCAACGACACGCCAACGCCGACACCGCGGCAGTAGTCCTGGATGACATTATCGACGCCGAAACGTGCGTCTTCCCGAAAGGCCCTGGCCAGCTCGTCGAAATCCCGAACGTAGCGGACCTTGAATGAGCTCGGGCTGCGTTTGCTGCGCGGCTTGGCAACGAGCGGAAAGCGCAGCGTCCCCCGCAGCGCCTCGAGTGCCGCGAGGTCGGCCACCTCGTGGGACTTCGGCACTGGGATGCCGGCGCGCGCGGCCAGTTCGAGGGTGAGGTCCTTGTCGAGCACGCGCTTCACGATCTGCGGCGGTGGACACGCGACGCGGACCAGCTCTCGCAGCGCGGCGTCGTGTTGCGACACCGCCGCCAGCGCCGTGTCCGTGGCGGGGATCAGGTAGTCGATGGTCTCCTCCCGCAGCAGCCGCGAGAGCGCGTCGAGAAAGGCACCGGGCTCCGCCGGCAGGCGAGTGAAGCTCCGGATCGCGCGCGAGGGCAGCGTGCGCTCCCGCTCGGCGAGCGCGGCGACGTGCACCAGTATGCCACGGCGATCCAGCGAGCGAGCGATCGTGACCGTGACGCGCGGCTCCGCGCCCAGCACAAGGACCGCTTCCGTCATCGCGCCGCCCGTAGCCACTTCGCGAGGGACAGGACGCACCGCCGAAGCCCGCCGCCGAGTTCGAGGCGCACGGCTTCGAGCTCGCGTGGTACCGCGCCGAAGCCTGCCTTGAAGCGCTCCAGTCCGTCACTGCCGGCTCTGACGCCGCCGAGGTTGAAGCGCTCGCTGCCTTCCGCGCGCAAGGCCTCCGCGGTCTCGCGAACGAGGAAGTGCGACGCACCGCAGGCCATTCCATGCGGGCTGGTGCCCGCCGAGTGGTAGTAGCCGCCGCGCTCGGCACGGAGCACCAGAATCGACGAAAGTACCGCGCCGTCCGCGACAGCCTGGAATAGCGTTGCGGCACCCGCCCGCTCCAAGGTGGACGCCTCCTCCCCGGTCCCGCCCGCTTCAACCGCCTCGGCCCGCTGCCGCCGCCGATCCAAGGAGGCGCCGATCAGCTCGGCGTGCACCACCATGGCCTTCGGCCCCGCTCCACGCGACAGCTCGAGGCCCGCCTTGTGTCCACGCTTCCAGTTCCGTGCGTGGTTTGAGCTCAGCCCTTGCCATAGGCCGGGCTGCTGGAGCTCGAGGACAAACTCGCGACGGGCGCAGCGATCGACCTCGCCGGCGAGTACCGGCACGAGAGATCGGGGCGAGGCAAAGCTGCCGAGCGTGAGCTCTGAGACGCCGCGGGCTCGACAGAAGCCGAGCAGCTCCGACCAGAACGGATTTTCGCGGGCCACCGGCGGGACTGACGGAATCTCGAGGATGCGGCGCAGCCGCCCAGCGCGCAGGAAACCAGTGCACGCGAAGCGCGGCTCGCCGCAAGCCCCGAGCTCGAAGGCCCAGACCTCGTCGCCGAGCGCGTGACGCGCGCGCGCGTAGGCGTGAGTCCAGAACGGATTGTCGCGCGCGAGCGCGGCGATGCGCTCGCAGTGGTCGGCCGTTGGCTCTCGGGTCGCGACAAATTCTGTGGCCACGCGCGCCTCAGGTCCCCGCCAGCACCGAGCGATAGAGCGCTTCCAGTTGCCGCCCTATCCTCTCCATCGAGAAGTTCTCGGCCACGTGGCGCGCCGCCTGCCCCATCGCCTGACGCGTCGCGACAGGAAGCTCGAGGAAGCGCAGCAGCTTCTGCGCGAGGTCGTCCGCGGAGCCCGGTTCGACGAGCATGCCGCAGTCGCCGGCCTGCATCCACTCGGCTAGGCCCGCGTTGTTGCTCGCGATCACAGGGCGACCGCAGGCCATGGCTTCGATGCCGGTGAAGCCCACGGGTTCGTACAGGGACGGCATCACGAACACCTGGCAGCGCTGGTAGAAGGATACCAGCTCGCGCCGGTCCACAGCCGGTAGGAAGCGTACCGCCGCACGTACGCCCCGCTCCGCGAGCCTCGATTCCAGCTGCTGCTGGACCGACGCGCCGCCCGGTGCGGTCGGTGTGTCCCGTCCGATCAAGGTAAAGCGGGCTTCGGGGCGGCGGGTTAAGACCTTCGCGACCGCGTCGGTCAAGGTCTCCACGCCCTTGCGGTACTCGAGGCGTCCGACATACAGGATTCCGACCTCGTCGTTGCTGGCGGCGTCGCCCGCCGCAGGTCGGAAGACATCGAGGTCGATCGTGTTCGGGATCAGCGTCATGCGCTCGCGCGAAACGCCCCAGGCCTTCGCCGTGAGTTCAGTCATCGATCTGCTGGAAGTGATGATGGCGTTCGCGCGCAGCACGACGGAGCGCTCAAGGCGGTCTTCGAGCCAGTTCCTGAGGCGCGAGCGCTCGACGCGGTCGTACTGCCGATTCAGGAACAGCGGACCGTGCACCTTCACCACGAAAGGACAGAACGGCCTGCGCGAGAACCAAAAGCCCTCGAAGCCCCATTCCGGGAACTGGATTACGTCGAAACCGCGCTCGCGCTGAAGCTCGCGCAGCTTCGCGTGGACCCGCGCTGAATACTCGAGATTCCAAACTGGGGCCCAGGGATCGAATCGCCACAGCAGGCGGCGTCGCTTCAGGGCCACACGATGTACCTCGACGTCTCCGTCTCGCTCGCTGCGCTCCTCGCGGTGGGTAATCGACACCACCGAGACAGCGTGGCCGAGCCGCGTGAGGGCCCGGGCAATCGAGGACATGTAGGTCCCGACACCTGACCGTCCGGTCTCCGGCGGATACTCGCGCGACACGAGGCAGATCTTCAGCGTGCGCCTCCGTCCTCAACCGCTCACCGAGGCGGCACGGCGAAAACGCTCGACCGGCAACGTCAGCAGCAGCGCATCGATGAAGAACTTGGTTGCCCAGTTCAGCACTTCGTAGCGCCCGTACTCGCCGTCGAAGGGGAACGAGCCCTTGATGCCGCCGCGCAGGCCGGGATCGCGGGCACTGCGGTTCTGGGATCGCATCACGAAGCGGCAGATCTCGCGCGCGCGCTCCCCGAGCTCCCGATCGCCGAACATCGCGGCGAGCTTCGCCCAGATGATCGCGACCTGGACGTCTCCAGTGAGGCAGTCCCACTCCGCCCGCTCCGACCAGTCGTCCGCGAAGCGGCCTGCAAGTCCGCCGTCCGGGCGCTGGCGGGCGGCGAGGGCACGCGCGGTGCGCCGAGCCGCTTCGACCCACCTCTCGTTGCCCATAAGGGCACCCGCCTCAAGAATGCCACGCGTCGCATAAGCGATCGTGTGCAGCAGCGGGCGTTCGGGGTCCGATAAACAGTTCTCGCGAAACCATCCGTTTTCGAGCTGGCGGGAGATTCCAAACTCGACGTTGCGCGCGCCGGCTTCGGTGTAGCGGGGCTCGTCCGCGTCGCGACCGAGCTGACATAGCGCCCATGCAACTCGGGTGTTGTAGGTCGTGCAATCGTCGCGCGCGAAACGCGAAGCGGCCTTGCGGAAGGCGCCGTCCGGCGCCTGCGTCCTTAGGAGGAAGTCGCCGGCGCGCCGGGCCGCGTCCAGATACGCGTCGCGCCCGGTCTCGCGGTACGCGCGCAGCCAGCCGAATATCACCTGGCCGGTGTTGAAGGCGGCCGGCGACGGAGGGCCTTCGCCGATCACGCCGCCCTGCACCGCACCGCTAGGCAGCTGAACCTCGATCTCCCAATCAGCCATGCGTACCGCGCGCTGCGCGAGCTCGGGCCGGTCCAGTGCGGCCGCGGCGTCGAAGAAGGTAGGGATAATATAGCCGGTGGTTTCCGGGTAGGAAGGCTGCCAGCCACGGCGGCGGAAGTGCTCGCTCCAGGCCACCGCATAGCCGCGCGCGACGCCGCCGTCGGGCGTGGCGTCCTGGGCGCGCACCAGCCACGCGAGTGCCGCGTCAAGATGCTCCAGGGGATCCGCGGCCAGGGGATGGCCGCCCGCCAGATCACGTCGGCGCTCCGCGCTGGCCGCCCGATTCATCACAGAGGACCCCTTGAGCCTCGATTCGATCGAGCACAAGGGTTGGACGAGCTTCATCAGTGCCGTCAACGGCCGGAGCGGCTCGGCCTCGAAAGGTTTCGGGGACAGCACTCTCGGGGTTGCCTAGCGCTCTGATGTACTCGAGGGGCCTGCCCTCGTCCTCTTGGGAGCTGATCACTTCGACATCCACGCCGTTCGGCGCCACGGCAATTCGCACCGCCGGCGGCAACGCGGCCAGGCGTTTCCGATCCTGCTCCGACGTTGACGGCCACGCGAGAAGCCCAGTAATGCTCATGCGCCTCCAAGTGGTCGCCCACGATGCGTAGTGGGCGCGTCGCAGCCCAGATCCCGATTTTCCGGTTCACTCGATGCCTCGGCACTCGTTCGCGTCAAACAGTATAGAGTGGAACCCGATTGCCGGGTTCCAAATCCCGCCTCGTATTGATTTCCGCCCTCCGCCGGAGTAGTCCGATACAAAAGCCCTCCGACTAGCTCGAACGCCCATTCAACGGTCCCCACGCCGCTCAACATAGTTAAATGGCTGCATAAACTGATGTGCCCTATTTCTGGCTGATGAGCCGGATGATGCGGCCTTTCATGACGCCGGTCTTAAATCTAAAGTCCATGTAAGGGGCGAAAGATCTACCAGGATCAGAGTTTCGAATCCTGAGGAGTGTCTTGATCCCTGATTTGAGCCAATCCCGAATGAGTGGAATAACACTTCCTGAAGACGTGAGTCCTCCTTGTAGTCCCCAACGATAGGCGCGGCTAGAGGCAAACTGTCTTGAACATCTTTCCGGGGGAACATAGTGCCACACCATGGCCGAAGGGACGTAGCGACCTACGATCCCGCTGGCCAAAAGCCGTCCCTCCATTTCGGTTTCTTGTCCAACAGCGCTCGTTTTTGAGCCTGGACCATGATCGACACTGAATCCGTTCAGGTTTCTTAAGTCGCATGAAAAGGCGGCCCAGTTAAAGCCCGTGAACAAGTTTCCCTTCTGAATTCTTTGGGGTTCTTGACCCAAGCTCCAGCCGACGGCAGACCTCGGCAGAAATTCCTTTAACCACTCCGGAGGTGGTTTGACATAATCGACCTGAAAGGGACCGCCATAAAACTCACCGGAGTCTTTTTCCTTGGACGCCTCGGCATACGCTTCGAGTATGCCCGGTTCCATTCTGACATCATCGTCGAAGAAAACGACAAGAGAATCGTCGATCGTCGCCAAGACTGAATTCAAGGCATGGCTCTTGTTGCCATAACGCAGGTAGATGTATCTTAAATTAAGCTTTTGCTGGAATCGCTTCGCTATTGATTCAGCGACTTTTCGCGATCCGTTTTCAACTACGATAGTTCCCCTATAAATGTTCGGTAGCTTGCAATCGGAAAGAGAGATGAGGGTGCGTTGAAGTAGATCTGCTCGGTTGCTGGTCGGGATGACGACCACCATATTTGCAGCCATTTGAAATCACCTCTTTCATACCCGAACAGCTCACCGCCAAATCAGCGCACTATCTGCCTAGTCCTCCGCTTTGCGAATGGGATAGTCGTGCTTTTTTGGGTAGGAGAATAATATCATCGCCCAAACATGTTGACTTAGCACAACAAAAATCGCATGCCATGGCAACACGGGACTCATTGAACACTTATCTGGCATGAGGCCCTTGTCATCACCTTATCGTAGAAGTTGCCCACTACCGGCAGGCCACAGGCCATCGCTTCGGCCATTGGCCCTGCACCCACCCAGACAAAATACAAAGTCGAGTTTTTTCCTTAAGCTTTGCGAACACAGACAGAACGGCTTTCGGTCTCTCGTCTATGGCCAGTCCTGCAACCGTACCCATCACCAGTGCATCTTGCGGTAACCCCAGTGATTGCCGAAGTGCGGCACGATCCTCGTAGCGTGGCCGAAAGCGATGAGCATCGACTCCGTTATGGATGATAGCGGTCACTGTATTGGGTTGAATAAACTCCTCAAAATTATCCAGAAAGTGCTGCATAGCGCTGGCCGATATCGCATAGATTCCACGCAGAACGAAACGCCTCTCGGTAGTGCGGTTTATGCCAGCGCGTCCAGGTCCCCCGCGAAAAGATTTGTCGAACGCTGATCACGCTGGGAATCCCGCAATAGTCCGCCAGCTACAGTCGAGTACCACCGAAATCCATCCAAGGTAGAAAGACATTTATAAGGTCCAGCCTTGATCCGCCGGAGGAAACGAGAGGTACTTGGCCCGCAGTCTGTTCTCGACTTAATTGCCCATTGACTGGAAATACGAACGTCGATTCGCCTCCTTATCCGAGATAGCTCAACAGCTTCCGGAAACTTTCTTGGCGAAGCATATCCCGGCTCGCGGATATTACACTCAACGGTGCGTAGCGATGAGGCAGCAGAACACGATTGACCGATTCCAAGCCCAGCCTGATCTACCTATTTGCCTTCCGCCGGAACAGTCCGATGCGATAACCCTTGCACCAACTGGATTGCTCGTTCAACGTTGCGTCTGAAAAGTAGCCATAGGGATGCCGAGTAAACCAGCGCACCAAAGAATACACTCCCAACCAAGACCACTTTCTCATCGTAACCAAATGCCGCTAGTCCGACGCCCAGAATCTCGACACACACCGCCATAATGCCTGCGCACGCTGCTGCTGGAAGTATCGAACGAATAATCGCAGAAAATGGCAAACGGATTTCACGAGTACAGACTCTGAGAAACACGATAGCGAAAGTCGTCAGGACCAGCGCCACTCCTGCTGCTATACCGTTGATGCCAAACTGTGTTCCCACGAGAACTGCAACGAGGAGGGGCACGACTTGAATCAGGCTGAAGTTGAACTCTTTCCGGGGCTTTCCGAGGGCCATAAGAAGCTGCCCCCCTGGCGAAGCAATAGACCGAACGAGAGTGAAGGCCAGAATCAGCTTGAGCGGAATGATCGCCCCCGCCCATTTGGCTCCATATACAAGCGGAATCAGCTCATCGGCCACCACGATTAAACCGACGAGACAGGGAAACGCGACGAGAGAAATTAGCTCTATGGTTTTCATATAGAAACGCCGCATCTCGTCCAAGTCGCGCTGGAGTTTGGCAAAGGCCGGAAACGTTACACGGCTGGCGACCCAGACGATATTCTCCACTGGCCAGTTTGCAAGGGAATAGCCAAAGCTATACAGGCCCAGAGCTTCAGTTCCTAAACTCTTCCCGATGACGAGTTGATCAGTTCTAAGATTTATGAAGCGGAGCACTGACGTTCCAAGCACATAGCGCCCAAAAGAATAAATATCCCTCCAATATTCCAGGCCCAGCGTACACGTTGGGCGCCAGGGGTTCAGCAGCCATAACGCAACGACACGAAATGGGGTTACGAAGAGACCTGGAAGGACCAAACTCCACACGCCAAAGCCGCTGAGCACCATGATCAACGCAATCAGACTGCTTAGGACGGATTCGCCCAGGCTGATAACTGACAGTGACTTGAAGCTCATTTGCTTTGTCAGCAACGTCCCATGCGTACTTCCGATCGAGCCGATCACCAAGCATAATGCCAGCACCCAGATGACAGGGGTGACCAGTGGCGATTCGTAAAACAGGGCAGCAAGAGGTGCCACGGCGACGGCTGCCAACGCAAGGGCGAGTGCCACCAATACATTCAGCCAGAAACTCGCCGTCGCATACTCGTTAATCAGTTCCTGCTGGTGGATTAGTTTTGATCCTATACCGGTTGCGCCAAATACTTGTATGAATTGCCATACGACCATTGCAATCGCTACGGTCCCAAAATCCTCGGGGCTCAGCATTCGCGCCAAGACCACGCCTACCCCGAGAGACAACAGCTTGCCTGAGAAGTGAGTGGTAAAGATCCAAATCGTGCCGGATCTGACCTCTGCTCCTAACCCGCTACTGCTCATCATTTCCCTGTAGACGCCCGGCTATTCTCTGTCAAAAAAAGGTACGCCAGACGCCGCACCTCGTTGTCGATATTAAAGTGCACAGACACGTGTTTCCGGCCGTACTCTCTCATTGCAGTTCGCTCGTTCTCGCTTAGTTCAGCGACCGCCTTGATCGCCCGCGCAAGCGCCGGAGCCTCACCCGGCGGGACAAGAATCCCCGCCTCTTTGGGAACCACCTCCGGGATTCCGGCAACGGATGTCGATACCACTGGAATTCCCATGGCCATCGCCTCGAGAAGGACCGTTGGTGTCGCGTCCCGATCGCCATCTTTTGCAACTATGCAGGGCAGCACAAATACGTCGGCGCCCTGAAGGACCGTTTTGACCTGATCGCTCTCTTGTGCCCCGACCAGCCGAACCATCGAATCGAGCTGGCTCTCATTGATTAGACGTTCCAAGGTGGCGCGTTCGGGACCCTCACCTACAATCGTGCACCGAAATTTTACGGCCTCGCGATTCAGGATACCGAGCGCTTGGATCAGATATGGTAGTCCCTTCTTCTCCACCAACCTCCCGATGGACGTAATGTGAAACGGACCACGCCCTTGCTGGTGGTCCTGGGCACTATGATCCTGAGAAAATAATTCTGCATCGATTCCAACGTGGATCACATGCAATCGATCCGCGGGGAACGCCGGGTTATACTCAAGGAGATATTTCTTGTTGTAGTCACAAACTGTCACTACAAATTTCGCACGGTTCATCTTTTCCCGAAGCAGCTTCTGGCGAATGTAAATGTCGAAGGCGTGCCCAGTCATACTGTAAGGGATCCCCGACAGCATGGACGCCAACATCGCATGCTCGGCTGCATCGACGGCAAAGTGCGCATGGATATGCCGGACTCCCAAGCGGATCGCTTTATCTGCAACGTAAATCGCCTGTTTGAAAGTCCATGATCTATTGTCGCTATCCTGGCCCATCACGAACCAAGTCGATTTCAACAGCCGTATCGGGTGCCGCAGGATTAGCCGTATCAAGGCCCTGATTTTCTCCTCGCGCCGCAGCTCACTGAGATAGACAGTCCTCTCGATCAGGGCCACCGCTTTCCGATGGACCTTTTCCTCACCACTCCGAGCGAGAGAAAAGATATGAACACGGCTTCCCATTTTCTGGAGCTGAAGGATCTCGTTTAGCACAAACGTTGTGGATAGTTTGGGAAACGTGTTCAGGAGATACATTATGGACAGATCATTCAACTCGCCTCGCTTACCCTTTTCGAGCGCGAACACGGTTTTCGTCGAAGCATTCATGATCAGGTTGGCCGTGAAGCGAGCCTTACGTCACAAAACGGATCTGAGCTGATGCGGGCAAGCGAACCCTGAATCCGCCAAGACCAGGCATTTCCTGGAACGATTAGCGTTCCCGTGTGGAAGGAATGCCGCCCGCCAGTTCCTTCCGCTGAAAGATCATCACCGGATAGTGTGCCGGACCGACCGTGGCCTTCAGCTCATAACGCTTCCTCAGGAGATCCGGGAGAGCCTGCACCCAGCGAAAATACGTGCGTTCCGTGTAACCATCCAAGACGATCACTTTCGGTGGATTCGTTGCGAAACCGGCTTCAATCCGACTCAACTTCTCGCGTGAGATACCACGGATGAATCCCAGAGGATGCGAGATGCCTTGATACGGTCGCAGCGATGCTTCCAGTTCCCATATGACCGCGCCTGACAAAACCTCATCGCCCCTAACGGTGTTTTCACTCAGAATTTCCGCTGCCGTCCGCACCGCCTGAAGCGACCAGACCGAGTCGTAACGAACCGATAAGAGGACGGAAGAATACGAGACGCCCACCAGAAGCGATCCAACCACCGCCGACACCCCTATGAAACGTAAATAGTGCCTGACCCAATCTCTCGTTAAACCGGCCATGCCGAACGCAACAATAGCGAAAAGAGCGAAAATCATGAGCGCCGACGGGATCGCGCCGGACAACAAGTCATTCAGGGGAGGACGCCGTGACGTGATTACAACGATGAAGAGCATTGCAAGCGTTGCAAGCAGAATCCATTGCCGACGCTTGGGCATGGAACGGCTCGCTACGTAGACTATCGCGGTAAGGACAACGCCAATCGAGGCGTACTGCCCCATACTGAACAGATACGCGTAAGGTGGCTGGACCAGGAATATTGCCAGACCGCCCGCAACTCCTACTACGATTGCAGCCTCAACCATCCATTCTCGTTTGAGCACCGGAAGCACGCCGATCAATCCCGCCGCAAACAGGATGGAAAGGGGTGGCAGGAATTCCCGGCTGTAGGGGATGAAAAATCCGCGCGCAGCAAAGTAATACGCATAGGCACCGAATATGAACATCGCCCAGAGCCACAACAAGGCATATGCGATGCCGGTGCGCCGCCGTTCCTCACCTGTGCGCGCTACTAGCATCAAATATCCAGCCGCAACCGTTCCCACGCCAGCACCAACCAGCAGAAACACATGCATGAGGGTTGCAACGTGCACGTATGTGTAGTAGCGATCCCAACTCGTCTCTGCGACCAGCACAGCATCGGCACCTGGTTCCCCCAGCCCAGCACTTCGAGCAAATCTTTGAAGTAAGAACGCCAAGGGATTGAGCCCACCGCTCCGTAGCGCGGCCGCAAGCCCCATCTCCGTCGCAAAATAAAGAATCATGATCGCCGCGACGCAAATGTATCCGATGGCAAATGCGACGTACGCCTTTGCGGTAGCACGCCATCGCCAACCGGCCTGCACAGGCAAAAAAACTGCTACCACAACTGGGATGACGAGCGCTGACTGGCGCACATAGAAGGCGAGCGCCGCCAGCGCACCAGACGCGATTAACCACCCCAGACGCTCGGCGCGCCCATAGCGCACCACCGCGTAAAAACTCGCGCTGGTCAGCAGCACGACCATGGGCTCTGTCTTCACGGTCGGGGAATAGAGCACTTCCAGCGGCAACAGCCAGAAAGTTGCCGCGGCCAGAACGGCCACTTTTGTCTCAAACAGGGCACGGGCGATCAGAAACACGAAGATTCCGGTGAGCATCGAACAGCCCAGCATCAAGGCCCGTCCGACCTCAAGTGTCGAACCGAACAGGCTGAATGCAGCCGCGATTACATAGACGTAGAACGGCTGGCGCGAGCCAAAATCCTGAATCGGCATCTTGCCGTCCAGAACGAGCACCGCGTCCATGAGATGCGCCCCTTCATCAGGGTTAACCCATCTCTTGTCCAGAAGCCACAGACGCAAGGCGAAACTGGCTAGAAATACCACGAGCAGAATCGCGATCTTTTGGGTGTCCGTTGACACGACAAGCCGTGGCATCTGATGTTCTCTCGGTCTTTCGTCTCAAAGGGCAGTGGCACCAAGCCGCGATTTTGCACCCATGCAGATGCATGTGCCACTCCTGCAGGCAAAGAAATCGAACCGCCAACGGATATCCGAGGATCCTGTTGCCAGATCGAGACGCTGCTACGCCACCGAGTAGAAGAAGTAGGCTACCGACGGTGGAAATCTTCAACTATGCGGGCCGCTCATGCCCCGTTGCACACCACAGACTGCGCGATTCGCCCTCATGCGATCAGGCAGGCTTGTTGTGATTTATCGCACGAACTCGCCACATCTCATTGTGGCTCCTTTTGAGTACGTGAGCTCAACGATGACAAAAAGTCATTATGACAGCTTGGGTACAAGACGCGTGTCCTGCACCAAAAACGAAGCGAACTTGGTAGTATTCGCCTGGACATGCGCGAGGTTCGCAGGAGAGACTTGATGCGACAACCACTTTTTTCTTCCCTCGCGACGGTCTTCCTTCTGAGTTTGTCCGGCATGGCCTTTCCCCTCACCACCTCTGCGCAGATCGGTGAACTGGTCTTTCGTAGCGGATTCGAAAACGATACGAGTGGTGGGGGCGCACAAGCTTTATTCGACATTACCGGAATCGATAATTCTGTGGCCCCACCCAATAGTTGGCAGGACGACCTTGTCGCCTATGGCGGTTTCTCTATGCAATACGTGTGCGGCGATGCCACTCAGCGAGGAGCGCAGATTGTCGATGATCCGACTGGGGCGATTAATCCCGCAACAAGACAGACCAATAGGGTTCTCCTGTTCTGGCTCAAAGAAGTACCGCTCTGCAATGCCCACGCTCGAGTCCAGGATCTTCTAATTTCCCCCAACTTTTGGGAGATGACTCAACGAGTCAGAATGTTTATTCATCCGGATATTCTGATATTGCAGCAGTATCCTGGAGAGGTTGATTGGCTGATGTTTCAGGAAGCGTGGTCGACCAACTACAGGGGTGGAAGCTGGGGCCGTGGACAGAATTTCCGGATCAGCTTCGACATCAATAAAGCGAGCGATAGTGAGGGGCTGTACTGGAGGGTAAGCGGCAACCAGTGCTGCTCACCGGGAAAGGAGTTTTGGTCTGCGATTAACAAGACTATCCCTATTCCCATCAATCAATGGTTCACGGCCGAGACTTACTTCAAAGCCGGCGATCAAAACACCGGAAGGGTGAAATTTACCGTTCAAGTACCGGGACAGCAAAAAGAAGTAGTCTTTGATATTACGGATTGGACGACTCACCCCGAGGACGCCAGGCGCAGCCCGTTGCAGTACTGGATGCCGCACAAGCTCTATAGTAGAGACGTCTTCGTTGATTTTGTTCGCAACGAGGGCGGAGTTCTGCGCATTTTTTGGGATGATTGGAGAGTGTGGATCGGCGGCGCACCTATGTTTTGAATGAAAATTCCCGCGTGCTGGATCTGTCCGCATGCCGAAACGGCGCGAAAGTGCTGTCAGCGACCGAAGGCGTCGAACCAGCGAAATCGAGTGTCCGATCGTGTATCGCCGCCAAGGACATCGCCTGTCCAACGGATATTGGTCATAGTCGCAGGCGGCGAAGCGAGATCCGAAGTACTCTTATTGCACAGCGGGAAGCTGGTCCTCAAGGCCCTTTCCGAAGTGAAGGCGCGTTTGGGAATGCGTCCCGCACCCCGACCCGGGTTCGGCAGTGACGTATCCGCGTCAGAATGGCGGGCCACAGCGAAGGACTCGCCTAAGATGGCAATATACTGGCAGAATCGTTTCGTTTGTCTACACAATCGGGTCGCTGCGCGACTCGATCACTTAAGATAGGACCCGCGTATGGGCAGCGAGTTGACAGTTCCAACAAAGGACAAGATCCACCTTGGATGCGGACGAAAGATTCTGGATGGGTACATCAATGTGGATATGTGTGATGCGCCTGGTGTCGATCTGGTTTGCGATGTGAGTCAGGGCATTCAATTTGCGGACAGCTCATTCCGGGAAGCGTTGGCGGTTGATTTCGTAGAGCACATTCGGCAGGCACGGGTGATTTATTTTATGAACGAAGTACACAGGGTTCTCGTGCCCGGAGGGCTCTTCAGGATTCACGTTCCAGAAGCCCCTGGAATAACTGCCTACCAGGACCCCACCCATGTCAGTTTCTGGAACGAGGAAGCATTTACTTACTATCTCGACGGCCATCCCCGGCGTGAAAACTACGGGAAGTACTACGGGATCACGGCACGCTTCGAGCTGCAGTCTTTCAAGCGCACCCATCACCTCTGGAAGCGATTCTTCACCACTTGGGATCTCAACTACTTGTCCAATTGTCTGATCGATATAGAGCTGCGGGCCGTTAAGTAGCTGTTGTACCTCACGCCACCCACGTGGGGCGTGGCGCGACGTCCTTGGCTCAGTTTATGATTTCCTCGATCGTGTATTCCTTGATGTCCTTGGCATGCGTGAAGATGACGAGTTCGCCAAGCAAACCCAGCGCAAAGATCTGGACACCCAATACCACCAATAGCGAACTCAAGAGCAACGCCGGTCGGTCGGCGAGCGCCATGTCAAAGAATACTCTCTGCGCAACCATATAGAGCAAGATGAACCCACCGATGGCGAACGTGGCAGTACCGATAAGTCCAAAAAACCGCAATGGCTTTTTTGTGAATTTGACGAGGAAGAAAACAGTCAACGCGTCGAGGAGGCGGCGCGGATAGACGCCAGGCCGGTAGAAACGCGTAAATTTATCTTTAGGCGATTGTGCGACATCGATTTCCTTGATTCGGTATCCCTGCCGGCTCGCCAGCACAGGGAGAAACCGATGCTGGTCGCCGTAAAGTGGTATGTCCTCGGTAATCTGGCGCTTGAATGCCCGCGCGCTGCAGCCCAAGTCGTGAAACGAGCTTCCAGTAATGGTATTGAGGCCCCAATTGAACAAGCGGGTTTGCAAGCGATTCAGCCTCGAGTCCGTACGCGGGAACCGGCGGCCGATTGCCATGTCGTGGTCGCGCGCGGCGCTCAGAAGCTTTGATATTTCCGATGGCTCGACCTGATAATAGGCCGGAAGCGTCAAAATTGTATCGCCGCTTGAGTTCTGGAAGCCTGCCGTCAGGGCAGTCGCCTCGCCGAACCCGCGAGCAAGCTTGATGACTCTAAGCGGTTCGCCCCGGGCCTGTAGTTGTTCTAGGGCCTCCAAAACCTCCGGAAAATAGCCATCGAGCACGTACGTAAATTCGTAGCTGTAGCCGGCCGACTGCAGCGCCTTCCTGTAGGCGTCGTAAAGCGCGTGAACGTCATCACATCGCTCGCTGACCGGAATGATAACGGCGATATCAATGCCCACTTCACGACTTCTGGGTAGAGCCCGTGCCCGATCAGCTGTCATTGGGTCTTCGCCCTTGGCTGCAATCTCTCTGCTGTCAGAAACGAAAGCTTGTCTAGCCGGGTGTCGCCAGTCTTGTAGACAAGCTCACCAAGTACACCACCCAGCAGCAAAATGACGGTCAGCGCGCCGAAGAGTACGCCGACGCCAGCAATGGGAACAGAGAACGTCGATGAGGTGGCAAGGGGGCCGTAGATGCTGATAAACAACGCCACAATACTGGTGACCACGGCAGGCAAGGCGAGCACCGAAAACCAAAGGAGCGGACGCGCTGCAAATGAAACGATGGTTTTTGTCACCAACAGATCAAGCAACACCTTGTAGATCCTGCTAAGGCCGTATTTTGAGACGCCGTGCTTCCGGGCGTGATGTCGCACCTTTATTTCGATCAGTCGCGCGCCGGCAAGTGATGTCATGGCAGGAATGAAGCGATGCATCTCGGAGTACAGCGGGATCGCTTTGATGACCTTTGCACGAAAGGCCTTCAACGAACATCCATTGTCCTTGATTGGAATGCCGGTAACTTTTCCGATGAGCCAATTGGCGATCCTTGAAGGAATTTTCCTGGTTACCAGCTTATCCTGCCGGTTGTAGCGCCAACCGACGACAATGTCATAACCTTCATTGATCTTTTTCAGGAACTCCGGTATGTCCGCGGGATCGTTTTGCAGATCCCCGTCCATCGTTAGCACTATCGTTCCGCGCGCATGGTCGATGCCTGCTGCCATCGCAGCCGTTTGGCCGCAATTCCTGCGAAATCTGATAACGCGCAATCTATGATCCTCAGCGGCCAGTGCACAGGCATTGGCGAATGTCGTATCAGTACTGCCATCATCAATGAACAAAATCTCGTAATCGATGCCGAGCGGCGCGACAGCATCGACAATACCGCTATACAAGGGGTTGACGTTTCCCCGCTCGTTGTACAGAGGCACGACAATAGAAAGGTCCATGTGCTTTCGTCGCGTCGTGGTGACAGATCTTGCAGTGAGGATAACCTAGAACGAAAAGATCTACCATGTCGATGAAGTTCACGAACCATTTCGCAACAGATACATAGGAGAAAACAGGGATAAGGTCGAAGCAAAATAGACAGGATTAACAGGATACTTAAGATAGTGCGCCTAGGATGTAAATCTGGTGAAGCCGGCTTTTCAATTTTTCCGCCTTTTGGTTGACCGTCGCGCTAGCGCTTTTGTCCTTCCCGCTCATTCAGCCTTGACATCGACGCCCTGAGCCGCACCGCGCGGTGGCGACAATGCGCGAGTCCGAGTCGAGAGCAGGAGCGCCAGGCCGAGGTGAGCCGAGGCATCATGCCGATCGGCGTTTCGTCAAATTCGCTCATCCTGCCCGGGCATACATTGGCCCTCGCGTAGCGTGTGGGCGTAGTAACCACATGGAACGCAAGGCAAACCGCGAGGTCAAAGTTCGCGTCGAAGATCACCTCGGGGAGATGACCCGCTAGTGTAAGGAACCCCATGCCTTGCATGGCTCCGACTCCTGCACGGTTAACCTAATGCTTCGGCTCAGACCCCTTCTGCTTTTATTGGGTGCCATCGCAAGTGTATGGCTGGCCACGGACGCCTCATGGGATTGGCGCGGTCAAACGTCAGGCGGGGCGCGGCGCGCCGCTGCGCTTGCCCCGCGCACACCTATGCAGGGGCAGATCGTGGTCAGCGAGCAAAATCCAGCTTGGCTGACGTATAGTGACGGCAAGCCGTTTTTCATGTGCGGCCCTGGTGACCCGGAAGGCTTTCTTTACCGGGGCGCGCTGAACGCCGACGGAACTCGTGACGGCGATCAAATGGCGCTCATCGAGAAACTAAAAAGCAGCGGCGCCAATTCGGTCTACGTTATGGCAGTACGCTCGCACGGCGGCGACGGCGACAAAACGCAGAACCCGTTCATCGATCACGATCCATCCAAGAACTTAAATGAATTGGTGCTGGATCAATGGGAAACCTGGTTTACAGAGATGGACGCAAACGGGATAGTCATTTTCTTTTTCATCTACGATGACAGTGCGCGAATCTGGAATACTGGCGACAATGTCGGGCGTTATGAGAAACACTTCTTGCAGAGTTTGGTCAAACGCTTCAAACATCACAAGAATCTCATTTGGGTAATCGCCGAGGAATATGAAGAGCGTTACAGCCACAAGAGAATCAGCCGGATCGCTGAGGAAATCCGCGCCGCGGACGAGTTCGGGCACCCTATCGCCGTGCACAAGCTGTCGGGACTAGATTTTTCCGAGTTTGCGGATGACCCCTATATTGACCAATTCGCGATTCAATTTGGCAATGAAGACCCTCAAAAGATTCACCAAGCATTGGTCTCGGCCTGGACTTCGGCAGGAGGCCGCTACAATCTTAACTTCGCCGAAGGCGCAACCCACCAGAACCGGACAGCGACCCGCTTGAGAAGCTGGGCAGCGGCGATGGCTGGTGCCTACACCATGATCCTCGGAATGGACATCGCCAACACAGCCGTCCCTGACCTAGAGGATTGCGGTCGGCTGATCCGCTTCATGGTAACGACAGACTTTGTCGCGATGGGTCCCAGCGATGAGCTGGCCTACGCGGGCACTGAATTTGTGCTCGCCGGACGAGGTGACAGTTATATTGCCTATGCCTCGCGCGATTCCAGGCAGATTGGCCTGCGGAACATGATCGCAGGTACTTTCCATTTCACCTGGTTCGATCCCGTAACGGGCAACAAGATCGAGTGGCGAAACATTGACGTCCAAGCAGGCGACCAGGTCTGGGACAAGCCGCCGGCAATTGGTGATGAGGTTGCGGTCTACGTTCGTCGCGATCAACCAAACACAAGCAAGTGAGTAATCATGCGAAACAAGCTGAAAGTCGCACTGTTCTTTGTCATTGCAGCCAGCGTGTCGGTCGCGATATTTGCTCTTGTGCCGCTCCACGTTGATGAAACACCCGCGTATAGAAACAAGATTACGAGTCCGGTAGTACTGACCTCGGTCCGAAAAAACACAACTTCCCGATTCCAAGACAGAGCGTCCTATTGTGCCCAGACCATACAGGATAGTCTGAATCAAGATGGATATCTTGGCCCTTATGTTCTGCTCCGAGGAGACGCGAGTACATCGACGGTGGTGAACTGGGTCGCACCAGATCCAGATGGTCTACGCCTCCGGTACAGAGAGCGGGGTTCCCGAGCGTGGAACCAACAGACAATTGACAGATGGCCATTGCCGAACACCAACAACTATGTCTTCAGCGTTAACCTCAATAGCCTAAGGCCCGACACTGTATACGAGTATTCAATATCAAAGCGGGAAGCATCAGATCACGCGCGTATTCGCCATTTTCGCACAGCACCACGCCAGCTCCAGGATGAGCTCGTGTTCGTCGCTGGGGGCGACATGTTACAGGTTCGTGAGTACATGGAGGCTACGACCAAAGTGGCGGCATCACTCAATCCGCGTTTTGCGGCCTTGGGCGGTGATCTCGCCTATGACGACGGTCGTCATACAGGATGTTGGTACGATTGGCTCCGAATCTGGGCAAGATACGCGGTTACACCGGATGGAATCGACATACCAATAGTGACCGCAATCGGAAATCACGAGACGCAAAATCCCGACACAGAACGTCATGACCAAACTCAAACTCCCCAGCAAGCGCCATTTTACTACGCACTTTTTCGCCGGAATCTACCAAGCAATTATGTCGTTGATTTTTCCAACTACCTCTCAATTGTTGTGCTTGACTCAGGGCACACACAAGCGATTCCCGATCAGACCCCATGGCTGGATAGGACTTTGAATGAGAGAGGACACATCGCCAGTATTTTCGCGCTCTACCACGTTCCCGCGTATGGCATCCTCAAAGGTGGTCTCGGTAACAAACTCTCCAGCGACATTCGGCGTCTTTGGGTCCCGTTGTTCGAGAATGCCGCGATCAGTGCCGCATTTGAGAATCATCATCACATCTACAAACGATCGAAACTGATATTTCGCGGCAAAGTCGACGATCGCAATGGTGTGCTCTACATCGGTGACGGAGCGTGGGGAACAATTCCACGCAAGCTGCCAGAACCTCTTCCGGACAGCATAGAATCGCTGTGGTACGTCGAGCGGGCACATCGTCGACAACATTTCCTTAAAGTCACGCTGGGTGACAACAAGCGGCTGTTTGAGGCCATCGACAGCGATGGCGAACGCTTTGATAGCTTTCTGGATCGCCGAAGGCGCCGTCATTGACATTGCGCTTGCCTCCCAGGTTGATCTGCCCACCGCCCGTTGCCAAACGTCAAACCCCACATGGGCGCGATGACGGGCCTCCGCGTTAGAGTATCTGCCCCGAGATTTTTTCGCCGCCGCGAACAGAAGCAGAGGTTGAGGATGTTAAAGGTTGTTAATGTATGCCGTTACGTACGAGTCGTATAATGCACGGACCCGATTTGGAGTCTGCGAGCGCTTGGCTATTGAACGAAACCCGATCGCGGCCATGGATGAGCGATACGACGTAATCATCATCGGTGGCGGAATTCAAGGCGCGATGCTGCTTCTCGAGGCAACCCGTCGGGAATTGAAGGCTCTCGTGATTGAACGCGGCGATTTCGGGGCCGAGACGACGTACAACAATTTCCGGATTGTGCATGGCGGACTTCGCAGTCTACAGACCCTCGATATCCCGCGATTTCGAGAATCCGTCAACGAGCGACGCTGGTTTCAGATAACGTTTCCGGACCTCGTCGAGCCGCTCTCTTGTCTAATGCCGCTTTATGGAGGGCTCCGCCGTCCGGTATTGATGCGAGTCGCCGCCTGGTTGAATGACATGTTGGCCGCCGACCGAAATCGGGGCGTGCGGCGTGATCGACGTCTTCCGAGGACACGGGTCCTTTCGCGTCAAGAGACGATCGATTCCGCTCCACAAGTTGGTACAAAAGGGCTCACCGGGGGTCTCTTGTGGTTTGATTTACGAATGCCGGACAGCCATCGAATCGTCATCGAGGTATTCAATTGGGCCTGCAGTTTCGGCGGGCGGGCGCTGAACTATGTCAACGCGGTCGAGACTGTGCGGAGGGGCGATCATGTCCAGGGTCTGCGGGCCTTGGATGTACTTAGCGGAGACGAGCTAATTTACCGCGCTCCGGTTGTGATCAACGCAGCGGGTCCATGGTCTGCGTTCTGGGCTGCGGACCTTGACTCGAGCGGCGAATTGTTCGTGCCCTCGGTCGCCTGGAACGTGCGGTTCGATCGCGCGCCACTCGGGAGATTGGCCCTTGCCGTCAGCACCGGGCAAAGCGATTCACAGACCTACTTCATCCACGAGCGCCGCGGGCAGCTGTTTGCGGGTACTGGGTATGCAGGAATGGATCGGGCGGTCGCATCTGCTGACCGGCCTTCGATATCCGACCAGGCGATGGCGCGTTTCGTGGCCGAGCTTAACGAATGCCTGCCGAACCTTGGACTGCGCATGGACGAGATCACGGAAGTGATGGCTGGTTACGTCCCCGTCCGACGTGTGGGCGGAATCGACCTGCGGACTCGAGCATTGATTAGGGATCACGGTGTCGGAGACGGATCGCTGGGCGAGTACAGTGTGTCAGGCGTGAAATTTACGACCGCCCGCCGGGCGGCGGTGACGGCAATTCGTCGGATTTGTGACAAACATTTTCCGAAAAATCTCAGTGCACGCTTGTTCGAGGATGGCGAACGTAAGGCCGAGCGACATCTTGTCACGAACTGGGACGCGGGGGCCATTGAATTGGCCCGATCACTCTATCGCGAGGAAGCTGCGCAAACGATGGATGACCTGATGTTACGTCGTCTGACGCTTGCTGGGCGCGCGCTATCGCAGAGCCCGCCAGCCGGGATAAACCGTCTGACCTGACCAGGAGTCGTTCCTGGCAATGCACATTTGGAGGAACGCATAGCGTATGCGCGGAAATCACGTTTCTCAATTGCCCGGATATCTGGCCCTGCTTGGCGTATTAATTCTGTATGTCGGGTTGCGAATACTTGGGTGGCAGAACGATCCGCTTTTCGAGGATCACGATAGTGTTGTGCTGATGAACCAAGCCTTGACGTACCGATCTCTCGACGCCGACAAAATCGCTGAGCTGGATGCGGCCAAAACCCCGCTTTATCCGGGCCTCGTCGCACTGGTGAGCACCCTCGGCTGGCCCATCGATTTCAGTGCGCGTTTGGTGTCATTTCTTTCAAGCCTGGTCTTGTTCGGTGCCTTGGTTTCAATTGGCCAGCGATTCATGGATCCTGTCGGCATTGGTGCTGGCCTTGCGTTCCTTGCGATCAGTCCAGAGTTCATAAGGCTGTCGTACAGCCTACTCACCGAGCCTACGTATGTTGCGACCGTCTACCTCGGCCTGGCGGTGTTCTTGGCCCAAAGCGGCAGACCGAGAACCTCCGGCGCTATTGGCGCCGGCGTGGTGTTCGGACTGGCATTCCTGAATCGTGTCGAGGGAATCCTGTTTCTGTTTCTTATCCCGTTGCTCCAGTTCCTGCATCGACTTCTGGTTAAGGACCCGGGCTATGACTTGCGCCATTGTACCAAGTGGTGCGGTCTGTTTGTCTTGGTGTTTGTTCTCGTGATTGCACCTCAAGTCATCTCGGTCAGTACAAAGATGGGGCAGTTCGCGCTCAATGGTCGGCAGGTGTGGGTAGGATTATTGGCAGGTAACGAGTCGGAATCGACTTATGAAAGAAAAATCCATGGCCTGGATTTCAGCCCGAGAGAAGTCAACATCTCGTACCTCATGAAGCACCCGGAGGCAAGGCAGGCAAACGAATTGCAGTTGGACCTTTGGCAGTACGCGAAAAAACTTGTGCACAATTTCGAGATTCTCAACCGACGAACATTTGTGCAGCTGATCCCTCCGTTCTGCATACTGCTTTTCGGCATAGGGCTCTTGTCATTGCTTCAAAAGCGCCAGATTTTTGAGGTGTTGACCGTGCTCGGCGTAGTGGCTGCGGGCTTGATAGCGCCACTGATGCACAATGTGGTCATCCGGCATATTGCAGTGATTGCGCCGTTGATCATGTTGATAGCCGGCCTCGGGGTCGTTGCGGTCGTGAACGCCGTGGGGTCTTCAGTCAGCGCGCGCGCACGAAGCATGTTGACGCCCGTTCTGCTCCTCGTGACTGCCCTTACGATCATCTCCCCGCAAGTCCGATTGGTGAAGCATCTGATACGGGACCCGGACACGAGCAACTGGGGATATCGGCCCGCCGACTTCGTAGAGATGACAGCTATCCTGCGCCGCCATCGAGAGTCGCGCGATGTTCCACTCATCGCCGCGCGAGAGCTTTATTTGCCCTTCTTCGCCGGCGTGAATCGAGTACGCGTGCCCTACGCAACTTATGAAGAGCTGGTGAACTACCTGTCTCTGAACCACGCAGACTATTTTCTGTTGAATGAGACGTCGATGCGGAATCACCCGTTTTTCGCGGCGTTCGATGGGAAGGCACCGCCGCCGTTCGAGCTGGTGTATCGGGGCAAAAACTTTCACGCTGACCGTTTGGAACTTTATCGATTCGGGCATTCAAAGTTGCCGTAGAAAAGGTCCGTATGCTGTGGTTTACCGTTGTCGCTCCAGTGCTGCGAGCCAGAAATCAATCAAGGCTCCAATGAGCTCGGTGTTTCCTGGTGGCATGTCGGAGCGGAGATCACCGGCAGGTTTTAGGAAATTCATTGGTGAACGCCGCCTGGGTGACTAATGGTCGGCGGAGAATTTGCGAAAACTCGCGGTGTTGACGAGCGCCCCGATGTTGAGTCGTCGACACCTGCCTACGCGGCGCGATTTTCCGGTGAAGTCGGCAGCTGGATGATCGGGATTCAGCAGCGCGCTACGATCGGTGCGCTTGAGAAATGGGTGAACCTACGTGTCCTGGACGTCGGGGGTGGGCACGGTCAGAATGTGGCGCCGCTGGTTGCGGAGCGAGCGCAGCTGACGGTGCTCGGGAGCACCGACCAGTGTCAGCAACTGATTGCGCGGGAAATAGCGTCGGGACAGGTGCAGTTCGTTCAGGGCTCGATCATTGACATACCTTTGCCGGATCGTTCCGTGGACGTCTGCCTGAGCTATCGAATGCTGGCGCATCTTGTCCACTGGCGGAAACATATAGAAGAACTATGTCGCGTTGCAGAGCGCGCTGTGCTCGTCGACTTTCCGTCTCGGAGAAGCGTCAATATTGCATCCGCCATCCTTTTTCGCCTCAAGCGACGAATTGAGCGCAATACGCGGCCGTTTACTTGTTACTCTGAGGGTCAGATTGAGGAAGCCTTCGCGCTTCACGGTTTCAGGGCGTTTTACCGTTATCCTCAGTACTCATTGCCGATGGCGATGCACCGCACACTCGGGAGCGCCGCGATATCGTCACGATTGGAACAGGCGTTGCGGAGCGCAGGTTGCACGGGTTTGATTGGGTCCCCGATCATCGCCGGTTTTTGTCGGCGGGACACGAAATAGCCTATGGAGCGCAATCTCGTGCTGTTGCGCGGAATATGTGAGCGCTGGTGTTGGTGCGACCCGCGTTGAATTCTGACCGGTCACCCGAGATACCCTTCCTTCAGGTACCAGTTCGCAGTGCGCTTCAGTCCTTCCGAAAGCGAGACGGCCGGTTGATAGCCGAGGTCCCGTCGGGCCGCAGTGATGTCGAAAGCGCGATTCTGCCGGTACCAATCGACACGCCGGGGGAAAATCGGCGGCACGATGCCGAAGGGCTTGCAGACGGCCTCGACGATGTAACCCGTGACGACCACGGGCCACACCGGCAGGTAAACCAGCTTCACGGTCTTTCCCATGGCGGTGGCGACCTCCTTTGCCAGCTCGGCGATCGAGAGATACTTGGCGTCAGCAATGAGATAAGTGCCGCCGTCCCCGACTCCATCTTTGAGGCACAGCATGAACGAGTCGACCAGGTTGTCTATGTATAGCGGGTGATAAAGTGTTCGACCATTGCCAAATATTGGAAACCAGCCTTTGTTGACCTGCCTGAAAATCATCAGGAAACGCTCGGGATCGCCCTCGCCGTAGATTGCGGCGGGTCGTATCGTTACTGTTTGCATCCCCTTGCGATGATATTCCTGCACGATGGGCTCTGCTTCATACTTCGTTCTCTGATAGTAGTCGGCCGGCTGTATGGGTGCAGATTCGTCTGCTGGCGGGTGGTCAACATTGCCGTGAACACCGCAGGTGCTGCAATAGACGAACTTCTTGACGCCGGTTTGCCAAGCCGTGTCGAGCACGATGCGCGTTCCCTCGACATTGACTTCATGGTAGTGACTTTCTGGGACGTTCATCTCGCGAAATGCGGCCGCCAGGTGAAAGACTAGCTGGACACCTTTCATCGCGTCCTTCACGATCGCCTGGTCGGTCACCGACCCGGTTCGTACGTCCGCTCCCCAGCTGCGGAGTTCTTCCGTCTTCAGCCCTTCCTTGTAGTCGAGCGCGACCACATCGTGGTTTTGGTCGAGAAGCCGTTTGCAGAGGGCTTTGCCTGAGAAACCGGTCCCGCCTGTGACAAGAATTCTCATTGTTCCTGGCCCCTAGCTCCAGCGCGACCGGACGGCATTGGGTGGCGTGCGAACGTGCTTCTCAACGTAGCTTATCAACTCCTGAACTTTCGACTGAAATGCCTCGTGGCTGTGCTCGCGTCGAACGTAGGCACGCGCGGCGCGGCTTTTCGCGTGGGCGGAATCGGGGTCAGAGATCGCCTCCAAGATCTTTGCGGAAAAGTCCTCAGGAGTCGCATCGGCGATGAATGCAAGCTCGTTCGTTACGACCTGGGTGTGCGTGCGCAGATTCGTAACCACGACGGGAACTCCCGAATCGAGGTAGCTATATATCTTCATCGGGGTGTTCGTGCCGCGGACTCGTGGAGAGACCAAAACGTCCGCAAGACGCATATAAGCGCCCAAATCGCCCACCGGGCGCGGTCCCAGAAAATGGCATCGAGAACCGATCGAAAGGCTCATAGCCTTGGCTCGATAGCGATCGACGTCTTGCTCTGCACCCCCAACCACAATGAGCCGCACCCTGTCGTCGACGCGCGTTACCTTAACGAAAGACTCCAGGAGCAAATCGATTCCTTGATAATTTTCCAAGTTGCCGATGTACATCACGACCTTGGGGTCGTCATCCTCGCTGAGTCCAATGTCGCGAAGGTTGAACACGCGGTCCCTGGCGCTGTCGACCAGAGAGATATCCTTAAGGACGAAAACGCCGTCTCGCCTATGCTTAAGTACACGTTTCGCAAGCTCGTCGCACATCGTAACGACTGCTCGCGCATGTCTTGCCGGCAAGCCTTCAAGGCTCTCGAGTAGCGATGAAAAGGGGGCGAGAAAACCGTATTGGTCTACCAGCTGAGATGTCATGGAAGAGTCGACATCAAGAACATAGGGCTTGCGCACGACCGAGCATACGATCATGGCCATGAAACCTGCTTCCTCTACTGCGTGGACAATATCGTAGCGTTCCCTGGTCAGCTGCAGAATGAGCCGGAAGAACATGTTCACATCGAGATACAGTTTCTTGAAGGAAAATCCCGGCTTGACGTTCTGGACTTTGAAAAGCGGACGTAGCCTGAGGATCCGTACGCCGCTGTACGATCGGTCCGCGCCTTCGTTGTATGTGAGGATATCCACTTCGCAGCCGTAACCCGCAAGGGCTCGTACCAGTAAATCTACGGCAATTGGCGTACCACGTTCCTGATAATAGGGATGAGGCGCAAGCAGAAGAACTCGCATCCTACATCCTCAAACGCGACTGGCTAATGATGAATTTGGAAAGGCTGACGCGTTGCCCGACCGCGAGAATCGGCGGGCTGGTCGCGTTTACCAGCTCTACGAAGGATCTGCAGGGTCGGGAGGCGTCGAGTTTACCGGGCAACACACTCGCATAGGACCCGACCCTATGAGCGTCGGAGGCGAATGGAAGGGGGTCTGTTCCTGCCAACGTTCGGATGCCGGGATTCTCAAGCAGGCGCGATCTGAACCAGCTTGGCCGTCCGCCGTTGTCGCCGGCGAAAATGCTGTCCCGGTGCCGACTGAGAGCCTCGCACACCAACCGGCCGCGCCTTCCCCACCATTTACCTGCCCCCCAAGGTAGCACGGCCAGATGGTCTCTCGTGCATCTCGACAGGTACTCATCGAGAGAGAGGTGATGGCCGAGATCGAGCGCGGGACCGGTTACTGCGAGCTCCAACCCTTCTCCGGTTGCCCATTGCTGGCCGCGGAGGAGATAAACGGTGTGGTGCAGATCATTGGTCGCGACTAACGCGTCGGAATCGCACTCGGCAGGTCGTAACCACCATCGTTTAAATATGACCCTGCGATTCTTGAGTGCATCGAACTCGTGTCCATCGGTATCGAGCAGACAAGCTGCATAGTCCGTTGGCGTTCGCTCCTGGCTGGCCCTGCGCAGGTTTTCTGAGAGCGCGTCGAGCCAGAGGTCGGGGTCATAGACCGAATAGTAGTGTAGGTGTGTATCGACAAACGTCCGCAATGCAATGACCACTAATGGAAGAATGAATGTTTGCCTAAACGGCCAAAGTGCGTCTCAAATGACTCGCCGCGTCGGTCTGGAACTAAGCCATTCAACGGCCTGTAGACTCAGGTGAATTCGACGTGGAAGCCGTCCCAGGCTGAGCCGCTGGACCTGACGAAGTAATTCGACCGACGAGAAATCGGTATGCCTCTTCGACGACTTCAGCCTGGGCCTTGTCCGTCGAGATAGCGTGGATCTCGAAGCCGGCCTGGCGTCCCGCATCGATTATCTTTAAGAACTCTTCCCGTAGTGTTGCCAGGTCTTCCCTGTTCTCGTGCGGGTGAGTCTCTTCGCCACGGGCGCGGATTCGGTCCATTGCGCTGTCTGGATCAACGTCAAGGTAGAAAATCGTGGAGTTTCCCTTGCCACGGAACAGCTTGCTGAAAACGCGGAATCTGGTCCCGCTGGATAGGTATCTCGAGATCGGAAAGTGATATGTAACGTACACGGCCGGGTGTAACAGGAAGTCGATTTCGTACATTACCAGATCGCAGTCTTTGACATGTTCGACATAGCTGATCACGAGCGACTTGTAAAGGTACTTTAGAACCAGAAATACGCTGTAGAAATGGTAGCGTTTCGAAATCGGCCTCAAGCGTTCGAGAGTCCAATAGAAACGCCTGAAGACAAGTTCTCGATTACCTCGAACGACCAGCGAGCCATCACGGTTTACGATCTTGACGATGTTGTAATCGTTCTCCATCCTCGAGATCAATCGGTCGAGTGACGTGCTTTTGCCGGAACCGTCGATCCCGGCGAACAGTACTCGGTGTTTCATGCCGTGTATCCGACTATGGCTTTGACAAAACACCCAGTTCAGGTCGCTTGTCATTGCTCGTCGCGTAAAGTAAGCCACCGAGCAACACTATCGACCACTGGGCAATGCGAATCAGCAGAGACAGTGAGAGTGCTTCGTGAGCCGGCATGCCCGCTTGACCGAAAAAATAGACGAACAGGCCTTCCTGAACGCCAATGGCATTGATTGAAATCGGCAGCCTTTTGATAATCTGACAGAGCGGTACGAGACCCAGAAAATAGACGGCCCCCATCTCGGCACCGATCGCCAACGCAGCCACCAGCACAATGATAACGTAGAGCCCTTGTTCCAGTGCCGTCAGTAAAAAGAAACCGAGGAGTGCACCCCTGGACTTACTAAATTCAATATAAGCCTCATGAAAGGACAGCAGCCTTTCCACCAGCCTTTTCGCATGGAGTCTGTGGAAAAGCTTGCGGAACATTCTGTAAGTCCCGTCCTGCATCGAGAGCAGGAACAGGATGGTCAGGAGGATCAGTACAACGAGCATCTGGGCGATGAACCCTTTCGTGGCAGCGAACTCGGGACTTACTGCGGTCATGACGACAAGACCGAACACCGCAAAAACCATCGAGGCCACGAGCCCAAGAAAACGCTCGATGACAACGGAGCCAACGATATCGTGGGTCCTACCCGTCAATCTCGACGTTCGATAAATGCGATAGAGATCGGCACCGACACCAGTCGGCAGAGCAATTCCTACGAATCCAGAAATAAGGTAGATCTTCAGGGCTCCCAGGAAACCCAGACTGACTTGTTTTGCCTCGGTGAGGAGAGTCCACTTGTAGGCCATCAGCGCCCGATCGAGTAGCATCAGCATCAACACGATCGCCAGCAGCGAGCAGTTGGTCGTTAACAAAACCTCCGCGACCTCGCCAACGTCGATGAAGGAGAAGAGGAAGACGATCAGCAGAATGCTGATGCCGGCCCGAAACCAGGTACCGACTTTCGAACTCGAACGCGTGGGCAGCGGCTGCCCAGATCGTTCTTCCGTCATATGGCGCAAAGGGAAAGCCGGGTCAGAGAACACCGTAATGATATCATTTCGCTGACCCTCTAATATGCGGCACCCCAGACATCGAGCAATGGTCTGCCCCCGATGCTCCGGCCACGTCGGGTAGGCGAAATGTCATGGTAATGGGCGTGTCGGATGACACTGCAAAGGGACGCGGCGCAGTTTAAGCTGGAAGCGGTACGGCCGGCGCGGACATTACCTTTTCGAATACCGATGTTCCGTGGCTGAAGTTGCTGGGTGCTGGCGGGTCGGCGAAAGCAGACCTTGGTGACTCGGCGCGCCATGAGGAGGAGAGACGGGACCCTCGGAAGATTACCGTGGAATCCCTGAGATAAATGGGTATGCGCTCGAACAGACTGCTGCGCCGCATGGGACTAAATCACGAGATTGGCGAGTCCTGGAGAGTCCTCTTCTTCGGGCAGCGGGGAGTGGGCATATTCACCCGTGGGATAAGGCACCTCGTGACGGGCGGCATAGGGACTGCCGTATACATGGCGGGTGTTGTTGCGTTGGTGGAAGTTTTCAGACTCGACCCAGTGGTCAGCGCAGCGCTTTCGTACCTGTTCTTGGAAGTATTCACGTATCTCGCCTACCGATACTGGGTGTACAACACCACCAGGAGTCATCTGACTTCGATTACGAGATATATAGTTACAAGCGTAGTTGCGCTTCTTTTGAACGTAGGCGTCATGTACGTAGCTGTCGATGTACTGGAACTCAAGTACGCGTGGGGACTCGTATTGGGGGCATTCATTATTCCCCCAACGAATTTCTTTCTGAATTATGCGTGGGCCTTTCGGTAGGGAGGGGACTCGCGCGCGAACTTCACACATGGTAACCCAGCATCCCGACGAGAGGAGATCCCCCGGTCCCACGATATCCGTTGTGGTGCCGGCCTATAATGAAGCGCAGAATCTGCGCGAACTCTATAGTGAGCTTCGTCCGGTGTTGCTCACTGTAGGTATGCCCTATGAGGTAATTTTCGTCGATGATGGCAGTTCCGATGAGACATGGCGGGAGATCCTTCGACTCCGCGAGACTGACGAGACCGTCAAGGGACTGCGACTTTCCCGCAACTTCGGACATCAGTATGCCCTGTTTGCGGGATTTCAGCACGCCTCCGGGTCCGCCGTAATTTCCATGGACGCAGATCTTCAACACCCTCCCCAAGTCATAAGCCAGCTGATTCAGGAATGGCAGAGGGGAAACAAGATCGTAAATACGGCGCGGGTTGATCCAAAGGATTTCCCTTTGGCCAAGAAATTACTGGCACGCATTTTCTATCGAACATTCTCTTGGTTGAGCGGGGTCAGATTGGAATACGGGATGGCCGACTTTCGCTTGCTCGACCGGAAAGTAGTCGACGAACTCTTGAAATTCCGTGAAGAAGGACTGTTTCTGCGAGGGCTTGTCCAGTGGATAGGCTACCGTAGCACCACCGTAAGATTTAGTTGCGCCGAACGTTTTAGTGGAGTAACCAAGTATACGTTCCGGAAGATGCTGAAGTTCGGCTGGCATGGCGTCAGTTCATTCTCGATTGTGCCGTTACGCATTGGCATAACCATCGGGATTCTTACCAGTGTGGCATCCTTCTATTTTCTGGCAGACGCGCTGTACTCCAAACTCGTGGCTGGAACGGCTGTCCCGGGGTGGGCATCAACTGTCGGAGTTGTGTCCCTGCTATTCGGCATCTTGTTCATTTTTTTGGGCCTCCTCGCGGAATATCTTGGGCGGGTACTTGTTCAGGTCAGGGCGCGGCCCTTGTTCATTGTTGCCGAAAGCGCGGGAACAGTGGAACCGAACGTAAGACGTCACTCGCCGTCTGACGTTCCTCAAGAGCATTGACTGCTACGGAAATAGCTTTCAGGTCAGCACCGCATTGGTAGCGTCATTCACATATGCGTACTTGGGCAAATGAGCTCAGTGCTATCTTGGATCAATGCCCCCAGTTGCTACCAACTCCCGGAAAGAGATAAGGCGGATTCCTCGGGAACGCACATAATCCACGATCTCCGGATCGGTCAGAGCCTCCAGCTCCCGCTCCCACTGATAACCCCAGTGCTGGTAGCGCCGCTCCAGATCAGGCAATCCTGGATGGCACATCAACTCGCAGCCGCCATGCTCGGGGAGATTTTCAAGAACCGTACGCAAGTGTTCCTTAGTTAAACCTCCCCCGTAGAAGAAGCCTGCAAACCGATCGGGCCGCAAGACGTTGACGTCTTTCGCTAAATGGCAGAAGAACTTCAGAATCATCAATTCGGCCAAACGCTTATACCTGGCCACTTCCCCAAGCATGTACCAGCTTAGACGTTCGTTGGGTATTCGAACGGCGGCGATATTGTGTTTTCGAGCCAAGGCGACGACGGTGCGAAATATCGTCGGCAACGTGTGTAGATGCTGATGGCCATCGAGATGAGTAATATCGATACCTCGGTCTTTGACTTTGCAGATCTGAGCGTCCAGTTCAGCCTCGACCTGCGCCGGTAAGATCCGACCAGTCAGATATTTCCTTACGAAGGCGCCCGCACCTGGAAGTAGTTTTCCGTCATCCCCGACTAGACTTGAAACACCACTCGCGTCCAGGACTGGCGTCTCGTCCACCAGCGTTAAATGAACCCCTACGTCTAGGGTTGGGGTTGTATTACGAAGTTCAATCGCATGCTCAAAAGCCGCGCCATTCGGAATGATTGACGCCGACGTGACCAGCCCATTCAAGTGGGCACGGAGTATCCCCGTGTTGACATTTTCGGATATGCCAAAATCGTCGGCATGAACGATGAGATACGTTTCGCGCATCGAGAAAATGGAGCCTGAATACCCGAAGTTATCGCGGCAGCTTTGACGTTTCCCTGTAACACAAACCAAGACGTCTAGCTGATGCGTTCCGCATTCTATCCGGCAGGACGATGTGATCGAGGATCGGCTAAATGGGCTGACCGTTAGCAGCCATCAGTATATTTGGTATCTGGCTTTTTGTGACGATATGCATAACGCTATTATTTGTTGGCGGTGCAATAATGATCAGTCTCCGCATTGTTGGCAAATATATCGCAAGCGTCTATGACAGGTTCAAGGTAGGCCGAATGACCTTGTCGAGGAGCATCGCTAGCCAAAAAGGGATTCCTTTGCGGACGTCTGAGGGGAGTTTCAAACGGTACACAGATCGTTGGTGAACGCCAATGTTTGTTGATGAAATGTATCGAGAGGCGTACAACCTCAAGTACTGGAGAATCTTTCCGAGCTTCCCGTCGTTCTTTTTGCTTCCCGGCTTCGGGCTGCGACCGACCTTAACGACTTCACCATACCTGACGGACAGCGTATTTGATTCTGAAGATCCAAAGCAGATGTCAGATTATCTCGACAATGGGATCGAACTGTGCCAACGGTTGGGCGCAAAGTATCTGCTGGTCAAAACACGAATTCCCTCCCACAGGGCCGTGCTGGAAAAGCGCTTCAACATACCAGATGCTTATGTCACTACCATTCTGAACCTCGAGCCGGGAGAGGATGGTGTGTGGAAACGGGTCCACAGCAAGGTTCGGAATCAGATACGAAAGGGGTTGGCGTCCTCACCAATCCTCGAGTGGGGGCGCGAAGACAAGATAGCTGATTTTTATGAGGTGTTCGCAAGGACGCAGACGGAGTTGGGAACACCGGTCCATTCCAAGCGGCTGTTTTCAGCTATCCTGAGACATCATCCCGCCGCTCGCTTTGTCGTTGCCTATCACGACGCACGCCCAGTAGCCGGCGCGCTAACGCTGATACATCACCAGGTTCTCTACCATCCCTATGCCGGCACGCTTAAGGCCTATAGACGCACCTCGGTAAACAACGTGCTCTATTGGGAAATGATCAAGTACGGGATTGCGAACGGTTGCACCGTTTTTGATATGGGGCGTAGTTTCGTTGATTCGGGAAACGCGATGTACAAGCGGTCTTGGGGCGGGAACGAGGTACCTCTCTTTTACGCGTACTTCCTGAACGGGAACTCGCGGCCCCCAGACCTTACTTCGCGACGGTTCAAAGTGCTGACTACACTCTGGAGAGCCATGCCCGTTGGTTTGGCCGAAGTAATTGGACCGCCGCTAATAAAGCGGGTCCCGTAGACTGATGTAAGCTCCCCTATCTTGTAGGGCGCCTGGAACTAGAGCTTCCTGGCAGAATGATACTGAAGCTGCGGATTGAGGAAAAACTGATGATCCGAATTTCGAGCGGTCTGTTTCTAGTTGCGTTGACCACGCTCATGCTGGAACTGGTCTTGACGCGTGCCTTTGACGTGATTCTGGCTCCCAATTTGGCGTACATGGTAATCAGTTCCGCCATGTTCTCGTTCGGACTGTCCGGCATCTACGCGACGATTCGCCCTCTTCCAAAAGGAGCCGATGTACGGGCCTACGTCACAAAAGTCGCCTTCTTGTTTGCACTTTTTTCACTTGCGATTCTGCCGATCTTGAACGCATTGCCGTTCGATTATGAACAGATTACTGATGCCCCCTTCGCGCAGATGGCCTCGTTTGGAGCCATGTATCTTGCCTTGGTCGTGCCGTTCTTCCTCGCAGGCCTTATCTTTACAACAGTATTTTCGGCTTTTTCGAAAGATATCCAGAATCTCTACTTCTGGGATCTCACCGGCGCTGCCGTTGGCTGCGTAATTCTGGTTCCCTTCCTCCCGATCATTGGACCGGGAGGGCTCCTTTTCGTCACCTGTGCGCTTGGACTTCTGGCTTCGGGACTTTTTTCGAGGTCCGGCCGCTGGGCGACGCTCACCTTGATTGCCGGCGTTGTCCTGGTATTCATTCCCCTTGCCAAATCTCCTGAATACTTCGACTTCCGGGAGCACCTCGACAAACGGGGCGTTAGAGAAGCAAGGGTATCGGGTAAGGTTGAGGTCACAGTGTGGGATCCCATCTCAAAGATAGACGTCATTGATATGACGGTCTTAGACCCGAAAACAGGCCAGGTCAGGCAGCACAGCAACAAGAAGCATATCGCCTATGACGGAGGCAGCCAAAGCAGCACTATCTTCCCTTTTGCTGGAAGCTTTGATGGATTGAGAGAGCGAATTTCTCATGACGAGAATGCAGTCAAGGAGAACTTTTGGCAACGAGGAGTTCTTGCCTCACATTATCTCAAGAGGGACACCGGACAAAGCGTTTTGGTTATCGGATCAGCGGGCGGTCAGGAGACGAAGGCCGCCCTGGTATACGGGGCCAGTCACGTCGATGCAATCGAAATGGTCCGGGCGGTGGTGGAGTTGGGTAAGACCCGCTACGCCCACTATAACGGATCCATCTTTAACCATCCCCATGTCTTGGTTCGGGTAGGTGAAGGACGAAGTTTCCTTCAATCCAGCTCCAACCAGTATGATGTTATCCAGATTTTTAGCAATCATACGTCGTCAAGCATTGCGGCCGGAACAGGGGCGATGGCGGCAACCTACCTCTTAACGTCTGAGGCGTTCCAGCAATACTTTAGGCACTTGAAGAAGGACGGGATACTCCACATTAATCATCACATCTACCCAAGGATGATAACCACTGCAGCATTGGCCTGGAAAAAAAGCGGTAGAACCAACTTTCGAGGGCACGTGATGGTTTTCCAACGTGAGGGGCTGGATACCCTCCCCACCTTCATGATTAAGATGAGCCCCTGGACCGCTATAGATCTCTCGGAGTTATCCGCATTCTTTGAAAAAGCGGGCAGTGGTGAAAGACACTTCACTCTCTCCGAGAATCCCATCCATCCGGAAGAAAGCTTCCTCTCTGACGCGTTTTACTCCGGGGACCTTCCTAAGGAAATATCTCGTCAGATGCCCTATCGGATTGAAGCTGTTACCGATGACAAGCCGTACTTTAAATTCCTTCGAAAATCCATCCGGCCAATTGATGCGAATCCCCGAGTCTATGTGGATGAGGCCACGGCCCTGTATTTGAACTCACAACTCAAGAAAAACATCGTACCCATGGATGTAATACATCTATTTGTCACGGGTGCCGTGTCGTTGCTTTTTGCCTTCGTTTGCATCTTTGCCCCGATGTATTTTTCTAAAGTGGGCTCCAGCAGGGGCACCACAAAATACCATTCCATGCTCTACTTTTCCTGCTTGGGAGCCGGGTTCATTATCTTGGAGTTGATTTACATTCAGATTTTCATGCGATTGATCGGTTTCCCCCTCTACACCTATTCCACGGTGATCTTCACAATGTTGTTGGGCGCTGGGCTTGGGAGCGCCGTCTCGAAACGGCTGGGGATTTCAGTGACTGAACGCTGGGCCTGGCCGTTTATAGGGGTGTTGGCGCTTGGCCTGTTATTAATGATGAGTCAATCCCTTATCTTCGATATGTTTTTGGAGCAGTCGCCCGCTATCCGAATCCTAGCAAGTGCCATCATGATCTTCCCGGTAGCCTTTTTTCTGGGAATGCCATTTCCTCTCGGGATCCTGGCTATTCAAGACCAGCCCGCTGGCGCTATCGCGTGGGCCTGGGGCCTCAATGGATTGTTTACCGTGATAGGAGGATTGTTGTGCGTGGTCATTTCCATCTTTTGGGGTTTTCAGACTACAGTTCTGGTGGCATTGGGGCTTTATGCGGTGGCGTTCGTCACGTTTTCTAGGCTTCGGCCTGTCGGTCTGAAGGAGCGCACGGAGCGGAGCGGATTTCCGGCATCTGCCTACTGAAACCTTCGTTTCACCTCCACGAGGCCGCCGATGCCGGCGACAAAAAGCACCGTTGTGAAAAACACGAGCACGGCCATTGCGAGGCACAACTCCTGAGGCACTCCTTCGCCCCGCAGCAGGGTCAGGAGAGCCACATCCCTGAGACCGAGACCGAGAAAAGAAATGGGAAGCATGGTAGCGAGGATAACAACCGTCCGGATCCACCCTAAGACGATGAAATCCATATTCATACCGAGCGAGGCGGTCAACAAGAAGAAGCCCGCAACCCCGATTAACTGAACCGCGAGACTTAGACCGATGACGCCGAGGAATCGCCGCGGCGGCAGGGCTCCGAACTCCATTAGCGGTGACAAGGCTGCGCTTGCGGATTTCATGAGACCGTGTAGGTGCAATGCTTTCAAGATGACCTTTAGCAGGCGCTCTACCGCCCCGACAACGGCTGCCCAATAACCAGCAAGACTGAGAATTAGTAGTGCAATGAGTGCGATGCCCACGGGATCGGTGATGGTCTGTCGATGCAACAGCACAAACAGTACCCCAACCGCGAGCAATGCAAACGTAGCAAAAAGTCGGTCAACCCCTACACACGCTAATGCTCGAGCTGGGCTTCCCGTGCGCTTTTGTAGCTTCAAAAATCTTACGGCGAGCGATGCCAGCGTCCCGCCAGGAACGAAAACTCGATAGAACATACTTCCGAACTCGATGGCGGCGATGTCAGAAAACGGAAGGTGGAAGCCTTGCTGGCGGGAAAGCAGAAACAGGCGCCACGATGTCAACACGTGCATCAGCACTGCGAGAAGACACGCCGCCGTCACCAGCCGACCCTCTGCGACGGCCAACGCAGCCACGACTTTCGACGCAGGCACCTGCGTGTAGAGCACGCAGAGAATGAGGCCCGTAATCGCCAACCTTAACCAAAGGCGTGGTGTTGCGACGGTGCTCACATGGGCCACCGCTTCGTAAAGCGGCTGGTACCATCCATCCAATCTGGTGGCTCTCGCCCCATCAGCCCCAGTAATGAGGGTGCGACATCGACGAGACTGATAACGGTTGAATCGGATTCGTAACGACCGTCCAATACGGCCATAAAACCTTTCTCAGACTCATGCTGCGGCAGATAGCCATGGTAAGCGATATGTCGAGGGTTCCATAACCGGTTACGCTGCTGCGGGTCCTTCAGACCGAACACGTAGTTCACCAGCGGATGATGAAAATCGTGGGGAAAAAACAGGCAACCCGGCTCGGCAATGAAATAAAGTTCGCCGAACTCTGGACTGTCAAACTCAACGCCGAGGTGATGCAACTCAGCGTATGACATTGCAGTGCCCTGCTTCACTTCCGAAAGCATTTGAGCAATCGCTGTCCGGGCCCGCTCCGAGTGGCACCAAAACCGGGCCATAACCGGCTGAAGAAAGTACGCGAACTCGCTACGCGGAATATCCAGCCTGTGTATTAGCCGTCCGAGATCGACGCAGTTGCGGACGGTCTCCTGCCCGTGATCGGTCATTAAGACCAAGCCGAATCGCTTGGCCTCGCACTTTCGGTGCAATTCGCGAACGAAGCCGTCGACCATACCGTAGTACCGTCGAAACTCTTCAGGGCTACCTATCTGCCAGTGCCCCAGCATGTCCAGCGCATGAAATTGCACAAACTCGAGGTCGACTCCCTCTTCCTCACAGGCTTCATCCACGAGCCTCGGAGCATCCGAGGCTCGATCCGAGAACCTGTATCGACAACGGTCCTCGCCCAGGACATCAAAAATTGACTTGACGCCATTAAGCTGTCCAAGCAAATCCCCCATGTTCGCTCGACCGCGGAACTTCAAACGCCGAAAGTCAAACGCCCGCCTCCGCCGCGGAGGGATGGTCGGAACGTCGCAGCACCCGAGAAGTTGATGAAGCACGGCTTGAGCGGTCGTCGTCATGAAATCCGGCAGCGTGTCGACAACTCGCTGTGAAAGTGAACGGTCAGTGGTTGTTCTAAGGCGAGTTTGCCAGATTTGGTGTCGATGCGGCTTCATTCCTGTGACGATTGTCGACAGGTGCTCCGGACTCGGCAGCGTCTTGACTGTGGCCCAAGGCTGCGATGACCGCAGTTCGGCGATATACGGTGTGTGATCCGGACCGACCCTGCGCAGGTCGAGGCCCGGAATCAAACAAAAAACGACCTTATTCATGCAGTAATATGCTGCGGCCGGTCATGTATCCCGGGATCGCGGCGCCGAGAAAATCGAGCATCGTCGGCGCGAAATCGATGAGAGCCATAGTCTTGCAACTTGGCCTGACGCCGTAGTTGGCCACCACCAGGAATCCTTTCTCGGACGGATAGTGCGGCAGGTAACCGTGGTTGCCCCTGTGAACCGGATTGAAGATCCGGCTCTGCTGGGAAGGCCCGAACAGGCCAAGGTAGAGATTCGCAATTGGCTGGTAAAAGTCGTGCGGGAAGAACATCGAGCCCGCATCAGCCATGAGGTAATACTCTCCGAAGCGTGCGTCGTCGAAGCAAACCTGATACTGGCGCATCTCACTGAAATGCAGTAGCTTGCAATTTCGCAAGCGCTCGAGTTTCGAGACAATCGTCTCGCGCGCACGTTCAGTATGAAACCACAGCCGGGTGCAAGCAAGCTCACAGTAATAACTGTATTCCGATTGTGGGACGCCCGATTTCCGTAGCGTAGGCACCAACGGTATCTTATGGATTACTGGCTCCTGGCCGTGATCCGAAAGCAACACCAGCGTGCGCCCGCTTCGCACACAGCCCTCACGCAGGTTCGCGACAAATCGGTCGGTCCTGCCTAACGCCTCACGCATCCCGGTCCGATTGTCGAGATGCCAGTGTTGGTAAAGGTCCAACGCGTACATCTCCACGAACTCGAATCTCAGTGGGCTAGTGGAAATCTCCCGTGCAACGAGGTCGAGCGCGTCAAACCGGGACGTGAAACGATATCGTGCGTCCCTATCGAGCAGACCGAATAGTGTTTTGTAGCCATTGAACTCCGCCATGATATCGGGCGTTGCAGCCCGTCGCGTGTATTTGAAACGGTGCTGAGTAAACTCGCGTCGCCGGCGTGGCGGGATTGCCGCCAGGTCGAAGTCCGGATCGAATCTCTGTCGTATACATTGCGCCGTTGTCGTAACCAGGTCCGGCAGAAGGTCGATCATCCGCTGCGTTACAGTCAGGCGCCGGAGAGCATCGATGCTGACTTGCCAGATCTGGTTCTGATGAGGGTAGACACCGCTTAGAAGCGTAGGGACGAGTTCGGTATTTGGTATTGTTGAGATCTCAATACTGGAATACTCGCGGATCAGCTCCTCAATTGCGGGAGTTGCGGCTTGCGAGACGTGGCGCCTATCGAGTCCCGGCACATAGCAAACTAAGAGCCGGCGTTCAGGCTGAGCCATCATGTTCATCAAGCATTGGGGCACGGAGACATTGACACGATTACCGTGACCGCGCAACGACTGTTTGAGGCAACCGGCATTGCAAATTCGGCGATTTCACGCGCACAATCGCTGCATGCAGAATTTCACCAAGGTCCAACAGAACGCGATATCGCAGCCAACCGCTAAAGACGTCACACGGGCCGGATCGATTCTCCTATCCTTTTTCACTTCCGTTGGCAAAGCGGGCACATGATCGTTGAAAGTGTCGACAAGCTCGAAGATTTCCAGAGCCTCAGGGGGGCCTGGAATTCCGCCTACCACAGCGATCCGGAGGCACAGTTTTTCCTCTCCTGGAAGTGGTTAGCCGGCGCACTCGAAGCGCATCCGGGGGCGTGGACGGTGCTTGTCGTCCGCGGCGCAGACGGCAGTCACCTCGGTTTCCTGCCGTTGTGGAAGGAGGTCGTCTGGAGCAAAAGCCGCCGCCGACTGTGCAACGAGATCCACTTTGCCGGCCGGCTGTTTTGGGCGGATTACGGCGGCATCCTCTGCCGTCCCGAACATGAAGAAGCGGTCCTTTATGCACTCGCTTCGCATCTCAAGAAGATGTGCTGGTCCGGCATCTATCTCACGAACTTTCGCGTTTCCGAGCATCGTTTTGGGCTCTTCATGGAGGCGCTTGCGGATGATCGGTTCATTGCCAAGCCGATGACGAGCCTCATCAATCGTGGCGAAACGGACAATCTCGTATGTCCGTTTATTGATCTTCCCGATACGTTTGAAACATACCTTTCGGAAAAGCTGAGCAGCAATTCGCGGCAGAAAACGCGCCGCATATTGCGCCGATTTGAGTCATCGTCTGAACTCACGATCACGATGACGAGTGCGGCGACTCGATCGCGCGACGTGCAGATTCTCGAAAGGCTCTGGTACAACGTATGGAGGCCAAGAAAAGGGGCCGACACAAAACGTCTAGCCTCGACTTACGGAATGATCGTCAAACGTGGTTTGGACGACGAGATGGTTTTTATGCCTATTCTTTGGCATGGCGATATCCCAATCGGTATTCTCGCGAGTTTTGTTGACTGGGATAAATCCCGCCTGTTGTTTTTTGTCAGTGGCAGGGACAAAGAGTTTCGCGAGGTGCCCGTGGGATTGATCCTTCACATCCACAGCATTCGCTGGGCCATTGCAAACGGTATTCGGACCTACGACTTTCTTCGTGGAAATGAACCTTACAAATACTCACTCGGTGCCGAGGATGGACGGTTGAAGTCTCAACTTATTCATACCCGATCCGGCGCAAACCTGAACGGGAAACTGGATCCCGGCTGCCTCGATGATGCCCTTCGCATAGCAAAGGATTTCGCGGGGCGCGAACTGACGCTCGAGGCAATGACCGCATGTCAACAGATCCTGGCGATGTCGCCCGGGCAAGATGCGGCGAGGCAGCTGCTGAAAACGCTGGCTGATGCTCAGGGCGCCCGAATCGAAGCTGGTGCCCAGCTGGCGGCTCTTCACCAAAAAGAGCGATAGGCACGCAATCGAGTGTCGATTAAGGCTTCGCTGACTCGCTGCGATTCGTCCGCTTCATAGCGCTCTTGCCTTATCCAACTTGGACATGATTTCGGCCACTGTGAGATCAAGCGCACCAGAAAAAACCTGAAAGCTCCTGCTGTGACGGGCAATATCGACCGCCGCATCCAAACCATCCCGCGCATGGCTCAGCGGATTGAGCGCATTCGCGTAAAGAAGGGCGGCCGACTGAGCGGCGCTTATCTCTATCACGGAAGGAGTGATATCGGTCGAGAGATGCTGAACGTGGAAAATCACTGCGAGCGGAACTGGGGACCTGACAATAGATACCGGAAATGTCTCCGTGGGGATGTGTGACGTCGGGCCAGTACGTAGCGTTTCCTGGGGAACTCGATAGGGCGATTGCGGCGGCGGCTCCGATTTAAGGCACAGTGCGTGTGGAAAGGGGTGAATCTTAAAGTCCTGCAAGCTGATCGGAGCAAGCTCGTCGCTCAAGTAGTCGCAGCCGTGATTGATAAGGCCCCAACAGGTAGTCGATTTTCCACCGCCGGATTCTCCCACCAGAAGAAAAGCCATGTCGCAGAAACGCAATGCCGCAGCATGTAGAAAATAGAGATCGGGGCGCAGTTTCTCACATTCGACTACTAGATCCTTTTCTAGAATAAAAAGAAGCTCCGAGGGATCGCGCGCTGACAGAACAGCCGTGCCCCTGGTGCTGGACCGCGTGACGATAAAACCCCTCTCGCTTTCGGAAATCTCGTAAGCCAGATCGGCTCGCGTGACTTCATCACTCTGAAGGGCGGAATAGTTTGCAACGATCAACGCATCTACATCTGGGCAACTGGACTGAATTTCAATGCCGAGATCGACGAATCTTAAATGGATGGGAGATGGAAACATTGCGTAGCCAAAAAAATACAGGCCCTTCCGGACCTGTACGACTTTGAAATTCGACCGTCATCACTTCGTCGGAACTGGTTCCCCTGTTCCATTATCCGGATCCTCTTCTTGAAGCAATTGTTGATCCCTGAAACTATCGATTAAGGTCGAGACGTCTCTTTCCGCGACTCCAACATCAACGCCGAACATCCGTGAGACAACGAGTGCAACGTCCTGTACCGTCTTCCTGCCATCCAACTGACTCCAAATGAAACTCGCGGTAGCGTTCAGGGTGTGAAGCTGGTCAGTCGAGCGATCCAGAATAACGGTCTCACCTTGGACCTCCCGAACGATGAGATCCAGACGTGGCCTCACGCAACCTTCTAATTTACCTAACTTTCTCACGGAAACTAATATCTGTCCTACAGCGACAGAGCGCCAACTATGCCAATTTGTGAGGCCAAAGAGGATCCTAAGTTCCTATGCAATATAGGGATTTATGATTTATTTTTTGGGTCCTTCCGGGTTTAGCGTGGGTAAAGGTCCAAGCCGCCACAGAAGAAGTAAATAGCCGTCTTGAAGTGTTCGGGGTTGCGATATCCACAGGCGCGTCGTTTGATTGCCATGAT
>Ga0302046_10000400_pt1 | contig 44652 bp, 43 predicted proteins | sample RVTome_11_FD_200261 | JGI IMG/M metagenome (GOLD analysis project Ga0302046, IMG submission 200261) | Soil microbial communities from uranium-contaminated site in the Upper Colorado River Basin, Wyoming, United States - RVT147D111 (version 2) ...
GCAAGGAACGGCCAAACCGCCAAGCGGCGGCCGGCGGCGCATGCCCCAGCCCGAAGGCCTACCGCAACCAACCGACGCGCCAACCCAACCGCCGCTCAACAGCGACAGTTTGAGAAATGCGGGCTAGGTGTTTAGTCCCGGCATTTGATGGATTGGATCGAACCTGAAAGCGATCCGATCGAGGCCGCAACGAACCGCCTTTGAGACACTTGGGACGCCGGAAACCGGTCGATTCCGGCCAATCGGGGCCGGCCGTCAGACCTGGTCGTCGAGGGCGTAGCCGGCGGCGCGGACGGTGCGGATGAGGTCGGGGGCGTTGCCGGCGTTCAGGGCCTGGCGGAGGCGGCGGATGTGCACGTCGACGGTCCGCGACTCGACATAGACGTCGCGGCCCCAGACGGCGTCGAGCAACTGCTCGCGCGAGAGCACCCGCATCGGGCGCTCCATCAGGTAGCGCAGCAGGCGGAACTCGGTCGGCCCCAGGTGCACCGAGCGCTTGCCGCGCTTCACCCGGTGCGAGGCCAGGTCCATCGTCACGTCGGCGAACTCCAGGAGCTCGGCCGAGAGCGACGGCCGGGCGCGGCGCAGCACCGCGCGCACGCGGGCCACCAGCTCGAAGGGCGAGAAGGGCTTGGTGATGTAGTCGTCTGCGCCGGTGTCGAGGCCGCGCACCCGGTCCTGCTCCTCGACGCGGGCGGTCAGCATGATGATCGGGATGTTCTTGGTCTCGGGCTTGCGGCGAAGGCGGCGGCAGACCTCGAGGCCCGAGACCAGGGGCAGCATCCAGTCGAGCACCACCAGGTCGGGCCTGCGCTCGTCGACCGCGATCAGCGCCTCCTCGCCGTCGAGCGCCTCGGCGACCTCGAAGCCGGCGCTCTCCAGGTTGTAGCGCAGCACGCTGACGAGGGGCGCTTCGTCCTCGACGACCAGGATGAGGGGTTTGGCCGTGGCGCTCATGCGTTGCCCTGTTTGCGTGCCGCCTCCGGGCTCGAGACCACCGTAGCACTATTGTCGCCCTTGGGCCGCTCCTCGGCCAGCGGCGTGCCGTGCACGAGAAAGTACACGTACTCGGCGATGTTCGTCGCGTGGTCGCCGATGCGCTCGATGTTCTTGGCCACGAACAGGAGATGGGTGCAGGCCGAGATGTGCCGCGGGTCCTCCATCATGTAGGTCAGCAGCTCGCGGAACAGGCTGGTGTACATCTCGTCCACCTCCTCGTCCGCGTTGCGAACCTCGACCGCCTTCTCCGCATTGCGCTCGGCATAGGCATCGAGCACCCGCCTGATCTGCGCCTGGGCCAGCGTTCCCATGCGCGGGATCACATGCGCCGGCTTGACCAACGGGACCAGCGAGAGCGCCTTCACCCGCTTGGCGATGTTGGCCGCATAATCGCCGACCCGCTCCAGGTCGCTGGAGATCTTCAGCGCGGCGATGACCTCGCGCAGGTCGTCGGCCATCGGCTGGCGCAGCGCCAGCATCCGGACCACCAGGGCGTCGATCTCGAGCTCAAGCTCGTCGATGCGCGGGTCGCTCTCGACCGTCCGCAGGGCGAGATCGGCATCGCGCTTGAACACCGACTGGACCGCGTCGGCGAGCTGCTTTTCCGCCAAGCCGCCCATGCGCGCGATCAGGTCGTTGAGGTGGGCGAGGTCGGTGTCGTAGGACTTGACGATATGTTCGGTCATTGTGCCACCTGTTGGCTGGAATGCCTGCTCGACCGTCTCTAGCCGAACCGCCCTGTGATGTAGCCTTGCGTGCGCTCGTCGCCCGGGTTGGTGAATATCTGGGGAGTCTCGCCGACCTCGACAATCTCGCCCAGGTGGAAGAAGGCGGTGCGCTGGGAGACCCGCGCGGCCTGCTGCATCGAATGGGTGACGATCACGATGGTGTAGTTCTCGCGCAGCTCGTCGATCAGCTCCTCGATCTTGGCGGTGGCGATCGGGTCGAGCGCCGAGCAGGGCTCGTCCATCAGGATGACCTCCGGCTGCACGGCGATGGCGCGGGCGATGCAAAGGCGCTGCTGCTGGCCGCCGGAGAGCCCGGTGCCGGGCTCGTGCAGGCGGTCGCGGACCTCGCCGACCAGACCGGCCCGCTCCAGGCTGTTCATCACGATTTCCTCCAGGTCGGTCTTGTCGCGCACCAGGCCGTGGATCTTGGGGCCGTAGGCAACGTTGTCGAAGATCGACTTGGGAAATGGGTTTGGCTTCTGGAAGACCATGCCGACGCGCGCGCGCAGCTGCACCGGATCGACCCGCTTGCCGTAGATGTCCTCGCCGTCGAGCAGGATCTGCCCCTCGACCCGGCAGATGTCGATGGTGTCGTTCATCCGGTTGAGGCAGCGCAGATAGGTCGACTTGCCGCAGCCCGACGGGCCGATCAGCGCGGTGACCTCGTTCTCGTTGATGTCGAGATCGACTTCCTTCAGCGCCTTCTTGTCGCCGTAGTAGACCGCGACGCCGGTGCTGGTGATTTTCGGTGGGACCTGTCGTAGTCCCGGCACGGTCTCGGATGTCGGTACGTCGGTCACGATTTCCATACTCTATCTCCCATCCTACCAGCGGCGCTCGAATTTCTTGCGCAGGAATATGGCGACCGCGTTCATGGCCACCAGGAAGGCGAGCAGCACCATGATCGCGGCCGCGGTCTTCTCCTCGAACCCGCGCTCGGGGCTGTCGGCCCAGATATAGACCTGGACCGGCAGCACGGTGGCGGCGTCGGTGATGCCGCCGGGCACGTCGACGATGAAGGCCACCATGCCCACCATCAGCAGCGGCGCGGTCTCGCCCAGCGCCTGGGCCATGCCGATGATCGTGCCGGTGAGGATGCCCGGCATCGCCAGCGGCAGCACGTGGTGCGTGACGACCTGGACGCGCGAGGCGCCGAGCCCGTAGGCGGCCTCGCGGATCGACGGCGGCACGGCCTTGAGCGCCGCCCGCGCGGCGATGATCAGCGTCGGCAGCGTCATCAGCGCGAGCACCAGCCCGCCGATCAGCGGCGCCGAGCGTGGCAGGCCGAAAAAGCCGAGGAAAACCGCAAGTCCCAGGAGGCCGAAGACGATCGACGGGACCGCCGCGAGGTTGTTGATGTTGACCTCGATGAGGTCGGTCCAGCGGTTCTTGGGCGCGAACTCCTCCAGGTAGATCGCCGCCATCACGCCGACCGGGAAGGCGAGCAGCAGCGTCACCAGCATGGTGAGGGCGGAGCCCACGACCGCGCCCCAGATGCCCGCCTGTTCCGGCTCGCGGCTGTCGCCGCCGCTGAGGAAGCGCCAGTTGAAATGCCGCTGGATGGCGCCCTTCCTGTCGAGCGCGTCGAACCAGGCGACTTGGTTGCGGCTCACCTTGGTGGCGCTGCCGTCGGGACCGCGCTTGGCGTATCCCTTGTTCAGCATGTCGATCTCGTCGCTGGCGAGCAGCCATATGCGCTGGCGGGCGCCGATGACCTTGGGATTGTCGAGCACCATGCGGCGGAGCTGGTCGCCGGCCCCGGTCGAGAGCAGCTTGCCCAGGTCGCGCCGGTCGCGCCGGCCTTTGACGTCGGGAAAGGCGGAACGGATCGCGGCGCGGGCGACGCTTTCGTAGTCGCCCCGACGCAGGTTTTCTGGCTTGCCGGTTCCGTCGGGATCGATCTTGTCGCGGTCGAACTCGACCTCGAGGCTGACATAGGTCTGCTGGAAGGCCGTGTAGCCCTTGGATATGACGCTGACCAGCAGCACGCAGAGCGCCGCCAGCGCGAAGCCGATCGCCAGGAGGCCGTAGATCTTCAGCCGCCGCTCCGCCGCGCGCCGGCGGCGCAAGCCGCTTTCGACCGTCTGGGCGATCGCGCTGGGCCGGCGATCCACGGTCCCGGTTGATGCGTTGCCGTTACTCATATTTTTCCCGGTATTTGCGCACGATGCGGAGGGCGATCACGTTGAGGCAAAGTGTGAAGACGAAGAGCACCAGGCCGAGCGCGAAAGCGGCCAGGGTCTTGGCGCTGTCGAATTCCTGGTCGCCGACCAGGAGCGTGACGATCTGCACGGTCACCGTGGTGACCGCCTCGAAGGGGTTCACCGTGAGGTTCGCGGCGAGCCCGGCCGCCATCACCACGATCATGGTCTCGCCGATGGCCCGCGAGACGGCCAGCAGCACGGCGCCGACGATGCCGGGCAGGGCGGCGGGCACGATGACGTTGCGCACGGTCTCCGCCTTGGTGGCGCCCAGCCCGTAGGCGCCCTCGCGCAGGGATTGCGGCACGGCGCTGATCACGTCGTCGGAGAGCGAGGAGACGAAGGGGATGATCATGACGCCCATGACCACGCCCGCGGCGAGCGCGCTTTCCGAGGCGACGGAGAGCCCCAATGCGCTGCCCGCGTCGCGGATGACCGGCGCCACGGTGAGCGCGGCGAAGAAGCCGTAGACCACGGTCGGGATGCCGGCCAGGATCTCCATGACCGGCTTGACCGTCGAGCGAACCTTCGGCTTGGCGTATTCGGAGAGATAGATCGCCGAAAACAGCCCGACCGGCACCGCCACGGCCATGGCGATCAAGGTGATCAGCGCGGTGCCGGCGAAGATCGGGATGGCGCCGAAGCTGCCCGACTGGCCCACCTGGTCGGCGCGGAGCGCCGTCTGCGGGCTCCACTTGGTGCCGAACAGGAACTCCCAGAAGGGGACCTTCTGGAAGAAGCGCAGCGACTCGAAGAGCAGCGAGGCGACGATGCCGATGGTGGTCAGGATCGCCAGCATCGAGGCCAGGATGAGCACGCCCATCAGGAACCGCTCGACCGCGTTGCGCGCCCGCAGGCCCGGCGCTATCCGGTTGCGCGCCGTCGCCAGCCCGGCCGCCGCCAGGGCCAGCGCGCAGGCGGCGAGCATCCAGTTTCCGAGGCCGTTCAGCTCGTTGAAGCGCCGGGCCGCGGCGAGCACCATGGGAGAGCCTTGGCTCGCGGCGTCGCCCCTGGCGATATTGCGAATGTCGTTCATCAGCAGGCCGAGCCGCTCCGACGGCAGGTTCTGCTGGGCCTGCGGCAGCGAGCCGATGACCATGCCGTCGACGATGATCGGCTGCAGCACCAGCCAGGCGGCGAGCAGCGCCAGGCTCGGCAGGCCGCACCAGATGGCCACGTAGTAGCCGTAGTAGCTCGGCAGCGAGTGCAGCCGCGCCGGCAGGCCGTCGGCGGTGCCGAGCGCCCGCGTGCGGCCCATGTAGAAGCCGATCACCGTCAGCACGGCGACGACCAGAAGCGTAACCGAGGTATTCATGTCCCCGCCCCGAACCCGACCTGCCTATGCGCGCCGACCGGCTTTGCGGCGCCTGTTGCTATCGACACACGAAAACGACAAACGAAATCGACAAACGAATAAACAACGCCGACGAAATGAGGCGACGGCCGCCCGTGCGGGACGGGCGGCCGTCGAAAGCGGATTACATCGACAGATTTTGGAGCTTGCTGCCCGCGCTGCGGTACAGCTTGCGCTCCTTGTCCGGCATCGGGATCAGGCCCTTTTCGGCCAGGTATCCGTCCGGTCCCCAGGCTTTCTCGCTGGTGAACTCGGCAACGTATTCCTTGATGCCGGGGATTTTCCCGATATGCGCCTTCTTCACGTAGAAGTACATCGAGCGCGAGACCGGGTACTTCTGCGCGGCGATGTTGTCGAAGGTCGGGTCAACGCCGTTGACGATCGAGCCCTGGACCTTGTCGCCGTTCTGGTCGAGGAAGCTGTAGCCGAAGACGCCGAAGGCGCCGGGATTGGCTTGGAGCTTCTGGACGATCAGATTGTCGTTCTCACCCGCGTCGACCCAGTGGCCATCCTCGCGGAGGCCATGGCACACGGCCTTGTACCTCTTCTTGTCCGACTTCTTGATCGCGGCCAGGTGCTTGAAGGTCTTGCAGCCCTTCTCCATGCCGAGCTCAACCCAGGCGTCACGGGTGCCAGAGGTCGGCGGCGGGCCGAGCACCTCGATGCGCGCGTTCGGCAGCGAGGGATCGATCTGAGACCAGCGCGTGTACGGATTGGCGACCAGCTTGCCGCCTTCCTTGCCGCCCTCGGGGACCATCTTCGCGAGGGCCAGGAAGACCTGGCGAAGCGTAAGATTGACTCGTTTTGACTTCTTGGAGTTGGCAACGACGATGCCGTCGAAGCCGATCTTGATCTCGACGATCTCCTTGACGCCGTTCTTTGCGCAGTTCTTGACCTCGGAGCTCTTGATGCGGCGCGAGGCGTTGGTGATGTCGGGATGGTTGACGCCGAGGCCGGCGCAGAAGAGCTTGAGGCCGCCGCCGGAGCCGGTCGATTCGACCACCGGGGCCTTGTACTTGCGGTAGGACTTGGCGAACTTCTCCGCGACGACGGTGGAGAAGGGGAAGACCGTCGACGAGCCGACGATCTTGATCTGATCGCGGGCCTGCGCGGGTGCGGCGAACGCAACCGCGGCGAGGCCGGCGAGGAGTATGGATTTTCTGAGCACGGGACTGCCTCCAAGGACGCTTTGCCGATCAGGCGGGAGCGGACCCCTCAGGCCCGCCGCGACGCCGACGATAGCCAGGGTGGGAGATGGATTTACTACGGTTCTGTTACGGTTTCTTGACATGCGGCGAGATGCGCCGAGATGCGGCGAAACGTCCCGGAATCCGCGAAAAAATCGAGAAAACCCGCCGGCAGCCCGGGCTCAGGCGCTGCGAACCGCCGCCCGCGACAGCGCCGCCGGCAGCTTGACGGCGAAGGTGCTGCCCTCGCCGAGGACGCTGTCGATTTCCAGCCGGCCGCCGTGGCGGTTGACGATGTGCTTGACGATCGCCAGGCCCAGGCCGGTGCCGCCGAGGGCGCGCGAGCGGGCCGGATCGACGCGGTAGAAGCGCTCGGTCAGCCGCGGCACGTGCTCGGCGTCGATGCCCTCGCCCTGGTCGCGCACGACGATGGCGATATCCTCCTCGCCGCTCGCCGCCCGGCCGTGCCGCACGGCGAGGCTGACGGTCGAGCCCTTGGGGCTGTACTTGATCGCGTTGTCGACCAGGTTCTGGATGATCTGGGTGATCTCGTCGTCGTCGCCGATCACCACGGCGAGCCGGTCCGGCATGTCGAGGCGCAGGCCGATCGCCTTGGTCTTGGCCTTGATCTGCAGCACTTCCACCACCCGCTGGGCGGCGGCGATGACGTCGACCCGCCGGTCCGGGCGCGAGTGCTCGTGCAGCTCGATGCGCGAGAGCGACATCAGGTCGCCGATCAGCCGCGACATCCGCTCGGCCTGCTCGCGCATCAGCACCAGGAAGCGCTCGCGCGCCGGGGCGTCGTCGCGGGCCGGCCCGTGCAGCGTCTCGATGAAGCCGATCAGCGCCGAAAGCGGGGTGCGGAGCTCGTGGCTGACATTGGCGATGAAGTCGGAGCGGGTCTGGTCGATGCGCCGGGCCGCGGTCAGGTCCTGGAGCGCGATGATCACCGCGGTGCCCTCGCCGCCGGGCGCGCGGATCGGCAGGAGCTGGGCCAGCAGGTGCCGCGTCACCGCGTCGACGATCGACAGCTCGACTTCCTCGCCGGCGGAGCCGGCCAGGATATCGTCGACCGCGTCGAGCACGCCCGGATCGCGGATCACCGCCGACAGCGTCTTGCCGCGCGCCGCCTCGCCGAAGATCGCGCGCGCCGCCCGGTTGACGTTGGCCACGCGCTTGTCGCGGCGAACCACCAGGATCGGCACCGACAGGGTCTCGATGATGCGCTCGCCGTCGGCCGCCTGGCGCTCGAGCTGGGCGATGCGCTCGCCATAGCGCCGGTGGGTGCGCAGGGCGACGTCGGCGATCTCGCCGACGATGCCGCGCGCGCCGGGGTCGCTCAGCGCCGTTTCGTCCGCATCGTCGCGCTCCAGCAAGCCGCGCAGCCGCTCGATCCGGCCGACCACCAGCCGGGCCGCGATCCCGGCGATGGCGAGCGCCAGGGCGACGGCGACGAACAGGTTGAGCGCGGCGCTGCCGTCGAACACGGCGAGCGCGATCACGGCGGCCAGGGCGGGCGCCGCGAACAGCAGCGTCCAGCTGATCCATCGCCCGAATGGCGGGTCGCGTTGTGCCATCGCTTCCGTCCGCGGCCGCAGGTTGGCGCGGTTGGTTCTCCCCAGTCCCGCCAATCAATGCGACGAATACCCCGCCCGAGGCAAGGGTCGAGCGCACGGCATGGCGATCGTATCGCGTTAATGTCTTAATGTAGGGTCTGGCGGCGGCGATGTCCGCCGGCATGGGGACCGGGCGGATTCAGGCAGTGGCCGTTGCGTCCGGCGCCCATCGGTGGCAAGGCTAGAGCAGGTCGTGATTAAGTCGAATCACTTCTTGATTCGACCTAATCACGTGAATCTGCTCTATTTACAAATAGTTAGATCGGATTCACGCATTTGGGCCGGATCAATTGTTGATCCGACCCAAATGCGATCCGATCTAGTGCGACGACGCGGCCGCGGGAGCGGGACGGACCCGCCGATGCAGGACTACATCAACGAACGACCATCGGAGAACGCGGGCGAGGCCGGCGGCCGGCGGCGCCTGCATCCGCGCAGGGTGGTGGCGGTGGTCTGCCTCGGCATGGGCGGGCTGGCGCTGGCGCTCTTCGCGGCGGTGCTGGTCTTCGCGCTGCGGCCGCTGCCGCCCGAGGCGCCGGCGCGGCTGCATCTCTGGCTCGTCGGGATCGGCGGGATCGCGGCGCTGGCGACCGCGGCGGGGCTGGCCTGGCTGTTCCTGGAGCAGCACCTGGCGCGGCCCATCGCCATGCTGACCCGCGAGACCGAGAGCGCGCTGCGCGCCTCGGCCCATACCGAGTTCGAGCTGCCGTCGACCCATGCGCTGGGCGACTTGCCGGGGCTGGTCGCCGGCCTGGCGGGAAAGCTCGAGACGACGCGGCGCGAGACCGCCAAGGCGATGGCGGCGGCGGCGGCGCGCTCCGAGGCGACGGTCGCGCGCCTCGAGGCGATCCTGCGCGATCTCTCCGAAGGCGTCATCGTCGCCGATCTCGACCACCGGGTCGTGCTCTACAACCGCGCCGCGCTGTGGCTGGTCGACGCGCCGGACCGGCTGGGGTTGGGCCGCTCGCTCTTCGAGGTGGTGGAGCCGGGCGCGGTGGAGGCGACGCTGGGCGATTTGCGCGGTCTCGCCGGGGAGGACGGCCGCGCGGGCGGCGAGCGCCACACCGCCTCGCTCGAATGCCTCACCGTGCCCGACGGCGCGGCGCTGGAGGCGCGCATGGCGCTGGTCCGCGACGGGGCGGGCGCGGTCACCGGCTACGTGCTGACCATCGCCGGGCGGACCGGGGTCGCGGCGCGCGAGGCCGGCCCGGCGGCGTTGCCGGCGCGGCCGGAGTTCTACGACTTCGACCTGATGCGGCCGCGCGCGGCGGGGGCGCTCGCCGAGCGGCCCTTGCGAGAGCTCGCCTTCGTCGTCTTCGACACCGAGACGACGGGGCTGCAGCCCTCCAAGGGCGACCGCATCATCCAGATCGCCGGGGTGCGGCTGGTGAACGGCCGGGTGTTGGAAGGCGAGGCCTTCGACCGGCTGGTCGATCCGGGCCGGCCGATCCCCAAGGCCTCGATCCGCTTCCATGGGATCACCGACGCGATGGTCGCCGAGGCCGAGCCCATCGCCACGGTGCTGCCGGCGTTCGCGGGCTTCGTCGGCGAGGCGGTGCTGGTGGCGCACAACGCCGCCTTCGACATGAAGTTCCTGGCGCTCCTGGAGGGCGAGACCGGCGTGGCCTTCGCCAACCCCGTGCTCGACACGCTGCTGCTCTCGGTCTTCGTGCACGACCACGTGCCCGACCACACGCTCGACGCCATCGCGCGGCGCTTCGGCGTCGAGATCGAGGGCCGCCATACGGCGCTCGGCGACGCCCGCGCCACGGCGCGGGTCTTCCTGCATCTCATCGAGTTGCTCGAGGGCCGCGGTATCACCACCCTCGGCCAGGCCCTGGATGCCGCCCGCGGCATCCACAGGATCCGCCGCAAGCAGAAGCGGTTCTGAGGGCGCGGCGGCCGCAACTATCGAGGGGCGACCGCGCTAGCGGGATCACAAGATCGCAAAAGGTTCCGGATTGACGCGGGAAGGGTGCCGCGGCACGATCGGGGGAATTTTCCCACAAACCGATCGAGCAAGGAGCCAGCATCGCGATGCCGCCGAGATTCCGCCGCCTCTTCGAAGGCCCCGACGAAATCGACTACAGCCCCGACCCCATGGGGAAGATCGGCGAGGGTGCGCGCGACATCCGCGACCCCCCGCAGGATGACCATGGCCAAAGGCTCTTCCAGGACTTCCGCGACGCCTTCGCCCAAGGCCGCCCGCTGCCCGAGCTCTTCGGGCCGGGCGGCACCCTCGAGCTCAAGCAGGGGATCGGCTTGCAGTCCCGCAACCGCCGCCCCGACGTCGCCAAGGTCGAGACCTTCCTCGATCTCCTCGGCGAGCACGACACGGCCCCCACGGAGGGCCCGACCGGCTATTACAGCATTCGTCTGGAAGACAATCTCAAGGCCTACCAGGCCAGGAACGGCCTCAAGCCCGACGGCGTAGACAACCCCCAGGGCGAGACCCTCGGCCGGATCAAGCAGGATCTGACCAGGAAGCTCGGCCCGGCCGCGCTCAAGCCGCCGCGGCCGGCAGCGCCGCGGCCGGCAGCGCCGCGCGCACGCACCGCCGGCGCAAGCGCCGTCCCGCGAAGCCTGCAGGGCGAGGTGCTGAAGGGCCCGCTCGACGGGGCCGTTCAGTCCGAACCCGGCAAGAGCCGCCTGGGCATTCTCCCGTCAGCCTCCAACACCAGCATCGGGTCTGCCAAAAAACACGAACAAGACGGTTCCGGACGTCTCCTTACGCCACCGCCACCCGTACCGGAACCCGCGATCCCGACAGCCGCCTCCGGCGAGGATGCCGAACGGAAGTTGACGCCCGCTCCGAAGGCTCACCGTCAGATCAATCCCCTGATCGTCGACTACCACAATACCTGGCTCGCCGCCCAACAGCGGACGTCGCCCCACGTGGTCGGTGTCGACGGCACATACAACTATCAGCGGGCGCCGGAAGCCTGGCAGCGATACTACAAGCGCTACGATAAGGTCTACCGGGACGTTTTCGTGGTGCTGCTCGATCCAGCCACCGGCGAGCCGACGGTGTGGTTGCGCAATCCCGAGATGCGCGAGAGCGGGCTACTTGGGATATCGCGCGTGTTCACGTGGCTGGCCCTGCCAGGCAAGCTCACCAACGCTCCGAAGATCGCTCAGGGCCTTGAAATCGGCGCCAAACCCGTCCTCGCCCAACGCGCCCTCTTCGACCTTGCGACGTTCCTGCGCCTGGCCGACAAGCCGTTGAAGGCGACAACCCCCGAGCAGTATTTTGGCCGAAAGCTCTGGGAGAGCTTCTCGCCGACGATGCAAGCTTTGATCCGGCCACGGTTTCCGTACTTCATAGGGAAGGGAGCCGAGATACGTGGAGGCAAAGTGCTTGACGCGGCAGGGCTCACTGTCACCCATGACGGCGCAAATCTCAAATTCACAGTCCGTATCAACGGGCAAGAGACAAATCGTTACTTGGATCTCCTAACGGATGAGCAAATCCTACAGGTCTTTCGAGGTTGGTTGGCGAGACCGGGAAGTCCAACGGGATTACCCGCGGGCATCGAGGTCAAGTTTGCGAGCAGCCCTGTCTTAAAAAGTCAGGTGGCAAAGGATCGTGCGCTGGAGAAAGCAAGGGATATTGTGGCCGCCCACATTATGCGCATACCGGCTCATCGAGTTAAGCGAGCAGACGTGGCTGAAGCCATTAATATTTGGTTGAAAGCGAAAAGAGGAAGCAGTGTCCTCACCGGCCGACAGGAAATGGCCTTCAAGATTCTGGTGACGCAACTGCAGCGAAAACGGCTACCAGATGGAACCGCCCTCACTCTTGGGCAGGTCTTCGGTCTCGGTCTACTTCTGGCACTCAAAGTCCAGAACCAACCACTGCTTCCGCCGCCACCGGTCGACGTACCGCCACCGCTATTCGATCCCGATGTGGCTTAACACTCGGAACGTTTGAACGATCTGGCTCAATAGCCAAACGCCGAGGCAAGACTTTGGGCCTTGCGGGCTGCAATTCTGATCAGCTCCAAGTCGGCTCGTGCAATATCTTGGTATTCTTCAGGCTTATAGATGGTTCGAAGAATCGGCCAATGCATCCAGGCGCGAACTCGGTGCCATTCACAGACGTCGCGCAGGACTTGGTCGAATGTCATATCGCCTTCGACAACAAGCCGCCGGATCAGTTCCTTGGCACGGTCTTTATTTCCGGCGACATGGTGAGCCACGATCGCGCATATTACCTTAGGGAACTCCGGCCAGGTATGATCCTCATACCATTGAGCGAATTCCCTCGATCGTTCACTCATCTTGTACCAAGGGAGCGCATAGCGCCTAAACATCTCTTCAAAATACGGTCCGAACTCGGCAATGCGTTCTCGATAGAGCCTTTCCCGCGCTTCGGTTAAGGTATGCTCAACCGGATCACGACGCGGGCGCCAAGCATCCTTCCAATAGTATTCAAGCACGTTGTTGACATTTGGCGGCCATTCAAAGTGTCGTCGAGCCAATGGATGAATTGGTCCGCCTTTCAATTCAATCGCCACCAACTGTGGAATCGATGTGGCCACATGGCACTTGTTGCGCATGGGCGCATACCGAACCCAGTCATGCTCCAGCACGTCCCGAAAAATCCGCTCCATTTCGAAGTTGACGACACCAATACTATCGAAGAAGCCGCGTCCCCATTTCCATTGCTGCTCAAGTTCGAAGACCCATGTCACAGTGGATCGCTCGAAAACGTATGTCGAAGGTGTTTTGCGCTTGAAGCCCAATTCCTTGAGCGTCGCGCGGAGTTTCACGTCCATCACGTCTTCGTATTCGCGGCGGTTCCGGGCCATTGTCGCGTCCAGTTGAGATCAAACCGCTCCGTGGAGGTGATAGAACATATCATAAACCTTCCGCATTCCAACCGTTGGTGCCCCGACACCATGGGACGCATCGGAGAGGGTGCGCGCGACATCCGCGATCCCGCCCTCGCAAAGGAGGTGCTATAGTATTTCCAGGACTTTCTGAGCGCGCGCGTCGAAGGTCTGAACTGCAACCACCTCGAATCCGGCCGAAGTCGACCCTGCCCGCTAAGCCCGCAGCTTCTTGTACTTGATGCGATGGGGCCACTCAGCCTCCTCGCCGAGGCGCTTCTTGCGGTCGGCCTCGTAGTCCTCGTAGTTGCCCTCGCACCGGAAGACTGGCAGCGATACTACAAGCGCTACGATAAGGTCTACCGGGACGTTTTCGTGGTGCTGCTCGATCCAGCCACTGGCGAGCCGACGGTGTGGCTGCGAAATCCCGAAATGCGCGAGAGCGGCCTGCTCGGTATCGCGCGCGTTTTCACTTGGCTGGCCCTGCCGGGCAAGCTCACCAACGCCCCGAAGATCGCTCAAGGCATTCAGGTCGGCGCCAAACCCGTCCTCGCCCAACGCGCCCTCTTCGATCTTGCGACGTTCCTCCGCCTGGCCCACAAACCGTTGAAGGCGACAACCCCCGAGCAGTTCTTTGGCCCAAAGCTCTGGGAAAGCTTCTCGCCGAAAATGCAAGCCCTTATCCGGCCGCGTTTCCCGTATTTCATCGGAACAGGAGCTGAAATACGCGCCGGCAAGATACTCAAAACCGGTGGATTCAGCCTCTTGCATGAAGGCCAGAGGATAGAATTCACATTGAAGATCAACGGAAGGGACCATTGCAGTAGTCGGGGTGGTCGCTGCGATGTGCCTGCTCTTTCCGTTCTTCCGGCGTGTTCGTTTTGTGACAGTCACCGTTCTCGTGGGAGCCGCCGCCGGGCTTTTGTATGGATTGCCTGTGGAATGGTACGTCGCGGTGCCTTTGGTCTTAGTCCTCTGGCAAGCGGGCGTTACTGCGTGCATTGGTTGGGCGGCTGCGAACGCGAGTGCGGATCAAATAATTCCGCCCCGACATGGACGACGCCATGGTCTGGCTGAGTTGGCCACGAAATGGCTGAAGCTGCGCTGGCTGCTCACGCTGATACTTCCCTTGAGCTTGGTGGCAAATCTCGGATTTGCCGCGCGATTTGTCGTCTTCGAGCCAATTGTGGCTTTGCAGCCCCAATGCTTCGACAACCATTACGGAGTGGTCCCGATTGAAGGCCGGACAACCATGGTATTCCGCACCGCGATGGTTGCCACGCCGGGTACCGTGGCGTGGCATGTCGACACGAAGGGCGCGGTCTATATCTCACGCTGGGACTTGTGGATGCACAGAGAGATTCTCTGGAACTGGACCAGACAGATCGCCGAAAGCGTCTACCGGAAAAGCACGGGAAAGGCGGTGCCCGATGATGCCGGCTCAAGCGGCTGTGCGTTCATTCGACCTCGGGTAATTGAGCCGAACCCCGAAAAGCGATAGCCCCCCCCTCAAAACACCTCGCCCGTGAATTCCGAGCGGATGCGGGCGCGGAAGGCGCGGATGGCGCGCAGGCAGTCGCGCAAGTAGTCCTTCTCGCGCCTGGAAAGCGCCTTGGGGGCGACGTAGTAGCCGGCCGGCGCGCCGGCGGCGTGGTCGCGGAGCTGCTGGCGCAGGAGGAGATGGGCGATGTGCCGGAAGGCGCCGGAGAGATAGTCCTGCTCGTCGGCCTCGAGCACGCCCGCCGCCGCCAAGGCCTCGATGCGCGCGAGCGTCGGGCCGGCCTCGATGCCTTCACGCAGGGCGAGCAGGCGCACCGCGTCGATCAGCGGCAGCGCGCCGGTGTGCTTGAGGTTGATCGTGCCCTTGTGCTCGGGATCGTCGCGCACGGTGATGAAGCGGCCGAACCAGCCGAGCGCCACGCCGTGCTCGGCGTCGTCGCGGAACATCTCCTTCAGGAAGGCGACGTTGCCTTTGGTGAGCGCGGTGACGTGGGCGCGCAGACGCGCCGGCATCGCCGGGTCGCCGGTGACGCCGCGGAAGTCGAAGAAGATGTCGGCGAGGCGGAGCGCGGCGGTGTCGCGCTTGGCCTGCCACAGGGCGATCTGCTCGCGCCACTGGCTCTCGGTCTTCCGCCACAGCGGGTTCTGCGCCATCACGTAGCCCTTGCAGAGCGGCATGCCGACGGCGTCGAGGTCGGCGTTGAGCCGCACCGCGAGCTCGGCGAACCAGCCGTCGATGCGGTCGTGCTCGGCGTCGGGGTAGTCGGCGAGGATGAAGCCGTTGTCCTGGTCGGGGAACAGGTAATTCTCGTCGCGCCCGCCCGAGCCCATGACGATGACGGCGAAGTCGACGGGCGGGGCGCCCTTGCCCTCGGCCGCCATCGCGTCGACGGCGGCGGCGGCGACGCGGCGACAGATGTCGTTGTTGACGTCGGTGAGGATCGCCTGGATCTCGGGCGCCGGAACGGCGTCGGCGAGCAGGTCGGCGGCGAGGTCGATCTGCGCCGCCTTGACCTCGCGCAGGCCGTCGAGCGTGCCCTCGTGGGTGAGGAGCTCGATGCGCTCGACGGTCGCGGCGGCGATATCGGCCAGCGCGTCGTGCAGGTCGAGATGGCCGACCGCGCGGCCGATCCCGTCGAGCACCGGCATGTTGCGATGGCCGAAGCGGCGCATGCGGGCGATCGCGCGGTAGAGATAGTCGTCGGCGCCGATCGACTTGACGCCCTCGCTCATGACATCCGCGAGCGGCGTCTCGGGCGTGGCGCGTAAGGCGATGCGGCGGGTCACGTCCTGCTCGGTCAGGATGCCGACGACGCGCCGGTCGCCGTCGACCACGACGGCGCAGGCGGCGCGCCCCGCGGTCATCGCGCCGACCGCGTCCTTGACGCTGGCGGTGGTCTCCAGCGCCAAGGGCGCGGGGCCCATGAAATCGCCCACCCGCCGGCGGAAGAGCTGGGTCTGGGATTGCATCGATGCGTCTCCCCCGAACAGGCGGTCTATAGCACGCGGGTGGCGGCCGGGCATGATCCGGCGCAAACGCTTGGCGCGCCGGACACGGCCGGGCTAGAGTGCACGCGGCCCCAAGAGCCGATATGAGCCGCCAAGAGCTCGGGGGCGCAACAGGGAAGGGAACCCCGCCATGGCGCGGTCGGTGCTGGTGGTGGACGATGAGCCGAACATCGTCCTATCGCTGGAATTCCTCATGAAGCAGGCGGGCCTCGAGGTCCGCACGGCAAGCGATGGCCAGGGCGCGCTCGCGGCTATTCGCAGCGATTTGCCGGACCTCATTTTGCTCGATATTTCAATGCCTAACGGGGATGGGTTCGAAGTTTGCCGGAAGATACGCGAGAACCCCGCCTGGGCTGGCGTGCGGATCATCATGCTGACCGCCAAGGGCCGCGATTCCGAGCGCGAGAAGGGGCTCGCGGCGGGGGCCGACGACTACATCACCAAGCCGTTCTCGACCCACGACGTGATCGACCGGGTGCAGGCCCAGATCGGCGCGGCCGGGAGCTCATAACCATGGACCGACGCGGGTCCCCGGGCGATCTCCCCAAATTGCGCCGATCTAGCGCGATAATAATAGCGCAGATTCACGCGACCAGATTGCAACATGCAATGATTCAATCCGGTCGCGATCTGCTCTAGTATCGGGAGAAGTCATCCACAAGGGAGGCCGTCCCGGGCCGGGACGGCGGGAGGGCAACGGTGGCGGGACCGGCGAAGACCAGCGAACGCTCGATCTCGCTCTTCCTGCTGGGGCTGCTCGCCTTCAGCCCGCCGATGCTGCTGATATTCGGCGGCGAGGCGTCGATCCTCGGCATTCCCTCGCTGTACGCTTATCTGTTCGGCGCCTGGATCGTGCTGATCGCGCTGGTGCGCATCCTCGCCGAGCGCGCCCGGCCGAACGAGCGCCCGCGCCCGCCGCCGCGGCCGGAGCCGCGCTGAGCCATGGCGGTGCGCCATGCTTAAGGGCTGGGTCGTCCTGCTGGCGTCGATCGCCTATCTTTGCGCGCTCTTCGCCATCGCCTACTACGGGGACAAGCGCGCCGACCGCGGCCGCAGCCTGATCGCCAACCCGTACATCTACGCACTCTCGATCGCGGTCTACTGCACCTCGTGGACCTTCTACGGCAGCGTCGGCCGGGCGGCGGCGAGCGGCATCGACTTCCTCACCATCTACCTCGGGCCGACGCTGACCTTCGTCGCCTGGTGGTTCGTGCTGCGGAAGATCCTGCGCATCTCCAAGGCCCACCGCATCACCTCGATCGCCGATTTCATCTCCTCGCGCTACGGCAAGAGCACGGTGCTGGGCGGCCTGGTCACGGTGATCGCCGTGGTCGGCATCATGCCCTATATCTCGCTGCAGCTTAAGGCGGTCTCGACCAGTTTCCGCCTGCTGCTCGAATACCCCGCCATCGTCATGCCGAAGACCGAGTACGTGCCGCATTTCCTCGGCGACACGGCGCTCCTGGTCGCGGGCTGCATGGCGGCCTTCTCGATCCTCTTCGGCACCCGGCACATCGACGCCTCGGAGCACCACGAGGGCATGGTCGCGGCGATCGCCTTCGAGTCGATCGTGAAGCTGGTGGCCTTCCTCGCCGTCGGCATCTTCGTCACCTTCGGGCTCTACGGCGGCTTCGGGGACCTCTTCGCCAAGGCGGCGGTGAAGCCGGAGCTGGCCAAGCTCTTAGTCGTCGATGCCGGCGCCTACGGGCAATGGGTCACGCTCGCCGTGCTCTCGATGGCGGCGATCATCTGCCTGCCGCGCCAGTTCCAGGTCACCGTGGTGGAGAACGTCGACGAGGACCATCTGCGCAAGGCGGTCTGGCTCTTCCCACTCTATCTCCTGGCGATCAACATCTTCGTGCTGCCGATCGCCTTCGCCGGCATGATGCAGTTCCCGGCCGGAAACGTCGACGCGGATACCTTCGTGCTCACCGTGCCGATGGCGGCAAAGCAGGAGAGCCTGGCGCTCTTCGCCTATATCGGCGGGCTCTCGGCGGCGACGGCGATGGTGATCGTGGCGACGGTGGCGCTCTCGACCATGGTCTGCAACGACCTGGTCATGCCGGTGCTGCTGCGCATCAAGGCGCTGCACCTGCAGGAGCGGGGCGATCTCTCCGGGCTGCTGCTGGCGATCCGGCGCGGCAGCATCATCGGCATCGTCATGCTGGGCTATCTCTATTTCCGCTTCATCGGCCAGTCGGTGACGCTGGTCTCGATCGGGCTCGTCTCCTTCGCCGCGGCGGCGCAGTTCGCCCCGGCGATCCTCGGCGGCATCTACTGGCGCGGGGCGACGCGGCTGGGCGCGCTGGCGGGCTTGAGCGCGGGCTTCCTGGTCTGGGCCTACACGCTGCTGTTGCCCTCCTTCGCGCGCTCGGGCTGGCTGCCGCTCGATTTCGTGCGCGACGGGGCGTTCGGCATCGCGCATCTGCGGCCCTACGAGCTCTTCGGCCTCGGCGGTCTCGACCATATGACGCATGCGCTCTTCTGGAGCATGCTCGCCAACGTCGGCCTCTACGTCGCGGTCTCGCTGTTCAGCCGCCAGGGGGCGGTGGAGCGCATCCAGGCGGCGCTCTTCGTCGACGTCTTCCGCTGGTCGGGCGAGCGCGGCTCGCAGTTCTGGCGCGGCACGGCGACGGTCAGCGACCTGCAGGCGCTGGTCGTCCGCTTCATCGGCAAGCGCCGCGCCGACCGCGCCTTCAGCGACTATGCGCGCAGCCGCAGGCTGAACCTTTCCAAGGTGCCGGAAGCCGACGCGCAGCTGGTGAACTTCGCCGAGCGTCTCCTGGCCGGCGCGATCGGCGCGGCCTCGGCGCGGGTCATGGTCTCCACCGTCGCCAAGGCCGAGATCATCTCGATCGACGAGGTCATGAAGATCCTCGACGAGACCAGCCAGGTGATCGAGTACAGCCACCAGCTCGAGCAGAAGGGCCAGGAGCTCGAGCGCGCTTCCGCCGAGCTGCGCGAGGCCAATGCGCGGCTGCAGGAGCTCGACCGCCTCAAGGACGATTTCCTTTCCACCGTGAGCCACGAGCTGCGCACGCCGCTGACCTCGATCCGCTCCTTCACCGAGATCCTGTTCGACAATCCCGAGCTCGCGCTGGGCGAGCGCGAGCGCTTCCTCGGCATCATCGCCAAGGAGAGCGAGCGCCTCACGCGACTCATCAACCAGACCCTCGACCTCGCCAAGATGGAGGCCGGGCGGATGGAATGGCAGATGGAACGGGTCAACCCCAAGGCGGTGGTCGAGGATGCGGTGGCGGCCACGGGCGGTCTCTTCGAGGAGCGCGGCATCCACCTCGACCTCCAGCTGCCGCTGCGCCTGCCCATGGTCTATGCCGACCGCGACCGGCTGATGCAGGTGCTGGTCAACCTGATCTCCAACGCCGCCGACTACTGCGACGAGGCCGACGGGCGGGTCTCGGTCTGGAGTTCGGCCCGGCAGGATCAGGTGACGGTCGGGGTCGGCGACAACGGGCCCGGCATCCCCAGGTCGGTGCAGACGCAGATCTTCGAGAAGTTCCAGCAGGCCGACACGCCGCGCAGGGGCCGGACCGGCGGAACCGGGCTCGGCCTGACGATCTGCCGCCAGATCGTGGAGCATTTCGGCGGCACCATCGGCGTGGAAAGCCGGCCGGGCAAGGGCGCGCAGTTCGTCTTCAGCCTGCCGACGGCCGCCGCGCTCGAGCACGGCGGCGCCGGCGATGGCCGGCGCCAGGCGATCCGCTGGCTGATCCCGGCGGCCGGCAGACGGCTCGGCTTCAAACGGAAGCGGCGGGTTCCCGCCGAATGAGCGGCGGCTGCGCGCGCTGGCCGCAATCGTCGCGTTCGCAGAGGCGGCAGCTGATGCCGATCGGCACGCGCCGCTGGCGGCTCTCCAGGCCCATCCCGTCGGCGTAGACGATGTCGCCGGCATGGCCGATGCCGCAGCCGATCTCCACCGCGAAATGGCTGCGCGGGACGTGGTGTCCGGCGCCGGGCTTGGTGACCGTGCGGGCGATCGAGAAATAGGCGGTGCCGTCGGGCATCTCGCTCGGCTGGGCGACGATGCGGCCGGGCGTGAGCAGGGCGGCGTGCACCGCCCAACGGGGACAGGCGCCGGAGAACCGCGGGATCCGCAAGCCCGAGCCCATGAAGCGCTTGGAGATATTGCCGGCGACGTCGACCCGGACGAAATGGAAGGGGATCGCCGCGTCGCCCGGCCGCTGCAGCGTGGTCAGGCGGTGGCAGACCTGCTCGAAGCTGGCGCCGAAGCGCTGGCCGAGGCGCTCGATGTCGTAGCGCTCGGCGCGGGCGGCCTCGGCGAAGCGCTCGTAGGGCATCACCAGCGCGCCGGCGAAATACCCGGCGAGCGCGCGGCGCGCCATCGCCTCGGCCTCGGGGCTGCTGAACGCGCCGTCCGCCAGGCAGGATGAGAGCAGCGCGTCGTGGCTGCGCAAGGCGATCTGGCGGCCCAACTCGAAGCTGGCGCTGCTGGCGGGCAGCGTGGGATCGAGCGCGAGCCGGCGGTCGGCCGCCTTGCCATCCGGTCCAACGCCGGCTCGCACGGTCTCGGCGGCCCGCTGCAGCGTCACGCCAACGCGGCGCTCCAGCACACCGGCAAGCGCCGAGAAGGCCCCGGCGGGCTCGAAGCCCAGCTCTTCGTTCAAGCTCTCCGCTTCGGCATCCAGTTCGGTGAAATGATTGCCATTGCGCTCGAGGAATTCGCTGACCTCCTCGACCGGCGGGCGGCTGCCGACGATGCCTTCCAAGGCGTCGCCGCGGGCGAACTCGACGAGCTGTCCGACCGCGTCGGTCAGCCGCTCGCTCTCGCCGACGATGATGCCGAGGAACTTCTGGCGCTCCTCCGCGCCCATGTCGGCGTAGTCGTGCAGGATCTCGGAAAATGAGCGGATCGAGGTCAGCAAGGTGAGGAGCTCGTGGATCGAGCTCGATATGAAGGCGTCGTCGGAGAGGCGCTCGCTCATGCCGCGGACATTGTCGTCGGCGGTGCGGTAGGCGCGGTAGAGCTCGACCACGGCGCGGCAGGCGGCGGGGGAGGCGTTGACAATGTCGAGGAGGTCTTCGCGGTCGACCCGGCTCTCGCGGAACAAAGGATCGCCGAAGGTCTCGATGAGATCGCCGAGGAGACGGGTCTCGTCCTCGTCGGAGAAGGCCTCGAGATCGACCTCGAAGAGCCGCGACACCTTGAGCAGGAGCGGCAGCGTCAACTGGCGCTGGTTGTGCTCGATCAGGTTGAGATAGCTGGGCGATATCCCGAGCTGGCCGGCGAGCGCCACCTGGCTCATGGCGCGGTCGCGGCGTATGCGCCGCACCTTATGGCCGAGCATCGGTCCCTGCGCCATGATGACCGCCCGATTCTTTTACAAGTTATCTGATTTACAGAATTTGAAGTAAAGTCTTAACTCCAAACGTCACGGCGATCAACGGATTGTTTGACCGGCATTCATAATTGTGAAAATTTTACTGTGCCGTGTCGTCCATCTGGCTGCCGGACGAGTGCGGTTTGTAACTTTCTGGAGGGGGAGGAAATAGCCTTGGCACCAAAGATCATCTGGCTATTCATCTTCGTCGCGCTGTACTGGGCCTACTGTATCTTCTGGGGCGTCAAGTCGGCGATTGCGGCGAAGACTGCCAGTGACTACTTCATCGCCGGCCGACGGCTGTCGATGTGGGTATTCATCCTGGCCGCCACCGCGACCTCGTTCTCGGGCTGGACCTTCATGGGCCATCCGGGGCTGGTCTATCGCGATGGCTTCCAATACGCCTACGCGTCGTTCTACACGATCACCATCCCGTTCACGGGCGTCATGTTCCTGAAGCGCCAGTGGATGCTGGGCAAACGCTTCGGCTATGTGACGCCGGGCGAGATGCTCTCGGACTACTTCCGTGGCGACGGCATCCGGATCCTGACCGTCATCGTAGCGCTGCTCTTCTCGATCCCGTATCTGGGCGTGCAGCTCGGCGCGTCGGGCTTCCTGTTCAACGTCCTGACCGACGGCCTGGTCACCGTGAACTTCGGGATGTGGGTCCTGTCGGCGGTGGTGTTCGTATACGTCGCATCGGGCGGTCTGCGCGCGGTGGCATACGTCGACACGTTGCAGTGTGTGCTGCTGGCCCTGGGCATTGTCGTGACCGGCATCATCGCGTTGCAGCTCGCCGGCGGCTGGGGCGCCCTGAACGAAGGCTTCGCCAAGATGGCGGCGCAGCCCGAGCTCGGACGCTGGAAATCCACGCCGGCCGGACACAACGCCTACTTCGCGATACCGGGCGTGATCCAGTTCACCGCCGGCCTCGGCAAGGAAACGCCGGTGGGCGGATTGTGGACTGGCGTCATGTGCCTGACCTACATGTTCGCGCTGATGGGCATCCAGTCCGCTCCGGCGTTCACCATGTGGGCCTTCGGCAACAACAATCCCAGGCCGTTCGCACCGCAGCAGGTCTGGGCGTCGTCGTTCGGAATCGGCCTGATCCTGTTCTTCTTCACGGCCTTCCAGGGCATGGGCGCGCATCTGCTGGGCGCCAATGGGCTGGTCACGACGGCGGGGATCGCGACATCGTCCGCGTTGCCGGACCTGATGGCGAACAAGCAGGGAGGGTTGGTGCCGCACTACATCAACACGATCGGCGAATCGACGCCGTGGCTGGTCGGGCTGATCGCGGTTTGTGCGCTTGCGGCCATGCAGTCGACGGGGGCGGCATACATGTCGACCGCCGGCGGGATGCTGACCCGCGATCTCTACAAGCGCTACCTCAACCCGACGGCCTCGCACGCCACGCAGAAGCTGTTCGGCCGGCTGGGCGTTGCCTTCATCGTCCTGTCGGCCCTCGTGGTCGCGACCTTCTCGCGTGACGCGCTGGTCTTGCTGGGCGGCCTCGCCGTGGCTTTCGGCTTCCAGATGTGGCCCTCGCTCGCCGCGGTCTGCTGGTTCCCGTGGATCACCCGCCAGGGTGCGACGTGGGGGCTTGCGGCGGGCCTGCTTGGGGTCATCTTCACGGAGACCATCGGTCAGCAAATCACCGGTGGGGCGTTGCCGTGGGGCCGCTGGCCGTGGACCATCCACTCGGCCGGTTGGGGCATCATCTTCAACCTGGCCGTCTGCATCCCGGTCTCGGCGATGACGCAAAGCGACACCGCGGCGCGTGAGCATCGCATGAAGTATCACAACTTCCTGCGCGAACACGCCACGCTGTCGGCCGACAAGCGGCGTCTGATTCCGATCGCCTGGATCATCACCCTGGCCTGGTTTTTCTTCGGAATCGGTCCGGGCGCGGTGATCGGCAACACCATCTTCGGTGCGCCGGCGGCCGGGGTGGCCGGCTGGACCTTTGGCATCCCGTCGATCTGGGCCTGGCAGATCCTGTTCTGGATCCTGGGCGTCGGGATGATGTGGTTCCTGGCCTACAAGATGGAAATGTCGACCGTGCCCGACAAGGAAGTGCAGGCGTTGGTCGAGGATATCGGTGACGTCGCCGTCACCCCGCCGCAGCAGGCGGGGTCCGGAGGCGCAAGCTAAGACGCCGTCTTGACGTAGAAACTTCCAGGGGGGAGGGGCCTGCCCTTCCCCCCTTTTTCTTTTTGCTCAATCGGTTAACGAACTTTGATTTGTCTGCTCGCGGCGATTTGCTAGAGTCGGCGCCGGCCTCGCGAGGCCGCGCGAACAACCGGGGGATGCCGCCCTTGACGCCACAGACCTACCAGCTCGTCTCGACCCTGGTGCTGGCCGCGCTCTTGTTCTATCCGGTGCGCCAGCTGATCTGGGTCCTGTCGGTGCGGCGCGTCGAGAGCCGCGACGGGCAGCGCGACGAGGATCGGCGGACCCGGTTCAAGCGCCGCGCGACGGCGACGTCGATCCTGCTGTGTTTCCTGTTCTCGGTGCTGTTCACCAACTCGATGATGAAGGGTGCGCAATGAGTCCCGGGGTGCTGGCGCGCTTCATCAAGTACATGTTCATCGGCATCCTGGTGATGGCTGCGGTCTATTTCATTCTGCCGGGCTTCGTCGAGCGCGCGCCGGGCGACTACTACACCGAGCAGGGCGACATCCTGCTGCGCGACCGCAAGTTCGCCGAGGCGCTGAAGAAGTTCGACGAGGCGCTGAAGGAGCGGCCCGACCATCGCGGCGCGCTGATGGGCCGGGCGCTGGTCTTCATCCAGACCAAGAAGCACGACAAGGCGGTGGTCGAGCTCACCTATCTGATCGACTACCTCAACCGCACGCTCAAAGCAGACGACCGGACGGGCAAGGGCGTGCTCGCGGCCGCCTACGCCAATCGCGGCATCGTCCACGACCGCGAGGCGCGGTACCGGAAGGCGTTCGACGACTACATCATGTCGCTGAAGACCGACGAGGGCGCGGTTTCGGGCCCCGACGTGGTGCACAAGATCCTCTACGGCGACGCGCGGCCCTCGACGGTCCGCAAGCGCGCGCGCTACATCGCCGAACAGCTCAAGCTGCCGCCGGAGAAGCGCGTGATGCGGGTCCCGCAAATCGACAAGAAGCAGCGCATGTACAAGCCCTGAGGACCGGCGGCGCTCAGGTGAATGTCATCACCTTGAGCACGTCCTGAAGCAAGACCAGGAAAAAGAAGATTCCCGCGATGCAGCCGAACAGGAGGCGCACCGTGTCGGGCTTGCCCTCCTCGTCGCGCCAGCGGATGCCATGGATGGCGATGATCGCGGTCACCGCGAGGAAGATGTAATTGACCGTCTGCTCCCATTCGCCGGCGAACTCAAACATCTGCGATCACGCCTGTCCGGTTGCATGGTTGCGATGCGGCCAAGCGGTCGCCGGCCTCGCGCGCCGGCACTCTCCCTCAATTGCGCCCGGCAGCGCAAGCCTCGGGCGCCGCCAACGGACCGAGATGGCGGGCCGACACCGCCGCCGCGCGTGTGGCCTCGGCCTATCGGCCTTGGTTGACGTCCGGGCCGCCCTGCTTGAAGTAGGGCGGGAAGATCGAGCCGCCGGCGCGGGTCACCTGGTCGGCGAGCACGATGCTGCCGAAGATGGCCACGAAAACGATCCCCGCGGCCCAGGCGAATTTGCGCACGCCGTCGGGGACGTGGGTGTGGTAGTCGGCGTCGTAACGGTGGAAGTAGGGCTCCTGGTCGTTCAGCTCGCCGTTCGCCTCCTGGTCGATGATCTTGCGCGCGTAGCGCCGGGCCCAGAACGGCACCTCGTTGTGCAGCATGTAGTTGGCGAACAGGCGGTCGACGATGCTCTCCGGCATCTCCCGCTTGTGCCAGTCGTAGAAGGCGAGCTGGAGCAGCTGGAACTCGCCGACCTGGAGCAGGTTGGCCGCCCTGACGACCTCGGAGCGGTCGTCCTGCTCTTCCTTGTCGGGCCGGATCAGGGTCTCGAGGAGGTTCATTCGCTTACTCAACCCATTGATTTGCGCCGCATTCTGCCGGTTCGCCCATTCTATGCCCAGCGCGAGCGCGTGGGATAATCAATTCGACGTGTCCCGCAATCGTCGCTTCGCGCCGGTTCCGCGGCGTGGCTGCCCGATGCGCCGGTCATCGCGCGGGCTCCTTCGCGCCGACCGGCAGGCCGCCGGTGGCGACGACGAAGGCGGCGACCGCATCGACGCCGTCGCGCGCCTTGAGGTTGGTGAAGACGAAGGGGCGCGGGCCGCGCATGCGCTCGGCGTCGCGCGCCATCACGCCGAGGTCGGCGCCGACCAGCGGGGCCAGGTCGGTCTTGTTGATCACCAGCAGGTCCGAGCGGGTGATGCCGGGTCCGCCCTTGCGCGGGATCTTGTCGCCGGCGGAGACGTCGATGACGTAGATCGTGATATCGGCGAGGTCGGGGCTGAAGGTGGCCGCCAGGTTGTCGCCGCCCGATTCGATGAGGATCAGGTCGAGCGCCGGGAAGCGCCGCCGCATGGCCGCCACCGCGGCGAGGTTGATCGAGGCGTCCTCGCGGATCGCCGTGTGCGGGCAGCCGCCGGTCTCCACGCCCTCGATGCGCTCGATCGGCAGCGCCCCCGAGCGGGTCAGGAACTGGGCGTCTTCCTTGGTGTAGATGTCGTTGGTGATGACGGCCATGTCGTAGTCGTCGCGCATGGCCTTGCAGAGCGCGTCGGTGAGCGCGGTCTTGCCCGAGCCCACCGGCCCGCCGATGCCGACCCGCAAGGGCCCGTGAACGGCGTGTGTCATGATCGGAACAGCCTCGTGTGCAGGGTTTCGTGGCGCATGCCGGCGAGGTCGATCGCCGTGGCGCAGGCGCCGGCGGGCTCGGCCGCGCTGGCGATCGCGGTCTCGGCGGTCTCCGCCACCACCGGCTCGAGCGCGGCGATCGCCCGCTGGCCGTCGCGCTGGCCGAGGGGGACGAGCCGCATCCCGGCCGAGACCAGATTGGCGGAGAACTCGGTCAGATAGGCGCCGACGCCGGCGCGCAGCGGCACGCCGTGCCCGGCGCAGGCCAGCGCCACGGCGACCGGGAAGACGACCGGCGCCGTCGCGTCCTCGAGCAGGTCGAGCTCGGGGCAGGGCCAGGCGTCGCGGGTGGCGATCAGGAAGGCTTCGCCCTGGCTCTGCGTCTGCAGGCGCGCCTCGGCGCTCGGCGTCATCGCGTAGCCCAGCTCGGCGGTCTCGGCGAGCAGGTCGAGGTCGCCGCTCGCCGCGGCGCCGTGCGCGACGGCGAAGAGCCAGGCATCGATCCAGCCGGCGCCGTGACGCAGGCTGGCGGCGATCCAGTCGAAGAGGCTTTCGCGGTCGGCGACCCGGCCGTCCGCGACGGCGGTCTCCAATCCGCCCGAATAGGAGAACGAGCCCACCGGATAGGCCGGCGAGAGCCAGGTCATGAGGCGATAGAGCTCGCCGCCGGTCATTGCTCGCGGTCCCGCTCGTTCGGCCGCGGGCCGCGGCGCGCGCGCTGGGTGAGGATCGCCATGCCGCCGTCGTGGTCGTCGTCGGCGGCGTGGCGGTGCGATCCGCCATCGTCGTTCGCACCAGCGTGGCCGTGCGCACGATCGTGATCGCGGCCATGATAGGCGCCGCCCTCGGGGTCGAACGGCCGCGTCACCGGCCGAACGTCCGCACCGAGGCCGCGCAGCATCTCCTCGATCACGTGGTCGCGGCGGATGTAGAGCGTTTCGCCGTCGATCTCGGTCGGCAGATGGCGGTTGCCGAGATGCCAGGCGAGGCGGAGAAGCGCGCGGCCGTCCCTGGCGCCGACGGCGAGGAGCGGCTCGGGCAGGGCGCGGACCATCACCCAGCGTCCGTCGTCGAGCCTGAGGCCGTCGCCCTCGGCGAGCACGCCGGCCTGGGCGCGTTCCAGCAGCAGCGCCTCGCCGGCGTCGGTTTGGATGCGGATGCGGCGGCGGCTCCGCGTGTCGTGGTCGAGCGTCGCCGTCGCGGCGGCCTCGGCGGCCGGCCAGGTTCCCCGGCCCGCGATGGCGGCGACCCGGCGCATCAGAATAGGAAGTAGCGCTGCGCCATGGGCAGCACCTCCGCCGGCTCGCAGGTGAGGAGCTCGCCGTCGGCGCGCACCTCGTAGGTTTCCGGATCGACCTCGATCGACGGCGTGGCGGCGTTGTGGATCATCGCCGCCTTGCCGATCTCGCGGATGCCGCTCACCGCCATGACCGGGCTCCGCAGGCCGAGCCTGTCGGCGAGCCCCGTCTTAAGCCCGGCGCGCGAGAGGAAGGTGACGCGGCTCGCCTGCATGGCCCGGCCGAAGCCGGCGAACATCGGCCGGTAATGCACCGGCTGCGGCGTCGGGATCGAGGCGTTGGGATCGCCCATGGGGGCGGCGGCGATGCTGCCGCATTTCAGCACCAGGTCGGGTTTGACGCCGAAGAAGGCCGGCTTCCACAAGACCAGATCGGCGAGCTTGCCGACCTCGACCGAGCCGACGTGCCCGGCGATGCCGTGAGTGAGCGCGGGGTTGATGGTGTATTTCGCGATGTAGCGCTTGACCCGGAAGTTGTCGTTGGCGGCGCTGTCCTGCGGCAGGGGTCCGCGCTGGCGCTTCATCTTGTCGGCGGTCTGCCAGGTGCGCACGATGACCTCGCCGACCCGGCCCATCGCCTGGCTGTCGGAGGCGATCATCGAGAAGGCGCCGAGGTCGTGCAGGATGTCCTCGGCGGCGATGGTCTCGCGCCGGATGCGGCTCTCGGCGAAGGCGACGTCCTCGGGGATCTTCGGGTCGAGGTGATGGCAGACCATCAGCATGTCGAGATGCTCGTCGACCGTGTTGACGGTGAAGGGCCGCGTCGGGTTGGTCGACGACGGCAGCACGTTGGGCAGGCCGCAGACCTTGATGATGTCGGGCGCGTGGCCGCCGCCGGCGCCCTCGGTGTGGTAGGCGTGGATGTTGCGGCCCTTGAAGGCGGCGATCGTGTTCTCGACGAAGCCGGATTCGTTGAGCGTGTCGGTGTGGATGGCGACCGAGATGTCGGCGTCCTCGGCGACGGCGAGGCAGGTGTCGATGGCGGCCGGCGTGGTGCCCCAGTCCTCGTGCAGCTTGAGCCCGCAGGCGCCGCCCTCGATCTGCTCGTCGAGCGCCTCGCGCAAGGTCGCGTTGCCCTTGCCGAAGAAGCCGAGGTTGACGGGCAGCCCGTCGGCCGCCTGCAGCATGCGGCCGATGTGCCAGGGCCCCGGCGTGCAGGTGGTGGCGTTGGTGCCCGCGGCCGGTCCGGTGCCGCCGCCCATCATCGTGGTGACGCCGCTCATCAGCGCGTCCTCGACCTGCTGGGGGGCGATGAAATGGATATGCGCGTCGAAGCCGCCGGCGGTGAGGATACGGCCCTCGCCGGCGATCGCCTCGGTGCCGGGGCCGATGACGATGTCGACGCCGGGCTGGATGTCCGAATTGCCGGCCTTGCCGATGGCGGCGATGCGGCCGTCGGTTATGCCGATATCGGCCTTGACGATGCCCCAGTGGTCGACGATGAGCGCGTTGGTGATCACCGTGTCGACGGCGCCGTCCATGCGGGCGACCTGGGACTGGCCCATGCCGTCGCGGATCACCTTGCCGCCGCCGAACTTGACCTCCTCGCCGTAGACCGTGCGGTCCTCCTCGACCTCGATGACGAGCTCGGTGTCGGCGAGGCGCACCCGGTCGCCGACGGTGGGCCCGAACATGCCGGCATAGGCGGCGCGCTCCATCTCGTGCGCCATGGCGTCAGCCTCCGGGCTTGTCGTTCGAGGGGCCGTTCAGCCGGCCGTTCACGAGTCCGTTGAAGCCGAAGACCGTCTCGCCGCCGGCGTAGCGGACGAGGGTGACGGTGCGGGTCATGCCCGGCTCGAAGCGCACCGCGGTGCCCGAGGGAATGTCGAGGCGGAAGCCGCGCGCGCGCTCGCGGTCGAACCGGAGCGCCTCGTTGGTCTCGAAGAAATGATAGTGCGAGCCGACCTGGATCGGCCGGTCGCCGGTGTTGGTGACCTCGGCCGACAGTGTCTCGCGGCCGGCGTTGAGCGTGATCGCGCCGGGCGCCGTCGTCACCTCGCCGGGGATCATGTGACGGCCCCAAGCGCGGCACCTGCGGCGGCAAGCATGCCGGCGGCCCAGCGCAGCACCTGGCCTGCCCCGCCGGCCAGCGCGGCGCGGCCGCCGAGGACCACGCCCAGCAGCACGGCGGCCATGGCGGCGCCCATGCCGGAGGCGAAAGGCGCGAGCGCGTTGGCGCCGGTCTCCAGCCCGTGAAGATGGCCGTGGGCGAAGCCGAACAGGCCGATCGCCGCCGCCGCCGGCCACGGCCCGACCCGCCAGGCGCTCGCCGCCAGCAGCGCCGGGATCAGGATAGAGGCGAGCATGGCGTGCTCGAAGCCCGGCATCACCGCGCCAAGGGCGGCGACGCCGAAGCCCGCCAGCACCGATGCCAGGAAGACCGCCGGCCACAGCATCGGCGCGCGGCCGCCGCGCAGGACCGACCACAAGGCCACCGCGGCGATCGCCAGCAGGTGGTCCCAGCCGGTCAACGGATGCAGCAGGCCCGCCAAGAAGGACGGAGCGGCGCCATGGCCGGTATGCGCCGCGGCGGGGGCCGACAGCGCGATCGCGGCGAGACAGATCACTGTTCTCGTGAACATGGTTTCTTCCTCCCTAACGGATCGGCTGATGCACGGTGACGAGCTTGGTGCCGTCGGGGAAGGTCGCCTCGACCTGCACCTCGTCGATCATCTCGGCGATGCCGTCCATCACCTGGTCGCGCGCCACCACCGCGGCGCCGGCGGACATGAGGTCGGCGACGCTGCGGCCGTCGCGCGCGCCCTCGACCACGAAATCGCTGATCAGGGCGATCGCCTCGGGGTAGTTGAGCTTGACGCCCCGCTCGAGCCGCCGGCGCGCCACCATCGCGGCCATGGCGACCAGCAGCTTGTCCTTCTCTCGCGGCATCAGTTTCATGGCCCTGTCTCCACGTCAGCAAGCGCGCTTTCAGATCGCCCAGATGGCGGGGATGCGCCCCGGCGTGCCGCCCGCCCCGCGGTAATAGCGCCAGAAGTCGGTATAGGCCTCGAGCAGCGCTGCGGCGTTTCGCCCGAGCCAACGCACGATCAAGAGCCCGTCGATCACCGTCGCGCCGGCCAGCAGTCCCGCGGCGCCGTCCGCGCCGTCGCCGATGATCGCGCGCGCCTCCTCGATCCGCGCGGGCGCGTCGCCGCCGGCATGGACGAAGAGCGCGCTGGCCTGCGCCCCGGCGAAGCAGGCCGGATGGTCGCGCACCGCCGGCCAGTCCGCGACGGCTATGCGGTCGGCCCAGATGAGCCGGCCGGCGCGCCGCACCTCCCAGGCGTCGGCGAGCCGGCCCGCGGCCAGCCGCTCGCCCGAGCCGGCGCGGCCGAGCACCAGCACCTCGCCGGCATGGAGCGACGCGCCGGGCTCGATCTCGAGGCGCGTGCGGCGGCGCAGCGCCGCGCCGTCGAAGAGGATCGTCGGCTGGGGCATCCAGGCGAGCGCCGCGCCGCCGGACACGGCGATGGCGCAGTCGACCGCGACCTCGGGCCCGGCGCTGCGATAGACCTTCTCGGCCGCCTGCGTGGTGACGAGCGCCCGTGCGCCGTCGGCGGCGGCAATTTCGGTCGCCAGGCGGTCGCCGCCGACGAGACCGCCCGCGACGTTGGTCAGCACCGCCTCGATCTCGTCGGCGTGCGCGGCGCGTGGAAAGAGCGCGCGCAGCGGCGCCCGCTGGTGGAGATCGACGAGCCGGGTCGTGCCGTCGCGGGCGTCGAAGGCGAGCCGCACCGCGCCGTCCATCGGCACGCCGCGCGCGGGGCCGACGGCGGGGGCCCGAGGCGCGGCAGGCGCCTCCATGCGCGCCGGCGCAGCTCGCTCATACGGTGAGGTGACGTCTAACACGTGCTTCATCCATCGCATCCGCCGCGCCGGCGAGGACGACCTCGCCCCGGTCCATCACCGCGTATTGTTGCGCCAGACGGCGGGCGAAGTCGAAGTATTGCTCGACCAGGACGATCGCCATGTCGCCGCGCGCGGCGAGCAGCGCGATCACCCGCTCGATGTCCTTGATGATCGAGGGCTGGATGCCCTCGGTCGGCTCGTCGAGCAGCAGCAGCTTCGGCTTGAGCACGAGGGCGCGGGCGATCGCGAGCTGCTGCTGCTGGCCGCCGGAGAGATCGCCGCCGCGCCGCTTCATCATGTCCTTGAGGACCGGGAAGAGCTCGAAGATCTCCTCCGGGACCTTGCGCTCGCTACGCGGCAGCACCGAGAAGCCGGTGTGCAAATTCTCCTCGACCGTGAGCAGCGAGAAGATCTCGCGGCCCTGCGGCACGATCGCCACCCCGCGCCGCGTGCGCTGATGGGTCGGCAGGCGGGTGATGTCGGCGCCGTTCCATTGGATGCGGCCGCCGCGCACCGGCTCCTGGCCGATGATGGCGCGGAGCAGGCTGGTCTTGCCGACGCCGTTGCGGCCGAGCACCGCGGTGACCGCGCCGGCGCGTGCCTCGATCGAGACGGCGCGCAAGGCCTGGCTGCCGCCGTAGAAGAGATCGATCTGGTCGACCTGGAGCATCGCCTCAGCGCCCGAGATAGACGTCGACGACGTCCTGGTTGGACTGCACGTGGTCGATCGAGCCCTCGGCGAGGACACTGCCCTCGTGGAGCACGGTCACCCGCGTCTCCAGCATGCGGATGAACTCCATGTCGTGCTCGACCACCACGACCGAGCGGCTCTTGGCGATGTCCTTCAGGAGGCTGGCGGTGCGTTCGGTCTCGTGATCGGTCATGCCCGCCGCCGGCTCGTCGATCAGCAAGAGCTCGGGCTCCTGGATCAGCAGCATGCCGATCTCCAGCCACTGCTTCTGGCCGTGCGAGAGCGCGCCGGCGACCTCGCCGCGGCGGCCGTCGAGCCGGATCAGCTCGAGGATCTCGCCGATCCGCGCCTCCTGGTCGGGTTTCAGGCGGCGAAACAGCGCCGCCTTCAATCCGCGACTGCCGGCCAGCGCCAGCTCCAGGTTTTCGTAGACGGTCTGGTTCTCGAACACGGTCGGCTTCTGGAACTTGCGGCCGATGCCGAGGTTGGCGATGCGCGCCTCGTCGAGATGGGTGAGGTCGGTCGCGCCCTTGTAGAAGACCTCGCCCGCATCGGGGCGGGTCTTGCCGGTGATGACGTCCATCATGGTGGTCTTGCCGGCGCCGTTGGGGCCGATGATGGCGCGCATCTCGCCCTCGGTGAGGACGAAGCTGAGCGCGTTCAGCGCCTTGAAGCCGTCGAAGCTGACCGTCACCCCGTCTAGATAGAGGAGGGCGTCGCCGCGCCTCACCGCCTCCTTCGGGACCCCGAGATGGAGGTCGACCTCAGCCATGCGGCTCCTCCGCCGGCCGCCGGCCGGAGGCCAGGAGGCGGCTCACCCAGGCCGGCCGCCTGGCCGCGAAGGCCGGGATCGTGCCGACGATGCCCTTGGGCAGGAAGAGCGTGCTGGCCACGAACACCGCGCCGAGGAAGAACAGCCAGTAATCGGGGAACCCGCCGGTGAAGTAGGTCTTCAGGTAGTTGATCAGGACGCCGCCCAGCGCCGCGCCGTAGAGCGAGCCGCGCCCGCCGACGGCGACCCAGATGACGATCTCGATCGAGTTGGCGGGCGAGAACTCGCTGGGATTGATGATGCCGACCTGGGGCACGTAGAGCGCGCCCGCGACGCCGGCGAGCACCGCGGAGACGGTGAAGGCGAAGAGCTTGTACTTGTCGACCCGGTAGCCGAGGAAGCGGGTGCGGCTCTCGGCGTCGCGGATCGCCACCAGCACTCGGCCGAGCTTGGTCGCCGTGATCGCCCGGCAGGCGAGGTAGCCGAGGATCAGCGCCACCGCCGAGGCGACGAAGAGGCCGACCGTGGTCGAGGAGGCCTTGAGGTTGAAGCCGAGGATGTCCTTGAAGTCGGTGAGGCCGTTGTTGCCGCCGAAGCCCATGTCGTTGCGGAAGAAGGCCAGCAGCAGCGCGTAGGTCATCGCCTGGGTGATGATCGAGAGGTAGACCCCGGTCACCCGCGAGCGGAAGGCGAACCAACCGAAGACGAAGGCCAGCAGGCCCGGCACCAGCACGACCATCAGCGCGGCGAAGGCGAAGCTGTCGAAGCCGAGCCAGTACCAGGGCAGCTCCTTCCAGTTGAGGAACACCATGAAGTCGGGCAGGACCGCGTGCTTGTAGACGCCGCGGTCGCCGATCTGGCGCATCATGTACATGCCCATGGCGTAGCCGCCGAGGGCGAAGAAGGCGCCGTGGCCGAGGCTGAGGATGCCGGCGAAGCCCCAGATGAGGTCGACGCTCAGTGCCAGCAGCGCGTAGCAGAGATACTTGCCGAAGAGCGACACCAGGTAGTCGGGCGCGTGGAGCGGCGAGCCCGGGGGCAGGTACTGGTTGGCCAGCGGCACCAGCACGGCGGCCGCGGCGACCACGCCGACCAGGATTCGCCCGCCCTTGTCGGCCAGCAGGGCGCGGGTGACGGGGCCGAGCGTCATGGCCGGGCGCTCTTCCTGGTCACGCCGCTCATCCCTCCGCGGCCCGGCCCTTGAGCGCGAAGAGCCCGCGCGGGCGGCGCTGGATGAAGAGGATGATGAAGACCAGCACCAGCACCTTGCCGAGCACCACGCCGGCGTAGGGCTCGAGGAGCTTGTTGACGACGCCGAGGCTGAGCGCGCCGACAAGCGTCCCCCAGAGATTGCCGACGCCGCCGAACACCACCACCATGAAGCTGTCGATGATGAAGCTCTGGCCGAGGTTGGGGCTGACGTTGGTGATCTGGCTGAGCGCCACCCCGGCGATGCCGGCGATGCCCGAGCCGAGGCCGAAGGTCATGGCGTTGACCCAGCCGTTCCTGATGCCCATGGCGCTCGCCATCGGCCGGTTCTGGGTGACCGCGCGCATCTTCAGGCCGAGCGAGGTCTTGCGCACGATGAGCAGCAGCCCGGCGAAGACGATGAGCGCGAAGACGATGATCCAGAGCCGGTTGTAGGTCAGGGTGATGCCGCCGGCGACGTCGAAGCCGCCACTCATGAAGGAGGGGTTGCCGACCTCGCGGTTCTGGGCGCCGAAGATGGTGCGCACCGCCTGCTGGATGATCAGGCTGACGCCCCAGGTGGCGAGCAGGGTCTCCAGCGGCCGGCCGTAGAGGAAGCGGATGATGCCGCGCTCCATGACGATGCCGATGGCGCCGGCGGCGACGAAGGCGACGGGCAGCGCGACGGCCAGCGAGTAGTCGAAGAGATGCGGCGCGCTGGTGCGGAAGACCTCCTGCACGGCGAAGGTGGCGTAGGCGCCGATCACCACCATCTCGCCATGCGCCATGTTGATCACGCCCATGACGCCGAAGGTGACGGCGAGGCCGATCGCGGCCAGCAGCAGCACGGAGCCCAGGCTGATGCCGCGGTAGAGGTCGCCCGCCGTCGACCACAGGGAGAGGTTGCTCTCGATGCCGCGCACCGCGGCGAGGGCCGCCTTGCGCACCTCGGCATTGGGCTCGAGGAACTTGCCGTCGGCGCCCTTGGCGGTGAGCGGCTTCAGCAGCGCCACGATCGCCGGGCTGGTCTCGCCCGCGAGCGCGCGGATGGCGGCGATCCGCTCGGCGGCGTCGCTGCCGTGGGCGATCAGCGTGGCGGCGTGGGCGCGGCGGAGACGCGTGCGCGTGTCGTCGTCCTTCTCCGCCGCCAGCGCCTTCTTGAGCAATGGCAGGAAGGACTTGGCGCGCGCCTTGAAGGCGGCGTCGGCCCCGGCGCGCCGGGTTGCGATGTTGGGGCTGAAGAGGTTGAGCGTCGCCAGCGCGCTGGTGATGGCGCGGCGCACCCGGTTGTTGATGCGCGCCTTGGCGACGGCGTCCGATTTCAGCGTGACGGTCCTGGCGGGATCGAGCGGGTCGGCCAGCGTCACCTGTTCGCCGTCCTCGGATCTGAGCACCAGGACCCGGCCATCGGCGGCCCGCTTGAAGAGCCGGCCGCGCAGGTAGTGCCGCAGGATGGCGGCGGCCCGGGGGTCGCCGGTTTCCCCCAGGGCCTGCACCGCGCGGGCCTTGCGGGCGTAGCCGCCCTTCGCCAGGGCGTCGACACGGGCGCGGAACGCGGCGTCGCCGGTCTCGGCCCGCAGCGGAGCGGGGCTCCCCGCGACGGCGAGCGCGAGGACGAGCAGGACGATGTGCGCGATGAGCCGAGCCGGCATCAACCCGTTCTCCAGGACAGCCGCAGGGGAGCGAACACATAACAACTGGGCGAGGGGGCAACCGGGCGAGGGGGCAACCGGGCGAGGGGAGCAGGGGACCGCATTGCGGGGAAGTCCAGGTTACAAGCGGCCCCCTGCCGCAAGCCTACTTCACGGCCGTGAAGCGGGGCTTGGCGCAGTTGCCGCAGACCCAGGGATAGGTCCAATCGGCAGTCAGCTTGGAGCTCGCCGGGATGAAGTTGCTCCAGGCGTCGCCCTTCACCACGCCCTTGGTCTGCCAGACGATCTCGAACTGGCCGTTGGGCTGGATCTCACCGATCATCACCGGCTTGGAGAGGTGATGGTTGGTGTTCATGGTGACGGTGTAGCCGGTGAGCGACTTGGCCGTCTGGCCGTACATCGCCTGGCGCACCGCATCGACGTCGGTGGTGCCGGCCTGCTCGACGGCCTGCACCCACATCTGGAAGCCGATGTAGTGGGCCTCCATCGGGTCGTTGACGACGCGCTTCGCCGACTTGATGAACTTGTGCCATTTGGTGATGAAGGCGGCGTTCTCGGGCTTCTTCACCGACATGAAGTAGTTCCAGGCGGCGAGGTGGCCGACCAGCGGCTTGGTGTCGATGCCCGAGAGCTCCTCCTCGCCCACCGAGAAGGCGATCACGGGAATGTCTTCGGCCTTGATGCCCTGGTTGCCGAGCTCCTTGTAGAAGGGCACGTTGGCGTCGCCGTTGATGGTCGAGATCACCGCGGTCTTCTTGCCTTGGGAGGCGAACTTCTTCACCGAGGCGACGATGGTCTGCCAGTCGGAATGGCCGAACGGCGTGTAGGTCTCCAGGATGTCGGCTTCCTTCACGCCCTTGGCCTTGAGGAAGGCGCGGAGGATCTTGTTGGTGGTGCGCGGATAGACGTAGTCGGTGCCGAGCAGCACCCAGCGCTTCACGTTGCCGCCGTCCTCGCCCATCAGGTACTCGACGGCCGGGATCGCCTGCTGGTTGGGCGCCGCGCCCGTGTAGAAGACGTTGCGCGAGCTTTCCTCGCCCTCGTACTGGACGGGGTAGAAGAGCATGCCGTTATTCTTCTCCACCACCGGCAGCACGGATTTCCGCGACACCGAGGTCCAGCAGCCGAAGACCACCGCGACCTTCTCCTTGACCAGGAGCTCCTTCATCTTCTCCGCGAAGAGCGGCCAGTTGGAGGCCGGGTCGACCACCACCGGCACGAGCTTGCGGCCGAGGATGCCGCCCTTGGCGTTCTGGTCCTGGATCATCATCAGGACCGTGTCCTTGAGGGTGGTCTCACTGATCGCCATCGTGCCCGACAGCGAATGCAGGACCCCGACCTTGATCGGCGCCTTCTCCGCCAGCGCCGCCGAGCCCGCGAGCCCCAGCGCCGATGCGGCCAACGCCACAGTCCCCAGGCGACGCAGCCGCCATGCGATCGTTCGATGCATTTTGCAAACCTCCTCTCGTTCCACCGTTCCGCAGCGTTGACGCCGCTTTCGAGTGAGCAGTTGCACACGCCGTGCCAGCGAGGAGGGGAGATCGGGATAGCGCTCTATTGGGTTGTAATATAAGGGGTAAATCGGTTTCCGAGATGCGGCAGCCTAAAGCCAGGACCTGCATGCCGCTCAAGAATAGTGCAATGCAAAACAGGATTGCCTAATAGTTAATCAAATATGAATCGAAGCCAATTTTGCTTATAAAATAGGCAAATTGAGTTGACGCCCCAATCGGCTGCGGGTCGCAGGCGTTCGAAGTCTGGTGCCGGCTGAGGGACTCGAACCCCCGACCCCCTGATTACAAATCAGATGCTCTACCAACTGAGCTAAGCCGGCGCCTCGCGATGTGGGCGGCGCGCCCTGTCAAAGAGCGCAAGCGCCGCCCGCCGATGACGATGCAGTGCCTATCAATATCATGCCTATCAATATAGAGCGCGCGTGCGCGCTGTCACCGGGGGATCGCCTGCGGGCTCGCGCGGGCCGCGGGTCAGCCGCCGGTGGCCCTGGCGAACTCGGCGGGGGAGAGGCGGCCGTCCTTGTCGGCGTCGGCGGCGCGGAAGCGGGTGCGGCCGTCCTCGAGATACTCGGCAAGCGAGATGCGCCCGTCGCGGTCGCGGTCGAGCTGGGCGAAGCGGCGGGCCCGGTCCGCTCCGGCGGCGGCGAACTCCCGCCGTGTGAGCGCGCCGTCGCGATTGGCGTCGAGCCGCGCGAAGACCGCGCGCCGCGCGGCGATGACCTCGGCGAAGGAGACGGCGCCGTCGCGGTTGAGGTCGAGGCGGGCGAAGACGGCGTTCGGGGACGCGGCGCCCGGGCGCGGCGCGGGGCGGGCGGTGGCGACGCGTCCCGGGGGCCGGGCGCCCTCGGGGCTGGGCACCGGCCGGGGACGCGGCCGGGCGCGCTTGTGCTGCGGCCCGCCGGCGGCGGGGGCGACCTCGTTCAGCCGGATCACCCCGTCGCCGTTGCGGTCGAGCCGCGCGAACAGGCGCCGGCCGTAGCGCACATACTCGGCGCGCGAGATGCGCCCGTCGCGATCGGCATCGAGCTCGGCGAAGCGCCGGATGCGCAGGCGGCGGATCTGCCGCGCCCGGGCGGATACGGCGTTGGGCGGGCTGCGCAGGTCGACGAACTCGCGCCGGTCGACGATGCCGTCGCCGTCGCGGTCGAGGCGGCCGAAATCGACGCCGCGCATGAAGGTGAACTCCCGCGCCGTCACCTTGCCGTCGCGGTCGCGGTCGAGCTGGGTGAAGAGGCGGACCGCCAGCTCGCCGGTGGTCTGGGCGAGGGCGCCGTGGGCTGCTGCGAGGAGGAAAAGGACCAGGGCGGGAAAGGCGAGGCGGGGCGGCGTCATGCGGCGGATGCTCCTTGCCCGGCGGAGGGGGCATGGGGGGTGACGTTGCGCTCGCCCGGGGCTGCCGGCGATATAACGCGCGGTCTTCGGCGAGCGCAATGGCCGCGCGGGCGCCGCCGCCAAAAATCCCGGTTTCGCCACATTCTCCCGGGTCGGGCGCTGCAAATGGCGACAATCCGCGGGGGGCTCCGGATCAGCCGCCCGGGCGCCCGCGGGTGAGCTCGTAGAGGGCGATCGCGGCGGCCGCCGCGACGTTGAGGCTCTCGACGGCGGGGGCGATCGGAATGCGGGCCAGCATGTCGCAGCGCTCGCGGGTGAGCCGCCGCAGCCCCGCGCCCTCGGCGCCGAGCACGAGGGCGATGCGCGCCCCGGCATCGGCCTCGGCGAGCCCGCGCTCGGCCCGGCCGTCGAGGCCCAGGCTCCAGAAGCCGTGCGCCTGGAGCGTCTCCAGGGCGCGCACGAGGTTGCCGACCCGGACCAGGGGGACCGCCTCGAGCGCCCCCGCGGCGGCCTTGGCGAAGGCGCCGCTGGCGGGCGGGGCGTGGCGGTCGGTGGTGACGAAGGCCGCGGCGCCGAAGGCGGCGGCGGCGCGCAGGATGGCGCCGGCGTTCTGCGGATCGGTGATCTGGTCGAGCACCACGACGAGCGCGTTGGAATTGGCGTCCAGGCCGCTCAGCAGCACCTCGAGGTCGGCCGCCGGCAAAGGCAGGGCCTCGAGCGCGATCCCCTGGTGGACCGCACCCGCCGGCAGGACCCGCTCGAGCGCCCCACGCTCGACGATTTCGGGCGTCGGCGCCCCTGCCGGGAGGTCTCCGGCCAGCCGTTCCCGGGCCTCGGCGGTGATCAGGAGGCGCCCGAGCGTCCGCTCCGGATTGGCGAGCGCCGCCAGCACCGGGTGGACGCCGTAGAGCCAGTTGTCGGCCAAGGTGTTGGCAGCGGGTCTTTTTCCGCGATTTCGGCTCGCTGGGTGCTTGCGTTTGGCCATTTTCGTTCCTATTATTAACTTGTCGTGTTGGGAACAAGATAATCCGATTCGCGCCCGCCTCGCATAGGCGGGAGGGGGTCGGTTGTCCGCGTATTGGCTTTTTGACTAACAAATCATGAGCGTATCCCATTGGGTCGACGGGTCGTTGGGGTCGCCGGACGTTGGGACGATGCCTGCCGATCGGACCGGACCTGCAACCTGGTCCGGGTCTGCTTCGCGGTCTGGGAGGGGTGCCCGAGTGGTTAAAGGGGACGGGCTGTAAACCCGTTGGCTATGCCTACGTTGGTTCGAATCCAACCCCCTCCACCAGCCGCCGCGCGTTCGTGCGCGGGAGCGGTGGGGCCGGACGCAGGGGAGCGGCGAAGGATGATTACCGAATTGGCGGGTGTAGCTCAATGGTAGAGCGCCAGCCTTCCAAGCTGGACACGTGGGTTCGATTCCCATCACCCGCTCCAGACACGGCGCCGCGGATGGGCGCGGCGAGCGGCCGCTCGGTCGCGGAAATGGAAGCGGTTCGTCCGCCGGCCCCGGCGCTGGTCGGGATTGCCGGTCGGGATTGAGGACGGAGCGCGCATAAGGGTTGTAGGGGAATGTTGGAGGCGTTTCGGCCGGTTCGGCCCGTCGCCTTGAAGCGAGTTCAGCCCGCCCGGAGCGGCGGGTTCGACAGATAAGAGGAACGACAGTCACATGGCGAAAGCGAAGTTTGAGCGAACGAAGCCGCACTGCAACGTTGGCACGATAGGCCATGTCGATCACGGCAAGACGACGCTGACGGCAGCGATCACGAAGGTCTTGGCGGAGTCTGGCGGGGCGGAGTTCACGGCCTACGACCAGATCGACAAGGCGCCTGAGGAGAAGGCGCGCGGCATCACGATCGCGACGGCGCATGTCGAGTACGAGACGGAGAGCCGCCACTACGCGCATGTGGACTGTCCCGGCCATGCGGATTACGTGAAGAACATGATCACGGGAGCGGCGCAGATGGACGGCGCGATCCTGGTGGTCTCGGCGGCCGATGGCCCGATGCCGCAGACGCGCGAGCACATCCTGCTGGCGCGCCAGGTTGGCGTGCCTGCGATCGTGGTCTACCTGAACAAGGTGGACCAGGTGGACGACGAGGAGCTTTTGGAGCTGGTTGAGCTCGAGGTGCGCGAGCTTCTGTCGTCCTACGAGTTTCCGGGCGACGACATTCCGATCGTGAAGGGCACGGCGCTGGGTGCGCTGGAGGACAAGGACGAGGCGACGGGCAAGGCGTCGATCCTGGCGCTGATGGCGGAGGTCGACCGCTACATTCCGCAGCCCGACCGTCCGATCGACAAGCCGTTCCTGATGCCGATCGAGGACGTGTTCTCGATCTCCGGGCGCGGCACGGTGGTGACGGGCCGGATCGAGCGGGGCGAGGTGGCGACGGGCGACGAGGTTGAGATCGTGGGCCTGAAGGAGACCACGAAGACGGTGTGCACGGGCGTCGAGATGTTCCGCAAGCTCTTGGACAAGGGCATCGCGGGGGACAACGTGGGCGTTCTGTTGCGCGGCACCAAGCGCGAGGAGGTCGAGCGCGGCCAGGTTCTGGCCAAGCCCGGCTCGATCACGCCGCACACCAAGTTCAACTGCGAGTGCTACATCCTGACGAAGGAGGAGGGGGGCCGGCACACGCCGTTCTTCTCCAACTACCGACCGCAGTTCTACTTCCGGACGACGGACGTGACGGGCTCGGTGGTGCTGCCGGAGGGCACGGAGATGGTGATGCCGGGGGACAACATCTCGATGGAGGTCGCCCTCATCCAGCCGATCGCCATGGACGAGGGCCTGCGCTTCGCCATCCGCGAGGGCGGCCGCACCGTCGGCGCCGGCGTCGTCGCCAAGATCATCGAGTAGCCGGACGCTTGACACGGCGGCAATGGGCAGGTCGGCAAAGGAGTGTAGCTCAATTGGCTAGAGCACCGGTCTCCAAAACCGGGGGTTGGGGGTTCGAGTCCCTCCACTCCTGCCAGGTCCCGGGACGCGTCACGGGCGGGGCCGGACCGGCCGCCGGGCACGCCGGATAGATCAGGTCGAATTGGCGCGACAGCTCGCGCCGGGCAAAGGACGCAGATGGCGAAGACCAGTATCGGACAGTTCATTCGCGAGGTGCGCCAGGAGACCGCCAAGGTCACCTGGCCGACGCGAAAGGAGACCGTGGTGACCACCGTGATGGTGTTCGTCATGGTGTTCCTGGCCGCGATCTTCTTCTGGGTGGTCGATCTCGTGCTCGGCAGCGCGGTGCGCTTCCTGCTTGGCCTTGGAGGCTGAGTTGGCGCAGCGCTGGTACGTCATCCACGTCTATTCGGGCTTCGAGAAGAAGGTGGCCGAGTCGATCCGCGAGCAGGCGCGTCAACAGGGCCTCGACGAGCGTATCGAAGAGGTGCTGGTGCCGACCGAGGAGGTCGTCGAGATGCGCCGGGGCGCCAAGGTCAACGCCGAGCGGAAGTTCTTCCCCGGCTACGTGCTGGTGCGCATGGACCTGAGCGACGAGACCTGGCACCTGGTCAAGGACACGCCGAAGGTCAGCGGCTTCCTGGGCGGGCGCGGCAAGCCGACGCCGATCTCCGACGGCGAGGCCGAGCGCATCAGCCGCCAGGTCCAGGAGGGCATCGAGCGGCCGAAGCCGTCGGTGACTTTCGAGATCGGCGAGCAGGTCCGGGTCTGCGACGGCCCGTTCAACTCGTTCAACGGATTGGTCGAGGACGTCGACGAAGACCGCGCGCGCCTCAAGGTCGCGGTGTCGATCTTCGGCCGGGCGACGCCGGTGGAGCTCGAATACAGCCAGGTCGAGAAGCTCTAGTGGCGCTCGACGGAACCCCGCGCGGGCTGTCGTGGGAGGCGGAACCGGGATCGCCAGCCGGCCCCCGCCGCACCACGCGGACCGCCGAACAGTAAGGATCGATATCGAATGGCGAAGAAGATCGACGGATACATCAAGCTGCAGATCCCGGCGGGGCAGGCATCGCCCTCGCCGCCGGTGGGCCCTGCGCTCGGTCAGCGCGGGGTCAGCATCGGCGAGTTCGTGAAATCGTTCAACGCGCATACCCAGAAGATGGAGCCGGGCATGCCGGTTCCGGTGACGATCACGGTCTACGCCGACCGCAGCTTCTCGTTCGAGACCAAATCGCCGCCGGCGAGCTACTTCCTGAAGAAGGCGGCCAGGGTGAGCAAGGGCGCCAGCGAGACCGGCCGCGACTTCATTGGCCGGGTGACCATGAACCAGCTGCGCGAGATCGCCGCGCTGAAGAAGGAAGACCTGAACGCCAACGACGTCGACGCCGCCTGCAAGATCCTGGCAGGCACGGCGCGCTCGATGGGCCTCGAAGTGGTGGGGAGCTAGATCATGGCGAAGAAGGGTAAGCGGCTCGCCAAGGCCAGAGAGGGTCTCGACCGCGAGGCCCAGCTGGGCGTGAGCGAGGCGGTCAAGGCGGTCAAGGAGCGCGCGGTCGCGAAGTTCGACGAGACGATCGAGATGTCGTTCAACCTCGGCCTCGACACGCGCCACGCCGACCAGACCGTGCGCGGCGCGATCTCGCTGCCGAACGGCTCGGGCAAGTCGGTGCGGGTGGCGGTGTTCGCCAAGGGCGGCAAGGCCGACGAGGCCAAGTCCGCCGGCGCCGATATCGTGGGCGCGGACGATCTGGCCGAGGCGGTGCAGAACGGCGAGATCAACTTCGATCGCGTGATCGCCACGCCCGACATGATGGCGGTGGTCGGCCGGCTGGGCAAGGTGCTGGGCCCGAAGGGGCTGATGCCCAATCCCAAGCTCGGCACGGTGACCCAGGACGTGTCCGCCGCGGTCAAGGCCGCCAAGGGCGGCCAGGTCCAGTACCGCGCCGAGAAGGGCGGGATCGTCCATGCCGGGATCGGCAAGGCGAGCTTTTCCGAGGCGCAGCTCGAGGAGAACGTGCGCGCCTTCTACGCCGCCATCGCCGCCGCCAAGCCGGGCGGCGTGAAGGGCACATACATAAAGAAGGTGAGCCTGTGCTCGACGATGGGCCCGGGCGTCATCCTCGACGTCGGAGATCTTGCCGCAAGCGGCAAGGAGGCGGCCGCCTAAGCCCGGCCGCATCACCACGGGGCCGCGGCCGGTTCCCAACGACACGACAGCCGCGGCCGGTTTGTTTTTTCCGGGCGATGCCTCCCAGAAGGCGTCGGCCGGGAACGGAGGCGAGGGGTCCGCACCCCGCGCGTCCACCCTGTCCGAGATTGCAGGCGCCGGGCGGCCCGAAGGGGCCAAGCGGCTTAAAGGGCAACCGCCGGCATGAGACGGGAGATCGAGTTCACGTGGAGCCGATCGGGCGCGCGCCCGGCAGGCGTCACGCGGCTTGAGCTTCTGGGACGGGCAGGACAGCCGGAGCCGCGGTATCGCGGAGCCGGTTGTTTGGAGGGCCGGGCCGGGCCCATTCGCCCGTCCGGTCCATGGCCAAGGGAAGAAGCATCGGAGAAAAGATGGACCGATCGCAGAAGGAAGCCCTGGTCACCTCGATGAACGAGATCTTCGGTTCGGCCTCCTCGGTGGTGGTGACCCACTACTCGGGGCTGACCGTTTCGGAGATCACGGATTTGCGCGTGCAGATGCGGGACGCTGAGGCGCATTTCAAGGTGACCAAGAACCGCCTCGCGCGGCGCGCGCTGGAGGGCACCAAGTTCGAGGGGCTGTTGCCGCTCTTCGAGGGCCCGACGGCGATCGCGTATTCGGACGATCCGGTGGCGCCCGCAAGGGTCGCGGTCAAGTTCGCCAAGGGCAACGACAAGCTCGTCGTCCTCGGCGGCGCGCTCGACGACAAGGTCTTGAACGAGACCGAAGTCAAGGCGCTGGCCACGCTGCCATCGCTCGACGAGCAGCGGGCGACGATCATCGGCCTGTTGCAGGCACCGGCGACCAAGATCGCCGGCGTGCTGCAGGCGCCGGCCGGTCAGCTCGCACGCGTCTTCGGCGCATACGCCGCCAAGGACGCCGCGTAAGAGGCATCAGGACCCAACAAGCTCAAGCCTGGGAGACACTTTGGAAATGGCAGACCTAGACACACTCGTTGCTGAACTTTCGAAGCTCACCGTCATCGAGGCGGCCGAGCTGTCGAAGAAACTGGAAGAGGAGTGGGGCGTCTCCGCCGCCGCTCCGGCCGCCATCGCGGTCGCACCCGGCGCCGCCGGCGGCGGCGAGGCGGCGGCCGAGGAGAAGACCGACTTCGACGTCGTGCTCAAAGCCATCGGCGACAAGAAGATCAACGTGATCAAGGAGGTCCGTGCCGTGACCGGCCTCG
>Ga0302046_10000401_pt1 | contig 44603 bp, 43 predicted proteins | sample RVTome_11_FD_200261 | JGI IMG/M metagenome (GOLD analysis project Ga0302046, IMG submission 200261) | Soil microbial communities from uranium-contaminated site in the Upper Colorado River Basin, Wyoming, United States - RVT147D111 (version 2) ...
CGGATAGTTGCTGCCGAGCATGATGTCACCGGTGGCAGCAATGCTGACGAACGGCGCTTGTGCGTTCGCCGTCGTCTGAACGAGTCCCGCTAGGGCGAGGAGCAGAGCCGGCTTGCTTGACATCATTGGCTCAGTTGGGAATCTTGATCAGCAGAACCTCGATCTCGGCGTTCCAGAGCCGGCGGCGAATCGTATTGAGCTCGGCCAAATCACCGGTCGGGCCGATGCGCACCCGGTGGTAGAGGTCGTCGTCGATGGCGATGCGCTGAATTCGCGACTCAATTCCAAGCAACGCGAGAGTCGCTTGCATGCGGTCGGCATCGGCGACTTCCCTGAAGGAACCGGCTTGCAAGACGTAGTCGCCGGGCGTGGCGACGGCGGTCGCGCTGCGGTCGGGGCGGACATTGTTCTCGACCTCCGGGATGACGACCTCGAATTTCGGCAGCATCTCGTAAAAGTCGAAGCGCGTCACCGGATGGGGCTCCGCCGCGACGGTGTCGGTCGCGGCGCGCTCGACAGTCTGCGTTTCGGGTCTCGCAGGAACGGCCGTGGTGTGCTGTTCAATCAGCGGCGAATTGCCGTTGCGGCCGCTGACGTAGACGGCGGCCGCAACGACCAGTCCGAGCGACAAGCCGAACAGCATCCAGGCCCAACCCGGCGCGTCATGACTGCGTTTGCGGCTTCCCGAGTGCTTCTTCGAGGTCATCGCGAGGCTCACATGCTCTCGGGGGCGCGGACGCCGACTAGCGTCAGCCCGTTGTGGATGACCTGCCGGGCAGCCAGCGCCAGGGTGACTCGAGCGTCACGAAGCTCGTCGTCATCGACGAGCACGCGATGGGCGTTGTAGCTGGCATGAAAGGCCGCGGCGGTTTCGCGCAGATAGTGGACCACGTGCTGGGGCGCGCGATTCACGGCCGCGAGATGCACGATCTCCGGATAGCGGCTCAACGCCACCATGAGGGTGTGCTCCTCCGGTGCCGTCAAGCGCGAAAGGCGGCTACGCTCTGGACCTGAGTACTCGAGCCCGGCGTCGGCCATGCGCTTCAGCATGCTCGCAACCCTTGCGTGCGCATATTGCACATAGTAAACGGGATTGTCGTTCGATTGGGACTTCGCAAGCTCGAGATCGAAGTCCAAGTGCTGGTCGTTCGATCTGGACACATAGAAGAATCGCGCGGCATCGTTGCCGACTTCGGCGCGCAGTTGCCGCAGCGTCACGTATTCGCCGGAGCGAGTCGACATCTGTGCCCTTTGCTCGCCTCGGTAGAGGGTGACGAACTGCACCAGACGAACCTCCAGACAATCACGGCTCTCTCCCATGGCTTCGAGCCCGGCCCGGACTCGCGCGACGTAGCCGTGGTGATCGGCGCCGAGGACGTCGAGCAGGTGCGTGAAGCCACGCTCGCGTTTCTCGAAGTGATACGCAATGTCGGATGCGAAGTAGGTCGTTACGCCGTTTTCCCGCCTGACGACGCGATCTTTCTCGTCGCCGAAGTCGCTCGCGCGAAACCAGGTGGCGCCGTCCTTCGAGTAGAGCATGCCATTGCCTCGAAGGACTTCCAGGGCGCGCTCCACGGCGCCGCTATCGGCGAGGCTGCGCTCGGAGTACCAATTCTGCGGCGCGACTCCAAATTCCGAGAGGTCGTTCTTGATGTCAGCAAGCACGTTGTCGAGGGCCGCGTCCAGGAAGATGCGAAAGCCGCTCTCGCCGATCATGATCTTGATCTGTGCGATGATGCGGTCGAGCCGCTGTTCCTTGTCCAGATCGCTCCCCGCAAGCAAGGGCCGCAGCGTATCGAGGTCGGCGAAGAGCGAATCTGCTTGGCCCCGCCGCAGATGCGCGGCAATGTCTGCGACATAGTCTCCCTGATAGCAATTGGCGGGGAAGGGCAGGCTCGCGTCGAACTGCTGGGCGTAACGCAGCCACACGCTCGCGGCCAATATCTCCATCTGGCGGCCGGCATCGTTGACATAGTATTCCTCATGCACCTCATGGCTGGTGGCACGCAATAGGCTCGCCAAGGAGGCTCCATAGGCCGCATGGCGGCCGTGGCCGACATGCAGCGGCCCGGTCGGATTCGCGGATACGTACTCGACGATGATGCGCTGACCGGCGCCGAGCTCCGAGCAGCCATAGCTCGGACCGTCTTCGATGATGGCCAGGAGCTCCTGCTCATAAGCGCCGGGCGAGAGCCGCAGATTGATGAAGCCGGGCCCGGCCACCTCGGCGCGCTCGATCAGCGGGGACGCCGGCAGCGCCGCGATCAGCTCCTCGGCGAGCTCGCGCGGTCGGCGGGCCAGGGGTTTGGCGAGTCGCAGCGCGACGTTGCTGGTGAAATCTCCGTGACGGGGATCGCGGGTGCGCTCGAGCTGCGGCTCCAGATCCCCCGGTTGCACGGGACCATGATCCGCGGTCACATGGGCAAGGGCTTCTCTGAGCAAATAATCGAGTTGGGCGCGCAATGTATTCGCAAGCCTTACAGTGAGTGCGCGATTCTACCCGAACGCCTCCAACGGGCGTCAGATCTCCGCCGGATCGACGTCGATGGACCAGCGGACTCGGCGCGATTCCGGCCAGCTTCGTAGCTGCGGCAACAGATCGCGGGCGAGGTCGTGCAGCGATGGGCGCTGACGGCACTGCATCAGCACTTGAGCGCGAAAGTTACCGCCGCGTCGCTCGGGGCTCGCCGGCGCCGGGCCGAGCACGCCGACCGTGGCGTCGCGCGCACGGGCGGCTTCGACGACCCGGCCCAGAAACTCGTAAACCCGGTCGCGTCGTGTCGCCTGAGCGCTCCATAGCATCAGATGACTGAACGGCGGCCAATTCGCTTCCCGCCGCTGCTCCTGCATGAGGTCGAGCACGCGGCGGTAGTCGTGTTGCCGCAGGCATTCGAACAACGGGTGGGTCGGATAGTGCGTTTGAACCAGCACCTCGCCGGGCCGCTCGGCCCGGCCGGCCCGGCCGGAGACCTGAAAAATGGTCTGGGCGAGCCGCTCGTCGCAGCGGAAATCCGTGCCGAACAACCCCTGATCGGCATTGAGCACGCCGACCAGCGTGACATTCGGAAAATCGTGGCCCTTGGTCAGCATCTGCGTGCCTACGAGAATTCGGATCTCGCCGCGCTCGACGTCCTCCAGGACGCCTGCCAATGACCCTTTTCTAGCGGTCGCGTCTCGATCCAGCCGCGCGATTCGCGCGTCAGGAAACAAGGCGCGAAGCTCGTCGCTGACGCGCTGCGTGCCGGCGCCGACGGCGACGCGCTCGCTGCCGCACTGTTCGCATCTCCAAACCAGGGGGCGCTCGGCGCCGCAGTGATGGCAACGCAGGCGTCCTCCGGTTGAGTGGATCGTCATGCGCGAATCGCAGCGCCGGCAATCCTCAGTCGCGCGGCAATTCGGACAGAACAACACCGGCGCAAACCCGCGACGGTTGAGAAACAGCATGATTTGATTGCCCGCGCCCAAATGCCGCTCGATCGACTCGAGCAACGGCGTCGACAGCCCGTTGCGAGCTGCGTGACGGCTGAGATCGATGATGCGCAAGCTGGGATCGCCGGCGGAGCCGATCCGCTTCGGCAGCTCGAGCAGGCGATAGCGGCCGGTCTGCGCATTGTGGAAACTCTCCAGAGACGGCGTAGCCGAGCCGAGCACGATCGGCAGGCCGAGTTGCTTGGCACGATAGACGGCGACGTCCCTGGCCGAGTAGCGGAACCCCTCTTGCTGCTTATATGAGAGATCGTGCTCCTCGTCGACGATGATGAGCCCCGGCTCGCGGAGCGGCGCGAGCACCGCGGAACGCGTGCCGACGATCAGCCCCGCGCGCCCCGAGCGACAGTCCTGCCAGGCGCGGAGCCGCTGTCGGTCGGTCAAGCCGGAATGCATCAGAGCGAGCCGCGGCCCGAATCGACGCGTCAGCCGACCAACGAGCTGGGGCGTCAGGCTGATTTCCGGAACGAGCAGGAGGCTCTGCCGCCCTCGAGCGAGTTGCTCCTGCACCAGCCGCATGTAGACCTCAGTCTTGCCGCTGCCCGTGACGCCGTGCAGCAGACAAGCTTGATAACCCGCCTTCGCCTCGGCGACCTGACGTAGCACGGCTTGCTGATCCGGCGTCAGCGGCGGCAGCTCCACCGACGCGCCGCGGCGGTCGGCCGACGAGTTCGGGGCGGGACGCTCCGCCTTCGACGCCCAGCCCTTCTCCGCGAGCCGCTCGAGCAATGTCCGCGGCAGCTCAAGCTCGCGCAGCTCCGCTTCCGGCCGATCGCCGGCCTGCTCGAGGATTTCGAGTGCCCGTGCTTGCCGGGGCGCTCGTCGAGCAAGCGTCGCCTTGTCCACGGTTCTGCCTGCGGTGGTCAAGCCCCAGACCGCCTCCGGCGGCGGGAAGGCGCTTGCACCGCGGCGGAGCAGCGACGGCAGAGCCAGGCTCGCGACCTCGCCGAGAGGATGGTGGTAGTACTCGGAGCACCAGCGGAGCGTTTGCAGCAGGCCGGCATCGATCAGCGGCTCCGGGTCGAGGAGCTTCTCGATCTTCTTGAGGCGCTTCGGGTCGACGGCGCCCGCGGGCAGGGTTTCGAGGGCAAGACCCGTATACCTGCGCGCGCCGACCGGCACCCGGACGCGGCAGCCGGCGGCCGGCGCGGGCCCCGGTCCGGGCCAACGATACTCGAGCGGCTCGGGGATCGGCAGCGGCACCGCCACACGCGTAACCGGGTTTTCTTGGGTCATCGTACTTGGCGGCATCGATCGGCGCTGTTTGGCATAGTCTTTTGCGGTCGCTGCGCGCGTCGCTGAATCGCCGCGATTCGACCGCGCCGCGCCCGAGAACGACTTGGCCGGGCCGGGTTCGCTTCTCCTGTCAACGATTGGCTTTCGGGGGCGTTATCTTGAGCGATGGCGATAGGATGCGTCGAGTGGAAATGGGCGCGTATGATGACACCGTACTCGTTGGTCGAAGTCACCTAGGACGATGTCGGTCGCGACATTAGCAAGCGGGAGCGGGCGCCTGATCGAGGAAGACCGAGAGCTGGCGCTGGAGCTTCGGTTGGATCGCTTTCTGCGCGAGGTGGAGGCACGAGCCTATCGTATCGCCTCGATGAGCATCGGTGACGCGGATGACGCTCTGGATATCGTGCAGGACGCGATGATCAGCCTCGCTCGACGTTACGCTCGAAGGCCGGCGGACGAATGGCGGCCCTTGTTCTACAGAATTCTGCGCAATCGCGTCCATGACTGGCATCGGCGCCGACGCGTGAGAGACTCAGTGCTCAAGTTTTTCGGCGGCCTTCAAGGCGACGAGCCCGACCCGGTCGCGGATGCGCGCGATCCGACGCCCAGCGATCCGTTCGACCTGCTCACGGGCGAAGGCGCGCTGGCGGCGCTCGAGTCGGGGCTGGCCTCGTTGCCGGCCCGCCAGCGCGAAGCGTTCATGCTCAGGAATTTCGAGGGTCTGAGCGTCGAGCAGACCGCCAAGGCGATGGGCTGCTCCGATGGCAGTGTAAAGACGCATTACTCGCGCGCCGTTCATCGGCTTCAGCGACTACTCGGCGAGCACTATTGATGACGATCAGAGAAACCAAGGATGCAGAGCAGCTCGAACGTCGCGCGAACGCGTTGTTCGAGCGCAGCGTCGCGGAGATCGATGCGACTGAGCGGGCGCGTCTGCGCGAAGCGCGTCGCGAGGCTCTGGCGGAGCTCCGCAGGCCTGTTTTCGCGGCCCCGAGAAACCTCGGTTTCGCGGCCGCCGCCGCCGCCGCCGCGGTGGTATTGCTCGTCATGCTGCAGAGCCCGCAAAGCCCCGCGCCGACGGCGGTCGACGCGCAGTTCGGCACCATGGTCGCGGCGGATCTCGAGCTGCTGCTCGGGGATGAGGAGCTCGACATGCTGGCGGAGCTCGAGTTCTACAGTTGGCTCGACAACCAGGCCTTGGGCGAGGGCACGGAGGAGACTCAGGATGGCGTCGGCTGACGGCAAGTCTTCGCGCCGTTGGGGCTTGCGGCTCATGAGTCTCGCGCTGCTGCAGGTGCTGTCCGCCGCCAGCGAAGGCGCGGAGGAGGCGCCTGACTTGGATTTCCTAGCCTACCTTGGAAGCTGGCAGGGCACGGACGAAGAGTGGTTGGCGGTCGCGCGGTTGGAGACCGAAGGGCAGCAAGGCGACGAGACCCCGGCTGACGCCCGTCGGGAGGCGGATGATGAATAGAAACTTCAACCTGGCGGTTATGGCCGCGGGCCTTTTCGCTTGTGCGCAGCTCGCGGCGGCGCAGGGTCTGCCGTGGGACGAGCTCAGCTCGGCGCAGCAACGCCTGCTCGCCGAGCATGCCGAAACCTGGGGTGAGCTCGATCCCGAGCGACAGCAGCAGATCGCCACCGGAGCCGAGCGGTGGTTGCAGATGAGCCCGAGCGAGCGCGAGCAGGCGATGAGCCGGTTCGAGCGCTGGGCGGCCTTGGACGACGATCAGCGGCGGGCAATACGCGAGCGGTATGTCGAATACCGGCGCTTGGACCCCAGCGCTCGCAGCCGAATTCAGAACGCCTATAGGCGCTTCCAGCGCCTGCCGCCGGAGCGGCGCTTGGAGTTGCAGCGCCAGTTCAGAGATCAAAGGCGCGAGCAGCTTCGGCGGTCCCGCGAGCGATAGCCGAAGGCCCGGAGGGCCGACGCGGCGCAGTCGAGCAGGCGGACGAGGCATCGGCCGCGGTCGGCGGGACCGCGCTGGCCGATTTGTTTACAATCGCGCCTGACTTAACGAGGCACTGGCGAGCGGCGTGTACCGCCGGCCCGCGGCACGATAAGAGCGTGCGCCAGATATCCCGATGAATCAGACCGTTACTCGCCGTGGCGAGGAGGTGAAGCCGTATGAGAGTTGCTATTGCCAGGGAGACTTTCCCAGACGAGAGGCGCGTCGCCGCTCCCCCGGAGGTCGCCGCCCAGATCAACAAGCTCGGCTTCGACGTTGCCGTCGAATCGGGCGCCGGGGTCGCAGCGAGCTTCGGCGACGAGGCTTACCGGAACGCCGGCATCGAGGTCGTCGACGATGCCCGCCGCCTCTGGTCCGAAAGCGACATCATCCTAAAGGTGCGCGCGCCGATGACGGGTAGCAACGACGAGCTGAGGCTCCTGCACGAGGGCCAAGTGCTGATTTGCTTCCTGTGGCCGGGACAGAATCCCGAGTTGCTCGAGAAGCTTGCCAAGCTCGGCGTAACCACGCTGGCGATGGACAGCATTCCGCGCATCTCACGCGCGCAAAAGATGGACGCGCTGAGCTCGATGGCAAACATCGCCGGCTACCGCGCCGTGATCGAAGCGGCACAGCACTTCGGTCGTTTCTTTACCGGCCAGATAACGGCGGCCGGCAAGATCCCTCCCGCGAAGGTGCTGATCATCGGCGCCGGCGTCGCGGGGCTCTCCGCCATCGGGGCCGCGCGAAGTCTGGGCGCGATCGTGCGTGCATTCGACACGCGGCCCGAAGTCAAAGAGGAGGTGGAAAGCATGGACGGCGAGTTTCTCGAGCTCGACTTCGAGGAAGAGGGCTCGGGCGAGGGGGGCTACGCCAAGGTCATGAGCGAGGCGTTCATCAAAGCGGAGATGGAGCTTTTCGCTCGGCAAGCCGCCGAGGTCGACATCATCATCACCACGGCGCTGATCCCGGGCAAACCTGCGCCCAAGCTGATCACGGCGGCGATGGTCAAGTCGATGCGGCCCGGCAGCGTCATCGTCGATCTCGCGGCGGAGCAGGGCGGCAACTGCGAGCTGACGGAGCCCCACGAGGTGGTGCGCAAGCATGGTGTCACGCTGATCGGCTACACGGATTTGCCCAGCCGCTTGGCTGCGCAATCGAGCCAGCTCTACGGCACGAACCTGCGGCACCTGCTCAGCGATATGTGCCCGGAGAAGAACGGCGAGCTCGTCGTCGATATGACGGACGAGGTAATTCGCGGCGCGACGGTCGCCAAGGACAAGATGATCACCTGGCCGCCGCCGGCGCCCAAGCTCAGCGCCGCTCCGAAGAAACCCGCGGTGGCAGCGGCGCCGCCGGCGCCGCCCAAGCCAAAGGCGCCGGCCTGGCTTGCACCGCTCCTGACCTTCGGCATTGGCGGTCTCGCCTTGTTGGGGCTGGGCGCCGTCGCACCGGCGTCGTTCATGGCGCACTTCACCGTCTTCGTGCTGGCCTGTTTCGTCGGCTACATGGTGATCTGGAACGTGACCCCCGCTCTGCACACGCCGCTCATGAGCGTGACCAACGCGATCAGCAGCATCATCATCATCGGCGCGGTGTTGCAGATCAGCTCGCCTGAAACCTGGGTCATGTGGATTGCCGGCGTTACGGTGCTGATCACGAGCGTCAATATCGCCGGCGGTTTTGCCGTCACGCGCCGCATGCTGCACATGTTTCAGAGGTAGGAGCGGCAGGTGTCACAAGGAATCGTTACCGTCTCCTATATCGGCGCGACCATTCTGTTCATCCTCGCGCTAGGCGGCCTGAGTCATCCCGAGACGGCCCGTAGGGGAAACCTCTACGGCGTCGCCGGCATGGGCATCGCGTTGCTGGCGACCATCCTCGGGGTCGTTGCTGCGAACTACGGGTTGCTCATCGGCGGCCTGCTCGTCGGCGGCAGCATCGGCTTGATCCTCGCGCGGCGCGTGCAAATGACGCAAATGCCCGAGCTTGTCGCCATTCTCCACAGCCTCGTCGGCCTTGCGGCCGTGCTGGTCGGTTTTGCGAATTTCATGGACCCAACGCATGAGCTCATCGGGGTGGAGCTGACCATCCACGATATCGAGACCTATATCGGCGTCTTGATCGGTGCAGTGACGTTCTCCGGCTCCGTGATCGCATTCGGCAAGCTCAGCGGCAAGCTCAGCGGTAAACCGTTGACCCTGCCTGCGAGACATTGGCTCAATCTCGTGCTCGTCGTGCTGATGATTTGGTTGGCAGGGGAGTTTCTCGAGGGGTCGGTCAACGGCGCAGGCTTGGTGCCGCTTTCGATCATGACCGGGCTCGCGCTGCTGTTGGGCATACATATGGTCATGGCCATCGGCGGCGCGGACATGCCGGTCGTGGTCTCGATGCTGAACAGCTATTCCGGATGGGCGGCGGCCGCCACCGGATTCATGCTGAGCAACGATTTGCTGATCGTCACCGGGGCACTGGTCGGCAGCAGCGGCGCGATTCTGAGCTACATCATGTGCCGTGCGATGAATCGCAGGTTTTTGGCGGTCATCGCCGGCGGATTCGGCACCTCCGGCGGCACGGCTGCGGCGTCGGAGGAACAGGGCGAGGTCGTGTCGATCGATGCGGCCGAAGTTGCGGCGCTGCTGTCGAACGCAAAAGAGGTCATGATCGTTCCCGGCTACGGCATGGCCGTCGCTCAGGCTCAGCACATCGTCTTCGAGATCACGCGCGCGCTGCGCGCGAAGGGCATCAACGTTCGGTTCGGGATCCATCCGGTGGCTGGCCGCATGCCCGGGCACATGAACGTGCTGCTCGCCGAGGCCAGAGTTCCCTACGACATCGTCTTCGAGATGGACGAAATCAACGACGATTTCCCCGAGGTCGACGTCTCGGTGGTCATCGGCGCGAACGACATCGTCAACCCGTCGGCGCAAGAGGAGCCGAACAGTCCCATAGCCGGCATGCCGGTGCTCGAGGTCTGGAAAGGTGAAACGACGATCGTGCTCAAGCGCAGCATGGCGACGGGCTATGCGGGCGTGCAGAACCCGCTCTTTTTCAAGGAGAACACGCGGATGCTGTTCGGCGACGCCCGTGACAGCCTGGACGCCGTATTGAAGAACCTGTAGCGCCGGGCTCCAGCCATTGCATAATGTCGCCGTCTCGGAGAAACTTGGCCGCGCCGAGTTGATGCCCGGCGGTAGAGCATGGAGCAATATGCCGTAACACAAGAGGTATTGCGCACCGACGTCGCGGGCATGCCTCTGGAGTGGATCGATTACCGCGACGCCGTGCGGCTGTACCATACGGATCAGGTTGCCTACGCCTGCGGCTCGCCGATCTACAAGGTTTTCGGCGGCGTCAATGCGAGAACCGGCACGCGCAGCATCGTCGAGGTCAACTCGATCATTGCAACGCAAGGCGACACGCACGGTCTCGAGCGAAATCGCGACGTTTATTCCCCTCCGTTGAACAACCGCACGTTGTTCAAGCGCGACGGCAACGTCTGCATGTACTGCGCCCAGCAGTTCAGAACATCCGATTTGACACGGGACCACATCACGCCTTTGAGCCTCGGCGGTGGGGACGTGTGGACGAACGTCGTCGCGGCATGCCGGCGCTGTAACAATCACAAAGGCGGCCGGATGCCCGAGAAAGCCGGCATGGAGCTCGTCGCCGTTCCGTTCACGCCGACCTATGCCGAGTACATCTATCTCAAGGGTCGGCGCGTGCTCGCCGATCAAATGGCCTACCTGTTGACGCACTTCCCGCGCACCTCGCCGCTGCACGCGCGCCTCAGCACCGCTATCGGCGATCAGCGACTCGCGACGGCCTAGCCTGATGGGATTCGCAACTCCGCCGCCGGTTCACTGAGCCAGCGGCTCGCGCGCTCACGGGGACACGCGAGCAGTGAATCGGGAGCGGCAGATTCAAGCCTTGGCGCAAGCGCTCGACGTGCGCATCGATACCGGCGTGGCGACGCCGGTAGGCGGCGGCTCGATTAACCGCTGTTTTCGAATAGCTACCGACGACGGTGTGTTGTTCGCCAAGCTCGGCGAGCCGTCCGATCTTTCCGCATACGAAGCCGAGGCGGCGGGGCTCGCGGCGCTCGGGCGTGCGGCGGCCGTCCGCGTGCCGAAGCTCGTCGCCGTCGGCTCCGAGGACGCGCTGGCGTACCTGGTGTTGGAGTGGATCGATTTTGGTCCCAAAACCGCGATAGCCGAACGCGAGCTCGGTAGGAGACTCGCGGCGCAACATCGCTCGACCGGACCGTATTTCGGCTGGGAGCGCGACAACACCATCGGCGCGACCGCGCAGCTCAACCAGCCTGGCGACGACTGGATCGAGTTCTTTCGGGACCGTCGGCTGTGCCATCAGCTCGAGCTTGCATCCGCGCGCGGTTTGCCGGATCAAGTCTTCAGCGAGGCCAGGCTGTTACTCGACCGGATGCAACGCTTGCTTGCAGACCATCGGCCCGAGGCTTCGCTGCTGCATGGCGACCTCTGGGGCGGCAACTGGGGCGCGGACGATGCCGGGACGCCGTATATCTTCGATCCGGCCGTCTACTTCGGGGATCGCGAAGTCGATCTCGCGATGACGCGTTTGTTCGGTGGCTACGGGGACGCCTTCTACCGCGCCTATGCGGCGGAGTGGCCGCTTGCCGACGGCTGGGAGCCGCGCGTCGACTTATACAATCTCTATCATCTGATCAATCACTTCAATCTATTCGGCTCGGGTTATCTGGGGTCGATCCGCGGCGCGCTCGATTCCCTCATGCCCTATCTCCGCTAGCCGTCGCGCTCCGCGTCCCGCGTTTCGATCAGGTAGAAATAGATCTGATCGGTCAGGCGCAGCGTTATCGCCGGGTGCGCCTTCGGGACGACCGGCGCGCCGGGGCTCGCGTCAAAGCCCTTGGCGCGCAGATACTCGAGCCGCGCATCGATCTGCGTGGTCGTGAAGGTTAAGGCGGGGCGAAACGCCGGAGCCTCGTGGAACCCGAGTGCGGCACCGAGGCAGCCGAGCCGCGACCAGCGATACGGGAGGCTTCCATTGGCCACGGCCTTGAAGCCGAGACTGCCCCAGAATCGCTCCGAGTCCTCGATTTTGCCCGTAGCGAGGCTGAGCTCGAGAAACTCGCCACATATCGATGAGCCTGCGCCGGCGTTTTGGGGAGGCGAGAACGTCCGCGCCTCGACCACTGAGACGAGCTGCTCGCTCGGGTCACGGAAACCGATCTCGTGGAACTCGTTGTCGCCGAGGCGCAGGTATTCGAGCGAGATCTTCTGACGGCGCAGCGCCGGAAGGTGGTTGGCGAGATCAGGCCGGACGAAAATCGGCCGTGTTTCCGCAAGCGGCTGCTCGTGCAAGCCGATGCAGATTCGACCGTCGCTGATGACGGCGTACGGATATGCATAGGCATCGCCGACGCTAACGGCGGCAAACCCCAGACTGAGGAACTGCTCGAGCGTCGCTGCAATTGCCTCGGTGGGCAGACCGAATTCCAGAAATTTCTCCAGCATTCCTAACGGCGTTTCCCGTTTGCGGCGAGGTGCCTGCGCGCCGGCGAATATTCTGGCAGAATTCGCTGCAGATCATTGCTCCGTGTGGTCCTGTCGCGTTTCAGTTCAAGGGAGATTCTGAGATAGGTTCGAGCTCCTTGCGACCGAGGTTGCCGGTGGGCCTCATGGCGCTTGCGGCGCTCGCGACTGCGGTTTCCGGCATCGCGCCCTTCGATCGCTTGACCTGGTGGCTCGAAGTCGCGCCGGTCCTGCTCGGCCTGGTGATTCTGGCCGCGACCTATAGGCGCTTCCCCTTGACCTCGCTCGTTTACTGGTTGCTGTTCGCGCATGCTTTGCTGCTGATCGTGGGCGGACACTACACTTATGCCAGGGTGCCGGTCGGCTTCGCCGTGCAGGAGCTGCTCGAACTCTCCCGCAATCCCTACGACCGCTTCGGTCATCTCGCTCAGGGCTTCGTCCCTGCGATGCTCGCTCGCGAGATCTTCCTGCGCCGGTCGCCGCTCCGACGGGGCGGCTGGTTGTTTCTGGTCGTCACCAGCGTTTGTCTCGCCTTCAGCGCTCTGTTCGAGCTCTTCGAGTGGTGGATTGCGGTGCTGGCCGGGGACGGGAGCGTCGACTATCTCGCGCTGCAAGGCGACCCCTGGGATACGCAATGGGATATGTTCGCCGCGCTCATCGGGGCCGTCACCGCGCAGTTTGCGCTCGGCGGCCTGCATGATCGCGCCCTGGCCCCGCTCGATGCAGAAGGCTCGAAGCCGTGATAGAGGTCTTGGCCGGCATCCTCGCGCCGGTCTTTCTCATCACAGGTCTCGGCTTCGTCTGGACGAAGCTCGGGCTGCCCGTGGAGCGTGTCGTGATCACGCGCCTGGTGATGAACGTGGCGACGCCCTGCTTGATCATAGACAGCGTCGCGAATCTCGGCTTGCCGCTCGGCGATTTCGTGACGATCTTGATCGGCGCGCTGCTGCTCTTGGCCGGCTGCGCGCTAGGCGGCGCGCTGATTCTCGGAATTTTTCGGTTGCCACAGCGGTCGTTTCTGCCGGCATTGGTGTTCGGCAACGCCGGCAATATCGGTTTGCCCTTGAGCTATTTCGCTTTGGGCGATGACGGTCTCGGGCTTTCCTCCGGCATCTTGCTGACGGCCGTGGTGCTTCAGTTCACGCTTGCGCCGGCGTTGCAGGGGCAGACGCCGGCGCTCAGGACGCTGTTGAGCACGCCGGTCGTCTACGCGTCGGCGCTCGGCGTGACTCTGCTTGCCACGGATGGCGGCCTGCCGTTTTGGCTCGCGGCCAGCGTGGAGCTATTGGCCGACGTCGCGATTCCGCTGTCGCTGTTGACGCTCGGGTTCGCTTTGGCGGAGTTCAGGATCCAGCGGGTGCCGCTGGCCGTCGGTTTGGGCTTGGGCAGGATTGCGCTGGGTTTCACGCTCGCCTTGGTCGTGAGCGCGCTTCTCGGTCTCGACGGTGTCGCGCGCAGCGTGCTGGTGCTGCACGGCGCCATGCCCACGGCGATCGTTTGCTATCTGCTCGCCGATCGCTACGGGCGCCATCCGGAGGACGTCGCGGGGATCGTGCTCGTGTCGACTCTGGCTGCGGCCCTGCTGATGCCTCTGCTGGTATCGTACGCGTTGTGGCTCAACGGGACGCTGCCGACTTGAGCAGTCAGCGGACGTCGCGGCCGCTGATCAAGCTCTCGAGCGATGGCGCCGGGTGATCGGGACCCATGCGGCCCTCCTTGAGGCGCCGCATGTAGTCGTGATAAGCGCGCATCGCCTGCGTGCCGAACAGCCACATGATCGGGATGTTCGCGAACAGCATGACGCCGGTGCCGACTCCCGTCAGATTGTCGAGCTGCGCGTCGGATTCGATCAATCCCCAGGTCGCCACGAGGATCAGCGCGCAGAACACGAGCTTGTAGCCCAGCACCTGCCGCTCGCCGAAGAGGTAGATCACGCCCTGTTCGCCGTAATAGCTCCAGGAGATCATCGTCGAGAGGGCGAACAGCCATACCGAAAGCGTGACCAGCCACTTTCCCAGGCCGGGCGTCGCCGAGTCGAAGGCTTTGGCGGTCAGGGTCGCGCCGACGAACACTTCGTAGATTCCGGGGCTTTCGATCTCGGGTCTGGCGTTGCTCGAAAGCTCGAGCCATTGGATGACCAAGGCGCCGTTTTCCTCGATCACTCGCCCGTCGAGGCGATGCAAGTTGTTCGCCGATTGCGGATTCGGGTCCGCGCGTAGAATCGTATAGACCGTGTCACCGGCTGCCCAGGGATCGTCGATGCGCTGCGGTACCGCGCGCGTTTCCAGGCTCCATTGCCCCGCGCCGACAGGAACGACCGCGGGCGGAGCGGCGAAAAAGGCGTCGGGCGCGCGGTTCCATATGCCGGTCGAAAGAATCACGAGCGCGGTGAACGTGCAAACGATGATCGTGTCGATGAACGGCTCGAGGCCTGCGACGACGGCCTCGCGAACCGGCTCGTCGGTCTTGGCGGCGGAGTGCGCGATGGGCGATGAGCCCTGGCCCGCCTCGTTGGAGAACAAAGCGCGCTTCATGCCGAACAGGAAGGCATAGCCGGCCGTTCCGCCGACGAAGGCGCCCGTCGCCTCCTGCGGCGAGAACGCGGCACTCACGATCAGCACCAACATGTACGGTATCTGTTCGGCGTTCACGACCAGCACGTAGGTGCCGGCGAGAAGATAGAGCGTGACCATCAGCGGCACGAGCCGTCCGGCGACGGCGCCGATACGCTTGATGCCGCCGATGATGACCATACCGACCAGCAGTGCGAGCACGATGCCGCTGACGATGCTCGGAACGCCGAAGTATTCCTCGGTGATCTCGCCGACGTTCCAAGCCTGAAACATGTTGCCGCCCGTCATCGTCGATATGAGCAGCGTGACGCAGAACAGCGCGCCGAGCGCCCGGCCCGCGGTGGCAAGCCTCGGGTTGATCCGCGCGAGTCCCTTGCTCGCGACCCACATCGGCCCGCCGTGAGGGTTGTCGGGGTCGTCGGTATTGCGGTAGAGCATCGAAAGGCTGACCTCGGTGAGCTTCAAGGCCATGCCGAAGACGCCGACAACCCACATCCAAAACACGGCGCCCGGGCCACCGAGCGCGATCGCGAGCGCCACGCCGCCGATGTTGCCGAGCCCGACGGTCGCGGACAGCGCCGCCGACAACGCCTGGAAGTGATTGATCGCCCCGGGATCCTTCGGATCGTCGTAAACGCCGCGAATGACCCGAACTCCGTGAGTCAGGGCGCGATACTGGCTGAAGCGGCTCCAAACCGTGAACAGCACGCCCGTGCCGAGGACTATCAGCAACACGGAGTCGTGCCAGAGAATACTGTTGAGTCCCGTCAAAAGCGCAGTGAAGTCAATCATCGAAAATCCTCATTCGGCTCACGTCGCTTCCAATATCGCCGTTACGCCCATGCCTCCGGCCGTGCAGACGGAGATTAGCCCGCGCCCGCTGCCTTTCTCGTGCAGCAGCTTTGCCATCGTTGCGAGCAGCCGACCTCCCGTGGCCGCAAACGGATGTCCGATGGCGACGCTGCCGCCTTTGACGTTGAGCCGGCTGCGGTCGATCGCGCCCAGCGCGCGGTCCCTGCCCAACCGTTCCTTGCAGAACTGCTCCGACTCCCAGGCCTTGAGCGTCGCCAGAGTCTGCGCGGCGAAGGCTTCGTGGATCTCGTAGTAATCGAAGTCCTGAAGTGAAAGCCCGGCCTCGTCGAGCATCTCGGCAACCGCATAGGCCGGTGCCATGAGCAAACCTTCCTTTTTTACGAACTCCACAGCGGCGGTTTTCGCGTACGTGAGATAAGCGAGGACAGGAAGCCCACGGTCGCGCGCCCAGTCTTCGGACGCCAGCAGCACCGCGGATGCGCCGTCGGTCAAAGGCGTGCTGTTGCCCGCGGTCATCGTGCCTTTGGGGCTTCGGTCGAAGACGGGCTTCAGCTTGGCGAGCTGCTCCAGGCTCGAGTCCGGACGAATGTTGTTGTCGCGATCCAAGCCGTGGTAATTGATCACGAGGTCGGAGTAGAAGCCTTCGTCATGGGCGCGCGCGGCGTTTTGATGACTCTCGAGCGCCAGCTCGTCCTGTTGCCGTCGCGCTATGCGCCATTGCTTGGCCGTGATCTCCATGCTTTCTCCCATCGAGAGCTTGGTGCGTGGCTCGACGACCCCGGGGAACTCCGGTTTGAAATGATGCAATCGCAAGCCCAGCCAGGGCTTCAGCTTGGCGCCCAGCGTGCGGCCCCGCGAGCTTTCGAAGAGCAGGGTTCGATAAGCATCGGGGTAGACGATTGGCATGTCGCTGATACTGTCGGTGCCGCCGGCTATTCCAGAATCGATGATGCCGGTCGAGATCTTCGCGCCGATGATGACGGCAGTCGAAAGGCTCGTGCCGCAAGCCCGTTGAACGTCGACGGCCGGGGTTTCTGGAGCGAGGCCGGACGACAGCACGCTCTCCCGTGTCAAATTGTAGTCGCGCGAGTGCTTGATGACGGCCCCGGCCGCGACGTCTCCGAGCTTGACGCGGTCCAGGTCGTATTTGACGACGAGCGCCGACAGGACCGCGGTGAGCATGTCCTGGTTACTCGAGTTTCTGTAAGCTCCGTGCGCCCGGCAAAACGGGGTGCGAAGACCGCCAATGATCGCGACACGACGGGCCGGTTGCATACGCATCTACTTCATCTCCTGCTCCAAGCTTGCTCGAATAGCGCGGAGTATCCAAGTGGTCATTGACCGAAAGTCGGCGCTCCTTCTTCGAGATAGCGGTCTTCCTCCGCCGTGTTGCGGCGCCCGAGAGCGGCGTTGCGATGGGGGAAGTGGCCGAAACGCTCCACGATGTCCCGATGAAGGCGGGCATACTGCGCCGCAGCTTCGAGCGTTTTCCTCAAATGGCGTTCCGGGTCGCCGCGCGCCACGCTCTCGAAGAGCTGTACTCCCCGGCTCTGCACGGCCAAAGATTCGGAGTGCTGCATCGGCATGTAAAAGAATATCCGCTCCAGCGGGGAGAGCTCGGCGTCCATGCCGCTCGCGATTCCCGCAGTCGTCAGTGTCAGGGCGTGTTGATCCTGGGCGAACGCGGCAGCCGTGCCGCGATAGAGGCTTCTGGGAAATTGATCGAGCAAGAGGATCGTCGCGAGGCGGCCTCGCGCGGTCCGTGTCCAAGGCTCGAGCTCGCCGCGCGCGGCGGCGTGCACGGCAGTCTCGAAGCGCCGCCGGATGGCCGTCTCGACGTCGGTGTCGCCGCCAAACCAGCGGCTCATGAGCCGGTCCACCTCGTCGCCGTTGGACGGCGTCTCACCGAACCAGAAGCTGAGAATCTCTTCAATCGATGTCGCCATGTCGTCGCGTTCACGCGTGATATCGAGACGGGCTCGAGTTGCTGTCGCTACCTTAAAGCCGCGGGTTTGCCGCGCCAAGCCCGATGAGGGCTTGTGCCGCCCGGAGTCGACATGCAATACAATGGCGGGCATTCGCGGGAGATTTGATGCCCGGCTGTCGCCGCTACCTCGGATCGTTGGTGCTTGCCTTGGCTGCTTGCTCGGCGCCGGACCCGCAAACGGCGCTCGAGCGATTGCTGGAAGAAGCGGAGCGTGCCGCCGAAGCCCGCGATACCGGGTATTTTCGAGATGTCGTTTCCGAGGACTACCGGGATGCCGGCGGCAACGACAAGGACCGGCTCATCGCGATGATTCGCGGCTACTTTCTCGCTCATCAGTCGGTCGAGGTCCTCATGCGGCTTCAAACATTGGAGCTCCGCGGTGAGGACGCCGCCGAAGCCGTGCTTACGGCCGGGATCCTGAGCCGCAGCGGCGGCGGCCTGATCGGCGGGTTCGAGGGCCGGCTCCACCGTCTGGAGCTCGAGCTGGTGGAGGTCGACGGAGACTGGCGGCTGATCGGCGCTCGCTGGGAAGGCACGCCGGAAACCTTTGCAGGGGAGTGAGCTCGATGACTGGGAAGCTTCAGGCAGCGTTGATCCTTCTGTGTTGCCTGGCGGCCGCGTATGCGTGCTCTTCGATGCCGCGACGCCTGGCTCCGCCGCAGGTGGAGCTCGCGCGGCTTCAGTTGCTCGAGGCGGGCTTCGAGGGCCAGCGCTTTGCCGTCGAGCTGATGCTGAACAACCCCAATGCCGCCGACATCCCCGTGCGCATGGTCGAATTCGACGTCAGGCTGGGCGGCGAGGGCATGCTGGAAGGGCGATCGCTCGCGGCTTTCACGCTGCCTGCGAACGGCAGCCATGCCGTCGAGCTCGAAGTTTTCAGCAATCTGGTCTCTTCCGCGTCGCGCTTGATGAGCTTCGCCCGCGGCCCGGCGAACGCGCTCGAGTATGAGATCCAAGGGGCGTTGACGCTGGATGCGGCCATGCGCGAGCCCCTGCGTTTCTATCATCGCGGTCAAGTGCCGCTGCTGCTTGCGCCATGATGGAGCTAAGCCGCTGATTTTAGCGGTGTCCGGCAGCGTCGAATTTGACGCAGCATCGACCCAGTTCTTATAGTAAACGGCTGGCCTCGGCCAGGCGAGCATGCAACGGCAACGAACTCGCGGCCCTGCCAGCGGCGGCCTGTCTGCCTAGGACACCGGTACAACGTCGCCGGAAGCCCTGCTAGGAAGAATAATTTTATCGGAGCGGGGCCTGTGTGCTCGCCAAGGGAAGTGATGACTTTGACGGTGTCGAAAACCTGTACTCGAGGACGCGCGGCGATAGCTTGCGCGCGAGCGAGCTGCGTCTGATGGACCGGGAGTTCCGAAAATCCGCTCCGCAGGCCCAGGGCCTGTACAGTCCCGATTACGAGCGCGATAGCTGCGGCGTCGGCTTCGTCGCACACGTCAAGGGCAAGGCCAGCCACCAGATCGTGCGCGATGCCGAGCACCTGCTCTGCCGCATGGATCATCGCGGCGCGAGGGGCGCGGAGCGCAATACGGGGGACGGCGCCGGGATATTGACGGCGCTGCCGCACGCGTTCCTGACGCGGGTGGCGCGAGACGAGCTGGGGATGGAGCTGCCGGAGCCCGGACGCTTCGCCGCGGGCATCGTGTTTCTGCCGACGAACCCGGCCGAAAGGGCGGCGTGCAAGGCCGCCGTCGCCGAGATCTGTGAGGACGAGGGCCAGGTCCTGGTCGGCTGGCGCGAGGTTCCCACCGATGCCCAAGGCGCGGACCTGGGACCCACGGCCGCGGCTGCGGCGCCGCACATCGAGCAGTTGTTCATCGCTGCCGGTGGCGACCTCCATGGGGATGCGTTCGAGCACAAGCTGTACCTGATCAGGAAACGTGCGAGCCACCGCTTGCGAAACGATGCCGGGCTGACGCAGGCGAAGGCGTTCTACGTCTGCAGTCTCTCGACCAAGGTACTCATCTATAAAGGGATGCTGACGCCGGCGCAGCTGACGACGTATTTTATCGACTTGCAGGCGCCCGACTACGCCACGCACCTGGCGATGGTCCATTCTCGATTTTCCACGAACACGTTTCCGAGTTGGGATCGCGCCCAGCCGAACCGGTTCATGTCGCACAACGGTGAGATCAACACCTTGCGGGGCAACGTCAACTGGATGCGCGCCCGCGAGGGCATGGCCGGGAGCGAGCTGTTCGGGGATTCGATCGGACGCCTGTATCCCATCGTGGAGGCCGACGTTTCCGACTCGGGCGCATTCGACAACGTACTCGAATTCCTGCTGATGACGGGCCGGACGCTGCAAGAAGCGGTCATGATGATGATCCCGGAGGCATGGCAGAAGAACGAGCTCATGGACGCAAAGAAGCGCGCGTTCTACGAGTTTCTGTCCTGCATCATGGAGCCGTGGGACGGCCCGGCGTCCATAGCGTTCACGGACGGGCATTACATAGGCGCCGTGCTGGATCGCAACGGTCTGCGGCCGAGCCGCTACTATCTGACGGCCGACGACCGCGTGATCATGGCGAGCGAAGTCGGGGTGCTGCCCGTTGATCCGGCGATGGTGAAGTTCAAGGGACGTCTCGAGCCCGGGCGGATGTTCCTCGTCGATTTCGAGCAAGGCCGGCTCGTTCCCGACACCGAGCTCAAGAACGTCTTTGCGAGCCGGCGGCCTTATGCGGACTGGCTCGCGCGCGAGCGCATCGCGCTACGGGACATCGTCGTCGAAGACGGCGTGCCGGGCTTGGACGAGGCGACCTTGCTGCAGCGCATGCAGGCCTTCGGCTACACGTCCGAGACGATGCAGTTCATGCTTCGGCCGCTAGCCAACGAGCTCCGCGATCCGGTGGGGTCCATGGGAAACGACTCCGCGCTCGCCTGCTTGAGCGACCAGCCGCGCATGCTCTACGACTATTTCAAACAACTCTTCGCGCAGGTGACGAACCCGCCGATCGATTCCATACGCGAAGAGATCATCATGTCGCTGGAGTCTTACGTCGGGCCGGAGCTGAACTTGCTTCAGGTCAGCCCCAAGCACTGTCACCGCATGCGCGTGCGCCACCCGATTCTGACGAACGCCGAGCTGGCGGCGATCAAGCGGATGGACCACCGCGGCTGGAAGACCAAGACGATCGATATCACCTTCCGCCGCGCGGATCTTCCGGGCGCCACGCGCGACGCGCTGGACAGGATTTGCGCCGAGGCGGAGCAGGCCATCGACGACGGATACAGCCTCGTGATTCTTTCGGACCGGCGCGTCGCGGCCGACCGAATCCCGCTGAGCTCGCTATTGGCCTGCGGTGCCGTGCACCATCATCTCGTCGAGCGCGCGAAGCGAACCCGCATCGGCATCATCATCGAGACCGGTGAGGCGCGCGAGGTTCATCACCATTGTTTGCTGGTGGGCTACGGTGCGGACGGTATCAATCCCTACCTCGCCTATGAGGCGCTCTGGCAGGCACGGCGCGACGGCCTGCTCGACGAGGAGATGCATCCCGACGACGAAAGCGTCGTCGTCGCTTACCGCAAGGGCGTGGCCAAGGGGATGCTCAAGGTCATGGCCAAAATGGGCATCTCGACGCTGCACTCCTACAAGGGCGCGCAGATCTTCGAAGCCTTGGGTCTAGCCGACGAGGTCGTCGAGCGGTGTTTCGCCGGCACTGCGAGCCGGCTCCAGGGCGTCGGTTTTGCGATTCTCGAGCAGGAGGCCGCGCGGCGCCACGCGCTCGGATACTCCGACCGCGGGGAACAGCACTCGCCGACGTTGCCCAATCCCGGGGAATTTCACTGGCGCAGCGCCGGCGAGCGCCACGCCTGGAATCCGGCCTCCATAGCGGCTTTGCAGGTCGCGGCGAGGAACGGAGACGAGCTCGCTTACAGGATTTTCGCCGACGCGCTCAACGACGAAAGCCGGGGGCGCTGCACCTTGCGAGGGCTTCTGGATTTCAAACGCAATGTCGCGGGCAAGCCGATCCCCTTGAGCGAGGTCGAGCCTGCGAAGGAAATTGTAAAGCGCTTTTCTACGGGCGCGATGAGCTTCGGATCGATCTCGGCGGAAACCCACGAGGCCCTGGCGATCGCGATGAACCGCTTCGGCGGACGAAGCAATACCGGCGAAGGCGGTGAAGACTCCGAAAGGTTCAAGCCGCTGCCGTCGGGCGACTCCCGGAGATCCGCGATCAAGCAGGTCGCATCCGGCCGCTTCGGCGTGACGATCTGGTATCTGACGAACGCCGACGAGCTGCAGATCAAGATGGCGCAGGGCGCGAAGCCTGGCGAGGGCGGAGAGCTGCCGGGCCGAAAGGTCGATGAGATCATCGCTCGAATTCGCTATTCGACCCCCGGCGTGGGGCTCATCAGCCCTCCGCCGCATCACGATATCTATTCGATCGAGGATCTGGCGCAGCTCATCCACGACTTGAAGAACTCGAACCCCTCGGCGCGAATCAGCGTCAAACTCGTGTCCGAGGTCGGCGTCGGAACCATCGCCGCCGGCGTCGCCAAGGCGCACGCGGAACACATCCTGATCTCAGGCGATTCGGGAGGCACGGGAGCGTCGCCGCTGACGAGCATCAAGCATGCTGGCCTGCCTTGGGAGCTCGGTATTGCGGAGACGCATCAAACGCTCGTAATGAACGACTTGCGCAGCCGGGTCGTGCTGCAAACCGACGGAGGCTTGAGGACCGGTCGAGACGTTGTCGTGGCCGCGCTGCTCGGCGCCGAGGAGATGGGCTTCTCCACGGCGCCGCTGATCGCGATGGGCTGCATCATGATGCGCAAATGCCATCTGAATACCTGTCCGGTCGGCATCGCAACCCAGGATCCGGTGCTGCGCAAGAAGTTTGCGGGCAAACCCGAGCATGTCGTGAACTACATGTTCATGGTTGCCGAGGAAGCACGCGAGATTATGGCCGAGCTCGGCTTCAGCCGTGTCGACGATATGATCGGTCGTGTCGATGTCTTGGAGACCCGGCGCGCGATCGATCATTGGAAGGCCGATGGATTGAATCTCGCCCCGATTCTCGCGCCGGCGCAGAAACCGCATGAGGACGTCGAGGTTCGTTGCACCACTCGACAGGAGCACGGCTTGGAACGTGCCCTCGACAACAAGCTCGTGCAGCTTGCGCATGCCGCGATTCATCACGGCAAGGCCGTGCGGATCGAGATGCCGATCTCGAACGTCAACCGAACCGTCGGGACGATGCTCAGCCACAACGTCGTCAAGGTCTGGGGCGAGCGCGGGCTGCCGTACGATACCGTGCACATCAAGTTCGAAGGATCGGCTGGACAGAGCTTCGGCGCGTTTCTCGCCAAAGGCATCACTCTGGAGCTCGAGGGTGACAGCAACGACTACGTCGGCAAGGGCCTTTCGGGCGGAAGAATCATCATCTATCCGCCGAAGGAGAGTAAGTTCATTCCCGAGGAGAACGTGCTGATCGGCAACGTGGCGCTCTACGGCGCCACCAGTGGCCGCGCATTCTTCCGGGGCAGGGCGGCGGAGCGATTCTGCGTCCGCAACAGCGGTGCACGAGCCGTCATCGAAGGCGTCGGCGACCATGCCTGCGAGTACATGACCGGTGGCAGAGCCGTGATTCTGGGTCCAACCGGGCTGAACTTCGCTGCCGGAATGTCCGGCGGTGTCGCGTACGTCTACGATGTCGCGGGCGACTTCGAATCGAAGTGCAATCTCGGCACCGTCGAGCTCGATCCCGTCGATGCCGATGAGGACATTGCCGAGCTGCGCGAGCTGATCGAGCTTCACAAGCAGTACACCGGCTCGCGAGTGGCCGAACGCGTGCTCGACGCCTGGCCGCGCGTGCTCGCCAAATTCGTGAAGGTGATGCCCACCGACTACAAGCGCGTTCTGCGCGAGCGTACCCAGCACGACGAGGAGATGGAGGCGGTGTTCCACGAGGACCAGACAGGCGTGTTCTCGGTTGCGGGTAGCTAGCGCCCAGAAGTTATCAATGGGCAAGCACACGGGATTCATGGAGTACCCAAGGAAAAGTGTGCCCTATCGGGACGCGCTCGAGAGAATCGGGGACTTCGACGAGATCTTCACCGCGCCGTCGGTCGAGAATCTCCAGATTCAGGGCGCGCGCTGCATGGATTGCGGCGTGCCGTTCTGCCAGGCGGACAACGGCTGCCCGATCGACAATCTCATACCCGAGTGGAACGATCTCGTCTACCAAGGGCGATGGCGAGAGGCGCTCGACCGTCTGCACAAGACCAACAACTTTCCCGAGTTCACCGGCCGAACCTGTCCGGCTCCCTGCGAAGGCGCTTGCGTGCTCGGCATCACGGATCCCGCCGTCACCATCAAGAATATCGAGAACGCCATCATCGACCGCGGTTTCGCCGAGGGATGGGTAAAGCACGAGACGCCGACGGATCGCAGCGGCCGAAAAGTCGCGATCGTCGGCTCGGGACCTTGCGGCTTGGCTGCGGCGGATCAGCTGAATCGAGCCGGCCACGAGGTTACGGTGTACGAGCGTGCCGACCGTATCGGTGGCTTGCTCATGTACGGCATTCCGAACATGAAGCTCGACAAAGCCGTGGTCGACCGGCGAGTCGCTCTGATGCGCGAGGCGGGGATCAATTTCGTGACCAACGCGGACGTCGGACGCGGAACGTCCGCAGAGACGCTGCGAGCCGAAGCGAACGCGCTGTTGCTCGCGACCGGCGCGACGAATGCGAGGGAGCTGCCGATTCCGGGCCGCGAGCTCGGGGGCGTGCATCTGGCGATGGAGTTTCTGACGGCGAACACGCGCAGCCTGCTCGACAGCGGTCTCAAGGACGGACGGTACATCAGTGCAAAGGACAAGAACGTCATCGTGATCGGCGGAGGCGATACCGGCGCCGATTGCATCGGCACGGCAGTGCGTCACGGCTGCAAGTCTATCGTCAACCTCGAGTTGCTCGTGGAGCCGCCCAAGCAGCGCGCCGCCGACAATCCCTGGCCGACTTGGCCCAAGATACTTCGCACCGACTACGCGCACCAAGAAGCGATCGCGCGCTTCGGCGCGGATCCCCGCAGCTTCGGTATCGTCACCAAGCGTTTCGATGACAACGGCAGCGGCGTCGTGGGCGCGCTCCATGCCGCGCGAGTGGAGTGGAAGCGGCAGGCGGGCAAGCTGGTGATGCAGGCGGTTCCCGGCAGCGAGCAGCGCTGGGAAGCCGACCTGGTGCTGTTGGCGATGGGTTTCCTCGGGCCTGAGGCCTACCTCGCGGAGGCCCTCGGAGTCGAGTTGAGCCAGCAATCGAACTACGACGCCGTGCACGGCGATTTCAGGACCAACGTCCCCGGTATCTTCACTGCGGGCGATTGCCGGCGCGGCCAGTCGCTCGTCGTTTGGGCGATCAACGAGGGGCGCGGGGCGGCACGCAGCATCGATGCTTACTTGTGCGGCACTAGTAGTTTGCCGGCGCCGGGACTGAGCCTCGGAGCAGCGGCGCGCTGAGCGGGTGGCGGAGCGATACTGCGTGCCGCCCTGCTAGCGTTCCGCCGGACGTGGGAACACGATCGTGAATACTACGCCGCTGCCGTCGGGAAGATCTTCGGCGCTCACGCGCCCGCGGTGGAACGCGGCGATCAGCGCCACGATATAGAGGCCCAGCCCCAGGTGCCCGCGTTGACCGCCGGGATCGCGCAAGGACACCAGTGAGTCGAACAGCGACGAACGCATCGTCGCCGGCAAGCGGGGCCCCGAGTTGCATACGCTCAAAGTGAGCTCGCGCTCCGCGGCTCGCAGCCCCAGCCGTATCGTCGAGCCCTCGGCGCTGAAGCTCACGGCATTGTCGACGAGCTTGTCGAGCATCTGCGCGACGAGGTCGGCGGAGCCCGAGATCCGCACGCCCTCGGCATCGCTGTCGTAGTCGAATCGCCGCTCGCGATAAACCTCGCTGTATCCGCGAACGCAGCCGCGAACGACCTTATCGAGCTCGAATAGCTCCGGCGCCGTGTCGGCGATCGCCTGTTCCAGCACCGTCGCTTCGCTCATCGCATTGAGGATACGATCGATTCTTTCGGTCCCGTCTCTGAGCCGCGCGAGATACGGAGCCATGCGGTCGTCATGAGCTTCTCGCTCGAGATTGTCCAGGGACGTGGAGACGACCGCGAGCGGTGTCCGCAGCTCATGGGAGAGCTTCGCTCGGAGCGTCGAAAGATACTGCGTGTGATCCCGCAGACGTTTGAGCAAGGCTGAGAAGCTTCGCGCGAGATCGCCGATCTCGTCGCGGGCGCGCCGTCCGGGCAACGCGGGCTCGATCTCGCCCTCGGGGCTGAGCGCGTTATCCGCCGCGCGAGCGAGGCGGCGCACGCGCAGGGACAGCAAGGTCGCATAGCTCAACAGCCCCAACGCGACGAGCAGGCTCGCCGTCAGCGTGAAGCTCATGAGGTCGACCAGAGCCTCGTTGGTCAAGGTCAGGATTGCGTCGCTGCCTTGCTCCAGAATGACCGCACCGCCGAAGCTTCCCCCTGCCCTGACCGGTACCATGGCGACGACGACCGCGCTTAAGTCGGTGCCCCGCGTGTACCAGCGGATCGTGGGGTCAGCGCCCAGTCGAGCTCGAAGAACCGCGTCGCCCAAATATCCGCGCGGCTCCTCAAGCTCCTCGTAGGGCGGATCGCCACGGGCCAGGATCAGTCGGAAGACTCTTTCGGGCAGGCTCGTAGGCGCCTCGAGCCACCGTTCCACGGGATCGAGCTCGCCACCGTCGAACAGCACCCAGCCATCGCCGTCGACGACGCGCAGACGCTTGCCCGGCTGCTCGAACTGCTCGGCGAGGCCTTGCAATGCGGCGGGGCGGTAGAGAAACTCGTCCGGCTCCTCACTGCCGCTCCAAGAGCTCTCGACGGCGACCCGATAGCGCGCCCCCGAGCCTTCGTCGCTCGAGACCGGGTCGACGTCGATAAAGGCGAGTCCGAGGCGCGGGCCGATGAGATCGAGCGGCAGGCGCGCCTCAAGGCCATAGCCGCCCGCGATCTCACGCCAGTAAGCAAGCGCGCGACTCTCGATGCGCCCACTCGGAGCGTATTCCGGGGCATTGGTGAGCTGCGGCCGCACGATCCCGGGGGCCGAGGCGTGAAACAGCAGCCCGAATTCCGGCCACGCGTTGGAGACGATCACCCAGCGGTCGCCGTAGGGCAGCTCCGTCGGCGCGCGCTGGTAGACCGGCGATGCATCCTCCGCGGTCGCGAAAACGTACACGTAGCGCTCGTGGATCCCGATCCAGAAGCGGCCGCTTTCACCCAGAGCGCGGCCGGCTACGCGGTCGAGGTTCCAGTCGCCGGCGTAGCCGTCGATGATCGGCGCGGAAGCCAGCGGCAGCCCATAAATCGTGTTGCGCGGCGTGCGCGGCCGGCCCGGATCCGGCGAAGAGCCGATCTCCCGCTCCGCAAGCGCGGCCGCCACCGCTGTCGCGCTCGCCAGCAGCGCCTGCTCCAGGCCGGCGCGCAACGCGCCCTCGAGCTCCTGCACGTAACGGTATCCTGCCCAGGGAAGCACCAGCGTCAACAAGCCGAGGCCGAGAAGTTGAATGCGTAGCGACACGCCGCCCCCGTCTCTACGCCGCCGGCGCGTCGATCCAGCGATAGCCCGCGCCGTAGACGGTCTCGATGCCGTCGAAGGCTGGATCCACGGCAGCGAATTTGATCCTTATTCTCTTGATTTGCGAGGTCACCGTATTGTCGTCGAGGACGACGTTCGCCGCCGCCATGAGCTGGTTGCGGCTGCGCACGTGACCGGGATGCCGGGCCAGCGCGTGCACGACCCAGAACTCCGTTACGGTCAACGACACCGTCTGCTCCTTCCAGCGGGCACTCAAGCGGTCGAGGTCGAGCGTCAACGATCCGCGGCGCAGCACCTGGGCCTCGAGGTCGGTGTTTCGGAAGGCTTCGACGCGCCGCAGCAGCGCCGCGACCCTCGCTAACAGATGTTCCAGGCTGATGCGCTTGGTCAAATAGTCGTCTGCCCCGAGCCGCAGACCGGAAACGACGTCGAGCTCGCTCTCTCGTGCCGTCAGGAAGATGATCGGAAGCTGCGCGGATCGTGCCCGAAGTTGCCGGCAAAGGTCGAAACCACCTTCGATTTCCGCTCCGAGATTGATGTCGATGATCACCAAGTCGGGAAGCCTGAGCTCGAATGCAGCCAGCGCGGCCTCGCGATCGGCGATGCCTTGCACGCGGTAGCCTTGCCGCTTGAGCGCCGCGGCATAGTTGTCGCGAATCGCCGCGTCGTCCTCGACGACGGCTACGAGCTTCGCGGCGCTCATTGCTCGAAGTCTCGGATCATCTCGTGTTGGGTCAGCCGCGCAGGCGGTCGCGCTCGATCCAGAGACGAAGAATTCCGGCCACCGAAATGGCGTCTGTGATTCGTCCTTGCATGACCCATTCGTAAGCCTCTTCCAGAGAAAGCTTGCGCAGGGCCAGCACCTCCGTTTCTTCGAATTGCGGCTCGCCGATCTGAAGCTCACGCGCCAGGTAGACGATGCCGATCTCGTCGGTGACGGAGTTCGACGTGTGCAAGCTCATGAGTTCGGTCCACTGATTTGCGGTGATGCCGGTTTCCTCCTTGAGCTCGCGCTTGGCGGCGCCCAGCGCGGATTCCTCCGAGGAGGCTCCTCCCATGGGCAGCTCCCAGGAGTATTCGCCGAGCGTGTAACGATGCTGCCCGACCAGATAGAGATTTTGCCGCTCGTCGAGCGGCAAAATGCCAACGGCCCGGCTCTTGAAGCAGACTTTGCCGTAGATGCCGGGGTGCCCGGAAGGATTTATGACCCGGTGCTTCTCGACACGGATCCACGCGTTCTCATACACGTTCTCTATCGACAGTGTTTGCCATGATTGTTTCGGGTCGTCCATGAGGATCTGAAATCAGCCTTCGTCAGTAGGGAATCTTCAGGCGCCGGTACAGGCACGCCAATAGCCATAGCGGCCCGATCATCAGCAACTGCAAATTGTGGAAGATGCAGGTGGGCCGACCCGTGCGCCATTGCCCGGCGAGTTGAGCGCCCCAGGCGAGGATGAAAAGGATCGAGGACATCAGCCAGAGAGGCACGCTGAGCTGATCCGCCCAGGCAACCACTGCGACGACGAAGATGACGAACGGCAGGCTGCCAAAGCCCAGGCTGATCGAGATAATGAAGTAGTAGACGACGGCAGCCATCAGGAACACGGTTCCCCAGTTGAGCGCCGGCGTGGCTTCGCGAAACGCCTCGGGGACCGGCAGCGACCACAGCAAGCCGACCAGGCTCACGACAACCGCCGGAATCGAGATCCAGGGCATCAGCTTGTGCGTATGCTGCCCGTAATCGCGGGAATACTCGTTCAACCATTGGTCGGCGATTTTCATGCCGGCTCAGGCATGGTCCGTCCACCTAGCCACATTCTGCGCTGCGTCACGTTCCGTTCAGCATATCATTGGCATGATATCGGGGTGATCAACCCACTTGCACGCAAGGAGCGGCGACATGACAACCCAGGTTTTTCGGAACGGAATCGGCCTGATCTGCTTGGCCTCGCTGACGGTCTGCGCCTGCACGACTCTGGACCCTTATACCCGTGAAGAGCAGACGGCGCGCGCCCAGCGTGGCGCCATCATCGGCGCCGTTTCAGGCGCCGTGGCCGGTCTGATCACCGGCGACAGCTCCATGGAGCGGAAGAAGAGAGCGCTCGTCGGCGCCGGGCTCGGCGCGATCGCCGGCGGCGCGGTCGGTGCCTATCAGGACCGGCAGGAAGCGAGGCTGCGCGCGCAGCTCGAAGGCACCGGAGTCAGCGTCACGCGCATCGGTGACAACATTACGCTCAACATGCCGGGGAACGTCACGTTTGCAACCAACAGCGCGGATCTCAACGCCGGTTTCTTCTCGGTGCTCGACTCCGTCGGACTGGTGCTCAACGAGTTTCAGCAGACCGTCGTCGAGGTCGCGGGACATACGGATAGCACGGGGTCGGATGCTTACAATCAAAGCCTGTCGGAGCGCCGCGCGGCGAGCGTATCGGCTTATCTGAGATCACGCCAGGTCTTGCCGGATCGGATTATCGAAGTCGGCATGGGCGAGGCGCGCCCGGTCGCCGACAATGCGACGGACACCGGCCGGCAGCTCAACCGACGGGTCGAGCTGACATTGGTGCCGCTGACGCTGGGCTGAGACGGGGTATTCGGGAACGGTTCCCGCGGAGCGACACTCCGCGGAACCGTGGTTTTGGTCAGCCAGGGCTCATGTAGCCCTTGAGCTTGGTCATCGCATTCGCCTCGATCTGCCGAATGCGCTCCGCCGAGATTTGATACTCCGCGGCCAATTCATGCAGCGTCGCCTTCTTCTCTCCGAGCCAGCGACGCTTGACGATGCTCCGGCTGCGCTCATCGAGCTCGTCCAATGCGTTGCCCAAGCGATCATGAGCGTCGGACTCCCAATCCGCGGATTCGACGAGCTCCGCGGGATCGGCGCCCGGGCTGGGCAGATAGGCGATCGGCGCGTAGCTCTCGTCGTCGTCAGGATCGGGCTCGAAGGAAACGTCGTGCCCATAGAGCCGGCGTTCCATCTCCGTGACTTCTCTCGTGGTGACGCCGAGATCTTTGGCGACGGCCTCCGTCTCGTCCTTCGTGAGCCAGCCCAGATGCTTCTTGGCTTTACGCAGATTGAAGAACAGTTTTCGTTGTGCCTTGGTCGTCGCAACCTTGACGAGACGCCAATTCCTGAGGACATACTCGTGGATCTCGGCGCGTATCCAGTGGACCGCGAAGGAAACGAGGCGAACTCCGACCGTCGGATCGAAGCGGCGCACGGCCTTCATCAAGCCGATGTTGCCTTCCTGAATGAGGTCGGCGAGCTGCAGCCCGTATCCGGCATAGCTGCGGGCGATATGAACGACGAACCGTAGATGCGCGAGGACGAGCAGCTGGGCGGCGTCGAGGTCGTCGGTTTCTCGAAGCCTGGTCGCGAGCTCGAACTCTTCCTCGGGCCCCAATAGCGGAATGGCCGAGATGGCCTGGATGTAGTGCTCCAGACTTCCGACCGGGCCGTTGAGCATCAGTTCACGATCTCGGAGAACGATGGCGCCTGCTGTCACGTGGTAACACCTCCTTTATGAGCCGGATTTTAGCACTCTGCGTCTTAGAGTGCTAAGCGGCGCCCGAGTTCCTCGCGTGGATGAGGCTCGGGCCGATGTCAAATCATGGACTTACGTCGGCTCTATGGCCCGAAGATGGCGCGCCGTCGCAAGTCCTGCGCCCGCCCAACCGAGAAACGCGCCCGTTCCCGCAAGCAGCAACGCCTGATTCAGCTGCAAGCCCCGGACGGCGAAGGTCGAGCCGTAAAGGCCTGCGAGGGACTCTACCGGGGAGCGAAACAGCAGCAAGCTCAGCGAGATCGTGAGTATCGCCACCAGACCGCCGCTAAGGCCATAGCACAGGCCCATGTACAGGAACGGCCGGCGAATGAAGGCGTCACTGCCGCCGACGAGCTTGACGACCTCGATCTCCGTGCGCCGGTTGTTGATCTCGAGTCGGATCGTGTTCCCGATGACGAGAATGACAGCAACGCCGAGCAGCACCGATGCGACGTCGACGATGCGTGCGACGAGCGCGAGGATACCCCGGAGCCGCTCCACCCAGGCGGTGTCCAGCTGCACCAGCTCGGTTTCCTCGAGCGCCGACAGCTCGTTTGCAAGCGCCTCGACCGTGGCGCTACCCTCGGCCGGGCGTACTATCAACGCATGCGGCAGCGGGTTCTGATCCAAGGCATCGAGCGCGTCGCCGAAACCGGAATAGCTCTTGAATTCCTCGAGCGCTTGATCACGCGGCACGAGCACGACCCGGCTCACGCTGTCGCGCGACTCGATCTCGCCGGCGAGCGCTTCCGCGCGTTGCTCGTCGACATTCAGTTTCAGATATACGGTGAAGTCGATCGCGCCCTCCCAGGATCCGCTGAGCGCTTCGAAGTTGTTCAACAACACGCGCAAGCCCGCGGGCAATGCAAGCGCGATGGCGATGACGATCACCGTCATCAGGCTGCCGACGGGTTGACGCGCGAGTCTTCCGAAAGAGCCCAGCAGGTTCTGGGCGTGCAAGGACAGGTAATGAGTGAGGCGCGGCATCATCGTGCTAAGCATCCGCGTCCTCTGTAAGCTTGCCGCCTTCGAGGCGGAGTCGTCGATGACCGAGGTGGTCGATGAGCTCGAGGTCGTGAGTCGCGATCAGAACCGTAACGCCGACTTCATTGAAGCGCTCGAAGAGCCGCATGATCTCGAGGGAAAGCTCGGGGTCGAGATTTCCGGTAGGCTCGTCGGCGATGACGACCTCGGGCCGGCTCGCCACGGCCCGCGCGATGCCGACGCGCTGTTGCTCACCGGCCGACAGCGTCAGGGGCGACTGATACTCTCGGCCCAGCAAGCCGACCTGGTCGAGAGCGGCGCGCACGCGCCGCTCGATCTCACGCCGCCGGTGCGCTGCGATTACGAGGGGCAGAGCGACATTGTCGAAGATAGTCCTGTCGTTCAGCAATTTGTGATCCTGGAAGACCACCCCCACGCGGCGGCGAAAGTGCGGAATCTGACGCCTGCTGATGCGCGAGGTATTCTGATTGTTCACGAGCACCGTGCCGCGACTCGGACGTTCGATAAGCGCGACGAGCTTCAGCAGCGTGCTCTTGCCCGCGCCCGACGGGCCGGTGAGAAATGCCATCTCACCTTTCTCCAATCGGTAGCTGACGGACGTGAGCGCGTCACGGCCGTTGGGATAGCGCTTGTAGACGCTCTCGAAGCGAATCACGTTGCGGGGTCCTGAATCAAGGCGGCGACGAACTCGCGCGCCTTGAAGGGGATCAGATCCTCTACTTGCTCGCCGACACCCACGAATCGTACCGGAGTTCGGAGCTGCCTTGCGACCGCAAGCAGAATACCGCCCTTTGCCGTGCCGTCGAGCTTGGTGATGACGAGTCCGGATATTTTCAACGCCCGATCGAACTCGAGCGCTTGCGTCAGCGCATTCTGCCCCTGGCTCGCGTCGAGCACGAGTAGCGTTTCGTGCGGCGTGGCGGGATCGATACGCGAGAGCACGCGCTTGATCTTGCGGAGCTCGTCCATGAGACCGCCGGCGGTGTGCAGGCGGCCGGCCGTGTCGGCGATCACGACGTCGGCGCCGCGGCTGCGAGCCGCGTTGACAGCGTCGAAGATCACGGCGGCGGGATCCGCGCCGGACTGCTGCGAGATGAGCGAGGCATTCGTCCGCCGCGCCCACTCGCCGAGCTGCTCGACGGCCGCGGCGCGAAAAGTGTCTCCGGCGGCGAGGACCACCGATAGGCCGGCGGCCGACCAGCGGCTCGCGAGCTTGCCGATCGTGGTGGTCTTCCCGGTTCCGTTGACGCCGACCGTGAGGATCACGAACGGACGCGGCTGCTCGGGAATCTCGAGCGCCTGCTCGAGCGGCTCCAGCAACTCGAGCATCGCAAGCTCCAAGGACTGCGCCGCGTCCAACTGCGGCTGCTCGAGGCGCAGGGCGCGCAGGCGACTCAAGAGCCACTCCGTCGCGTCCACGCCGACGTCGGCGGTAAGCAGCCGAGTCTCCAAGTCGTCGAGCGTGTCCTCATCCCAGGGCTTGCCGCGGATCCCGGCCAGGCTTTGGGCGAGCCAGGCCTTCCCGTGATTGAGACGGGATCGAAGTTTGTCGACAAAGCGACTTCGCTGCTTCGGAAGAATCATGCTTGGGATTGGGCACGAAAGCTGCGGACGCGATCCGGCGCCGCCGGTTGGGGAATTATACTCTGCGCCTCGGTCTCCTCAACGCGAACGGGATGAAGAAGAAGGGCTCGGGATACAGATACGCGGTGCGCATCATCGGAGGCCGGTGGCGGGGGCGCAGGCTCGTGATCCCTCCGGGCACGGACGTGCGTCCGACCCCGGACAGAGTACGAGAAACGCTGTTCAACTGGTTGACGGGTTCGCTTACCGGCGCGCGCTGCCTGGATCTGTTCGCGGGAACGGGTGCCCTCGGCTTGGAAGCGCTGTCGCGCGGCGCGCGTGATGCGTGGCTGGTGGAACGCGACCCGGTGTTGGCCGAAGCGCTGCGCGGACACGTGAAAGTGCTCGAGGCCGATGCGCGAGTCTTGCAGAGCGATGCATCCGCCTTGTTGAAGCGCCGCGCCGGCGAGCGCTTCGACATCGTGTTTCTGGACGCGCCCTATCGGTTGCCGCTGGCTCCCATAATGTCCTTGCTTTCGCCTTGGCTGTCGCCTGAGGCCGCGATTTACGTCGAACGGTCCCACAGGCCGGGGGTCACCGACCCGTTCGAAGCGGAAGCCGCGGCGCTCCCCGGGGCCCGGACGTGGAAGCTCGGCCGGGCCGGAGAGGTGGTCTTCGGCCTTTTGCGCGTACAGCGGACCTGACCGTGACGGCTCGCGCCATGCGGGCCGGCGAGATAGGCTCTAGAATGTGATTGGATAGATTCGAGAGAGAGAGCGATGACCGAACGGGCCGGCGCCGTATATCCGGGCACATTCAACCCGCTGACCCGCGGGCACGAGGATCTCGTGCGCCGCGCCGCGACCTTATTCGAGCGGGTCGTGGTCGCCATCGCGGAGAGTCCGGGGAAATCGCCGCTCTTCAACCTCGCCGAGCGCGTGGATCTCGCGACCAAGGTTCTCGCCGATGTCCCCGGCGTCAGCGTCACGGGCTACGGCGGGTTGACCGTGAACTTCGCGCGGAAGAACGGCCTCAAGATCATATTGAGAGGCTTGCGGGCCGTGTCCGACTTCGAGTATGAGTTTCAACTGGCGACGATGAACCGCCGTCTTACCGACGAGATCGAAACGGTTTTTCTAACGCCGACGGAGCACTACACCTTCGTTTCGTCGAGCCTGGTCAGAGAAATCGCCGAGCTCGGCGGCGACGTCTCGTCCTTCGTGCACCCGGTGGTGGCCGACGCGCTGCGGGCTAAGTTCGGAGCGAAACGATGAGCCGGATCCGGCCGATCCCATGGCGCGGGTTGGCGGTCGCGACGCTGCTCATTCTCGGGCACGTCGCCGCGGCGCAAACGGCCCCGCAGCGAGCCGCTGTCGCCAGCGCGCACCCGCTTGCGAGCGCCGCGGGCATCGAAGTGCTGCAACGGGGCGGCAACGCTTTCGATGCCGCAATCGCGGTCGCGGCGGCGCTCGGCGTCGTCGAGCCCTACGGCTCGGGGATAGGCGGCGGCGGGTTTTTTCTGTTGCGGCGCGCCGCCGACGATTTCGAGGTCATGATCGACGCGCGCGAGACGGCGCCCCTCGCCGCGAGCCGCGACATGTATCTCGACGCCGCGGGCGAGCCGGTACCGGGGGCGTCCGTCGACGGCGCGCTGTCCGCCGGCATTCCCGGGCTTCCGGCCGGTCTTGCGTATCTCGCCGAGCACTTCGGCGAGCTCGCGTTGGCGGACTCGCTGGCGCCGGCGATTCGCCATGCCCGCGAGGGCTTCCCCGCCGATTCGGAGTACATTGCGCGGCTCGAGCGACGCTCGGATGTGATGAATGCCGCCGCCAGGGAAACGCTGATGCCGGAGGGCGCGCTGCCGCGCGAAGGCGACCTGGTGCTTCAGCCCGAGCTTGCGGCGACCCTCGAAAGCCTCGCGCGCGGGGGCTTCAGCGGATTCTACGAGGGCCCGGTGGCGCAAAAGCTCGTCGCGGGCGTGCGCGCCGGCGGCGGGATTTGGGCGCTCGAGGATCTCTCCGCTTACGAGGTCGTCGAGCGACAGCCGCTCGTCGGGCATTACCGCAGCGTTCGAGTCGTCACGGCGGCGCCGCCATCGTCCGGCGGCGTGGCGCTGCTCAACATGCTCAACATGCTCGCGGGCTATGACCTGAGCGCGCTCGACGATGCGGCGCGCGTTCACCTGCTCGCCGAGGTCATGCGCCGCGCCCATCGCGACCGCGCCGAGTTCCTAGGCGATCCGGATTTCGTCGACGTTCCGGTGGAGCGCTTGATTCATCCGTACTACGCCGCCGGTCAGCGCATCTCCATACACCCCGAGCGCGCCACGCCGAGTCTGGATCTGCCCGGCTTTCTTCCGTCGGGCCCGGCCGGCGGCGATCAGACCAGTCACTTTTCGGTGCTCGATGCCGAGGGCAACGCGGTGGCGGCGACGCAGTCCATCAATTTCTCTTTCGGCAGCGGCTACATGCCCGCCGGCACCGGCGTGCTTCTCAACGACGAGATGGACGATTTCTCCGTCAAGCCGGGCGTGCCGAACGGCTATCAACTGCTCGGCTCGGAGGCCAACGCGATCGCGCCGGGTAAACGGATGCTCTCGAGCATGACACCGACGATCCTCATCGGCGACAACGGCATGGCTCTGCTCGGCACGCCTGGCGGGAGCCGCATCATCACCATGGTGCTGCTCGCCGGTCTCGCCTGGATGGACGGCGCCGACGCGGTCTCGATGACCGCCCTGCCGAGGATCCATCACCAGTATTTCCCCGACGAGATCTACTTCGAGGGCGACGCTCTCGATGAAGCGGACGTCGACCGCTTGCGGGCGATGGGTCACTCCTTGAGCGAAGTCGGCCGGGCTTTCGGCAACATGCAAGTGGTCACCTGGGACTTCGCCAGCGGCACGGTCGATGCCGCCGCCGATCCGCGCGGCATCGGCGAGCCGCGGTTCTCCGCTCCTTGAACCGCCGTACGCTCGAAGATTCTCAGCGCTGGCACCCGGGGCAGTAATACGTCGCCCGCTGTCCGAGCACGATCTGCCTGATCGGCCGGCCGCAAGATCGGCAGGGCTCGCCGGCCCGGCCATAGACCCTGAGCGCGAGCTGGAAATAGCCCGGCCTGCCGTCGCCGTCGACAAAATCGCGAAGCGTGGTGCCGCCGACCTCAATGGCCTCGCGCAAGACGAGCTTGATTGACTCGACCAGGCGCCCGAAGCGCGCAGGCGACACGCTTCCCGAAGCGCGCCGCGGGTGGATTCCCGCGCGATACAAGGCCTCGCTCGCATAGATGTTGCCGATGCCGGCGACGACGCGGCTGTTCATGAGGAGCTGCTTGATCGGCACGCGGCGTCCTCTGGCGCACCGCCTGAGATATTCGCTCGAGAACGCCTCGCCGAGCGGCTCGCGGCCGAGATGCCTCAGCAACCAGTGATTCTCGGGCGAGTCGGTGAAATGCAGGCTGCCGAAGCGGCGCGGATCGGTAAAGCGCAACCTCGCGCCACCGGCGAACACCAGGTCGAGATGGTCGTGAGTCGCCGGCGGTCTGGGCGCTTCGAGAAACCGGAGACTGCCGGACATCCCCAGATGCAGCAGCAAGCTGCCGGCATCGGCGAGAATCAGCAGATATTTCCCCCGCCTGCCGAGGGCGTTGATCCGCTGCCCCTCGAGCCGCGCGAGCAGCGTTTCCTCCACCGGCCAGCGCAGCGACGGCTGACGGATCTCGAACCCCGCAATCTCTTTGCCGATGAGCAGCGGCTCGAGGCCGCGCCGCGTCGTTTCGACCTCAGGAAGCTCCGGCATGCTCCGAGCTTACGCGGTGTCGTCGAGCGCGACCATATGTGGAACTGTGAGGCCTTGCACAGCTCCGGCGACTACCTTGGAGTAGATAGGTGCTTCCGCTATAGTGAGGCGCTTTCGCCACGGTGATGCTGGATACCGACGTGCAATTCATCTTCGACAACTACTACGGGCTTATCGGATTGGGATTTTGGGGCTATGTCGGCGTCGTCTTGCTGACGATGCATATCACGCTGCTCGGAATCACCCTCTACTACCATCGCGATCAGGCGCACCGGGCGATCGATTTGCATCCGGCGTTGCGGCACTTCTTCCGCCTGTGGCTCTGGATCACCACCGGCGCCAGCACCAAGGAATGGGTCGCCGTGCATCGCAAGCATCACGCCTGTTGCGAGACCGAAGGAGATCCGCACAGCCCGAAGATTTTCGGGCTCAAAGAGGTCTTGCTTCGGGGCGCGGAGCTCTATCGAGCCGAAGCCGCTAAAGCGGAAACCCTGGAGAAATACTCGAAGGGCACCCCGGACGACTGGCTCGAAAGGCGCGTCTACGGACGGTGCCCCAACGCCGGAATAGCACTGTTGGCGATTCTCGACCTGTTGCTGTTCGGCGTCCCCGGAATCATATTGCTTGCGATTCAGCTCATCACGATGCCGCTGCTCGCGGCCGGCGTGATCAACGGTCTCGGGCATGCCAAGGGCTACCGGAGCTTCGATACCGACGATGCCTCGACCAACTTATGGCCGTTCGCCGTATTCATCGCCGGCGAGGAGCTGCATAACAACCACCACGCGTTCCCGAGCTCGGCGAAGTTCTCGGTGCGTCGCGGAGAAATCGACCTGGGTTGGCTGCACGTGAAGCTGCTCGCGGCGCTGGGCCTCGTGAAGGTGAGGCGCGTAGCACCTCAACCGGAGCTCGCCGGACGTCCCGGGACGCTCGATATCAAGGTGCTGCGATCGATCATCGTCAACCGCATGCACGTATTACGGCACTACACTCAAAGCGTAACCCTGCCGGTGCTGCGTAACGAGCTGGAACGCGTCGGCGAGAACGCCAGCGCGATTCTCGGGCGTGTCAGGCGATTATTGAGCTGGCATCCGAGCATGCTGGATGCGAGCTCACAGAAGCGCTTGGACGACCTGATGGCGCGCCATCCGAGCTTCAAGACGGTGTTGGAGTTCCGCAACGAGCTCAAAGAGCTCTGGGCGGGGTCACACCGCAGCAACGAGCATCTCTTGTCCGACTTCAAGGAGTGGTGCAGCAGGGCCGAGGCCAGCGGCATTCAAAAGCTTCAGGAGTTCGCGCTCTATCTCAAGTCGTTCGCCGATACGCCTCAGCCGGCGACGGCTTGAGTACGCGGCCGCGAGGCGGCTTACTTGATCTTGGTTTCCTTATAGACGACGTGCTTGCGGATCGTCGGATCGTATTTCTTGACCTCCATCTTCTCCGGATGAAGTCGCTTGTTTTTCGTCGTCGTATAGTAGTGGCCCGTGCCCGCGGAAGACATGAGCCGGATCTTCTCTCTCACGTCGGTCTCCTCGTCTAAACGGCTTTGCCGCGGGCTCGAAGGTCTTGCACGACCTGCTCGATCCCGAGCTTGTCGATGATTCTCAGGCCCTTGTGCGAGACCCGCAGCTTGATGAAGCGTTTCTCCGACGGTAGCCAAAAACGCTGGGTATGCAGATTCGGCAAGAAGCGCCGGCGCGTCTTGTTATTGGCGTGAGAAACGTTGTTTCCCGTCATCGGGCGTTTCCCGGTTACCTGGCATACTCTGGACATCGCGGTTTCCTGCGGGGCCAAGGAAAGCAGCAGGCCGGGCACTATACCCGCTGGCGAGGCCTAGATCCACCCCAGCTCCGCGAGCGAGACATGCCCCTCCCGGCCGACCACGAGGTGGTCGAGCAGGCGAATCTCCACGAGCTCGAGCGCCCGGACCAGCTTCAGCGTGATGCCGCGATCGGCTTCGCTGGGCTCGGCGACCCCGGACGGGTGGTTATGGCCGACGATCATCGCCGCGGCATTGTGGTGCAGGGCTCTCTTGACCACCTCGCGCGGATGCACCGTGGCGCCGTCTATGGAGCCGCGGAACAGCGCTTCGTAGCGGATCAGGCGGTGGCGCGTGTCGAGAAAAAGGCAAGCGAACACCTCGTGCGGCAGATCGCCGAGCTGCGCACGGAAGAAGCGCGCTGCATCATTCGGAGCGCGCAGCGAAAGGCGGGCCTTGACCGGCCCCTGGAAGTAGCGGCGGCCGAGCTCCAGCGCTGCTTGCAATCGGGCCGCCTTGGCCGCGCCCACCCCCGCCACAGCGCAGAGCTCCGCCTGGCCCGCCGCGAGCACCTTGCCGAGCTCGCCGCAGCGATCGAGCAGATCGAAGGCGAGACCGAGCGCGTCTCCGCCCGCCGGGCCGTTGCCCAGCAGCAGCGCGAGCAGCTCCGCATCCGACAATCCGGACGGGCCCGCCCTCTGCAGCCGCTCCCTCGGCTGTTCAGAGACCGGCCGTTGCTTGATCGACATCGACGTGGCCTGATTGCATCGGTGGGACTCTAGGCGCCTCGGGACCCCTGAGCCAGCCGACTTTAGGCGCCCGAACCGCGAGAAATGCGCACCGCGTCGGTGGAAAACGCCTGACCTTGCGGCTAAGCTGCGGCGAGCGGCGCAACGAGGGCTTTGGGTGGACGCGACACAGGGCGAGGGGCCGAAGATTCTTCTCGGCGTGAGCGGCGGGATCGCCGCTTACAAGAGCCCGGAGCTCGTGCGCCGGCTCGTCGAGCGCGGCGCCGACGTGCAGGTCGTCATGACCCGGGGCGCGCGCGAATTCGTCTCTCCGGTGACCTTCCAAGCCGTGTCCTCTCGGCGGGTGCGCGATGATCTATGGGATCCGGAGGCCGAAGCGGCGATGGGGCACATCGAGCTCGCCCGCTGGGCCGATCTGGTGATCATCGCGCCCGCCACGGCCCACTGCATCGGCACGCTGGCCAACGGTCTGGCGCCCGACCTGCTCGCCACGCTCTGCTTGGCGACGACGTCGCCGGTGATTCTCGTTCCGGCCATGAACCAGATGATGTGGCAGCATCCCGCCGTACAGCACAACCGGCGCCTGCTCGAGGAGCGAGGCGTCAGGTTCTTGGGCCCGGCGGTCGGCTCTCACGCCTGCGGCGAGGTTGGGCCCGGACGGATGCTGGAGCCCGAGCAGATCGTCGCCGCGGTTTTCGAAACGCCGACGCGCCTGACGTCCCAGGCTCTCAAGGGGACGCGCGTCGTCATCACCGCGGGGCCGACGCGAGAGCCGATCGACCCCGTTCGCTACATTACCAACCGCAGCTCCGGCAAGATGGGCTACGCACTGGCGCAGGCCGCCCAGCAGGCCGGCGCCGAAGTGCTGCTCGTGAGCGGCCCCGTGGCGCTGCCCGCGCCTCGCGGAATCGAGCGAATCGACGTCGAGACCGCGGAGCAAATGCATGCCGCGGTCCAGCAGCACGTCCGCGGCGCCGACATATTCATCGGCTGCGCCGCGGTCTCGGACTACCGCCCGCGCTCGCCGTCGCCCCACAAGATCAAGCGCAAAGACGAGGAAATGAATCTGGCGCTGGTGCGCTCGCCCGATACGCTCGCAAGTGTCGCCGCGCTTCCCGACAGGCCATTCACGGTCGGCTTCGCGGCCGAGACCCAGGATGTGGCTCGTCACGCCCGGGAAAAGCTCGACAACAAGGACGTGGACATGATGGCGGCGAATCTCGTCGGCGCCGACCGCGGTTTCGATCAGGAGACCAATGCCTTGACCGTGCTTTGGAAAGGCGGCGAGCGCACGCTCGAGCGGGCGACGAAGTCGGTGCTCGCCCAACGCCTCATCGGGCTGATCGCGGAGCGTTTTCGCGCCTCGCGCAGCGAGACCGGCGGCCCGTCCCGGGCCCGGTTGCCGGTCTAGTGGCCGCCACAGGCCACTGACTCCCGCCAGGGCAGATGAAGGAACGGGCGCTGCGGCGCGTCAAGCTCAAGATACTCGACGAGCGTTTAGGCAGGGATATTCCGCTGCCGAGCAAGGCGACGGCGGGTTCGGCTGGCGTCGATCTGCGGGCCTGCATCGATGCGCCGTTGGAGCTCGATCCCGGCGACTGCGAGCTGATTCCCTCGGGACTGGCGATACATCTCGACGATCCGACGCTTGCCGCCGTCGTCCTGCCGCGATCGGGCCTGGGGCATAAGCACGGGATCGTCCTCGGCAACCTCGTCGGGTTGATCGATTCGGACTATCAGGGCCAGCTGATGATCTCGGTGTGGAACCGAGGTGCGACCCGTTTTCGCATCGAGCCCGGAGACCGCGTCGCGCAGCTGGTGATCGTTCCCGTCGTCGAGGCTCAGTTCGAGGTCGTGGAGTCGTTCGAGCAGAGCGGCCGCGGCGCCGGCGGCTTCGGCCACTCGGGTAAACACTGACGGCGGCTCAGCCGCCCTTCAGCTCGCGAAAGCGTTCGATATCCCTGGCGAAAGCCCTCGAGAGAGAGTCTTGCTCCGCGCGGCTGCGCATGAGCGTCTGCTCGTAGACGGTGATCGAGGCGAGCGTGCGGGACAGCTCCAGGCCCAGGTTCTCGGGGACGTCCGGGGCGTCGGCGTCGTCGCTGTAGGGCTTGTAGTTGGAGGCCTCGCTCTGCAGGCGGGCCAGGCGCTTGCGCAGATTGGCCAGATATTGCTCGGTGACCTTGATTTGGGCTGCCAGCAGCTCCAAGCGGCGGTCTCTGAGCTGCTCGATTTCGCCGACGGACAGATAAGTGTCGAGCAATACCTGATCGCGCCGGGCGTTCTCGACGCGAGCCTGCCTGTCGGCGCTCTCGACAGCCTCGCGCCGCTCGAGCTCGGCGCGCTCCTCGTCGGTGATCGCGCCTTCCTCGGCGCCCACGGTCACACCCTGGGTATTGAGCAGGTCCCGGTCGCGGCCTGCGTACTCCGGCGGCACGCGATCCCCATAGTGAACCACCCCCTGGTCGTCCACCCAACGGTACAGCCGCTGCTGAGCCACCGCCTGGGACGCGCCCAGAACGATCAAACAAAGCGCCGCCAGCAGCTGCCGTGAGATTCGCGGATTCACTTATGTCAAAGTTCGCCGACTTCGGAACCTTCGAAGATATAACAGATCCGCCGGACCCGGAAGGGCAATGGGCCTCAGTTCCGTGAAAAGGCCGTGCCCTGCCGGCTAGTTCCTGCGCGACTGCGCGATGCCGTAGCGATTGCGGTAGGAGCGCACGCTGGGCAGAAAGCTCGCATATTCGCTCTCCTCCTCCAGGTGATCGACGAGATCGGTCAAGGAGATGATGCTGCGTATCGGGACTCCCAGGGCCTGCTCGAGCTCGCTGACGGCCGACAGCCGATTGCGCCCGCCGATCTCCTCCCGGTCCAAGGCCACGAGCACTCCGGCGGGCTGGGCGCCGGCCTCCTTGATGAGCTCGACGATTTCCCTGATCGCCGTGCCCGCGGTGATGACGTCGTCGAGAATCAGCACACGGCCCGTGATCGGCGCGCCAATGCTCCGGCCGCCCTCGCCATGGTCTTTCGCCTCCTTGCGATTGAAGGCGAACGGGTAGTCGAGATCGTAATGCTCCGCCAGCGCTGCGGCGGTGAGCGTCACCAGACCGATGCCCTTGTAGGCGGGGCCGAAGAGCATGTCGAACTCGAAATCCATTGCCGCGATCGCCGACGCGTAGCAACGCCCGAGCTTCGCAGCGGCGTAGCCGGTGTTGAAGAGCCCGGCATTGAAGAAATATGGGCTGGTACGTCCCGACTTGAGCTCGAACTCGCCGAATCTGAGCACGCCCAGCTCCAACGACAGCTCGAGAAACTGTGTCTTGTACGCTTCCATGATCACCCTGATCGCGTTCTGTATGATACGCGCTTCCCAGGCATTGCGAGTAGCCGGCGGTGACCAGAATCATTACTTTCAATGCCAACGGCTTGCGCTCGGCGGCGCGCAAGGGGTTCTTCGATTGGTTCTCGAGACAGCAAGCGGACGTGCTCTGCGTGCAGGAGATCAAGGCCAAGGAATTTCAGCTCAGCGGAACACCCTTTGAGCGGAGAAATTATTACCGCTACGTTTTCGGTGCCGTGCGCCCCGGTTACAGTGGCGTGGCGCTCTACAGCCGCGAGCAGCCCGCGCGAGTGATCAAGGGCTTCGGCTCGGAGGAGTTCGACGCCGAGGGCCGCTATCTGGAGGCCGATTTCGGCGATCTCGTGGTCGTCAGCGTCTATTTGCCCTCCGGCTCGTCCGGCGAGGCCCGGCAGGCGGCAAAATTCCGCTTCCTGGAGGTTTTCGAGAAACATCTCGCGATGCTTCGCCGGCGGTCCAAGACCTATATCCTCTGCGGTGACTTCAACATCGCTCACAAAGCCATCGACCTCAAGAATTGGCGCGGCAATCAGAAAAATTCGGGCTTCCTGCCGGAAGAGCGCGCCTGGATGGAGGCGACCTTGGGCGCGGGCGGCTACGTCGACGCCTTCCGCAGCATCAACCAGGAGCCTGAGCAGTACACGTGGTGGTCCAACCGAGGGCGCGCCTGGGAGAAGAACGTCGGATGGCGGATCGATTATCAGCTCATCTCGGAGGGACTCCACGGCACGGTCAGACGCGCCGCGATCTACAAGAGCAGGCGTTTCTCCGATCATGCTCCCTTGACGATCGACTATGACCTTTGACGGCGGCAGCGCCAGCTGGCGCGTGTTGCTGACGCCGCGGCTGTGGCTCGCCGGCGCGATGGGTTTCGCGTCGGGGCTGCCCCTGCTGCTCACGCTCACGGTGCTTCAGGCCTGGCTCACGCAGGGTGGCGTCGATCTGACGACCATCGGATTCATTGGGCTCGTCGGACTCCCGTATAACCTCAAGTTTCTTTGGGCGCCCCTGCTCGACAGATTCAAGCCGCTGGGGCTCGGCCGCCGTCGCGGCTGGCTGCTGATCTTTCAGAGTTGTCTCGTCGCTAGCATCGTTTTGCTCGGCTTTCAGGACCCCGGGCGCAGCCTTTGGCTGATCGTCGCCGCGTCTTTTTTGCTGAGCTTCTTTTCCGCGTCCCAGGATGTCGTGATCGATGCCTACCGCCGCGAAAGCCTTGCGGACGCGGAGCAGGGCTTGGGCGCGATGATGAACACCTACGGTTACCGGACCGGAATGTTGCTCGCATCGGCGGGCGGCCTGATCCTCGCGGACATCATCGGTTTTCGCGGCGTCTACCTGTTCATGGCAGCCGTCATGGCCGTGATGATGGTCTTTACACTGCTCGCGCCCGAACCGAAAGTGGCGGAAGAGCAGCCGAGCTCGCTCACGAGCGCGTTTCTCGGTCCTTTCCTCGAGTTCTTCCGGCGCTATGAGCTGCCGAGCGGCGCCTGGCTGGTGCTGCTGTTCATCCTCATCTACAAGCTCGGCGACAACCTCGCGAGCCACATGACGATACCGTTCTATCTGCAGACGGGGTTCTCCAACACCGAGATCGGCGCGGTCGTCAAGGCCTTCGGGCTCGCGCCGTTGCTCTTCGGCGTTTTCCTCGGCGGCGCGCTTACCTTGAAGCTAGGGATG